>Ga0137418_10000797_pt1 | contig 28736 bp, 29 predicted proteins | sample CZODoug3_1_2_16f_FD_122242 | JGI IMG/M metagenome (GOLD analysis project Ga0137418, IMG submission 122242) | Vadose zone soil fungal communities from Angelo Coast Range Reserve, California, USA - CZODoug3_1_2_16fungal (Hybrid Assembly) | ecosystem: Environmental > Terrestrial > Soil > Vadose...
CGCGTGAAGCGCTCTTCCTGGGCCGCCGCCACGATCTCGCCGTCGCGCGTCAGGCAGGCGGCGCTGTCGTGGTAGTAGGCGGAAATTCCGAGGATGAAATGGGGCATTGCGTTGCGTGCCCTGTTTTTACCTTCCAGGAGAGGGGATTACAGCGTAAGACGGCCTGCTTTAGCGGTCGTGCAAGAAAGTTGCTGCGGTTCAGTTCATAAAACGCCGATCATACAAAGTCGCAGCCAACGGCCGCGGCGGATCGCAAGAATCTGACAAGCCATACAGGAATATGAAAGACACGTCCCTGCGCACATTGGTACTCTTCCTGACTGCTCCGGCTCGGCCGCGGCAGCGGGTACTTTCACGTCGGTTGGAGTCCCAGTCTAACGCGCGCACCTGGAGCGCTGTGGACGCGCCGCTATGTTGCTGAGTCAATTTTTCCGTCAGGACGGATTACAAGCGAACGAGCGCTACATCAACCAGCGCCTGGTTGGCAACGCGCAGCAGATCGAGCGCGGACCGTGCCTGTCACCCACACAGGTTCGACGTGTGCGTGAATATATCCGGGCGAATCTCGGATATGAAATTGGCCTGGCCGAGCTGGCCGATCAAGTCAGTCTCAGCCCGCACTATTTCTCATTGCTGTTTAAGCACACCGTCGGCGCGTCACCCTACCGCTATGTGCTGCAAGAGCGCATCTACGAAGCTCAGCGGCTGCTTGCCGCGGGCCGAATGGCCATTTCCGAGGTGGCCCTCAGCGTCGGGTTCTCCGACCAGAGTCATTTCTCAGGCGCATTTCGAAAGATGACCGGCACCACGCCCAAGCGATATCAAACGCATGCTGAATCCCGGAGATCGGTCAAAACCGTACGCCACGCTACCTGCTGCAAGCGCCGAGCGAGCCTCTGAGCACGAGAAATCTCCGCATCTTGATGGAGGCCGCGCCGTTCGAGGGATCCTTACCCTCTCTCGAACCCTCCCCGTCAAGGGGGGAACGGGGTTAAGTCCTTCCCCATGTGTGCATTGAACGCCACGCAGATCCGTGGCCGCTCGCCATGGTACATGCGCACACTGTGCTGCAGGTAACTCGGGAAGAGGATGAGCATCCCGGTCTCCGGCTTCACGATGCGAGCCGAAGGCAGGACGCCGGGGAAAAAAGTCATCGCCGCGCCTGCGACGGGATGGGTGAATTCGAGGACCGCCCCGGGCGCGTCCGGCGGTTCGTCTCCTGTGTCCACGTAATAGCTCCCCGACCAGGTCGCCATGGGATGCAGGTGTGTCGTGTTGTAATGACCCTTCCGATTCACCGCGGCCCAGCCATACAGATCAAACGCCATCGTGAACTTCGTCGTCCCAAGCAGCCGTGCGGTCGCGATCTGCAATGCCTGGCCGACGTAGCCCTCCAGCGTGGTGACTGCCGATCCGCCCCAGCTAAAGAAATCCGGCGCCGACTGCCAGCCGCCCTCATTGCTTTTCGCCATCGGGGCGATGGTGCGTTCGCGCTCCAGGATGAGGTCGCGCAGTTGTGCGTTCAGCGCCTCAACGTCTTTCAACATGCAGCACAGCAGCGGCGTGGCGAACATGTCCTCGGCCCGGCTGTTCCGGGTCATGTCGGCAAGGGAGTTGGGAGATTCCCGGGACATCACTGTTGGAGGGCGGAGGAGTTGAAGGATCGGCATTCGTACGTCCCGCGCACGATCACCGACATGCGGAACTTGTCGTCACCGGGTGCGCACGCGCGGTGGGGGATCGAGCCGTCCATCGCGACCACGCGGTTGGGCCGGAAGGCGATGCGGTCGATCATGCGCTGCGGATCGTCCTTGTCGAACAGAAGCAGGTCCCCGTCGGTATTCTCGCCGACATAGATGAGGAACGATAGTTGATCAGGCGCATCGCGTGCGCAGTCCACGTGCCGTGCTGCGTTTTGCCCGCACGATTGTCCGTTGAGGCCGACATATTCGGGCGTGGTGATCATGACATCGAGCTTCTGGAACGTCGTGGCCACCGCCGACAACAGCATCGGCGGAAGCCCGGGCCAGCCGCTCTTGCGCCATGCCTGAATGTAGGAGGCACCCCAGATCCGGTGCCGTGCCTTGCCCTGGGCGTCGTACACCGAGTTGGTGAGCATCCAGTGCGGCGTCTCGAGGGCCCATCGTTCGAGGAGCACGATCTGCGTGGGCGAGAACAGGTCGTCGAAGACGAGGACGCGATCGAGCATGCAGGACAGGTTCGCAGTCCCTGGCGTCGCCGCGCTAACCGTTACCGCGTGGGTCATGGAGAAGCTCGTGGAGTAGGCCCGCGGAGAAGTGTTCGATCGAAGGCGGAAACGGCATCATCGCCGCATACTCCTTCACCGTCTTCAGCTCCGCGGTCGGCGTGTTCCTGATCTGCGCCGCGAGCGCGTGGAAGGCATTCCAGACCGAGTCGGCATAAGCCATTACGCGTCGTGCCTCCTCGGCGTACAGATCCGTCGAGCCTTGGCGGCCCGTGATCAGCACATCGAGCAGCCCGTCGTACTCCAATTGTGACACCACAGAGTTGATCAGTCCCAGGGCCATTGCTCGCAGATCCAGGATCAATTGCTTCTGGAAGCTCGCCCACACAGGCGGCTGCAATTGCTCGACAAACGTCCTGACCTGCCTCAATTCGTCTTCGGCGAGCGGATGAACGCCCGGACCGAGGCGGCGCACCGCGTGCTCGTTGTTCACGCTCAATGCGTCGTAGTCAAAGCCGAATTGCGGCTTTACGACATCGGTGAGCTGCCAGCGCAGGCCCGCTGCGTTTTCGACCCGCAGCGTGCCATTCTCGTACGCCAGATGCATCAGTGTCCTTTTCCGTACCTGTTTTCCACGTGCTCCACGATCCAGTTCAAAATCACATCCGCAACCTCAAGATTAATCCTGAGGCGCATGAACATTTGAGGGTTGCCGAATATCCCAAGGCCTGGCAGGCAGATGAACGTCATATCGCTGCACCGCTGAGTGACTGGGCGGACGATTCGGTACCGATGGTTTCCAGAATGTCTTGAAACATCCGGCCCACCATCCTGCAAAGCGCCGCTGCCGGATGGTGGGTAAGCGGACCTGTAGACGCGACCTACGGCCTCAACACATACGGTGCCGCGGTCGTGTTCTGACCATTGAAGCAGCACGACCCCAGGAAGTTGGGCCGGTACGGATTACTGAAGCTGTTATCGCCCGGTGGAATGGCACCGACCAGCGCAGGACCGTTGATTCGCGCGAGCACTCGATCGCGCGCTGCGGTGATCTGATCTACCAGCTTGCGCACGTTCCAACCGACGAGCTTGCCGTTCCAGACCCTGATCTGACCCGCCACCATCACATGCATCACATGGTTCGGGTTCATCATGGTCACGATCGCGCCCGGCACGTTGTTTATTGGCGCGAGGTTAAGGTTGTCCACCGACAGCATGACGATGTCGGCCTCCTTGCCCGGCGTGAGTGTGCCCACCTTGTCAAACACCCGATTGGCCACCGCGCCCGCGATGGTGCACATTTCGATCACCTGCCGACACGTCAACACCTGCGGCAGCGGCAGGTTGTTCGGATTGCTGATCGGGAAGGCGAGATCATTCGCCAACGCGCGCTGCTGACAGAACACGCCCCGCATCAAGGAGAACGGATCGCATGTCATGTTCGTGTCGACGTCGGGGCTCAAGCTGCACAGGATGCCGTGATCGAGGCACAGTTGGGTCGCGGGCATGCCGTGCCGCATCTGCATCTCGATGATCACCGCGTTCGAGACATGCGCGCCTCTGTCGCGCCAGATCTCAAACGCGGTCGACTTGCTGCTGACCGGATCGATACCGATTTGACCGACCGCGTTGTCCTGCCAGCGCACGCAATGGACGAACGTGACGTCGGACCAGTCGGTGCCGTTGCGCGGGTCGGCGGCGGCATTGATGGCGGTACTCGGAGAGCCGACGTTGTGGTTGTTGATCAGCGCACCGAAGGAGCGGCCGAGTTGCCAGCCGGTGTAGCCGGCACCGGGGAAGGCATTTGTCGGCCCGCCCGCAAAGCCGAGCGTGACCAGCTGATCCTTCGAGCTGAAGTACTGCTTCGCCAGCCGACCGATACCCGAGGTCGTATTGCCCATTGCGCCCGGATATTCATACGGGAATCCCTGAGCCCTCCGGTCGGTGCCTCCGCTGTAGTCGAAGACCGTCCGACGTCCGGAGTCGATCAGGCCTTGAATCAGGGCATCGGTATGCTCCGGCGTGTGCGACGCCTGCGAAGTATCGGTGCCCATGGTGATGCCATAGGTCAGCTCGCTCAGGCTGGTCACGAGCTCCGAGATGTAGTTATCCTCAGGGTCATACGGGACACGCCCCAAGTCCCAGACGGGTGGAGCGGCCGCTGTGGCTCCGGGAATCCGGCCGGTCGTCCAGATTTGCTGGACGACCGATACATAGTTTTCCGACGGCCAATTGCCTCCAGCAAAATTGCCAAGAAGGCCATCGGGAATGATCGCGCGCTGCAACGTCTCGTACTGATGATGATGTGTGGTGATGAATCCCGGCATGACGATCATGCCGCTTGCGTCGATCACCTCGGCGTCCGCACCGAGGTTGGGGCCTACCGCGACGATCTTCTTGCCCTCGATCAGCACGTCGGCTCTTTCGAAATCGCCGACGGCCGGATCGAGCGACAATACGATGCCGTCCTTGATCAGGATGCGGCGGTGGCTATCCTGATTGCCTTCCTGCAGTCGATCGAGGAGCCCGTTGTCCACGGCTAGGTCCTTTGCTGCGGCCTCACGCGCCAAGAGCTGTCCCGCCGCGCCGCCCACCACCATCCCTGCGGCAGCACTCTTAAAAAAATCGCGACGCGATACACCGGCTGTTCCGGGTGCATCGTGATCGTGGGTGTTGTGATTGCGGCTATCCGTAATTTCGTAGGACGCTTTGTGATTGCTCATCGTCGTCCGCTCCTGAAAGTTGTGGCGGTTTTGAACTCTTGATCGTCCGAACAGCGCCGAAGGACTCGCTCGGCGTTTTTTCAGGCCCCATGGGCGAGGCGGGCTTGCGGTTCCGCCGCAGCGCTGCTCCCAAGAGGGACTGCGGGCACCGGCCGACGCTCGCGGCCCCATGGCCGCTTAAGAGTACGGCCCCCGCGACTGACAGTCTTGTGGAATCGTCCGAAATTCGTCGAATTCTTACGCTCTCCCAGGCATGAGTCAGCACGGCTCCAGAAGGCGGCATGAACAGAGGCCCGGCAATTTGTCCGTAGCGCAGCTGCCGCGCCTGGGACGGTCGAAGTGAGCGACTCTCTAAATGTCGATCGCCAGCGTGCCTTCCAATCGGCGACCCGGAAGCAGGTAGTAGGAGGAGTCGCCGAACTCGCTCTGCGTGACCGGAGGTCGACGATTGAAGAGGTTCGCGGCACTCAGGCGCGTTCCCGATGGGAGTTGCGTGCGAGTAGCTGGCGGTCACGTGGTAGCGGTTTTCGTCGACCCGGGCATCTGACGGGCACCGCTGACAAGACTCAGAACGGTTCGCAGGTCACGCGCGCCCCGGGCGCGCAACTCAGCGCCCGAGATGACCGTTATGTCCGCCGGTACGTCGCCCGCTTCTTCGGCCACACGTGTCACCGTCACCTGCACGGCCTCTAGTGGCGTGACTTCTTCAGCGCTTGCCATCGCGGAGGTGACGGCCAACAACGCCGCAAGGCAGCTTTTCAGGCGCGACGCCAACCGCCGGGGCCCGCAGATGTCGGTCAATGGTCCTGAAGTACGTCTTGGGTATCAGCGCCGGCCACAGAGTACGCGGTGGCACGATCTTGGGTATTGGCGCCGGTCATCGAGCAGGCTCTTTCACGACACAGGAGGCATTTCATGAGGCTTCGGATCACGGTCGATATCTTCAGCGGGCGGCCTAATCCGACCGTCGAACTGGATGGGAAAAAGGCCCGCGATTTCCTCGAGCGGGTCAAGCCGGCGAAGGCGCTGAAGAGGGGCGCAATGCCATCGCCCGAGTATCGCCTCGGATATCGTGGCCTGATCGTAGAGCAGATTCGCGCTCCGAGCCGCGCGCTTCCGCGCATGTTCCGCGTTGCGGCTGGCGCCATTTACGGCCCCGAGCTCGCGCATACGATCGCGGACCCCGAACTGGAAGAGTTCTTCGCGGGCCCCCAGGGGCCGGCCGCGAAAATCAAAGTCTTGCCCGACTTCTCCCGGTTCATGATCCGGCAGCTGCGGCAGTTGAAGGAATTTCGCGAGGACTTCGAGCCGCATCGGCAGCACGAGCCGCACCGGCCGAGATGCCTGTGCGCGCCATTGTACGAACCGGCGTGGTGGAACGACGGCGGGCAGAAGCAGTGGCACAATAACTGCTACAACTACGCGTGCAACTACAGGACCGATACGTTCCGTCTGACCTGGGGCGGGGGGCAGCCCGGAGCCGCTTCCGGCGCGATGTACACGGCGCTCACGTGCGCCGCGGTCGGACCGGCGGCGATATCGGACGGACTGATCGCGAATCCGGCCGCGCACAACCGCTGTCCCAAGGAAGGGCACCTGGTGGCGCTCGTGATCGCGCCGGGCATCGACTTTCATTGGTATCGAAAGGGCCGCAACGGCCTGTGGAGTCATAAGCCGGGGTCGACGCCGGTCACGAATGTCGACAACAGCGGGCACCTGATTCCCGACCCGCGCACCGCCAATCGCGGGATGTACACGAACTTCTGCACGTTCATGACGGTCATGCACGGGCACATCAAGGTCGCATGAGTCGGGCCCGGCCGTGCACCGCCACGGCGTGCCTGTATTCGGGGCGGCCGGATCCGCAATGGCAGGTGCCGGCCGCGGCGGCCCGCGATCTGCGACGGCTGTGGCAACTGCTGCAGGACACTGAGAGTTCACCGCCGAAGCCGCCCCCGCTGGGGTACCGCGGCTGCACGCTGGACTGCGGGGAGGGCGCCCGCTGGTTTGCGTACGGCGGCGTGGTCGCGATGGACGACATGTGCCGACTCGATCCGGACCGCAGCTTCGAGCGGCAGCTGTTGAAGTCGGCGCCGCCCGGACTGATTCCTCCGGCTCTTTTCAGCGAGCTACCATAGTCGCGGATGAACCAGCATGAAGCACCCGGAGAGAACTGATGCCACGCCATGATCCCCTGCGCAACTTTCGCTTTCGCGTCGAGATCGGCGGACTGCCCGATGCTGCCTTTAGCGAGGTAACGATCGGGGCGATCTCGGTCGACGTGATCGAATACCGCAATGGCAACGAGCCGACACAGGTGCGAAAGCTGCCCGGCCTGGCGCGGTTCGGCGACGTGATACTCAAGCGCGGCATCATCTGCTCCGACGGCGGCGCGCTCGATCTGTACGCGTGGCTCAGCAGCGTGATCGCGGGCGATATGACTTCGGCGCGGCGGGTGGTGCAGATCACGGTACTCGACGAGACAGGACGGGACTGTGCCCGCTTCAAGGTGCTCAGCGCCTGGCCGGTGAAGTACGTCCCGAGCGACCTCGAGGGCCGGGGCAACGAGGTTTTGGTCGAACTGCTCGAGTTGGCCAACGAGGGTATCGAGCGCGTGCAATAGCCCCTTTCCGACCGAATCCCGCCCATGAGCGACGATCGACGCGATCCGTTTGTCGGCACGAGGTTTCGCGTCGAAATCGACGGCATCTCCGGCAGCTGCGCGCTCGCGGTTGCTCTGCCGGAGTCGCGCCTTCTGCGGCAGAACGATCCCGGATCGGTTCAGTACGCCGCGCTGGTTCTGCAACGCGGACTGACCACCCGCGCCGACTGGTACGCGTGGTGGGATGCGGCCCGCCGGTCCAAGGATCCGTGCCCAAGGACCGTGACCGTCGTGCTGATCGACGCGCACGGCGCGGACGCATGGCGCTGGATCTTCGCGAACAGCGAACCCATTGCCTATCGAGTGTCGGGCCTCGCCGCGATGGCCGCCGAACCGTTGGTAGAAACGCTGGAACTGTCGGTGGGCACGTTCGAGGCGGTTGGCCCGGCGGCGTAGGGCCGGTCAGCGGCGGTGCCAGGATCAGTCGAGCCCGGACGATACGGCGCCGGCCGACCAGGCCGACTTCCAGCCTTCGAACTCCGGGATCGACCAGAACCCTGAGTTCGAAATTCCGCCGTTGCGGCCGATCTTGGTCGCATCGACCAGCGCAAAGACGAGGTGCCCAGGGCACCAATAGCCGCCACCAGGTTGCCGAGTTCCGGAACTTGCATCAGTGTTTCCCCCCCTTTCTCCGATCAGGCGCTCGATCGTTTTGATCAGAGCGACGGCACTCAATGAGTCATCGCCGGATCGACGGTCGCGTGCAGCGAGCATTTCCGATTCTCGGCGTCCTGTCTGAGCTTGCGGATGTCGGCGTCCAGCGATTTGGCGGAAGCCGGGTCATTGAGAATCTGAGAGACGAAACCCTGGGCCCGGTCGCGCAGGTCGGAGCAGACGTTTTGGAGCGTATGGAACTCCCACTCACGGGTGGCGGCTCCGAACCACAGGCTCGCGGGTTGCTGTCCAACGGCGCTCTCTCGAACGAGTCGCCAGCTCAGATTATGGGCCGCTTCTTCGACCGGCGTCGTCAGTTGGAACGTGAAGACGTAGGTACCGCCGGGCTGCACCTCTTGCGCCAGTTTCAGCGCATCGGGCCCCTCAACCGGCGCGACCTTGTCGGCCGGGGCGGTCTGGCTGCCTAACCGGATACCGTCATCGGCGCGCCAGGCACGGCTTCCCTTGTTCGTGGCGGTTATCTCGACCTTAATGCGGCTTCCCGGCTCGACGCTCGGTGGCCTTTCCTTGAGTTCCAATTCAGCGTCGTAGGTCTCCCGAGGGGCTTCAGTGAGTCCGTAGACGACCAGCCGATGCGAGAACGTGCTCGTGTACACCTTGCCTTCGGCGACCGTCGGCGGGACGAACTTCGCGAAATCGCCCAACTGGTTGGTGCCGGTTGGCTCCGGATCTTTGCAATCCGAGGCGGCGACGTGCAGGCCGCTATCGCTGTTCCAGAGCTCCTTCAGGGTTTTGCCGCCGTCGTCCGGGTACGCCCTGTAAGCGCGCAGAACGCCGGGAACCGTGCCGTTCAGGGCGTTTTTGTCATGTCGCGGCATCGCGGCCCAGACGATTCCCGACCTCGCATTGTCCCCGTCCGCGGAAATTGTCAGGAATCCTCCGGGCATTCCGTGGTCCGAGTTCTTGCACTGACTGTGAAAAGTATCCTTCGGCTCCGGGCCAAGGACCGACGCGCCGGTGAACCCGTTGCCGAATTCGTGGGCACGTAGCAGGTCACGTTCGGCAGACACGTACAACAGTAGGCGATCGCCCTCCGGCGTGTGAACGGTCCACTGGACGGGCGAGCCGTGGATGTGGTGGTAGCCCTGATTTAGGACGGAATCGTCGATCTTTCGAAGCAGATCCATGACCTCGTGCTCTTCCCACGCCGGCGTTGCCTGAATGCTCCAGTATTTTGGGACCGTACGGTCGGCCTCCGCGACGGGGATCGGATCCGAGCCGTCGCAGGGATCGTGCCGTCCGGCCCGTCCAGGCTGCAGGTTGACGCTGTCCAGCGCATCCGCGCTCAAGGCATACAGCAGGCCTTCCTTGCCGCCGCCGACCAGGACCGACTGACCTTTGAGGTAGGTCGGGCCCGCGGAGCCGAGGTCGGCATCCGTGCGGCTCAGGCAGTCGTAGGGCGCCGGGGTCCATGAACCGATGACGTTCAAACCCTTGTCGAGCTTGATGAAGCTGTTTCCCCGATCGCTTGTGCGTGGGTCGGGGTCGTAGCTGCCGTTTGCGGTCATCACGTAGAGGTGGCCGTCCGAGTCCGACGCGGGCCCGCCACCTGCCTGCCAGATTCCGCCCTTGCAGGACTCGTCGGAGCAGTCCTGTGCGGCGGTCGTGAGGTCGCAGGTCGTGCAGTACGCGTTCACGAATCGGAGGGTTTCGGCCTCATAGGCGAGCACCCAACCGTGGTAGGGCACGGTGTCCTGGTGGGACCCGAACGCAAGGTAGATGCGGTCGCTGGCTTCGAGCAGGCTGGCGCGCTGTAGGTGGTGCTGCGCATCGAACGTCGTTGTGTTCCCATCCCATCCTTGGTAGGTGGCTTGGATGTCGACGCCCGCGACGACATCTCCGGTCAACAGGTCGAGAGCGAAAAGCCGGTATTTGGGATGAATCTCACCGGTGAAGATGTCGCTCACTCCGACCTTGGCCGTGACGTAAACGAGCCCGCGCTTGCGGTCGATGACCGGCGTGGCGGTAATGCCGATCTGGGGCTTCATGTTGTGTCCGAGAATGCCCCAGTCGATCACGAAGAAGTTGTAGGGGAGCGGTGATCCGAGGTGATTGCTGCCCACGTGCCACAGCGGAGTCTCGGACGGGGGGACGCGGCTGGCTGCCGAAGGCGCCTCGAATGCGTAGACGCTGTTGTTCGTGGTAGCCACCACGACCATATTGATCTTGCGCCCCTTATAGGGCAGGTTCGACACGTACAGCGGCTGCGTATAGATCTGGCCGTCGACCTCCCAGTCGAATAGCCGTGCGAACTTGCCGCCCCCGACGGTTTCCGGATTCAGCTGCTCCTCTCTCAGGTAGGCGCCACTGCGCTGCGGATCGTTATGCTGCGTCAGCGTGTCGTGCTCCGAGCTTCCGAGCACGTCGGTCCTGGGGCGATTCATCGTGGACGGGACCCAGGTCAGAGTACCGCAGCCGCTGACAAGAACGGCAACGCATCCGAGGGCCACCAGGCCCGCTCTGCGTGATCTGTTCATCAGGTTTCCTCCCCTCCTGCTTTTGAGTCACAACCCGCGTACCTGAAGCGCCGCGTGCGCGTGGCTCAGTGGATATTGCTGCCCACGTATTCCCAGTTCGTCGTCTCCGAGAACATCTCGCCGCTGCCTTGGGCGAACGCGGCGTGCGCCGCTACGTCGCCCTGCAGCCGGTCCATCAGCCACGCCGTGATGTATCCCAGGTACCCGTTGACACCGACGCAGCAGGCAACCGGCACTCCGGTGCAACCCGGCCGCCCCTGGATGTCGTTGTGGTCGGCACGCAGCAGCGTGCCCTTCAGCTTGTCGATGCCTGCGGGCACGGCGGCGTAATACCCGGCGATCGATTCCTGTCCCGGCACCGACGGGTCCTGCACCGGCGGCGATATCACCACGTCGGCCGAGCCGTCAACGAAGAACACCGATCCCGAGCGCAGCTTGCTTGCATCGGCACAGGTCGGCAGATTCGCCAGGCACCAGGCGTGGGCCGGCAGCTCGATCGGAATCACGGTCAGGATCGGCTGGGTGGAGTCGATCAGCGCGTGCAACGCCCCGCCTGCCCCCTGCGAGTGTCCCAGGCTACCGAGGCGGTTGAGCGCGAGCTTGTTGTGGAACACGCTCGCGGGACGCCGTTCGTCGATCCGGAGCTGGTCGAGCGCATCGAGCATCGTCTTGCCACTGCCCGTCATCTCATCCCGGGTCGCGACCACGACGAAACCCCAGGAGGCCAGGTGCTCCAGGAAATACCGGTACCGGTCCGGCGTCCCGAAACTGCCATTGCCCCAGGTCAGAACCGGATGCGAGAAGCCGTTCTGACCCAGGAGGGTCGGATAGAAAACGTCGATGGCGTTGTTCTTGGAGTCGCAGCAGAGCATCGAAGGGGCGTAGGTGACCGCCCAGGGTCCGGCCACAAAGAACTTCCTTTCGATGGTCCCGGTCGGAGTATTGGAAGCGCAGCACGCCGACAGGATTGCGCCCATCACGAGTCCTGCAGCCGTCCCACAGCGCCTTGCGCCGTCCGTCACCACCGTCTCCCCCACGCTTGCGGCTGTCCCGCTTATTTCAAGGTATCGTCACAATCGCTAAGACGAGAGCGACGCCGCCTTTGCGACATTCGGTCTGACGACCGGTCAAGCGATAGCCAGGTCGGAAAGGCGGTAGCTGGCGGCCCTCCGGGGCGATAGACCTCTGAAAGACATATCGTGCCGGACACCATCTACACCGCCACGACAGCGAGCGACTACAACGCATTTGCCGGACTCATCCGCGAATACGTTGAATGGAGCCGCGCGCGTTACAGCGACAATGCCTGGTTCATCGAGCAGACATTCAGCCACCAGTCGCTGGAAAGCGAGTTGGAAGCCCTGTCCGTTTCCTATGGTCCACCGAATGGCAAGACACTGCTTGCCAGGCGGGACGGGCAAATTTGCGGAGGCGGGGCCTACCGAAGGCTCGATGACGAGATTTGCGAGATGAAGCGCCTGTTCGTTCCGGATCGATTTCGGGGACGCGGGACGGGGCGCCGCCTCTGCGAGGCGATCATTGGATCGGCCAAGGAGGCGGGATTTCGACTGATGCGGCTCGATACCGGGAACCTCCTCACGGAGGCGATTGACCTGTACAAGTCGATCGGATTCCGGATATGCGCGCCCTACCACCAGTACCCGGAGGAGCTGATGCCTTATCTTGTGTTCATGCAGATGCCGTTCGCCGATTCTGACACCCAAGACTAGATCGCCTTTCTCCGAAAGCGATCGGCGACGGCGAGCGGACCTGTACCAAGCGGACCCGATGTCGGTTATTCGCGAGTGGCTGCCGTGCCGCGACTTTGTCGGCGCCGCTCGCGCCGCGTTAAATACAGCAGGAAAATTCCCGCGAGAGAATAAACAGCCAGCCACCACGGCATCTCGCGATGATGAATGTGGATGGTCGCGACAGCGATGAATGACCCGAGCAGCAGAGCAAAGCCCGCGGCTGCCGTAATTTCGAAAGCGAAAAGGCCGGCGCCGAACAGCTCGGCGGTGGCCAGACCGATTCGAGCTTCATCGCTGAGACCGGCAGCGGTCCAGGCTCCGATCGATCGTGGGTCCGCCAGCAAAGGAACCGTGGCTGCGATCAACCACCCGCTCATGATGCCGCGCCAGCTCCCTAGGATGACGCGCATGCATCGTTCCGGTTCAGCCTCGGGCGGGGCAGCAGGAACACGCGGTGGGCCAGCTCCGACTCGAGTTGCGCCTTCGGGTAGAACTCCAGCAGCAGGCCCGGCTTGAAAAGCTCGGGATTGTCCCGTGCGAAGACCGCCCACCCGCCGCCGTTACCCCGTTCATGGATGTGCTGCTGGATCAGCGCTGCGTAAGCGACTGTGATCGTCTCGTGGTAACGATCCGCCTTGCCCAGGGAAGCGGCATAGTTGCGGATCGCGCGTCGAATCCGCTCCAGGCTCGAGGCAAAATCGCCTGACTGCAGATACAGGTACGCCGCGCGCACGTGAGCGGCGTGCCCGAAATCGCGTTCCGGGATCTTGCACTGCTCCAGCGCGGAAAGAAATTCCTCGTCGTTCAAGGCTTCTCCTTCAGGCGGTGACTCGCGCGCGCATCGAGGTCCAGTCCGTAGATGCCTTTGAGCTCGGCGATCTTGCGCAGCGTTGCGGCGGAGAACGGCGCCTTTCCGTCGAATGCATGCAGGACGATGCCCTCGAGCAGATCGCCGAGCGTCATGTTCTTGTACTCGGCCACCGCCTTCAGCACCTTCAGGATGCGGCGCTCCATGCGCACCCCGGTCTGGACGCGCTCGATTTCCAAGTGCCGGGACGAGGCAGGCATCGGTGTCCTCTGCGAGATTGGTACCAATATACCATGGTACCAACGCGCTCAGCAAGCTCCGCGCGCGATCCCGCGAGCGGGAGTCGGGCCGTTCCGGAACTGGAGGGAAGGGACGCTAAGCGGAACGCAGACAACGATTCGACATTTACCGCCGCCCGGTCAAACCGTTGAAATCGCAAGCCGCAATCCAAACGCGCTGTCGGCCCGTTCACCGGCCGCATCGAAATAGCGAATGCGCCCATCGAGCTCGATGAGAATCACTTCGCTTGCGCCGGCGTCCAGATATGCCGCGGCCTTCTCCAGCAACCATTTTTCGGTGTTGCCGGGCGAGGCGACTTCGACGCAGATTTCCGGCGCGCGCGGGGCCGGGTCTTCCAGGATCTTCTCGACTGCGGCGGTCCAGCAGACATCCGGCACCCGCACCCCGATCCGCGTATTGATCGCGACGCTGGTCGCGGATGTGCCGCCGAGCTGGGCTTGTAGCTGCCGCGAAATCCCACTGGCGATGACCTGGTGTCGATTCGATGCCAGCGGCGCCAGGAGCAGCTCCCCGTACTGGTCCATCTCCGGCCGACCGTCTTCAGGCATCACCGGCGCAAGCCGAAGCCAGCGTTCTGCGGCAGCAGCTCGCGTCAGTGCGGGGATGTCGACGGCGAACATGCGGAGATTATCGCTTGGGCTGACCCTGTTGGCGCTCGTAGCCTACTGTCTGCGGGAGGGAGAGAATCCGCGTACGGGAAGTATATGGAACATGGCGCCGGGGACGATCCGCCGTCTACGATCCGTGCGCAGCGCGTCATGCCGGCCCCGCACGGGTGGCACTTGGATAGGTTGCCGGACTCAGGTCCTCAACGCCGCTGCGGGCGCGGGCACGATCAGGAATCGCGAGAAGATCGGTCGGACGAGGCGTGAAAGCCCGCGCACCGCGGACCGTCCAAAGCGCTCAGGGCGGCACTCAGAACTTACCGACCACACTGACGCCGGCGGGGGAGGTGCCGACGTAGCCGACGGCGCCCGGCGTGCTCTTGACGAACTCGATCGTCTCCGCGTCGCTGCCCTTGACGGGCGGCGGGCTCACGCCGTCGCGGAAGGATTTCTTGGTCCAGGAGGACGTGTACTTGGCCGCTTCCATCTTCATCACCTTGGCCAGGAACTGCTCCTGCGCCGAGGCGTTGTCGACGGGGACGAACTTGATCGATCCGGCGAACTGCTTCTCGCCGAGGAAGATATCGCGAACGTCGGCCGGGCTCACTGTCGTTCCGGAATTGGCGATCACGTAGAGGTCGCCGGCACGCGCGGCGGACGTCAGTGCGACCAGGCTCGCCGCGGTGAACGCGACCAGCAGGTGTTTGATTTTCATCGGCTCGCCTCTCTGCTCGTTAGAAGCGCACCGCGACCTGGCAACGGTACTCGTTGTAGCTGTCCACGCCGCGGTCGAGGAAAACGGTGCTGTTGTACTCGAACTTCAGCGCCGTGTTGCTCGTCAAGTCGTAGCGCAGGCCGCCCACATCGCGCCGATACGAGGACCCGATCGGTCCCGAAAGATTGCCGAAATAGTTGTCGTTCTGGTCCAGAAGCGCCGTCTCCCAGCGCACGTACGGGGTGAACTTGCCGAACGCGTGGCCGACCTGCGCGTAGGCGGCCCAGCTCTTGTGACTGGATCCATCTGCGCTGACATTGGAGTCGTGGAATCTGTAGTACTCGCTCAGCACTTCCCAGTCGTTCTCGGTGTAGACGCCGTAGGCGCCCACGAAGTGGACGTTGGTCGTGTTCGGAGTGGGCGCAACGTCGTCGGTGGTGCGCCATCGCATCGCGTGGAGGCCGAGTTTGAGCCCGTCGAGCGCGCCGCCGAACTCATAGCCCACGTTGAGCGCCGTCGACATGTCGTGGTTGTTCGAGCCCAGCAGGTTCATGTCGACTTGGCCGGTACCGGGCTGGCCACCGTTGGTCAGGATACGCGGGCTGTTGCCGAGCGAAGCGTCGTAAGTGATGTGGCCGCTGCCCAAAGGCTGCTTGCCGGTTGCCCACAGGCCGACCGTGTGAGCCGGCATCAAGCCGTAGGTATCCTCGAACGCGAGAAATTTTGGACGCTGGATCGAGGTCTGGATTTGCGGGCCGTGGTGGAACGCAGTGTTCCAATAACCGTATGGAGTATGGAAGCGGCCGATCCAGACCGTCAGCGCGTCGCTTGCGACGTAGCCGACCTGCAGCCGCTCGAAGTCGATGCCCACGGACTGACTGGATTCGCCGGTCTCGATCGCGATCTCCATCAACGAGCGGATGCGCGGGCCGAGCTCTGGATTCAGGTAGAAGTCGATCGCCTTTTCGCTGAAGCCATTGGCGCCGTTGATGCTGCCGGGGTCGGTGTGACTGAAGAAGCGTGCACCGAGGTCGATGAAGCCGTGCAGCGGCACGCCGGTGGCGCTATTGATTCGACTCAAGCTTTGCGAGAGCTGCGACACTTCCGATGCGAGGCTGTCGACGCGCGAATCGCGTGCGGTTGCCGCCGCCGGCGATCCGGCCGGCGCTGCAGTCGATGCTGCTGGAGCTGCGGTCGATGGGGCCTGCGCGGCGGGAGCCGCTGACGATGGCGCTTGCGCCGCGGGCGATGCCGCTGGAGCTGCGCCGGCCGGCGTCTGCGCTGCGCCGGCCCCTGGTGCGGTGCGCTGGGATTCGAGTTGTTGAACCCGGCGCGACAGCTCCTCGATACGTTGCAGGCTCTGCTGGAGCTCGCGTCGCAGCTCCTGGACGCTCGGGTCGGTGCTCTGCGTCTGCGCGCTCGCGCTGCCCGGCGCGACTGCGCAAACGCTGATCGCGCTCGCTGCCGCTAAAGCCAGGCGGATTTGATGAGGTGTCATTGAAATCCCCGTTGGTGTGTTCAAGCGATCGCCATGCGAAAGCCGCGCGGCACGCTTTTGTTATTGCCGCGGCTAGGGTAGGGGTGCGACCCGGTGTCGGGTCGGTCGAAAAGCGGGCGCGAGGGCACATATATCGGGATTTCCCGATTCGATCGCCGAACTAACGTCACCCTGGCCCCCATCGCGCGCACCCCTGGTGTGCCGCACCGGATCCGTCGCACCGGATGCCGGGATGCGGATCGTGATGAGCCGGTTTTCAAGTCGGTTGAGCCCCGACGACTCAGTGAGCGTGGTGTGGACCGTCACCGTCTTGTGCCCGGCCTGGAACGTTTGGACAGCAGCTCTCGCGCGGCGTCTGCCGCGCATGCAAGGCTGTGCCGGCTGGTCCGTCTTGCTTTCGCGTTGGTCGCGCTGAGTTTCGGCGTCGCGGCTTCAGCGCAGCTCTTCTTGCGCTTCGGCGACGTGCACTGGGTCGACTCCGACGGCGCAACGCGCACGCTCGACGATTACCGGGGTCGGCCGGTCGTGATGACGCTGGCCTACACGGCCTGCCGCAAGACCTGCTCCTCGAGCATGCTGGTGATGCGCAAGATGCAGGAGATCCTGGCGCGCCAGGGTCGCGACGTCGCTTTCGTCGTGGTCAGCTACGACCCGGCGCGCGACTCGCCCGCCGAATGGCGCCGCTACCGCGAGGCACGCAGGCTGCCCGCGAGCTGGCACTTCTTGAGCGGGGCCGAGGCCGACACGCGCCGGCTCGCCGATTTCCTGGAGATGAAATACTGGGTCTACGACGAGCACGTGATGCATGACTTCCGGATTGTCGTCTTCGACGCCGACGGCAATCGCAAGCGCGACATCCTGTGGGAACAGTTTCCAGACCTGGAGCGCGAACTGGCGGGTCTATGACGGCTGCCGCGCGATGCGGCGACGCTTGAGCGCTTGTCGGTTTCGCGTGCGAGTCGCCCCGCGCGCCCGATCAGGGGGCCGCGGTGACTTGCAACATGCCCGCGAAGTACGCCAGCAGTGCGTCGCGTTCCTCGCCGCTGATGTTCGTGCCCAGCGGCATGCGCTCGGCGCCGGCCTGCGGCCCAAGCCGCCAGCGGATTTCGTCCATCAGCGTGCCGTGCGCAAAGCGTCCGCTGCGCAGCAGCGCGGCTAACTCCAGCGGGCGATCAAACGGCAGGTGCGGGCCGACGCCACCGAGGTGGCAACCGATGCACTTGTGCAGCAACGCCTGTGTTCGTGCAATGCCGGACGCTGGCACCGACGCGTCGGTCGCCCCGCCGGTTGCGATCGCGAGCGCGGGGCGGTCCGCCGTCAGCGCGACGCGGCTGCGCCGCGACAGGTAGGCGCAGTACGGGTCGCCCTCTGAAAAGGTGCGAAGTTCGGCCCGCGCCTTGACTTCCGGATCGGTCTGTGCGACCCGCCGGCGCAGATACGCGGCCATCTCGGCAGCGGCCGACGCTGACCAGGCGAAGTCGTAGCTGCCTTTTTCCAGCGCCGTCGTCCACTGCCTCGTCGAAAGACCGAATCGGGACTCGACCACGAAGCGGAACCGGTCGAGCGATTCCATGCCATCGGGCTTGCCGTACGCGCCCACGCCGGATTGACCGGCGCCGAGGGCGCGCAGTTGCTTCAGTTGCGCTTGCGCGGTATTGGCGCGCACGGACGCCGCAACGAAGCGGTCGAAAGCACCGTCGACGCCGGCACGCTCGGCGTCCGGAAAGAATGCATCGAGCCGCCCGCAATCGCTGCCGAGCGCTGCCAACAGCAGGTACTTGGTGGAGTCGAATTCCGGATTGGATTCGAGCTGATGAACGATGGCTTCGAAGTTCAGGCGTCCGAGTGCCGCTCCCAACTCGGCGTTCGGCGGCAAGCGTTCGCTGCTCTCGTAGCGTGTACGGGCGGACGGTCGAAACGTCTCCGGGTTGGCGAAGCGATCGACTTCGAGCAGGTAGCGGTAGCGCGAATGCTTGGGTTGCTCCAGCAGGAATTCCTGCAGCCCGGACTTCTCTTGCGCCGTCAACGCGGCGTCGTAGCGCTCGCCGTAAGCGCCCGGCCAGGCCGGGTGGGTGTCCCAAATGGGCCGCGCCGGCTCTCCGTGGCACTTCAGGCACGGTTCCGGATTCGGTTGCGAGATGCGAACGCGCGCTTCGCGGTCGGCCTCGTCGGGGAACATCACTTCGCGAAACTTGAACGACTTGCTGGCTTCGTCGAACTCCATCGTTTCAAGCGCGTGAAATCCGGCCTGGGCGGCGTCGCCGTTGAACGAGATCGCGAGTCGCGCCTCGGGGTCGAACAGGATCGCTCGCGGACGCGCGAAGCTTGCTCCGTGCAGGCTGCGGCTGCGGAACATCAGCACGTAGCGCGAACGCATGTACGCCGGAAGGTGCGGCAGCAGGTCCTCGATCGACAGCGCCTTGTGATCGACGATCAGCTGCTCGAGGTCGGCAAAGCTCATCGCCGACGCGAAGGGCGCCACGGCCACGAGCAGGCAAAGCAAGAGCGTGCGGGCGATTCGCGCGGGCATCCAGTGATCCGCTTCGTGCCCGAATCCGGGCACGGGGCACTAACCAGGTAGTTAGGTATCGCATTCCCGCACCATTTACGAACCGGTAAAAACTGCCGCGAAATGGCCCAAATTCAAACTGCCGTACTGACGGCGACCAGCGCCGGCGGCCGCGGAAGATGTCGTGAATCGCGCGCCGATCGCGTCTTCCTTAACAGGCGGCGGGTCGAGAGTTGGCGTGCGCCGCAAGCGTTCCTCGAAGGCCGTGCGGCCGGAGAGTTCGGCGGTCCAACGCTGCAAAACACGAAAAGGAATTCGCAATGGCACAGCCCATTTTCAGGCGCTCCCTGCTGCTGATCGGGGTCCTCGCCGCCGTGTCCGGCCCGGTGCACGCTCAGCAGCCGCCCGACGTCGTTCAGAGCCACCCGACTGCAAACAACGAGGTGCAGCAGCAGCAACGCATGCTAACGACCCAGGCGCAGCGCCTGGACGCCCAGGAGGAACAGATCGCCGCTCAGGCGCAGCAACTCGAAGTCATGCAGTTGCAGGTGGCCAGGGTGATGGAACTCGAACGGACGGTTCGCGCCTCGCTCATGAAGTCGCAATACGAAAACAGGCGTGCCGGCAAGCTCTGACAGGAGCTGATCCCGGCAGCTGGGCGAGGGTGGTGCGTTACCTTCTCTCGCCCCGCGTCCTTTCGGTCTCGCCGTGCGCCCCGTCGCCCAAGGGGACAAACAGGATTCCGCGCGCACCGCTGGCTCTCCGGGAGCGGCGTTGGCCGTACTCGGAATGGCCGCCCATATGGCGCAACCCAGAATGCCGGCTGCCGCAAGACCAGCTCGCTCTTTTAATAGTTGCAAATGTGTCATGGCTGCGTCCCCTCCCGTTGCAGACGAGAGAGCCTGAGCGGGCCACCTGACCGGCTGATGAAGATGATGGGGTGCCGTTATGGACATGCGCTCGGCGCCGAGCCCCGAGAAGCGGCGATAAGTCACGGATTTTGCGTGAGAATCGCTGGAAGTGCTCGAGCAGGTGCAGCCGGGCACACCGGCGCGCGAAGCACGATTTTGAAGTAGCGTGCTTCGCGTGCCGGAGGCCCGGATGAACGATCACCCTCCTGGTCCCGCGCGAGCGACCTGCGGCGCTTGTTCGGCGGCGCTGTGAAGAGCGACGGGTGCCCCTCGCGTCTTGGCATAGTCCACATCGACGCGACCGCGAGCGAGATCCAGATAGCCGCCAATGGCGCCGGCCACGGTGATCACGAACACGGCGGTCATGAGGAAAGCGAAGAAGAAGTCGTTCTTTCCAGGATGGAACTGTGGCTGTTGCATGATGACCCTCGCTTGGTTGACAACACTCAAAGAAAAAGCCCGGAGGCGTTCGACGCGATCCGGGCTTTTTCGCCAGTCAGGTCCAGCTAGCCGCCTGGACCTCCACCCGGATCATGTATCGGCGTGGCGACGCCGGACAGTGCCATCCCGAAACGGGACGGCGCGGTTCCAGCCGCCGTGCGCATCGAGCGCAAGCACGCGCCGGCCGCTGCGAATTCGATTCGCAGCGAGAGCACGTGACAGTTGCGCGGGTTGAACATCTCCGGACCTCCTGACTGATCGACGACATCGCCGATCAGTTGTAAGAATAATGAGTGTTGGTCAAACACACAAGACTTTGAGGTCACGAATTGTGGTCTTTGCACCACTTGAAACGAGCGACGTTGGTGCCGTAATCGGCGCGCGGAATCCGACAAAACCAATGAAATTCTGTATAGCGCCGGATCTCCGACCGTAAAGACTGCTGCCGCGAGGCGGCGGACTTCTCTCCAGCCGCCCGTTGCGCCGTGGTCCAGGGTTCGGGTGCTTGGGGAAATCCTGAGACTTGACGACAAAGGCCGCGCTCGCCGCTCAGGGCGACCTGTCGCGTGGCAACTGTTGAAAACGCTCGACCGATATTGCACGGCACTCCGAGCGAGCGCGGCAGGTTTTCGTTGCAGCGCATCGGCGCGGACGGATTGCGCGTGACGTAGGAAAACGTCCTACATCGCACGGTGTCCAATACAGACCCCCTACGACCAATTGCAAGAAATCGCCCGGAAAAATCCCGAACACGACGCCAAGCAGATCACGCAAGTCCGGTAGCTTGTTGATCAGCGAGCGCACAAACACGCGTTTGCTGAAGCTGCTGCTGCGGGTCGCCTTTGCAGGTCTTCCCGAGCTCGAGCGTGGAAGTCCGGCAATTCAAAGGGGGCCGAAATCATGCTAGAGAGTCGCGTTGTTCGTGCGGGCGTCCGTGGGACCGTCTTGATTGCCTGCGTTGCAGGCTCGGTGCTCGGACTTTCTCCTGATGCTGACGCACGCGTCACGAAGATCGTATTCGGTGCTTCAACCAATCCCTACCCAGGCGTGATATTCGGATCCGTGGGAGCATACGAGCAACTCGACGGAATCGCATCTGGAGAGATCGATCCGAAGGATCCTCTGAATGCGGTGATTCAGGATATAGAGCTCGCGCCGCGCAATGCGCATGGAATGGTCGAGTACACGACCCTGGTTTCGATACTCAAGCCGGTCAACATGAGCAGCTCGAATGGGGCGATGCTGTTCGAGATCGTCAACCGCGGAAACAAGCTCGATCCGGGCTTCTTCAACGTTGGCGTCAATAACCAGGATCCGGTGGGCGATGGATTCCTTCAAAAGCAAGGATTCACGCTCGTGTGGGCAGGCTGGCAGGCCGACCTTACGCCGCAACCCGGCCTGATCACGATGTCGGCCCCAGTCGCGCACCACCATAACGGACGCATCATCACGGGACGCGTCCGGTCCGAGTTCATCATCAGGCAGCCCACCGGGATCACGCAACCGTTTGTCGTGGCAACGCAACCGATTCTTGCCGATTCGAGCTCCAACACGGCCGGATATGCGACCGTGAACGTCGACAACTCGCATGACACGCTGACGATGCGGGTGCATCAAAACGACCCTCGGATTGTCATCCAGAACCACCTGTGGGCGTACGCGAACTGCACCAGCGCGACGCCATTTCCAGGTGTACCGGATCCGCAGAAGGTGTGCCTGAAGGCCGGGTTCGACACCAATCACATCTACGAGCTGGTGTACACCGCGAAGGATCCGATCGTGATGGGCCTTGGACTGGCGGCCATTCGCGACGTCGGCAGCTTTCTGCGGCATCAGAGCGCGGACGATCACGGTACCGGCAATCCGCTGGCCGGGCAGATCGAGTGGTCGCTGCTGAACGGCATATCGCAGAGCGGGCGCCTGCTGCGGACCTTTCTGCAGCTTGGCTTCAATCGGGACGAGCGGTTCGGCAAGGTCTTCGACGGCATGCAGCCGCATATCGGTTCGGTGCGCGACTACATCAATGTCCGGTTCGCGCAGCCGGGCCGGCTGGCCGGAACCCAGCACACCGAGAAGCAGTATCCGGGTCCGGAAGGGCCGCTCACGTACGGCAGATCCTACGACCCTTTTACGCATGAAGAAGGCGGACTGCTGGACCGGTGCGAAGAGACCCGCACGTGCCCGAAGATCGTCCATACGATGAGCGACATCGAGTACTGGGAAGCCTCCGGTGCCTCCGACACGGTCGATCCGAGTGGAAAGCAGGATGTCGATATTCCGGACAATGTGCGCATCTACCAGTTTTCGAGCACCCAGCATGGCGGATTTTCGCCGGTTGCGCTGCTGCCAATTTCGAAGGGTATGTGCGAGCAGCTGCCGAACGCGAACTCGTACACCTACAACGTTCGTGCGCTGCTGATTGCGCTTCTGAATTGGGTTTCAAAGGATATCGACCCGCCGCCCAGCCGCTACTCGACCCTTGCGAAGGGAACCCTGGTGCCCCCGGAGGAAGTCGCCTTCCCGGCAATACCCCACGTGACCGGGCCGCGCAACCCGATCAACATCTGGAACACCCGGCAGGTGTTCCGGCGCGGCGAGCACTACGACGCGGACGACGTATCGGGCATCATTTCGGTCGAGCCGCCGGTTGCGCGCGCCGAGTATCCGACGCTGTTACCGCAGGTGGATGCCGACGGAAACGACCTGGACGGACTGCGGTCGGTCACGCTGCGGGCGCCGCTCGGTACATACACCGGATGGAACGTGCGCGCTGACGGCTTCAGCCAGGGCGATGCCTGCGATCTAACCGGCGGTTACATTCCGTTCGCCAAGACGGTCGCGGACCGCCAGGCAAGCGGCGATCACCGTCTCTCGTTGCAGGAGCGCTACGGGAATGTGACGAAGTACAGAGCGGTCGCGGCGGAGGCTGCCGAGCGCCTTGTCCATCACGGCTACCTGTTGCCCGGCGACGAGGGGGCAGCTGTTACTTCCGCGGTGAATCAGGCCATACAAGCCGGGCTGCCTCAGTAAGCCGACGACTGAGGATCAGGCATCAGGCAGGATCCCCCCACGGGTTAGCAGCTCGATAAATGCGACATTCGGGCCGCGTCCGTGGTGAGTTTGGTTACTCCATCACCACCGTGTAATGCACCGGAGTGCTCGTCGGGTTGACGACTACCAGAATGTGGCCGGTCAGCAGACTTGCGGGGACAACCGCCAGTGCTGAACCGCCTCCCGGCACTACGACCACATACTCGCCCGAGGAACCACAGGGGGCTGCGGTGGTGTTGCTGGGGTCCTGGAAGCAGAAGCCCATCGTGAACAGCTGGCCCGTGCTGATCGTTCCCGCTGTGAACTTGAACTTGATGACGCTCGTTACGCCGGTCATGTCGACGGACTGAAGGATTGTGGTCGACTTGGCGGCCGCAGCGGTCGCGTTGAACGTAATCTGCGCGATCGCCTCCGGAGCCTGAAACGCAGCGAGGCCGCCAAGCAATAAAAATCCGCACACATTTTGCAGAGTTCGCCTCATCTTGATCTCCTCGCGTAGTGTTGTAAGTGGAACCCGCCACGAAGTCGGGGCCGGGTCTAGCAGCAGCGACCCGGAGACAGACCTCCATGGCGCCCTTCTTGCAGACGTAGAAACGGCCGATCAAGCGACACCGGCGACTCCTCACGGCCATTCGGCATCCGGATCGCCTGCAAAATCAATGCATTAAGTGGCGGCAGTGCGAGGCCCTCGCTAACCGGTGCTTCGCCCGCGCCGGAACTTCGGCTGCGCCGGCTGGTCTGACCGTGCGGGTTCTGCTGTGCGTTCCAGCGGAGGGGAAATTGCATTCGCGTCGGGTCCATTCGCCTCGTGTACGTGTCGTTCACGTTTGGCATGCCGCGCCTGCGCGATGCGCAACCGGATTCGTCCGTTCGTTCGAATCTGACGAGCGCGCGGTTTTGCGCGTTCACCCGCTGGGTTCAGGCGGAGGTGGTCTGATGGCCGATGAGTTCTACGATGCGCTCGACCGGGCAGGGGCGAGCGGGAATTGGCGCACGCGCGCGCCGGCCGGGAGTCGATCCGGGCAGGGCATCCCCGAGCTCATCTCGCAGGTTTACAACCAGGCCCCGGCGTTTTTGCGCGCGAAACTGCTCGAGTTCCTGCTTCGGCCGGTCGGTCCGCTCGCGATCGTGACGATCGCGGCCGGGGCGTTCGGCCGCTTCCTGTATCGCCTGCAGCGCGACGCGATGCCGATCTCGATCGAGGACGCGGCGCGCATCACATCCGACCACGTGCTGGAGCTGGCTCGCTATCTGGAGCAGTGCAGTCCCGACACGCTGCTGCAGGTCGGCTCGTTGATTGGCGACAGCCCGATCGGCCTGGCGACGATCAGTGGCGCGGCGCTGTTGATGGCGATGAGTCTGCCGAAGCGCCGGGAGCAGGAATCCAACGACTGACCGCCTGGCGGTCGCTGATCTTGTTCCCGTCGGACGGCGCAGCCGCCGCGCGCCCCACCGGGTAGTTCGGATCCCGACTGAACTTTGGAGGTCGATCAGGCCTCCAATGGTCATGATCGATCGACCGCGGGTCACGGACGCTACACTGCAACGGCGCGTTTCATTTGAAACCATGGGCTCATCCAGTCCCACTCCCGTGCGCGCGTCGTCGATGACGCGGGCCCGACTGCGTTTCGGCTCCGTCGTGGCAGCCGCGCTGCTCGGGTGGGCGCTGCTGGCGGCGCCGGCTGGCGCGCAGACCGATGCGGCTGCGCCCCCTGCGGACGCCCCGGCTGCAGGCACCCCGATCTACTCGGCCGAGCAACTCGACCAGTTGCTTGCGCCGGTGGCGCTGTATCCGGACGATCTGCTGGGCCAGATCCTGATGGCGGCGACCTATCCGCTCGAGGTCGTCCAGGCCGACCGCTGGCTGCAGGAGCCTTCGAACGCGTCGCTGCGCGGCTCCTCGCTCGCCCAGGCGCTGCAGTCGCTGCCGTGGGATGCCAGCGTCAAATCGCTCGTCGCCTATCCGCAAATCATGGCCTGGATGGATAGCGCGCTGGATTGGACCGAAGCGGCGGGAGACGCATTCCTCGCCCAGCAGTCCGATGTGATGGACAGCGTGCAGCGGCTGCGCTCCCGGGCGCGGGCCGCCGGCACGCTTTCGTCCACGCCGCAGGAGACCGTGACCACGAGCGATCAGGCGATCGAGATAACTTCGCCGAACTCGAGCGTGGAGTACGTGCCGGTCTACAGCCCCCAAGTGGCCTATGGGCCCTGGCCGTATCCGGACTACCCGCCGTACGAATTTGGCTATCCGGGGTACCCGGTGGGGACCTTCATCGCGTTTCCGATCCTGGTGCCGTACTGGGGATGGGATCACTGCGACTGGCGCCATCACCGGATCGACATCGACAACGGCCCGGTAGGCCCAGTCGCGGTGGGCGCAGGTCGTCATGAACCCAGGCGCCCGGTGCCGTGGCGGCATGATCCGGAGCACCGGGGCGGCGTGCCGTATCGCGACCCTGCAACGCGCGCAAGATTCGAGGGTGGCGCCGATGGTCACTCGGCGCGGAGCAACTACCGCGGCTACTACGCGGCGCGCCCCGAGGCCGCACCGTCGAACGCCGCGCCGTCAAACCGGCTGCCGGCACGGCAGGGGCAGCCCGCGCCGACGCCGGGGCGTGCTCCGATCGCCGAACGCCCGGCGCCGATACCGCAGGCCGCGCCTCCCGCGGCGCGTGCTCCGATCGCCGAACGCCCTGTGCAATTGCCGCAGGTGCAACGCCCTGCGGCCGTGATGCCGCACGAAGTGTGGCGCCCCTCACCTGCGATGCCCGTGGCCGCTGCGCCGCCACCCCGGGCCATCGAACGCCCCGTAGCTCCGGCGCTCGAGTCGTTCGGGCGCGGCGCAGAGGTGCACACGCAGGAGCTGCGCGGGGAAAGCAGCCGGGCCGTCGCGCCGGCCATTGGCGGCGCCAGGGGGCACCGATGACGGATCCGGATGTGCAGAAGTTCGCCCGCCGGCAACGCGTCGGCGGACACTGGCTCGCGCTCGGCCTTGGCATTGCCGCGGCGATGGCCGCATTCTCGGTTCCGGTGCCGGCAGCCCAGAACTCGCAACGGGAATTCGCGACCCCTGAGAAGGCGGCTGCTGCGCTGGTCGCCGCGGTCCGCGCCAACGATCAGCCGGAAACCCTGCGGATTCTCGGGGCGGACGGAGAAAAGCTGATCCATTCCGGCGACACGGTGGCCGATCGGGAGGGTCGCCAGCGCTTCGTCACGGCCTATGACGAGGCCCACAAGGTGCAGGTCGAAGGCGCCGGCACGGCGACGCTGATCGTCGGAACGCAGAGCTGGTCGCTTCCGATCCCGATCGTGAAGAAGGCCGATCGCTGGCATTTCGACACGGTCGCCAGCGCGCGCAAGATCATCGACCGGCGCGTCGGGCGCAACGAATTGAGCGTGATCGAAGTGTGCCGCGCGTACGTGGAGGCGCAGCGCGAGTACGCGTCGCAAGACCGGCTTGGCAACGGGCTGCACGAGTACGCGCAGAAATTCGAGAGCAACCCGGGCCGGCACGACGGCCTTTACTGGGAGGCGGCGGCCGGCGAGGGGCAAAGTCCGCTGGGGCCCCTGGTGGTTAAAGCGCGCGCCCAGGGCTATACCGACGACGATCACGGATTCGAGCCGGCGCCGTATCACGGCTACTTCTACCGGATCCTGACCCGGCAGGGCGCGCACGCGCCGGGCGGAGCCAAGGACTACATCGCCGCCGGCCACATGACCGGGGGGTTTGCGCTGCTGGCCTTCCCCGCACGCTGGGGAGATTCCGGGATCACGACCTTCATCGTCAATCGGGACGGAATCGTGTTCCAGAAGAATCTCGGGCCGCAGACCGCAGGGCTCGCGCGGCAAATCACCGAGTACGACCCCGATCCGAGCTGGGCTACGCCGTAAGCGGCCGCCCGGGGCAGGGCGGCCGGCCGCGGTCGCGGGTCACGATGCCCCGCAGTTCAGGCGTTCCGACTCGATCCCCAGCCCCAGCGCCCGGTACACATCGGCCTGGTTGTCGAACTGAGTCAGGCGGTTCGCAACCAGCGAGCGCTCCACGCTGCGCACGCGCAGCTGGGCATCGAGCCACAGCTGCACGTCGGTGGCGCCCGCCTCGAACCGGGTCCGGGCGATCGATTCGGCCAGCCTCGCCTGCTCGACCGCGCTGCGCAGCGTTTCCTCCTCTGCCTGCAACTGCGTACGGGCCGACAGCGTGTTTTCGACTTCGGCCAGGGCCGTGTACAGGCGCTGCCGAAAACCCACTGCCGCTTCCTCGTACTGCGTCCGGGCGATCCGGGTCGTCAGCTTGGCGGTGTTCCACTGCACGAAGGGCAGCGCGAGATCCCCACCCAGCGTCCCGACCGGATTCTGCACAAACCTGACCAGGCTGGAGCTCGCGGTGCCCAGACTGCCGGTCAAGGTCAGCGTGGGATAGAAGCTGGTGCGGGCCACATCCACGTTCACCAGCGCCTCGCGTACGCGCAGCTCCGCGGCCTGCAGGTCCGGCCGGTTGGCCAGGATCTGCGCCGGCAATCCGGCGCCCACCGGGGGCAATCGGCCCTCGGGCAGCGTCGAGCGCTCGGCGCCGGCCGTCTGCGGCGGCTGATTGAACAGGATCGCCAGAGCGTTGCGGGCCTCGCTGCGTTGCTGCACCAGCTCGGTCCGCGCCGCCTGCTGGGTCGACAGGCTCAGCTCCGCCTCGGCCGCGTTCAGTTTCGAGCTCGACCCGACCTCGTACTTGGTGCGCGCCAGCTCCAGCGTGCGCCGGGCATACTCGATGTCGGCGTCGGCCATCGCCACCAGCTGGTTCAGATACGCGATCTGCCAGTAGAGCTTCGCGGTCGTTCCGGCCAGTGTCGCCGCGAAGGCCCTGCAGTCGGCCGCGGTGGCCTGAGCTTCCCAGCGGCTGGCTTTGCGCTGGTTTGCGAGCTTTCCCCACAGGTCGACCTCGAAACTGAGCAGCGAAGTCAGCCCGCTCGAGCGAGCGGTGAACTTCGGGTCGAAGCCGCGGGTGACGGCCGAAACCGCGTCGACCGAGACCGACGGCGCTCGGTTGGTGTCGACCAGGGCCGCCTGGAGCTGGGCCCGATGGACCCGGATCGCCGCGGCGGCGAAGTCGTTGTTGGTCTGCAGCGCCCGCTCGACCAGGGTGTCGAGCTGCGGATCCTGGAAGTTCTTCCACCACCTTCCCGGATTGCCGATCGCGCCTTCCGCTTCGGCGGACCAGGCCGCCGGCAGCGCCGGTTGCGGCTGCGTCGGCCGGGCCGGCCCGGTGGAGCAGCCGGCCAGCGCGAGCGCACAGGCCACCGGGAGGAAGCTCAAGCTTTTCATCGGATCTTCGTGCGCCGGTCAAAACCGGCGAGATGTTGTGAATGAAAGAGTCATACGCTGAAGGCTTAGCCAGCTACGGCGGCCC
>Ga0137418_10000798_pt1 | contig 28723 bp, 28 predicted proteins | sample CZODoug3_1_2_16f_FD_122242 | JGI IMG/M metagenome (GOLD analysis project Ga0137418, IMG submission 122242) | Vadose zone soil fungal communities from Angelo Coast Range Reserve, California, USA - CZODoug3_1_2_16fungal (Hybrid Assembly) | ecosystem: Environmental > Terrestrial > Soil > Vadose...
GGCGTGACGCCTGGTGCGTGGCGCCGGGGCTTGAACTGAAGTCTCCTTTTCGCTCCATGGAACATTCATGACCACTGAAACCGTCAAGGCGCGGCGCTCGGCTCCGCTGAAGACCCCGAATCCACTGTCCGAAAAGAAAGTTCGTGAGCTTTCGAGTGCTCTCAATCTGATCCTCGCCGATGCGTTCGCGCTCTATTTGAAGACTAAGAACTTCCATTGGCACGTGTCCGGTCCGCATTTTCGCGACTATCACCTTCTGCTCGACGAGCAGGCCGATCAAATCTTCGCCATCACCGACACGATCGCGGAGCGTGTTCGAAAGATCGGCGGCATGACTCTGCGGTCCATAGGGCATATTTCGCGCTCGCAGCGCGTGCTCGATAACGATGACGACTACGTGTCGCCGCTCGACATGCTCGCAGAGCTACGTGACGACAACATGCGGATTGCCGCCGCCATGCGTGAGGTCCATGGTTTATGCGACGAGGTGAGCGACATTGCCACCGCGAGCCTGCTCGAAGTGTGGATCGATGAGACGGAAAAGAGGGTCTGGTACCTCTTCGAAGCCAGCCGCCGCGGCGACATTCCGGGACGTTGAACCGATGAGCGGGTTTGACCTCACCGTTTCGGCAGGCAAGGAGAATTTATGAGCACGGCCGTCACCATCGGTGGGATCACCGCCCCGGACTCTGACTTGGCACGCAAGGCCCGCGCACTTGCCGAAAATGTGCACACGCCGGCGTTCATTCATCATATCCATCGGACGTACTGGTTTGCCGAGTTCCTCGCCAAGAAGCGACAGCTGACCTTCGATCGCGAGGTCGTCTATATCGCCTCGATCCTCCATGACCTGGGGCTGACCGACCGCTATTGCGCGGACAAGCGCTTCGAGGTCGACGGCGCCGAAGCCGCCGCCCGCTTCCTCGGTGAGCAGCACTATCCCAAGCTAAAGACGGACCTCGTCTGGGACGCAATCGCGCTTCACTCGTCGGACGTCGCAGCACTCAAGGCCCCGGAGATTGCGTTCGTTCATCTTGGTGCCCACGTCGATGTCATGGGCCTCAATATCGGGGAAATCTCGCCTCAGCTCATCGACGATACGCTCGCCCTCTATCCGCGGCTCGGATTCAAAAAGGCATTCACCGAGGCGCTTGCGGAAGTCGGGCGGAAGAAACCCTTCACGGCCATCGGCACCGGCATCGGTGACATCGCCCGGCGTCTCGTTCCGGGCTTTGAAGTCCCGAATGTGTGCGACCTGCTACTCAACGCGCCTTTTGAGAGCTGAGATCCCCAATGACCAAATCCAACAAAGAGATTGCCCTCGAAGTTCTGACACGCGCGTTCACAGACCGGGATCCGACGGTTGTCGAACAGCTCTTCAGCGTCAACTACAAGCAGCACAACCCGGCAATTCCTGACGGTCCAGCAGCCATCGCGAAGATGATCCCGACCCTCACGAATCTGCGCTACGAGCCGGGTATGGCGGTTGCCGAGGGTAACCTCGTCATGGTCCACGGACGCTATACCGGCTGGGGTCCAAAGCCCATGGTCGCCGTGGACATCTTCAGCGTCGAGGGCGGCAAGGTGCTCGAGCACTGGGACGTTCTCCAGGAGGAAGTGCCGATCGCCAGCACCGCGAACGGGAATCCGATGTTCACGAAGCCCCGCGAAGGCGAACTCAACCACAAGGCCTTCGTGCTCGCCGCGTTCGACGCGCTCTTCAACCGGCGAGACTACGCCGCGGCCGAGAAATTCTGGTCACCGACCTACATCCAGCACAGCGCCCATATACCGCCGGGTCGCGACGGGCTATTCAACCTCGTCAAGGCGGCACCCCCGACGCTTCGGTACGAGTCGCACCTGATCATGGCCGAAGGGGACTATGTCATCGCGCACGGGCGATTCTCCGGCCACGGCAGACCCGCGAACTGGGTCGCGTGCGACGTCCTGCGGATCGAGAACGGACTCCTGGCGGAGCACTGGGATGTGCTCCAGGACGAGTCGACACGGGCCACGTCGGTGAGCGGGCTGCCCATGTTCGGCGACAAGTTTCCCGCCTAACCGCGGGAATCGCGGGCGTGGGGCGCGCCCAGATGCCGCTCTGGCTATGAAACCGTCGCTACGCCAGCCTTGGGCTTTTTCGATCTTATGGAAGTCGATAAACGCGTAACACCACTCTCTCAATCGTCGAGGTCCCACAACAATTTCCAAGGAGCCTGTCATGACAGCGCGAAACGTAGTCGATGAAAACAAAAGGCTCGTAACCGAATTCTACGAACTCGCAATCAACCAACAAAAGCCGGCCGAGGCGGCCCGTAAATACATTGGCCTCCCTTACCGTCAACATAATCCGGAAGTGGCCGACGGGCCAGACGACTTTATTCAATTCATAGGGGGAATGCAAAAAAAGCATCCGACCCTAAGAGTTGTAATTTCGAAAGTGCTGGGCGACGACGACCTGGTCGCGTTGCACGTGCATTTGACGCGAGAGGCGAACGACCCGGGACTCGCAATCGCCGAGTTGTTCCGTGTGAAGAACGGAAAAATCATTGAACATTGGGACGTGGTTCAGCCAGTACCCGCAAAGACCGTCAGCGGCAATTCGATGTTCTGACAGGGCGTCGCAGGCTGGCTGGATAAGGGGAACCTCGATGGGTTCCTCCCCGCTTTCAGTCACCGGGCAAAATGGCAGCATTTCATTGCACACATTTCATGAAACCACCCTTCGACAGGAGATCTGTTGAGACCTAAATTTGGCTCTCTAAAATGGGGCGAGAGAAGCAGCGGCGTACTGACAGGGACAGAACGTTTGCTCTTGCTGCGCAACATGGCATTCCTCGCAGCCCGAGAGGCGTCGGACGTTATCCGGACTAATCTCGGCCTGTTGAAGCCGGTCAATCTCGAGCTTTCTGACTTGGACCCGCCGGACACGCGCATTGTCAGAGATGTGGAACAGCATGCGAGCGCCACCCACACGCAAGATCTGTTGTCGCACGCGTTCCGCACGTATTACTTCGGCGCAATGCTTGGTGCATATCACAAGCTCAAGTACGACAGAGAAACGTTTTTTGCGGCCGCGCTTTTACACGATATTGGTCTCACGGAATCCAGAATCGCGCCGCTGAAGGAATGTTGCTTCGCGGTGAGCGGCGGCCGTCAGGCGCGTGACTTTCTGCTTCACAAGCAACATTCGCACACACAAGCGCAAGTCATTGGGGACGCTATTTCGGCGCATCTCAATCTGCATGTGCCTGTTCGTAAGTACGGTGAGGTCGCTTCTCTGGTGGCGAAAGGGGCCGTCTGCGATTTGTTTGGCTTTGAGAAATACAAGCTGCCCGAAAGGTTTAAGAGCGAATTGCTGCACGCTTATCCAGCGGGTGACGTCCGAGCGGCTTTGCTATCCGATGAAGAGCTCGCGGCCGGCACCCGACTTTATTTCGGCAGGAAACTTTTCGGGGGACTGCCTGAGCGAATTTGGATTCACGACATCAAGTAGACGAGCTCGGCTCGAGTACCGGCAGCTTCCCCCTCAGGAGCGTTCTTATGAAATCACTTAGCCCGCGCACGTTGCTAACCATGGCGATCTCCATGTCGCTCGCCGCTTGCGCCTCAACCTTTTCAAACAAGGAAGGATCCAGGATGTCCGTAGAAGAGACGAAGCAAGCGCTTGTGGGCGAATGGTTCAGTCTCGCGCCCGAGATACGGCCGAGCGCAACAAAGAACCCGGACGGCAGCCTGAGGCCGTTCTATCTCAGCCGCCAGTTCAAGTACTTGGGCGATGATCGATTCGAGCTGACCATCGCGAATAGCGCCGACCCCTATGGGAAGGTGCCCGTGGCCCGGATCTACCTGCGCGGCCACATGCTCTGGAAGGGCGATCACCCAATCGCACCCGGCGCGCAAAAGGTGGATTTCGTCGCCGACGGGGACTATCAGGTCACTCCGCTTGCGCAACCCTTCGCCGACCTCCTCAACAAGGTCGCGAGCGCCGGCTACGCCAAGTGGGAAGTCAACGTGCCGCAGAAGATATTCGGCAAGAGCTTTGCGCCCTTCGGACTCGCCGAGGGACGCAACTTCATGGAGTACGACCTGGTGTATATCAGCCGCGACCTGCTCTTCTGGGGTGCACGCAACATCGACGGCCGCGGCTTCGACAAGGAAGAGAATCGCCCGACCAACCTGCAGATTCCACTCGCGCGCAAAGCGCAGTGATTGCACTTCACGCGGCTGCTTTTCGTCCTCCGATACGGAATCCGCGGTCTTCTAGCAGAAACCCCGCGGCCAATAGTGAAGCCCGCCGGAGCTTGTCGGCCCCAAGCGCTTGTTATGCGGCATGATTTACGTTAATTGCGATGGTCCGTACTCGGCCATGAGCCACCGCTCGATCAATCATCGAAAACAATGAAGAGTGGGCGTAGCTGGCGTGGCTTGGCCCGCTGCCGCGGGCTGGGGTCAACCGATCTTGTGTCAACTCGCAACACGCTCCGGGCGCTCTAGCTGACGGAAATCATCGGAAGGCGCCAGCGATCTTTTCCGTCGCGCACTGCGATCGCGCGCCGAGATCATCGGCCGACATAACCCCGATTATCCGTACTATCCGCTAGGTCTTAGCGATTTCGTTCGAGGAATCTCCGTAGTCTATTGCAACGCACCTCGCATCAAGTGCGGTGGATGAGGAAGTGCGTCTTGATCTCCTGGAACTCCTCCATTGCACGTGGACCACGCATCCGACCAATGCCGCTGCCCTTGAAGCCACCCTCCTCGAGTGCATCAGAGAGAACGCCCCAACCATTCGTCCAGACGGTGCCTGCTTTCAGCCTTCGCACGACGCGCGCTGCGCGATCGATGTCCCGCGTGAAGACGGCCGCGGCCAGACCATAAATGGTCGCGTTCGCCCGCTTCACGGCGTCGTCCTCGTCCGCAAATGGCTCGAAGCTCAGCACCGGCCCGAAGATCTCGTCCTGGACGAGAGGCACGTCGAGCGCTTCGGTCTCGAGCAACACCGGCCGATAGAATGCACCCTTGGCAAGGGCGGCGGCCGTCGGGCGACCGCCACGCACGAGGACCTTCGCGTACTTCGTCGCCGCTTCGACGATCTTATCGATTCGATCGACATTTGCGTGATCCACGAGCGGCCCCATCTCGCTCGTCTCCTGATCCGCTGGACCCAGGACAACCCGCTGGAGAAGCTCCGAGAGCCGCTTGCGGTATGCGTCCGCGACGGGCCGATGCACGAGAACGCGCGAGCCAGTCATGCAGAACTGGCCATTGAACCGCGTGAGAGCCTGCACGACCTGCGGCGCGACCGCCTCAACGTCAGCATCGTCGAATACGATGAGCGGGGTCTTGCCGCCCAGCTCGAGCGACGTGCGTTTCAGTGTGTCCGACGCCTGAGCGCCGATCATGCGACCGACCTTTGTGCTGCCCGTGTAGTTGATGACGTCAACATCGACCGAGGCGACCAACAGCGGGGCGCCTTCGTTCCCCGTTTCGGTGAACATGTTGACGACGCCCTTCGGCAGCGATTCCGTCGCCGCGACGGCCTCGGCGAAGATCGCGTTGGTCAGCGCTGTCTGGCCGGGCATCTTGATCGCCACAGTGCAGCCTGCAGCCAGTGCGGGCCCCAAACCGCGGGTGAGCAGAGCGAGCGGCGCATTCCAAGGGACGATGATTCCTGCGACGCCAATCGGCTCGCGCCAAGTGCTCGCGAGGATCCCTGGCGCTTGTTCTGCGGCGATGCCGGTTTGGGAAAGCGCGGCGCCGGCGTTGTACCGGATGGTCTGCGCGGATGCTGCCGCTTCCCATCGAGTTTGCGTGATGACCTTGCCCATCTCGCGGGCTTCCGAGGTTGCGAGCCGATCCACTCGTTCCTCGAGCCGGTGAGCAAGCTCGACTAGTGCGGCGGCCCGGGCGCTACGGTGAGACGACCATGTTCCAGTGTCGAATGCGCGCCGTGCGGCGGAGATCGCCGCGCTTGCTTCCTTTGCGCCTCCATCTGCGAACCGACCGAGGATCTCACCGTCGGACGGATTGATCGACGGGCTCACGCGATCGGAAGTGACCCATGCACCATCGATCCAGTGACGAGCAATGTTGTTGGACATGGTAGCGCTGCTCCTTGTCGGTCTACCGCGAGGCGATCAGGTTCGGGGACGACCGAGCGTTCCCGAAGTTCCAAACGTGTCTTCGAGAAACTGCACGAAGAAGATCTTTCCGTCCTTGATCCTCGCGAGGAGCGAGAACGGCGAGGTGATATCCACGCCGGACTTGCGTCCGCGATACGTGAACGAGCCGAACATCGCAACCTTGTCTCCCTGCTCGAGAACATCGCGAACCTCGAAGGCCTCGGTCTCCCACGCAGCTCCGATTCCTTCGAATGCGCGAACGATCGATTCGGGCCCCTTGTTCGTCCCGGTCCAAGGCAGGTAGCGCTTGAGCTCGGGATTGTTTTCGTTGAGGGAAACGTACGTGACGTCGGGGGTCGTGACGCTCTTGACGTTTGCCAAGTCGATCGGATTGGCGAGGAGGGTCTGGAGGATTTGAGCGGGCGAGGTCGTCATGGTGTCTCCTTTCGTTTGATCACAGCTTGTAGAGCGCCTTGGTGGGTCGAGAGCAGGCGTTGCGTGCCCGCAGCCTGTGCCACAATATGGTATTCGTGCGAATTCCATCTCCCCTGGCTTGATCGAAACCAATCAGACGCGAGAGCAGCTGAAGGATCCCGACTGGGCGCGCGCGATGCTCGGCAAGACGCTGCTCGGACGTCTCGGCCGGCCCGAGGAAGTGGCGAACGTTGCGCTGTTCCTGGCATCGGAAGAGAGTTCCTACGTGACGGGCATCGATATCGTGGTCGATGGCGGCATGAAGGTCTGGTGACGTCACCAGCCTAGAACGGGCCGGTGTCGCTCTTCCAGGCTTCGCGTGGCGGAATGGCTGAAATGACATCCCAATGCTCGACCAGCATGCGATTCTCGAGACGAAACAAATCCCAATTCGCGTTGTGCTGCAACTCTGACCGAGCTTCAACCAAGCAGAACACGAAATTTCCTTCAGCCAGGTACTTCCTCGGATTCATCACTGCTGTTGACGCACGGTTCGCCTGCTGTGCTACTTCCGCGATCCGCTTCTTCAGGCGCGCGATGCCATCACCGACTTTGCTCGCGTGTTGTGCATAGTTCCTGTCATCGATGAATCTCTCAATGAAGTCATATCGAAGCTCGACCGTAACCAACTGCTTGAACAGCCGGACCAGCTCGAGGTTGTCCCGTGTCAGGTCTAAGTCCGCGATGGCGACTTCACCATCGACCTGGGTACGACCCGATGGATTGATTCCTGTGTTTGGCTCCTCGGATCTCCAGTGCTCGACAATTTGCTGACCCTCAAAGCGAAAGAGGTCGAAGGCCACGACGCCAGCGTCTTCCCGTCGGCGCAGTGGCTGAGTGCTTGAGTGAAGCAGAACATGCTGGCCGTCCGCCAGTGTTCGATGCACCACCCGCGTGTACGGCTCGCGGCGCGCCTTATCGCACAAGCTCAAGACACCGGTCAGTCCATTCGCGAGCAGCGGATCATGCTGCCTGAGATCGGCGGCAAACATCTTCGCCACGCTATCGTGTTGCGCCTTGCTCACCGCTGTGAGCGCATCGATGGCGAGCGAGCGGAGCCCGGCAGGATTATTATCATTCGCGTGCACCATCGGTCGATGCTAGAGCGCACATGGCACAACGGGAACTAATCTTTAGCTAGAGGGCGATAACTCAAGGAAATGGCATGAACCTTCAGCAGCTTCGATACCTGTGCGCAGTGGTTGACAAGGGGCTTAATCTTTCGAAGGCGGCCGAAGCGCTCTTTACGTCACAGCCGGGAATCAGTAAGCAGATTCGCTTGCTCGAAGAGGAGGTCGACGCCGTTCTGCTCGCGCGCCATGGAAATCGCGTAACCGGACTCACCGAGCCCGGCCGAAGAATCGTGGACCTGGCGCGGCGGGTCCTTCGCGATATCGACAACATGCGCCGCGTGGGGTCGGATTACAAGAAGGACGAAACCGGCTCGCTGCTCGTAGCCACCACACATGTTCATGCGCGCTATCTCCTCTTGCCTGTGGTCAAGGAATTTCAGAAGCGCTTCCCGCGTGTGCAGCTGATGCTGCGGCAGGGCAACCCCGAGCAAATTCTGGATCTTGTCAACACCGGCGCCGTCGACCTCGGCCTGTGCAGCGCGCCGATGAGGCTCGTGCCGGACCTCGTTGCGCTGCCGTGCTATCGCGTGCCGCGGTGCGTGGTCGTGCCCGCCAGGCACGCACTACTTCGGAAGAATACTGTTTCATTGCCGGACCTGGCCGCGTACCCGATGATCATGCTGGATCCGGCCTTCTCAGGTGGGGTGTCCGTGTCGGATGCTTTCAAGGCTGGCGGCATCGAACCGCGTGTGGTCATGACCGCCACCGATGCGGATGTCGTCAAGGCTTATGTCGAGGCTGGATGCGGTATAGCGACGCTGCCGGAAGTCGCGTTCGATGCCAAGCGCGACAGGACGCTGCGCGCAATCAATGCACGCCATCTGTTCGCCCCTTCGATCAGCAATATCTGGGTACAAAGAGGCCGCTATCTAAGGCGCTTCGCGCTGGATTTCATGGAAATGCTGTCGCCGGTCTGGACCGCGACCGAGGTCGATCGGAGCCTAGCGGCCAATGCCCGCCCCGCTGACCCGACCCTCGCCATCGAACCCCCAAGGTAGCTATTTCAACGAGATTCCCGCCGCCTTCGCAATCTCCCTGTTCGATTCATATTCACGGCGAACCACGGCATCGAACTCTTCCGGAGTCAATCGGTCCGTCCTGGCGCCCAGAGCGGACAGTTGAGCCTGGGCGACCTTGGAGCGGAGCGCTGAAAGAGTGGCGCTATGCAGTCGATCGATAATTTCCCGCGGCGTACGAGAACTCACCCACAACCCAATCCAGATGCGTGAATCCCCACCTTGGATTCCCGCCTGCGCCAGCGTGGGCACGTCAGGCAGCGACGCGAAGCGCTGTGGCGCAGTCACCGCGAGAGCCACTAGGCGTTGTGCCCGAATCCATTCGGTCACCACGCCGACCGGCGCCGCCACCAGCCAGTCGATCTGTCCCGACACGGTCGCCGTAACCGCGTCACCCGCGTTCTTGAACGGAACGTGGACGGAATTCATCCCGGTCGCCATGAGTAATTTCTCGGCCGCGAAATGCGAGGCACTTCCGACTCCGGCAGACGCGAAGGTAAGGCTCCTCGCCTTCGCTCCCGCAACGAGCTCGGCTGCCGATCGGTATGGGGATGTCGTCGGCACAACGAGGAGATGGGGCATCGAGCCCAGCTGCGCAACGCCGCTGAAGTCTCGAAGAGAATCGAACTGAACCGGCATCACGAACGGATTGATCACGAACGAATTGCTGTGGACCAGTACCGTCATTCCATCGGCCGGAGCCGCCAGCACCGTTTGCGCCGCCAGCAAGCCTGACGCACCAGCCCTGTTTTCGACGATGACGGGTACTCGCAGATCCGATGAAAGCTGCTCGCCGATAGAACGTGCCAGCAAGTCAGCGGCGCTACCTGTGGAGGCACCCGCGATCAGCTTGAGCGTCCCCGGCCCCGGGAACGGTGCCGCTACGAGGCGAGACAAAGGGGTAAGGCTTGCCGCCAGCAGGCATCCCAGTCGGAAGGCGAACTCGCGGCGAATCATGCCACTTCTCCGCCAAGCTGCTCCGCCATCCAATCTGCGATCTGGTGCCTGTAGCGGTATGGCCTGTTGTTCACAATGTGATTACCGTCCTCCACAGCAATCACGGTGGCCGGCCCGCTCACCTCGGCTGCAAGCCTCGTCGAATCCCTCCAGTCGATGAGGCGGTCCTGCTTTCCGGCGACGAGTAGCAGTGGACATTCGATCTGCTTCGCTACCCCGTCACCCAGACTCAGGGTTTCGCCATGACGGCGCGCCTCGTCTATCGTGCTGACGTGGCTGCGTACCCGAAAGACTTCGCGAGAGAGTTCCGGGAGCCGTTCCCAGTTCTCCCCGAGGCTGTAAGGTCCGGACAGCCCGATGCATGCCTTAATGCGCTTCTCGAAGGCTGACGCTCTTGGGGCGTAGTAGCCGCCGAGGCTGACGCCACAGGTACCCACGCGCCCGGAGTCGACTTTCTCGTACTGCTCGATCCAATCCACCACCGCTCGAATTGGCACCTCGTAGTCGCCCCGAATAGGCATGTCGTACTCAGCTTCACCCTGTCCGGGCCCGTCGATACAAAGCGTCGCGATTCCGCGGTCCAGGAAAGGAACCTCGTATGACTCGAGCTCTTCCTTTGTCGAGTCGAGACCTGGAATCATGATCACGATCGGGGCCCTTTCCTTGCCCACAGGCAGGCGCAGGAGAGCAGAAATCGCGCGACCGGCGAACGGAATCTCAACCCTTGTCGACGGTGGCCGCATGAAAGGCGACGCGAGCTCTCTGCATTGCACAGCTTTCATGTGCGCTCGCTGCATTGCATCGCGGTTGTGCACGAACACAAATTTCGCGAAGTGGTAGTACACCGACGCCCTCTTCAGGTGGTCGGTTGCTGTTAGCAGGTAACCCGCCTTTAATGCCTCTCTACCGAGCTGCTCATGGACGGCCGCGAACGTAGACCACGCAGAGCACCAGTCGTCCCACCGCTCGAGCTTCGACGTGATCTCCTGGAAATCGGCAAAGAGCACTCCATTGGCAACGAAACGCGGCGCCCAGTGCGCTATCGCGGTTTGAACGTAGAGGTCCTTGCTCATGCTCGATATCGGAGACGCGGCACTCGTCGATGGTAGGAGAACCACGCACGACGCGATACTAACGATTGGCTAGAGCGGCATAACGCAAAGTTAGTGTCGCCGCCGATGCTCGCAGACTATCATCGCCGCCCATCACGTGCCTCGATCGTGCTCATGACAACCTCGCCTGCACCCCGGAACGGACTGTCACATGTCTCGGGCACCAGCGCTGCCCCACTTAGCGCGGACACCATTCCCACCTTGCTTGCACAAACGACGTCTCGACACTCCAGTCGGCCGGCAGTGGTATTCCGCGAACAGAACGTGCGATGGACTTGGTCACAGTTCTATGCCGAAGTAACTCGGTTCGCCGCGGGCCTGGCCCGTCTCGGCCTGAAGCGTGGCGATCGAATTGGCATCTGGTCGCCGAACCGCTCCGAATGGCTCGTGACGCAGTTTGCGACCGCTGAGCTCGGTTTGATTCTGGTAAACATCAACCCGGCATATCGCTTGCACGAGCTCGAATACGCGCTGAATGCATCCGGCTGCCGGGCACTCGTGACGGCAGAGCAGTTGAGGACGTCAAACTATCTGGAAATGCTGCAGGCCCTAGCGCCGGAGCTGTCCAACTCCACGCCCGCAGACCTCAAGGCGCAGCGACTGCCGCATCTGCAGATGCTGATCCGCATGGGCGAGTCGGCTACGCCAGGAATGCTGAACTACTCCGAGGTGATGAAAATGGGAGCCTCGGCGCAATCGTTCGATCGTCCGGTGCTTGACTGCCAAGACCCGATCAATATTCAGTTCACCAGCGGCACGACGGGCAACCCCAAGGGCGCGACCCTCACCCATTTCAACATCATCAACAACGCCCAATTCGTCGCCCAGGCCATGCGCTTTACGGAGCGCGATTCATTGTGCATTCCAGTACCGCTGTACCACTGCTTCGGCATGGTGCTGGCGGTCCTCGTCTGCGTATCAAGCGGCGCAACGATGGTCTTTCCTGGCGAAGTCTTCGACGCGGAAACCACGCTATCCGCCGTAGCTGCCGAGCGGTGCACTGCGCTGCACGGCGTGCCGACTATGTTCATCGCGGAGCTGGATCATGCGCGATTCAAGGACTTCGATCTGTCGACGCTGCGTACTGGAATCATGGCCGGCGCGCCGTGCCCCATCGAGACGATGAAGCGCGTCGTCGCGCAGATGAACATGCGGGAAGTGACTATTGCCTACGGCATGACCGAAACGAGCCCGGTCTCATTCCAGAGCTCGACCACCGATCCTCTCGAGCGGCGCGTCTCCACGGTCGGGCGTATCCAACCGCACCTGGAAGCCAAGATCGTCGACGCATACGGTGCCACCGTATTGGTAGGTCAGCGCGGCGAGCTGTGGGTTCGAGGGTACTCGGTCATGAAAGGCTACTGGGGCGACGAAAAGCGCACGGGCGAAGCGATCGTGGACGGCTGGATGCGCACAGGTGACTTGGCGACGTTCGATAAGGAGGGGTATTGCAACATTGTGGGGCGCGTGAAGGACATGCTCATCCGCGGCGGAGAAAACGTATACCCGCGGGAAGTCGAGGAATTTCTATTCCGGCATCCGAAAGTGCAGTCGGTTCAGGTATTCGGCGTGCCAGACCCGAAGTATGGAGAAGAAGTTTGCGCGTGGATCATCCTTAAGCCGGGGGAGGAGGCTACCGCGGAGGAGATCCGCGCCTTCTGCCACGACCAGATTGCGCACTATAAGATTCCACGCTACGTGCGCTTCGTCACGGAGATGCCGATGACGATCACCGGGAAGGTGCAGAAGTTCGTTATGCGCGAGCGGATGATCGAAGAATTGAGACTCCCGAGCACCGAGACGGCGTAGTGCCGTAGCGCCCCTCGTCAGCGCCGACAAATGGCCGAAAGGCGCCATGCAGAGCTTTCACAGTTTCGAGTGTGGGTAGCGATGTGGGTACAGAGTCCTAGCCAGAAACTTTCTTTCTGTCTCATCGTTTTAGCTAGAGTCGCAGCGGACACCCTCTCCGCCAGATTTCCCGCTCTGCGACCGACCAATAAGCTGAGAGGACTACGCGGAACGCAGATGCGTGTAACACGCCGAGCGGATCATCCGGACCCTAAGAAAATCCACAAGGGAGGTGTCATGCCGGTCATCGCGTTCAAGGAAAAGGCGCAGGTGCTGGTTGAGCAATACGGCTGGTCGCTCACCGGTGCGAAGGGCTACATCGATGGCGAAGCATTCCGCAAACGGCGTAAGGAACCGCCGGTGCATGTCCTGGGCGGGATCGACGACTACTCGGAGGGCTTCCGCGCCGGCTACTTCCATCTGCCGCCACCTCCACCCGGTTACCTGGGAGGCCATTAAGGCCACAGGCCTGCGATTTCCTGAACCCTACGCGGGTGTAACTGTGACCAGTGCTGAGGTCTTGAAGACGCTTCGGGATGCGCCGGACTTCCCTGCGCTGAAGGATGCCGTTCTAAAAATATGCGGACCCCGCGGTCCCGCAATCTCCCATGAGTTCATTTTCCATTCGGAAAAGCGGAGCGTCTCCTGCCTGCTGGAAATGAAGTACTCGCTGCCCGACGCGGAGATGCGCGAGTTGGGGGCCTTCGGTTTCGCCAACGTGGTGTGCCTGGAATTCGAAATAGCGAGCGCGTAATTACTGTCAGCGTTTCCACTTGATTGCCGAAACCACGACACCATGGATCCGGCGGAGACTCACAGCTCGCCCTGGCCTCCGGCTTGACCACCGGCTTTCTGACCATGGCAGTCCCCGATTTTTTCGATATTTGGCTCGAAGTTATCCTAATAACCCTTGGATTCCGTAGAAGAATAGGAGCTGCGCCTGAAGCCATCCATTCCGTGGACGCTTGACTCGATGAACGAATCCGGGGACATTCGTGAGAGGTTTGGCACGGTCAATGCATGACATTCTCGTGGTTTTTCAAAGAAATGGGGGAACTGCCCCTTCGTGGGAGACATCTGCGAGCCCGTTGAGGGATTTCCGGACGGGGTTTGGCACATTCGCTCGGCGGGACTTTCGGTCCGAGGGCGGCGGCGCCAAGCGGGCTCGCGTATTGATGCGAAGGTGCATGGAAGCACCCGCTATGCACACGCGTTGCGGGAACGAATTGCGGAACTATGGCACAGCAGAACTTTGCACTATTTACTACCGGAACGAATTTGGGTTGCCTAGCATCTGTGGCAAACTGGGAGCAGAAAGGTCGACTTGGACGTGCTCGTCTGGGTCGATAACCATACAAACTACAACAACAATAGGCGCTCGCGGCAAGAAGCTGGGTGTGATTACGCGGTAGCAGTGGCTGGCAGTAGCGGTAGCTGGGAGGAATCAATGAGTGTTCGCATTTTCAGGCATTACGTTTCGCTGCCGCTCGTGCTTCTCATGCTCGCGGAAGCCATGATTCATTTGGGCGCGGTTTATCTCGCCGGAACCTTGCGCTTCCTAGACATCCACTTCCTGGTCTATTCCCCCAGCGGAGCGTCCGAGCCGTTGCTGCCTCGAGCCCTGTTGTATTCGTCTGTGATGTTGGGCGTAATGACCGTCTTCGGTCTGTACGGTTCGGCGCTGCACAAGAAAGACCGCGAATACCACGTGCGTTTCCTTGCGAGTTTTCCCGTCGGGGCGCTGGTGATGGTGATCATCTTCTATATCATGCCTGCGAGCTTCCTCGGGCGCGGCATCATGGTCTTGAGCTTCCTGTTCTCCCTCGTCTTCACCGCAATCGCTCGCGACGTGTTCTTCCGGATGGTCGGCCACGAGGCGCTTAAGCGCAGGGTCCTCGTGCTCGGGAGCGGTTCGCGCGCGGCCGAGGTCGAAGCGCTGATATCCAAGCTCGGCCCGCGTGCAGGGTTTCACCTGGTCGGCTTCGTACTGTGCGGGGATGAGCAGCCGGGCCGCGACAAGTCTAAGCTGCTTGGCGACTGTACGGCCCTGCGCGCCCTCGTCGAGCAGCACCGCGTCGGCGAGATCGTGGTTGGGGTGAGGGACAGGCGCAACGGACATTTTCCGATCTCCAAACTTCTCGAGTGCAAGCTCGAGGGCACCAGCATAGTGGATTTGCCGACCTTTTTCGAACGGGAAACCGGCTATGTTCAGCTGAATTCCCTGAGCGCGAGCTGGATGGTCTTTTCCGAGGGATTCTCCAAGACCGATTTTCAGAAGATCCTGAAGCGAGCATTCGATATTTTCGTCAGCGGAGCGGTGCTGGTCGCTACGCTACCGGTGATGCTTCTCGGAGCGTTGGCGATCTGGCTCGAGACGGGTCGGCCCATTCTGTACCGTCAGAAGCGAGTGGGCGAGTCCGAACAAGTATTCGAAATCCTCAAGTTTCGCAGCATGCGCGCGGACGCCGAAAAGGACGGCGTTGCCCAATGGGCGAAGAAGAACGACGACCGCATTACGCGCGTGGGCAGGATCGTTAGGCTGACGCGCATCGATGAATTGCCCCAGCTCATCAATGTCATGCGCGGTGACATGAGTTTCGTCGGTCCGCGTCCGGAGCGTCCCCCGTTCGTGAAGGAGCTCAGCCGCAAAGTGCCTTTCTACACGAGCAGACACTCCGTGAAACCCGGAATTACGGGGTGGGCCCAGATCCGCTATCCCTATGGTGCGTCCGTAGACGATGCCGTTCAGAAGCTTCAGTTCGATCTCTACTACATCAAGAATCACTCCCTGTTCCTCGACATGGTCATCCTTTTCCAGACTGCACAGGTTGTCTTGTTCGGACAGGGCGCCCGCTAGGCGCGAAGCGGCCAACCTCATGCCTTCGACCCTCCAGCGCATAGCCCATCCTCTAACGCGGTATCTTCAGAGGCTGCGCCGGCGAGTTCTCCCAGCGAATGACGCGGTCGTTTCGGAAATAGACTCGGGATGGCGCGTAGTACCAGACTGCATCGGTTTCCACTACGGGAGTGCCTTGGATCGCCCGCACTTCGTCCTTGGTCGACCCGATGCGGAAGTGCCTGTCATCCGAGTGAACCGCATAGTGATGGTCAATTCGCAACGGATTGTCCAGGTACTCTTCCCACGAGATCACTTTCCCCTGAGAAAAGTGAATTTTCGACTTGCCGTAATACCACGTGTCGCCTTGCGTGAGCGTCGGAACGCCCTGAATGGCGTACACCTCGCCAAACGTCGAGCCGTTCGAGATGCGGTCCGATTCGCGAGGATTCTCCGCGACCGGCGGCGGCTGAGGAGCGACCTCGGGTCCGTCGGCGTTTTCTGCGGCTGGGGTGTCGGTGGGCGCCCACGCCTCGATGAAGCGGTAACCGAAGTAGGCCAAGCCAATGACGGCGGCAAGCGCAATCCTGGCGCGGTGCCCGCGCTTCGATCTCCGTTTCGCGGGTTCGGCGGCGCCTGCGTCCGTCGAGGCCGCCTTGGCGTGCGTTCTGAAACTGGCGCGGTCGAACCGCGCGTCGGTGCCCCGTGCCGAGGCTTTCTCGTCCCCTGCGGCCTCGGCCGGCACTGCAGGGGGAAGCTCGCCATGGTCGCGGCGGTACCGGTCGAGCGCTTGGTAGGCGATCGTAATTTGTTTGCTGCGCTCTTCGGCGATCTCTCTCCCGGTCGGGTCGGCCGAGAACCGGTCGGGGTGCCATTGTCCGATGAGGCGCTTGTAGCGCGCTCGCAGCGTTTTCCAGTCGGTCTCGGGGGTTACCCCGAGAATCGCATAGAAGCTCGCGTAGTCAGGCATGGAGTGGTTGAGTGGACCCGAGTGCAAGGGATGGCACGGATGCAATTATTGCAAATTTCCTGCATCGGCGGCCAACGATGAACGGACTGAGGTGGATCGTTGTCGCTGTGATGACGCTGATCGTGTCCGGTTGCGAGAGCGTGGGCGAGGTCGCGAGTTCACGTGATGTTGGGACTCAAAGGCCCACGAGCATCGAGGGCGACTATCGCATTGGCGTGGACGACCGCGTGCAGGTGACCGTGTGGCGCAACCCGGAGTTGTCCGTGACCGCACCGGTGCGTCCGGATGGGAAATTTTCCGTGCCGATCATCGGCGACGTCGAAGCAGGCGGACGTACGCCAAGCGAGGTAGCCGAAATAATCAAGAACCGGCTTTCCGCGTACATTCGCGACCCTAATGTCGCCGTCATCCTGACGGAATTGCGTTCGCACGAATTCCTATCGCGGGTGCGCGTGACGGGCGCGGTGCGTACCCCCCGTTCGATGCCCCACCGCCAGGGAATGACAGTCCTCGATGCAGTACTCGAGGCCGGTGGCACCAATGACTTCGCGTCGCCCAACCGCACCAAGCTCTATCGCAAGGTCAAGGACAAGGCGGAAGTGTTCGAGATCGAACTTGGAGACATACTCAAGAAGGGAAGGCTGGAGACCAACCTGCTGCTCAGACCAGGCGACGTGATCACGGTTCCCGAAAGACTGTTTTAGCCCGCCGCTGATGGCGGAATGTGTTAAGGAGCGCGCATCATGCAGATGTTTCCAGAACAGATGGCCAAGACGCTAATCGTCGAGGCGTTCCAATCGCGCCGCTTGGTCGTGGGAATGTTCGTTCTCGTGAACGCGGCGATGCTAGTCGTCGGTCTCCTGTTCCCCAAGGGCTTTTCCGCGTCGACCAGCATTCTCATTGACGACCGAAACATCGTCCAGCCCCTGATGCAGGGCGCTGCCGTACCGACCGAAGTCACGGACCGCGGAAGGAACGCGCGTGAGGTCATCTTCGGAAGAAAGATCATGGACCAGATTCTCGAGCACGGCGGGTGGATGGCCAATCGGCCGACTGCTGAGCAGCAGGAACGTCTCATCGAGGATATCAGGAAACGGACGACAATCGTCACGATCGGCAGGAACATCATCAAGATCGAGTATCGGGACGACGACGCGGAGCGGGTCTTTCGCACGACGCAGAAAATGGCCGAGCTATTCATGCAGGAGAGCATCGCCGCGAAGGCAGCCGAGAGCAGCGCCGCATTCGATTTCATAGACAAGCAGACGCAGGATTACCACGACAAGCTGGCCCGCACCGAAGAGCAGCTCAGGGAGCTGCGTTCGGCGAACTTGGACGCGCGCGCAGGCAGCGAAGCTGAAGTGACGGCGCGGATGAACGACCTCCAGAGGCGCATCGAGAGCACTTCCCAGGAATTGCGAGAGGCGGAGATCCGAGGCATGGCGCTCGAGCGGCAGGTAACCGGTGAGGTCGAGGTGAACGCCGCAGCGACGCGAGAGGGCCAGTACCGGGCACGAATCGGCGAGCTCCAATCGAGGCTTGATACGCTGCGCTTGAGCTACCACGACACGCACCCGGACATCGTTCAACTCAAGAACCAGATCCAGGATTTGACGGAGGGAATAGAGGCGGAACGCGGGCGTCGCGAGCAGACCAAGAGAACCGGGCGCCTGGAAGCGGATCAGTCGACCCTGAACAATCCGATATACCAGCAGCTGCGCCGCGACCTCTCGCAGAACCAGCTCAACGTCGAGGCGCTCAAGGCACGCATCGCAGATTCGCAGCAACGCCTGCAGCAGGAGCTGAGTCGGGGCAAGCTCTTGCACACCGGCGATGCGCGTCTGGCCGAGTTGACTCGCGACTATCAGGTGAACCGCGATATTTATCAGGATCTCTTGCGTCGACGCGAGAGCGCGCGCGTCTCCATGCATCTGGATCGCGACCGACAGGGGTTTACCTTCAAGATTCAGGAGCCGGCTACCCTCCCCCTGTACCCAAGCGGGCTGCGGTTCTGGCATTTCATGGTCGGCGGGATCTTGCTGGGGTTGCTGATTCCCGTGGGGCTCCTCTACGCCCGGCTGCAGATTGATCCGCGCATCCGCCTTGCGAATTCGATCTCGAGTCAGCACAAGGTGCCGATCGCGGCGGTGGTTCCCCACATGTGGACCCCAAGGCAGCTGAAAGGGCTGCGGATAGAGCTGGCGATGCTCATGCTCGCCGTGGTGGCGACAGTCGCCCTCTCTGCAGCCGTTTCCGTGCTGCGCATGACAAAGGTAATATGAAATGAGCAAGATCGAAAAGGCGCTCAACAGAGCCCGGGAGGAACGCGGAACGCTCCTGGTCCCGGTTCCCAATACGGGCGCGGCCCGGACGCCGGGGACGGGCACGGCAATGGTGGCGGAAACCGGCCATCCTGAGACCATCGCGCGCATGGCGGTGAGCGAGTCGCGGCTGCTGAGCCCGGGTGACCTGTGGCAGCGCGGCATCATCCATCACCAGCACGCCGGGGACCCCGCGGTCCAAGTGTTCCGCGAACTGCGAACCAAGGTCGTCCAGCAAAGCCAGGGACGGAACGGCGTGATTCTCGTCACTGCGGTGAGTCAAGGCAGCGGCACGAGTTTCGTTGCGCAAAACCTGGGCGCTGCATTTGCGTTCGACGCGGGAAAGACCGCGCTCGTGATCGACTGCAATCTCAAGAACCCGAGCATGCACCGACTGCTCGCCAACGCATCGTTGCCGGGACTGACGGACTACCTCGAAAATCCGGACTTTGACATCGCTCACATCATCCATCCCGTGGGTATCGCGCGCTATCGCGTGATTCCAGCGGGCAGACGGGGCGAGGTGCCGGCTGAGCATTTCACTTCGGTGAAGATGCGGCGCCTGGTCGATTCCGTGCGCCTGCGCTACAGGGAACGTTTCATTATTCTGGACGGCCCGCCGATGTCGGATATCGCGGACATCCGGATTCTCTCCGAGTTGTCCGATTACGTGCTGATCGTGGCGCGCTACGGGCGCGCCACAAACACCCAGATCGAGAGCTGCATCAATGCGATCAGCGACAAGAAACTCCTTGGCATTGTCTTCAACGACGAGCCGCGCATTCCCCGGCTCCACTGACCAGAATGCTGCTGGCGGTCGGGAGGCGGACTAGCGGAGTCCGGTACTGCTGGCGGGCGCGACTACCCCGGGGTCAGGTCGCCGCCGCGGATCGGACGTTCCCCCGCCGGTTTGCGATAGGGTGCATCGCGATGGCGTTCAGCCTCGCGGCTGCGTCTGTTATGGGCGGGGAATCTGCCTTCGGGGGCGGATATGCCCTGTCTCACGAGAGCAACATTACACGGGTTTCGGTTGACCCGCGGCCCGAATGGATCCAGCAGATATTTGGCGGATTGGTCTACCAGGAGCACACGGTCGACGTGAATGCGCAGCTTCTGGCGCAAGTGGAAAAGCGCAACTACCTGCGCAATGTTTACGCGGACGACGTGGGGGTTTTTCTGAACGGGGCAGGGGTGTGGACGATGTCACCGCAGTTCCTTTCCTGGAGTTTCGAGGAGCTCTACCGTGAAGCGCGCGTCGACATTACCGCTCCGGACGTGCCCAGCAATCGCTCGAAGTCGAGTACCTTGAACACGGGCCCGGAGGTCAACTTGCGCCTGGACGCCATCGATTGGGCGGTGCTCGGTGCCCGATACGGCCGATTCGACATCGTCGGTCCCGGGGACAATGTTCACTACTCGGCCTACGCGCGCTGGGTGCACCAGGTGTCGCCTTTGACGTCGCTGTCTCTGAACTACGAGCCGATGCGCGTGTACTTCGAGAGCGGGGCCTCTTATAGCCGTGTTCTCAGAGAAGACCGCTTTCTGCGCTTTGACACCCGCTCTCTTCCGAACAGCTTGGTGATCGACGCCGGCACGACACGCGTAACGCGAGAGGGCACACCGGATCTGACCGGTCAGCTCCTGCGGATGACGGCGGCACGCCAACTCACGTCTGACGTGGCCCTGCAAGCGGCGTATGTGAACCAGTATTCGGATACCTTCACCGACACGCTCCGAGGGGTGACCAGCGCAACCGTGCCGGGAGAAGCAGTGCTTCTGCCGGGCACGGACGTGATCAGCGGCGATATATACCACAACAGACGCGGCGAACTCGCGTACGTGAATGGCCAACCCGATAGCTCCATGGCCTATGCGCTCCGCGGATACGTGCGTCGCATCGATTACCAGCAGCAAACGAGCTACGACAACGACGAGCGCGCCGGGCGTATTGATTGGGCCTGGCGCTATTCCGGCCGAACACAGATCTATGCCTACGCGTCCTACCTCAAGCGCACGTTCCGAAACGTCGACCCGAATCAGCCGCCGCCGACGCTTGTCCCGAATCAGAAGGACGTCGAGCGCAACACCACGGTAGGCGCGACCTGGGGGGTCGGCCAGAACGTGACGGTCTCGTTCGAGGGGGGACCCCTCGAGCGCGCCACGACCGGGACGCAGGGAGGTTCTGTGGACTGGCGTGCCATGCTGCTTTTGGGCTACAGTACCGGTCCACTCTATACGGTCCGATCCAGACGGTAAGTACATGTATCTAGAGTATTTCGGTCTGAAAGCCCAGCCGTTCCGGCTCACGCCGGACAGCGGCTTTCTGTTCATGAGCGAGCCCCACGTGCGGGCCAAGGCCTACATGGACTACACCGTGTGGAATCGCGAGGGCTTCGTGGTCATCACGGGGGAAATCGGCTGCGGGAAGACGACTCTGATCCAGAAGCTCCTCTCGGAACTGGACGAGAACGTCATCGTCGCGAAAGTGTTTCAAACGCAGCTCGACGAAGTGGAGTTTCTGCAGGCCGTGCTGGTGGAGTTCGGGTTGAACCCGTTCAACGCGAAGAAGGTTGAACTGCTCGATATGCTGAACACCTTCCTCATCGAGCAGTTCCTGCGGACCAAGCAGATCGTGCTGATCGTTGACGATGCCCACAATCTGAGCATGAAAGTACTGGAGGAGATTTGCCTCCTCGCGGGTCTGGAAACGCGCAAAGAGAAAATCATGCACGTGATTCTCGTCGGCCAGCCGCAGCTGAACGAAATACTCGACAACCCGGAAATGGATCAGCTCATGCAGCGCGTGAAGTTGCGCTACCACATTCGCGCTCTGAGCGAGCAGGAGCTCAGCCCTTACATCCGTCACCGCCTGAGCATCGTCGGCGCGAAGGACCGGGTGTTGTTCCCGCCGGAGACGCTGCCTCTCATCTACAAGTACGCCGGGGGTGTCCCGCGCCTGATCAACACGCTGTGCGATACCGTGCTTACGTGCACCTATGCCGACAACTTGCCGAAAATCACTGCGGAGGTCGTGGAGGTTGCCGCAAAGGAACTTCAATGGCCGACATACGCCGAGCGCCTCGAAAAGCGCCGCCTCAAGCCAACGCACACGCCTGAGGGAGGCGTGGCCGGGATCTTGCGTGAGCAGACTCATACGCTGACGGTGATTTCCGACCAGGTCAGAAAAATCGAGGAATTGGTCCCGGCGCTCGGATCTATCGGGAAGGTGCTCGCGGCCATCGAGTTGCATCTGCGGAATCTTGCGCGGAACCAGAGTGCGGAGCTGCGGTCGGGTTCGGCAGTCGACCGCAAGCAAAAGTCCGGCTGAAACGACGCAGTTTTCGGAAACGCAACCATGTGTGGAATCGCGGGAATTGCCGGACTGTCCTCCCAGTGCTCCCCTCCGCAGCGCCGGGAACTCAAGGAGATGATCGAGCGCCTGCACCACCGTGGCCCGGACGGGTTCGGGTTCTACGAGGATGGGCAGGTGGGCCTTGCGCACGCCCGGCTGAGCATCATCGATCTCGAAGGGGGCAGCCAGCCGATCCACAACGAGGACCGCTCGGTCTGGGTTGTCTTCAATGGCGAGATCTTCAACTATCTCGAGCTACGCGCGGAACTCGAGGGATGCGGACACAGTTTCTACACGCACTCCGATACTGAAGTCATCGTGCATCTCTACGAGCAGTACGGACTCGAGTTCGTGCAGCACCTGAACGGGCAATTCGCGATCGCACTGTGGGACAAGCGCCGTCTGCGTTTGATTCTGGCGCGTGACCGGACCGGGATTCGGCCCGTGTTCTACACGCTGCAGGGCGGCCGCATGGTATTTGCCTCGGAAATAAAAGCGCTGTTTGCTGACCGCGGGGTGCCGCGAAGGCTGAACCCCATGGCGCTCGCGCAGGTTTTCACGTTCTGGTCCGCGCAGGCGCCGGTCACGGTGTTCGACGGGGTGCTGTCTCTCCCGGCCGGGCATCTCCTCGTGCTGGAGGATGGAAGAATCGATATCCGGAAATACTGGGACTGGGAATTCCCGGAATCCGAGGTTGCGGCTAGGCCTGTCGCGGAAGAAGCTGAAGCCTTGCGCGCGCTCCTGGTGGACGCCGTGCGGCTGCAGCTTCGCGCGGACGTTCCGGTGGGCGCCTACTTGAGCGGCGGGCTCGATTCATCGATCGTTACGACACTGATCAAGCACTTTACCGATACGCCCTTGCGCACGTTTTCGCTGACCTTCGAAGACAACGAGTTTGATGAGAGCGATTTTCAGCGGGAGCTTGTACGCTATCTCGGCACGAACCATACTGCCGTGCATTGCCGGCGCGCGGATATCGGGGCCGCATTCCCCCGCACGGTGTGGCATGCCGAGACTCCGATCGTTCGTACCGCACCCACGCCGCTGATGCTCTTGTCCGAGAGGGTGCGCGCCGAAGGCTACAAAGTGGTCCTGACGGGCGAGGGCTCGGACGAGGTATTCGCCGGGTATGACCTCTTCAAGGAGGCGAAAGTGAGACGTTTTTGGGCACGCTCGCCGCAGTCGGAATGGCGGCCGCGATTGCTCGAGCGCCTTTACCCTTACCTCAAGCACTCCCCGGTGGCGGGGCGGGCATTCACCCAGGGCTTCTTTCGCCAGGGGTTTGACGCGCTTCAATCTCCGTGGTTCGCGCACATGCCGCGCTGGAATACGACGCAGCGCCTCTGGCAGTTTTTCACCCCGGAGGTGCGCGCCGAAGTGACCGCCGTGGATCCTTTGGCCGAGGTGGCGAGCCGACTCCCCGCCGCTATCGGCCGCTGGGCTCCCCTCGGCCGCGACCAGTATATCGAGGCCCACACCCTCCTTTCGGGCTATCTCTTGAACTCGCAGGGCGACCGGATGGCAATGGCCAATTCCGTCGAAGGGCGGTTTCCATTCCTCGACCATCGCGTCATCGAATTCGCCAACAGGCTGCCCCCGCACTACAAGTTGCGAGCGCTCGAAGAAAAACATGTGCTCAAGCAGGCGGTGCGCGGGCTGCTTCCGGAACGCATCCGCAAACGCGTCAAACAGCCGTACCGTGCGCCCGACAGTCAGAGCTTTTTCGTCGAAGGACGCCCGCTCGAGTACGTGGAAGGGCTCTTCAGCGAAGGGCGGGTGCGGGAAGGCGGGCTGTTCGATCCGCGTGCCGTGCGCAAGCTGTACGAAAAATGTCGCACGGGCCGCGCCATCGGATTCGCGGATAACATGGCCTTCGTCGGCATTCTATCCGCGCTGCTGGTCGAAGAAATGTTCGTGCGGCGCAATGCGTTTCTCGGCGAAGCCGCGTTACCCGCCGCTCTCGCGGTGGGGGCCTAGCCCGAAGCGTGACGGATGCGACTACTCCACGATTTCCTAGAGCGAACCGCACGGCGTGTCCCGGACAAGATCGCACTGGTCACTACCGGGCAGCGTTTCACCTACGCTCAGATCGAGTCCGACGCCGCCCGCTTGGCGCGCGCGTTGCGGGCGCGCGGCGTAGCCCGCGGCGATCGCGTCGCGATCTTCGCCGACAATGGCGTGGAGGTGGTGGTCGGCATCTTCGCCACGCTCAAGGCGGGCGCCGTATTCATGCCCGTCAATTCGTTGACCAAGGGCGACAAGCTCGCGTACCTACTGAACGATTCCCGGGCCTCGTGCCTGGTGACGACCCAAGCCTTGCGCGAGATATGGGAGCATGCGCTCGCGGGCAGCGAGAGCGTCAGCGCCTGCATCGTTTCCGGATTGCCGGCCCGCGACGGCAACGGGCGGCTGTCGTCTTACGAGGCGGCCCTCGCGGACGATTCGCAAGAGCTGGAGACCTCTTCGACGATCGATCAGGACCTCGCGAGCATCATCTATACGTCGGGTTCCACGGGCGAGCCCAAGGGCGTGATGCTCACGCACCTGAACATGGTGTCGGCTGCGCAGTCAGTGAACGGTTACCTCGGGATCACCGGCGAGGACGTGATTCTGTGCGCACTGCCGCTCGCCTTCGACTATGGTCTTTACCAGATTCTCATGGGATTTTTGGTCGGCGCGACCGTGGTCCTCGAGCGTTCGTTCTCTTTCCCGGTGAAGATCCTGCAGACCGCCGCGAGCGAAGGAGTGACCGTGTTCCCCGGCGTCCCGACGATGTTTTCGATGATCATGAGCCTGGGCAACCTGGCGCAATTCGACCTGAGCCGGCTCCGCATGATCACCAATACGGCCGCGGCGCTGTCCGAGCGGCATATCCGCGAGTTGCGCGAGCTCTTCCCGCAAGCGACCTTGTTCTCGATGTACGGTCTTACCGAGTGCAAACGTGTTACTTACCTTCCGCCGCCAGAGCTCGACGTTCGACCGACAAGCGTCGGACGAGGGATGCCGAACGAGGAGGTGTGGCTGGTCGACGAGCACGGCAAACGGCTACCCAACGGCAGCACGGGCGAACTGGTGATACGCGGCAGCAACGTCATGCGCGGTTACTGGGAAAAACCCGAGCAGACCGCACGCCGCCTCAAACCCGGTCCATACCCGGGGGAGATGGTCCTTTATTCGGGAGACATCTTCCGGACGGACGAGGAGGGGTACCTTTATTTTGTGGCGCGGAAGGACGACATCATCAAGAGCCGGGGAGAGAAGGTGAGTCCGAAGGAAGTGGAGAATGTGCTCTACGCGCTGGACGGCGTCCAAGACGCGGCGGTGGTCGGCGTGCCGGACGAGGTGCTCGGACAGGCAATCAAGGCGTACGTCGTGCTCCGCTCCGGATGCCGGCACAGCGAAAAGGACGTTCTGCGGCATTGCCAGGGACGGCTGGAAAGTTTCATGGTGCCGAAGCACGTCGCCATCGTGGGGGAGCTGCCCAAGACCGACACCGGCAAGATCAAGAAGACCGGCCTAAGCTGAGGCGGCAGACGCTCTGCTAGGACATCCCGCGACGAGAATCGAGCCAGCCTCCATCATTTCACAAAGGTAATACATGACCTCAGATCTCAAACAGCAAGTTCGACAATTCATTCTGGACAATTTCATGATGGGGAGCAAAGCCGAAGTCCCGGACGACGCCTCTTTCATGGACCGGCACATCATCGATTCGACCGGCTTTCTGGAGTTGATCTCGTTCGTGGAGCAGTCGTTCGACATCCAGATCAGCGACGACGAGATGGTCCCCGAAAACCTGGACAGCCTGAACAACATCGAGCGGTTTGTCCAGAAAAAGCGTGCCGCAGGGATCCCGGCGGGGCGGTGAGCGGGAATGTACGAGCAACGATTTGGTCCTGAAGTACTGGCGCTTGACTGTGCCGGTGAGACCGCGCGTATCGGCCAGTGGCTCGTAGACAGCGTGGCGCGACTGGGTCGTCGCGGCGTGGTGGTTGCGATCTCGGGCGGCATAGACAGTTCCGTGTGTGCGGCACTCGCGGCGCGCGCGTTTGGCCGATCGAGGGTACTGGGCTTGCTGTTGCCGGAGCGAGACTCGTCGAGCGCCAGTGCCAGGCTCGGCCGTCAAGTCGCAGAACAGGCGGGCATTGATTATCTGGTCGAGGATATCGCGCCCACGCTGGATGCCATCGGTTGCTATCGACGTCGCGATGCGGCGATTGGCGTGCTGTTCCCGGAGTACGGGCCCGGCTGGAAGAGCAAAATCGTGATCGCGAGCGGTATGGGCGGGAAAATGCACTACTTCAAGCTCGTCGTGCAGCAGCCGGACGGCACGGTGCACGAAAAGCGGCTCCCGCCGAAGGAGTACCTGGAGATCGTTGCGGCAACGAGCTTCAAACAACGCGTGCGCAAGACTCTCGAATATTTCCACGCGGACAGGCTCAACTACGCCGTCATCGGCACGCCCAATCGTCTGGAGTACGACCAGGGGTTTTTCGTCAAGAATGGCGACGGTTCGGCGGACGTGAAGCCCATCGCGCATCTTTACAAGACCCAGGTGTACGCGCTGGCCCGCCACTTGCAGATTTCGGAGGAAATTTGCAACGCCAGGCCGACAACGGATACGTACAGCATGGCGCAGGGGCAGGACGAGTTCTATTTTGCGCTTCCTTACGAAAGAATGGACCTTGCCCTGTGGGCGTATAACCACAATGTGGCGACGGCCGAGCTCGCGCCACACATCGGACTCAGCGCAGAGCAGGCGAAGGCGATCTATGCCGACATCGAATCGAAGCGTCGCGCCACCGCCCACCTCCACGAACGGCCGCTCCTGCTAGAGAAAATCGCGCTCGACCTGATGCCTTAGAACGCGCTCCACGCTTCATTCCGGTTCACCAGGGCTGCCGCGATTTCTGGGCACAGTGAAGAAATGCCGGCGCGCAACACGACGACGCAATCGGCGCAATCGACACAGAGGTTCAGCGAACATATGGGGATTCCGATTTTGATGTATCACGAGGTCGGTCCGACCGAGACGGTAACCGAACGGTATACCGTTCCGGAGACGATGTTTCGCCAGCAGCTGCAGTATTTGCACGATCGCGGTTATCAGACGATTTCACTGGAGCAGTACCACGATTCGGGGATGGAGCACGTCGCGGAAGCGAGCGGTGGGAAGGTGATCATTACCTTCGATGACAACAATCTTTGCCACTATTCCGTCAGTACTCCCATTCTGCTCGATTTTGGTTGTCGCGCAACATTCTTTGTTGTCTCGGGGTTCATAGACACGCGGGCCGACACGCTGAGCAGCGCACAGCTGATGCAGATGAAGAAGGCTGGGATGTTCATCGAGTCGCATTCGCACACGCACCGTTTTCTGAGCGATCTCGACGATAAGGAGCTGCGCGACGAGCTGGAGACGTCTCGAGGCTTTCTGGAGGATCGCCTTCAGACGGAGGTGCGCTTCATATCATGTCCGGGCGGGCGTTATAGCCGCAGCGTCCTCGACTCGGCGCTGGATGTCGGCTATCTCGGTGTATGCACGTCCGCCCCCGGCCTCAACGAGGTCGTGCGCGGACAGCCGCCCAAGGTCCTGAACCGCTTCCTGGTCTCGGCGACGACGACGCTCGACACGTTCGAGAAGATTGTCAGCGGTGACAAGCGCTTCGTTCGAGGGGAGGTTCTCAGACATCGCGCAAAGGGATTGCTCAAGGAATTGCTGGGGAACGAAAGGTATGACCGACTCTGGCGACGTTACCGCAAAGATCTGTGACGGCGTGGCGCGCAAGCGCAATGAAAAGGGAACATGAAGAAGACTAAGGTATTGTCGGTAATCGGCACGCGCCCCGAGGTCATCAAAATGGCGCCGATAGTCAAGGAATGCGAGCGAAGGCGCGAGCGGTTTCATCACACCATCGTGTTGACTGGGCAGCATCGGGAGATGTGCCGCCCTTTTCTGGAGCTGTTTTCCATCTCGCCTGACTGGGATTTGGACATCATGCGGCAGGACCAAACGCTGAACTCGATCATCGGAAGTATTTTGTCGACCTTGCCGCCGGTCCTAGCGAAGGTCATGCCGGATGTCGTGTTGGTGCAAGGGGACACATCCTCGGCGTTCGCCGCCGCATTGGCGGCTTTCCACACCAAGATTCCGGTCGGTCACGTGGAGGCGGGGCTCCGAACCAGAGCCAAATACAATCCATTTCCGGAAGAGATGAACCGAGCCCTGATCGGACGCATCGCCGATTTTCACTTCGCACCGACCAAGCAGGCGCGTGAAAATCTGGTGCGGGAAGGGGTGGCATTGCAGCGCATATTCGTGACCGGGAACACGAGTATCGATGCGCTGAAAATGACGTTGCAGGCGAGCCGCGAGCAAAGAGACCGCTCGTTACCTGGAATCGATCTCGCAAGGGGACGCGTCATTGCCGTGACCACTCATCGAAGGGAGAGTTTCGGCAAGCCGCTGGCCAATACGCTGCTCGCTCTCAAGAAGATTGTTGCCGCCTACCCCGATGTCCAGATCGTCCTGCCCGTTCACTACAATCCGAATGTGAGGGGTCAGGTGTACAAGATTCT
>Ga0137418_10000799_pt1 | contig 28702 bp, 27 predicted proteins | sample CZODoug3_1_2_16f_FD_122242 | JGI IMG/M metagenome (GOLD analysis project Ga0137418, IMG submission 122242) | Vadose zone soil fungal communities from Angelo Coast Range Reserve, California, USA - CZODoug3_1_2_16fungal (Hybrid Assembly) | ecosystem: Environmental > Terrestrial > Soil > Vadose...
GTTCCTCGTATCGCATACGGCCGGCCCAACCAGCGGGCCGCCGCCTCCAGATCGCCGTGCGCCAGCGCGGTGCGGATCAGCGTGGACGAAATCGGCTGCCCGTTGTCGCGTACCGCGTCCATGACCGTCACGGCAAAATCCTGCTCTCGCGCCAGCCGCTGCACCAACTCGACGTCCCCCGCGCGGCCGCGGCCAAACCCGTGATCGTATCCCATCACCAGCTCGCGCATCGCGTAGTCGTCACACAGCTGCCGGACAAATGCGGCCGCATCGAGCTGCGCGAGCGCCGGCGTAAACGGCAGCAGCACGAACCGATCGATGCCCTGCGCGCTCACCAGCGCCTGCTTCTCGTCGGGCAGCGTGAGCAGCTTCGGCGCCGCCGCCGGATTCACCACCGCGAGCGGATGCGGATCGAACGTGACCAGCACGCTCGTGAGACGCCCCGCTGTCGCGCGACGCATCACCTCCGCGAGCACCGCCTGATGGCCGCGGTGGACGCCGTCGAACGTCCCTACGGTGACGACCGCTCCCCCGCCGGACATCAGTGCTCCGCCACCACGACGCGCGGCTTCAGAAGCTCGCCCACCTGGTCCGCCACGGCTAGCAGTTCATCGCCCGAAAAAACGGCTATCGGGTAGCGGCTATCGGCTATCGGGTCAACCCGAATCGGTCGACCGTGCAACACGGCGTCCTTCTCCTTCTTATCTACCTGATGGCGCGGCATGTGCGCGACCAGTATCGCCGCATCCTGCAACGCCGCCGGGGTGACTGCCTCCGGCGCGATCGCATCCTCGAGCCGCAATGGCCCGACGGCGGTGCGCCGCAGCGCCGTCAGATGCGCGCCGCAGCCCAGCGCGGCGCCGATGTCGCGCGCCAACGACCGCAGGTATGTCCCCGCACTGACGGTCGCCCGAAACTGCAAATCAGGAACGGCGGCGTCCACGATCTCCAGCTCGCGGATCTCCACCGGCCGTGGCTCCGGCATGACCGCTTCGCCGCGCCGCGCCCGCCGGTACGCCCGCTCGCCGCCGATCTTCACCGCCGAGTACGCCGGCGGGCGCTGCTCGTAGCGGCCCCGGAAAGTGCCCACGACCTCGGTGAGCTGCGCCAGTGTGACGCCGGTCCAGGGCGACGTCGCGACGATCGTTCCCGTGGCGTCGTCGGTGTCGGTCGTGACGCCGAGCCGGATGACGCCCTCATACGACTTCGGCCACCCCGCGGCGAACGGCGCGAGCCGCGTCGCGCGCCCGACTACGAGTACCAGCAGTCCCTTGGCGAACGGGTCGAGCGTGCCCAGATGTCCGACCCGATCTTCCCCCAGTGCGCGGCGGACGATGTCCACGACATCATGGGACGTGGGGCCGGCCGGCTTGGCGACCAGCAGCAGCCCACCGTTGCTCAGTCGTCCGTCTCCTTCAGCTCCTTCAACACGCGGTCGATGCGTTGCGCGTGCTCGATGCCGCGATCCAGATGGAAGTGCAGCTCCGGACTGGTGCGCAGCTGCAGCTCGTTCGAGAGCTGCGCCCGCAGGTAGCGCGCGGCGCTCGCCAGCCCTTCCAGCGACTTGGCCTTTTCCTCGTCCGTGCCCATGACGCTGACCCGCACGTTGGCATGCGACAGGTCGGGCGACACCTCGACGCCGATCACCGTGACGAACCCGATGCGGGGATCGCGCACGTCGCCGGTGAGAAATACCCCCACCGCGTGGCGGATCACTTCGCTGACGCGTTCGGGACGGCGACTGTGGCGTCTCATCTCAGAGGTAGCTCGTGCTCGTATCGACGATGCGCGCGCCATCCGCTCCGGCGACCAGCTGGTCCGCCTCGCGCAGCACGCTCTCGGCATGACGCCGGTCCGTGCTCACCACGGCGGCCGTCAGCTCGGCACGCTGCCACAGATCCTGATGCCCCGTCTCCGCGACCGACACGTTGAAGCGGTTGTGCATCCGATCCTTCAGGCTCTTCACGATCGTGCGCTTGTCTTTGAGCGACTGACACGCGGGCAGGTGCAGCTCCCACACCATCACGCCCACGATCACGACTCAGCCGGGCTCAGCGAGCGCGCGACCTCCTCGATGCGGTACGACTCGATGAGGTCGCTCACTTTGACGTCGTTGAAATTCTCGATGCCGATACCGCACTCGAAGCCTTCGCGCACTTCTCTGACGTCATCTTTAAACCGTTTCAATGACGCCAACGTCCCGTCATATACCTCGACGCCGTTGCGGATGACGCGCACCCGCCCGGTCCGGGGAATCACGCCGCTGCGCACGAAGCAGCCGGCGATCGTGCCGATCTTGGCGATCTTGAAGATCTGGCGGACTTCGGCCTCGCCCAGCACCACTTCCTTCTTCTCGGGCGCGAGCAGGCCTTCCATCGCCAGCTTCACCTCTTCGACCGCCTCGTAGATGATGCGGTAGGTGCGGATCTCGACCCGCTCGCGGTCGGCCGCCGCGCGCGCATTGGAATCGGGGCGCACGTGGAAGCCCACGATGATCGCGCCCGACGCCCGCGCCAGCAGCACGTCCGACTCGGTGATCGCGCCGACGCCGCGGTGCACGACTTCGACCTTCACCTCCGCGGTCGAGAGCTGCGCCAGCGCGTCGGCCAGCGCCTCGGCCGGGCCGCCCTGGTCGGCCTTGATGATGATGCGCAGCGTGGCGACGCCGCCCGCCGCCGCCTCGGCCATGAAGTCTTCGAGCGTCTTCACCCGGCCGGAGCGGCGATGCTGCGCCTCGCGCTCGAGCCTTTGGCGCTTCTGGGCGATGTCGCGCGCCTCAGCGGCGTCGTCCATCGCGAGGAAGCTGTCGCCCGCTTCGGGCACACCCTCGAAGCCGAGGATCTGCACCGGCGTGGAGGGACCGACCTCGGTTTCCGGACCCCCGCGCTCGTCGTACATGGCGCGCACCCGGCCCGAGTACTGGCCGCAGATGAAGTCATCGCCGATCCGCAGCGTCCCGTTCTGCACGAGAATCGTGGCGAGCGCACCCTTGCCCGGATCGAGCTGCGCCTCGAGCACCGTTCCCTGCGCCTTGCGCTCGGGATTGGCCTTGAGGTCGAGCAGCTCAGCCTGGAGCAGGATCTGATCAAGCAGCGCGTCGACGTTGGTGCCCTTCTTGGCGGAGATCGCCGTCATCAGCGTGGTGCCGCCGAATTCTTCGAGGACGACGCCGTGCGCCAACAGGTCCTGCTTCACCTTCTGCACGTTGGCGGTCGGCAGATCGATCTTGTTGATCGCGACGACGAGCGGCACGCCGGCGTTCTTGGCGTGCGAGATGGCCTCGATCGTCTGGGGCATGATCGCGTCGTCCGCGGCGACGACCAGCACGACGATGTCGGTGACCTGCGCCCCGCGGGCCCGCATCGCGGTGAACGCTTCGTGGCCCGGCGTATCGAGGAACGTGATCTTGCGACCGTCCTTGAGCGTGACCTGGTAGGCGCCGATGTGCTGCGTGATGCCGCCTGCCTCGCCGGCGACGACGTTCGCTTTGCGGACGTAGTCGAGCAGCGACGTTTTGCCGTGGTCGACGTGGCCCATGATCGTCACGACCGGCGGCCGCGGCCTCAGGGTCTCGTCTGCATCCTTGGTCTGCTCGGTCTGGGTGGTCGCGTACTCCTCTTCCTTGACCGCCTGGAATCCGAAGGCCGACGCGATCAGCTCGATCATGTCGAAGTCGAGCCGCTGGTTGATCGTCACCATCTGGCCCAGCTCTTTGAACGCGAATGTGACGATCTGCGTGGGCGGGACTTTGAGCGTGCTCGCCAGCTCGGAGACGGTCACGAACTCCGTCACCCGCACCAGCGTCTTCTCGCGCTCGCGCTCCGCCTGCCGCCGCTCTTCCTGGACCTCACGGAACGTCGGCCCTTCCTCACGGCGGTGCACGCCCTTCTTGCCGACCGGCGCCTTCAGCGTGGCGAGGGTGCGCGAAATGTTCTGCGCCACCGCTTCCTGATCGACGAGGGACTTCTTCCCCTTCTTGCGCTTCTTGCCTTTTTCCCGGCGCCGGTCATCGAGCGGCGGCGCACCGGGTGCGGCCGATGCGACAGGCCGCGGTGGGACCGCGTTGCTGCCGCTCGGGCCCCCCCCGGACGGCGTGCCGCGCGCGACGGGACGTGGACGCACGGGTGTTGGAATGAAAGGCCGCGGCGGCGGAGCGGCCGGCGGCGAAGAGAACGACGGCGCGGATGGCGCGGCGGAGGGCGACGCCGGCGCGAACGTGAGGCTCGCGGCCGGTGCCGCGGACTCGGCCGACTCGGCGGGCGCGAGATCCTTGAAGAGCGCGGCCGCGCGCTCTTCGAGCGACGCCGCAACTTTCTCTTCTTCCTGTTCGCGTGCGGCGGTCTCGAGCGCCTGGCGGGTGATTTCCGCCGCGGCCGCTTCAGCGGCGGCGACTTCGGCCGCGGCAGCGTCGGCGGCGGCCACTTCGGCCGCGGTGCGGCGGCGGCGCATCGGACGCCCCTCGGCAACCGGCGGAGCGGGCGGCGGCTCGACGGCCTTGGCCGTGCGGCGCCGTTTAGGGGGCGCTGCCGGCTGCTTCAGTTTGCGCTTGTCGCGCTCCCAGCGCGCGCGCATCAGCGACACCTGCTCGTCTTTGAGCGGCGTCAGATGACTGCGCACGAAGATGTCCATCTCCTTGAGCATGCCCATCAGCTGCTCGCTGGAGATGCCGAACTCTGCCGCCAAATCGTGAATCCGCGTCGTTGCCACTCTTACTCCTCCATCAGTCCTCGTGCCAGCGCCCGATCCGAGACTCCGACTGCCTGCACCGGCGGCCGGCCGAGCGCCGTGCCCAACTCCGCCGCTGGTGGCCCGCGCAGCACCGGAATGTGCCGTGCCTCCGCGAGCCGACCTACCTTCTCCATCGTGCGTTCACCGGCATCAGCGGCCAGCACGACGCACACCACCTTGTCACGCTGCAATCCTGCCCGAACGCCGGCGACTCCGATCACCACGTTGCCCCCCCGCACGCCGAGGCCAAGCAGCCTCGTGAGTCGCGAGCTCACGCCGTGGTCTTGGGAGCTTCTTCCTCTTCGCCGCCTTCCTCCGTCATTTCGTTCAGGAAGGACATCATCTTCTCGGCGAGATCGGGTGTCATGCCCGGAATCTGGTCGACCTCTTCACGCTCCAGGTCGAGAATATCCTGCAACGTCTTCTTGCCGGCCGTCTCGAGGACCGCGACGAGCTCGGGCGACAGCCCCTTCATCTCCGTGAGCGCCACGTCGGTGACGCCCCCTCCGCCGGCTCCGGCCTTGTCGGCGGCGGGCAGCGGGGCAAACAGCGGCCCTTCACCGCCCCGTTCCAGCCACTCGCGGCTCGAGTAGAGATCGACCTTCCAGCCGGTCAGCTCCGAGGCGAGGCGGACGTTCTGGCCGTTGCGCCCGATGGCGAGCGACAGCTGGTCTTCGTCCACGATCGCCTGAATCGTCTTCGACTCGGGGTCGGAGAAGACGCGGGCGACGCGCGCCGGCGCCAGCGACAGCTTGGCGAAGCGCTCGGGATCGGATGACCACGGCACGATGTCGATGCGCTCGCCGTTCAGCTCGTTCACGACCGCCTGCACGCGCGAGCCTTTCAGCCCGACGCAGGCACCCACGGGATCGATGGAGTCGTCGCGCGACCAGACCGCGATCTTGGTGCGGCTCCCCGCCTCTCGCGCGGTGGCGCGGATCTCGACGATCTGCTGCTGGATCTCCGGGACCTCGAGCTTGAACAGCGCCTTCACGAACAGCGGATCGGCGCGCGACAGAATCAGACGCGGGCCCTTGGGGGTTTCCTCGATGCGCTTCAAGACCGCGCGAATCGTGTCGCCCTGATGGAAGTGCTCGCGGTGGTTCTGGTCGCGGTAGGGGATGATCGCTTCCGCTTCGCGGAACTTGTTCAGCATGACGACGATCTTGCCGCGCTCGATCTGCTGGACCTCGCCCGAGAGCAGCTCGCCGACCTTGCTGGAGAACTCCTCGCGGATGCGGGTGCGCTCCCCTTCGCGCACGCGCTGGATGATGCGCTGCTTCGCCGCCTGGACCGCGGTGCGGCCGAACTGATCGAACGGCACTTCTTCCTCGAGCACGTCCCCCGGCTGGAACTCAGGATCCTCGAACCGGGCCTCCTCGAGCGCGATCTGCGTGCCGGGGTCTTCGACCGCCTCGACGACCGTCTTGAGCACGACGATACGGATCGACCCCTTCATTTCGTCGATCCCGATTTCGGAGCGCACGTTGGGGCCGTACCGCTTCACGAGGGCCGCATGCAGACCGTCCTTGAGCAGGTCGATCAGCTCGCTGCGCTCGAGCTGCTTGGTAGTGGTCAGCTCCCGGATTGCCGAAACGACGTCTGTCGTGTTTGCCATCAGTGTCCTCTAGTCTTCATTCATGGCGAGGCGCGCATCGCGCAGCTCGTCCAGCCGGAACGTCCGTTCCGGCCCGCCTTGCGGCTGCAGCACCACCGTTCCCTCGCTGGGCACCGCGACGATGCGCGCGCGGACCCGGCCCATTCCTGCCAGCTTCACGTTCACGTCCCGGCCCACGAACTGGGCCCAATGCCGATGCCAGCGCACGGGCCGCTCGATCCCCGGGCTCGACACCTCCAACACATAGCGATTGCCAAGGGGACCATCGGCGTCGAGCCACTGCTCCAGCGCCCGGCTTACCCGGCTGCAGTCGTCGACCGTGACTTTCCGTGGCGGACAGTCAATGCGGACTTGGACGAGCGGCCGGTTCGGCGTACCGCCGATGCGCAGGTCGGCCAGATCGAACCCCAGTGCTTCCAGCCGGGTCCGAAAGGCCTCGACAAGACTCTCAGTGAGCATGAAAAAAAAGCGCGGGCCGAACTTCGCCCGCATCACGTTGGGGAATGTAGCCGGGGCCTCCCCTATGTCAACCGAGTGGCCGCCCCAGGTACGCGACCATCCGTCCATCCCGTCCCCCGGATGCCCGATGCGAGAAAAACCGGTCGCGCCCTTCCGCGCTGCACCACGGCGAGATGGAAACCTCCTGGATCCCAAGACTGCGCGCCTGCTGGGCCAGGATGTCACGCAGGTCGAGCTGCACCGTGCCGGACAACCCAAAGCGATCCGCGACTTCAGAACCTACTTCATAACAATTACCACAAATCCCTACGCCGCAATGCATTACGATATCGCCGACTTTCGCAGAAGCGCGCCACTTCAACAGCTCGACGCACTTGGGAAGGATCCCGGCGGCGGTCCCGCGCCACCCGGCGTGGGCCAGCGCGATCGTGCCGTTCTGCGGCACGGCGAGATATACGGGAATGCAGTCGGCGACGGTGATCGTCAGCAACACGCCGCGGTCTCCGCTTGCGTGGCCGTCGATGCCGTCGAGGATGAGCCAGCCCTCGGGCAGCGATTCATGCCACCGCACTTCGGTCCCGTGCACCTGATGTGACAGCACGATCGCCGGGAATCGCGAGCCGAACGCCGCGCGGAACGCGCGCCAGCGGCCGATGACCTGCCCCACCGGCTCGTCGCTCCACAGGCCGAGGCTCAGCGGGCGCGTGGTGACGCCGGCGACCAGACCGTAGCGCTCGGCCCACTCCGTCAGCTCGAGCCGCGGAACCGCCGCGTCACCAACAGGGACTTCTGACAGCGACGGAAGGACGGAAGGACGGAATGATGGAGCGGACTGGGACGTGTTTTTCACGTTTTCCCCTTCCGTCCTTCCGTCGTTCCGTCGCTTCTCACGATCTGAGCTCCGAGTGCCTGCAGCCGCGTATCGATGTGCTCGTACCCGCGCTCGATCTGCCCGATGTTTTGAATCACCGAGTCACCCTGCGCCGCCAGCGCCGCGAGCAGCATCGCCATGCCGGCGCGGATGTCGGGGCTCTCCACCACCTGCCCGCGCAGCGCTGAGGGTCCGGCGATGACCGCGCGGTGTGGATCGCACAACACGATCCGCGCGCCCATCCCGATCAGCTTGTCGACGAAAAACAGCCGCGATTCGAACAGCTTCTCGAAGATGAGCAGCAACCCTTCGCACTGGGTGGCGACCACGATCGCGATCGACATCAGATCCGCGGGGAACGCGGGCCACGGGCCGTCCTCGAGCTTCGGCACGTGACCGCCGAGATCGGGGCGGATGCGCCGCTCCTGGCCGGCATCGACGATCAACTTGTCGCCATCGAGCCGCGGCCGCACACCAAGACGCTCGAACGCGAGCAGCGTCGACCGCAGGTCGTCGGCCCGCACACCGTCGATCGTGACCGCGCCTCCCGTCACGGCGGCGAGCCCGATGAACGAGCCGATCTCGATATGATCCGGGCCCACGGTGTGCGCCGCCGGTTTCAGCGGCCGGCCACCCTCGACACTGAGGGTATTGCTTCCGATGCCCTCGATCGCCGCACCCAGCGACACGAGAAAACGCGCCAGGTCCTGGACGTGCGGCTCCGACGCAGCGTTGCGCAGGACCGTGGTCCCCGTTGCCCGCACCGCCGCCATGAGGGCGTTCTCCGTTCCCGTGACGCTCGGCTCATCGAGGAAGATGTCGGCGCCCTTGAGCTTGCCCTCGAGCTTGTAGGTGTCGCCGACGCTGATCTCGGCGCCGAGCCGCTCCAACGCGAGAAAGTGGGTATCGACGCGGCGGCGGCCGATGACGTCGCCGCCGGGTGGCGGCAAGGTGACACGGCCGAAGCGGGCCAGCATCGGTCCCGCCAGCAGAATCGAGGCGCGGATTTCCTTGCAGAGCTGCGGATCGAGCGGCCGTGGCTCGGCGTTGCTCGTGTCGATCTCCACGGTATTCGCGCCCTGCCACTGCACCGTCGCGCCGACGTGCTGGAGCAGCGCCAACAGCGTCTCGACGTCACGAATGCGGGGAACGTTGTCGATGCGGCACGGACCGTCGGCGAGGAGTGTCGCCGCGAGAATCGGAAGGGCCGCGTTCTTGTTGCCGGCGGGGCGGATCGTGCCCGTGAGCGGGCGACCTCCCGTGACACGGAACGACGGTGGCATAGGTCCGCCCAAGCTACGAAGCCGCTTGCGCCTGCGTCAAGCGTTCGCGAACGTTGGCCCTCGTGCATCCCCTGCTCGCGCTGGCGCTCGTCATCATCGCCGGCATCGGTGTGACGCGGTTATCTCGCCCCACGCGACGTCCCGCGCTGTTCGACGATCTGCTGGCGACCGGCGCGCCGTTCCTGCTGCTGGGCCTGCTCCTCGGGCCCGGGCTCGGTGTGGTCGACGCCGCCGGGCTGCGCCTGCTCGAACCGGTCGTCGCACTCGGCATCGGGTGGATGGGTGCGCTGTTCGGGGCGCGGCTCGAGTGGCGCATGTTGCGGCGCGTGTCACGCCGCACGTGGCTGATCGGCGCGACACTCGCACTTCCCGTTCTCCTGACGACGGCTGCGACCGCCTGGGCGCTGGCGCGCGCGTTTCCGTCGCTCGCCGACGCGTGGGGTCATCCATCGCTCGCGGTCGCCCTGGCGGTCGCGGGAGCCCTCACGACCGCGGCCAGCCAGCGTGGGCCGCGGCTGGGCCGTCGTAACGCGCTCCTCGATACGGCATTCGGCACCGCTGCCGTCGTGGTCGCCGTCGCGCTGTATCATCCCCACCTCGCGGTGCGCAGCCTCGTGCTGACACTGGTCGCCGGCCTCGGCCTCGGCGGCTTGTTCGTTGTGCTGGCGCGGAGATTGCTAAACCCCAGCGAAGCCGGCATCCCTGCCTTCGCGGCGATTCTCTGGGGCGCGGGCTTCAGTTACGCGCTCGGGCTGTCGCCGTTCGTCGTCTGCGGATTGGAGGCCGCCGTTATGGTCAGCTTCGCATCGCCCGCGGTGCGCCGCGCCCTCACGGATCTGCTCGCGCGCTGGGAGCTGCCCCTCTATGCCGCTTTCCTTATCATCGCGGGCGCCCTGCTGCATCCGGTGAGCGTCTGGATCGTGGCGGCGGCGCTGCTCCTGGCGGTGATCCGCCTGACGGTGCGCTGGGTAACGGTGCGATTCGGTCTCGATCAGGTAGACCCGGTGTGGCGGTCATTGCCCTACCCGCCGCCTCCGGAATTCGCGTATTCCGCCGTGCGGCAGGGTGCGAGCGCGGTGGCGCTGGCTGCCGGGTTCGACCTGGCACGTGGAGCGTTTGGTGCCGTGCTGATTACGATCCTGCTGTGCGTGATGGCCGGCGAGACACTCGCGGCGTGGACCCCGTTGACAGCACGCCCGAAGCAGGCAGAGGTTTCGTGATGCTCCCGACCTGGGTCGGCGTGGTGTCGGCACTGAGTCTGGCGATCATCGCGCTCGCCGCCCTGGTAGGGGCTGTCGCCATCGTGGCCGCAGCACTGGGCGTGCGCGCCGCGGTCAAAGCGCTGAAAGGGTTTGCCGGGCCCGCGATCGCGGATGTGCGGCAGCTGATCGGCTCCATTAAGAATGAAGCGGATGCGCTCGTGGGGGCGTCCCGCGATGTGCGGCAACGCATTGTGCGCGCGGCAGACAAGGCCGAAGAACGGCTTACCGATCTCGACGCCTTGGCCGAGGTGATGCAACAGGAGATTGAGGAGACGGCGCTGGATGCCGCCGCGACCATGCGTGATGTGCGTCGCGGGCTCTCCGTGTGGCGCTGGAGCCGCAAGCTCTTGAAAGGGAAAAAACGACGGTGAGGCGTTTGGGAGCGGCCGTCGCTCTTGCCGGGATCGCGTTGGTGCTCTTCCCCGGCGTGGCGCATGCCTGGACACCCGGCACGCACATTTTCCTCGGCGAGTCGGTGCTCGCCAACCTGCACCAGCTGCCGAATATCGTCGCCGACCTGCTGCGCGCCTTCCCGTATGACTTTCTCTACGGCAACATCGCCGCCGACACCTCGATGGCGAAGAAGTACGCCCCCGTCGGCCGGCATTGCCACGCGTGGCACGTGGGCCAGGAGATTTTCGACCTCGCCCCGAGCGATCCGTTGCGCGCGTTTGGTCTCGGCTACCTGTCACACCTCGCCGCCGACACCATCGCCCACAACTTTTTCGTGCCGCGCCAGCTGGTGCTGACGTCGAGCACCGTGGCGCTGGGTCACTCCTACTGGGAGAGCCGCTTCGAGACGCATCTCGGCGATGCCTACGCGCGCGAGGCGCGCGATGTGATCATGAAGGACCATGGCGCGAGCGACGCCCATCTCGACGAGATCATTTCGCCCACGCTGTTCAGTGTCCGAACCAATCGCCGGCTGTTCCGCGGCATGGTGCATCTCACCGAGAGCCAGAGCTGGCAGTGGGTCTTCCAGGTGATCGCGGGGACGAGCCGCTGGGATCTGGCCGACAGCGACATCGAAAAGCACATGGCGGTGGCGTTCGAGTACGTCATGGAGACGCTCGGCGCAGACGCCAGCGATGCGGCGGCACGGCGTCTCGACCCGGCGGGCGAAAAAGCGTTGGGGATGGCGAAGCGGATGCGGCGGCAGGCGCTCAGAGAAGGCGGGCGGCACGAGCCGGAGCGCGTCGAGGAAACGGCGCAACAACACTTTGGATTGCCGACACCGGCGCTCGACTACTGGAGACAGTCACGGGCGCAGCGCCCCTGGCGGGAGAGCTAGGAGGCGAGCTTTTCCTCGAGGACACGCTGGGCGAGCTTGGGATCGGCCTTCCCCTTCGACGCGCGCATCACCTGCCCCAGGAAAAACGCCATCAGCTTCGTTTCACCATTCTTGTAACGGCCCACCTCCGGCGCATGCGCCCCCAGGACGTCTGTGACCCACCCCGACACGACGTTGCTGTCCCCGACCTGAATCAGACCGAGAGACTCCGCGATGGTGCGTGGGTCGCCGCCTTTGGCGGCCACCTCACCGAAGACTTTCTTGGCGGCCTGATGACTCAGCGTTCCGCCTTTGACCAGCGCGATGAGTTGCGCGAGCGCACCCGGCGCGACGCGCAGCTGGTCCTGATAATCCTTGGCGTCCGCTAACGCCTCGGTCATCACCCAATTCGCCGCCGCCTGCGGCTCCGCGCCGGCGCGGACCACGTTCTCGTAGTAATCGGCAACCGCCCGACTGTTCGTGACGACCGCCGCGTGCTCGCGGCTCAGCGCGTAGCTCGCCACGAACCGCTCACGCTTCTGCGCCGGCAACTCCGGCAGCTCGCTCTGCTGCTCGGCGACGAACTCGGGCGTCAGGACGAGCGGCGGCAGGTCCGGCTCCGGGAAGTAGCGATAGTCGTGACTTTCTTCCTTGGAGCGCTGCGGCCGTACCGTGTTCTCGCGCGAGTCGTACAGCATCGTCTGTTGCGTCACGCTGCCGCCCGATTCGACCAGCGCGATCTGGCGGTCGCGCTCGACGGTCAATGCCTTCTCGACGAATGCAAACGAGTTGATGTTCTTGACCTCGGTGCGCGTGTTGAGCGCCGTCTCGCCCGCGCGCCGCACCGAGACGTTGGCGTCGACCCGCAGGCTGCCCTTCTCCATGTCGCAATCGGAGATGCCGATGTATTCGAGCAGCTGCTTCAGGGTCAGGAGGTACGCGCGCGCTTCCGCCGGCGAGCGAAGATCGGGGCCGCCGACGATCTCGATGAGCGGGACGCCGGAACGATTGAGATCGACGGCCGTCGCTTTCGCAAAGCGATCGTGAATCGATTTGCCGGCATCCTCCTCGAGGTGGAGCCGCACGACGCCCGCGTTGATGATGCCGCGCTCGGGAGAGAGAAATGACAGCGTCCCGCTCGTCGCGAGCGGCTGGTCGAACTGTGAGATCTGATAGCCCTTGGGCAGGTCGGGATAGAAATAGTTTTTGCGGGCGAAGATGCTCTTCGGATGCACCGTGCAACCGAGCGCGAGCGCACCGCGCACCGCGAGCCCGATCGCGGCACCGTTGGGGGCCGGCAGCGCACCGGGCAGGCCCAGACATACGGGGCAGACCTGCGTGTTGGGGGGCGCGCCGAACGCCGTCGAGCAGCCGCAGAACATCTTTGACTTGGTCCGCAACTGCACGTGCGTCTCGAGCCCGATGATCGTTTCCCAGGCGGGGGGCATCACGCCTCGTCCGTCGCGGGGACCACACGCTCCAGCGCGTACGCCGCCTCGATCATCTCGTCTTCCAAAAACGCCTGGCCGATCAACTGACCGCCGATCGGCAGGCCTTTGACGCGGCCGATCGGCAGCGACATCGCCGGCAGGCCGGCGAGATTCGCGGTCACGGTGAAGACGTCGGACATGTACATCGCAATCGGGTCCGCGAGCTTCTCTCCCGCCTTGAAGGCGGGCGTTGGAACAGTAGGCGTGAACAGCAGGTCCACCCCGCGATCCCACACGTTCCTGAAGTCCTGCGCGATCAGCGACCGCATCTGCTGCGCCCGCCGGTAGTAGGCGTCGTAATAACCGGACGACAGCACGTACGTGCCCACGAGAATGCGGCGCCGCACCTCCGGCCCGAATCCCTGCCCGCGCGTGGTGCGATACAGGCTCCGCACATCGGCATGCCCGTCGAACCGCGGCCCATACCGGACGCCGTCGTAGCGGGCCAGGTTGGAGGACGCCTCGGCGGGCGCGATCACGTAGTAGGTCGGCACCGCATACGGGGTGTGGGGCAATGAGACTTCGCGGACCGACGCGCCCAGGTCCTTCAGGTGGCGCACCGCGCGATCGCACGCCCGCCGCACGGCCGGATCGAGCTCGGCTGGGAAGTACTCCCGTGGCAACCCGATGACGAAGCCCTGCAACGACTCCGGCACCGTCGGCAACCGCAGGGGATCACGATCCTCGCACGTCGCATCCCGGGGGTCGCGCCCGCTGATGACGGATAGCACACGCGCGGCGTCGTGGACGCTGCGTCCGAAGACGCCGATCTGATCGAGCGACGAGCCGAACGCGACGAGGCCCCAGCGGCTGACGCGCCCGTACGTCGGCTTGATGCCGACCACGCCGCAGAACGCCGCGGGCTGGCGCACCGAGCCGCCCGTCTCCGAGCCGAGCGCGGCGGGCACCGCGCCGGCGGCCACGAGCGCCGCGGAGCCGCCGGACGAGCCGCCCGGGACGCGCGTCTTGTCGAGCGGATGCAGCACCCGCCCGTACGCCGAGTGCTCTGTGGACGAGCCCATCGCGAACTCGTCGCAGTTCGTTTTCCCGGCGATCAGCGCGCCGGCGGCTTTGAGCTTCGCCACGGCGGTCGCCTCATAGGGCGAGCGATAGCCTTCGAGAATGCGGGACCCGCAGCTCGTCGTGAATTCGAGCGTACAGATGTTGTCTTTCACCGCGACGGGCATGCCGTAGAGCACGCCGGTGGGACGCGCGGCGGCGGCCTGTGCGGAGAGCGACTTGCGGAGATCCTTGGGCGGGGTGAGCAGCGCGTTGAGGCGCTTGGCTTTCACCAGGCGGTCTGCGACCGCTTTGGCGGGGGCGTCACTCACTCGAATTGATCCAGCTTCGGTACGACGAAGAATCCTTCCTTGAATGCGGGGGCGAACTCTGCGGGGCCAAACGCGAGCGGCGCCGGATTGACTTCATCGGCGCGGAAGCGGATCGCGTCGGGTCCGGGGACGAACGCTTTGACCGTGCCGTTGGCGGGCACCGCGCTCAGCTGGGCCACGTAATCGATGATCCGGGACATCTGCTCGGCCAACTCCGGCAGCGCCTCGTCGTCGACGTCCAGCTCCGCGAGCTGCGCGATGCGCAGCGCCTCCTCCCGCGACACACTCATGCCCCTTCTCCTTGCCAGTCACGCTCGAGCCCCGCATAGGCGACGAGCAGTTGTTTGGTCCCGATGTCCGGATCGTCGAAGTCCACACTCACGCGCAGGTCGCGTCCCTCGCCCGACACCGCGCGCACCACGCCACCGCCGAATTTGCGGTGACGTACGCGTTCCCCCTGCACGTAGCGCGGCGCGTCCTGCGAAACGTCTTCAGGAAATCCGATGTCCGGCGGCAACCGCCGCGCCGCAGCGCCACGTGGCCGCGACGGCCGGGGAGGCATCGCACTCGACCCGCGCATCGGCTGCCACGACGGCGTCGTACTCCGCTCCACAACGACGTGCGGCGGTAACCCGTCGAGAAAGCGCGACGGCTCCGCCAGCTCCAAGCGCCCGTTGCGATAACGGGTGCGCGCCCATGAGAGATACAACCTTTCGCGCGCGCGCGTGAGACCCACGTAACAGAGTCGTCGCTCCTCCTCGACGCCGCCCGGCTGCTCGGTCGAGCGACCGAGCGGAAACAATCCATCCTCCAGACCCGCGAGCGCGACGATCGGCCACTCGAGTCCCTTCGCCATGTGCACGGTGGTGAGCGTCACGCCCACCTCGTTGCGGTCTTCGTCGGCCGGCGTCACGAGGGCGGCCTGGGTGAGGTAGCGCTCGACCGGGCTCCCCGTGCCTTCCGCCGCGTCCGGGTCCTGGATCTCAGCCCAGGCTGCGGCGCCTGCCACGAGCTCTCGCACGTTCTCGATCCGCTCCATCCCCTCGGCGCCTTCCTCCGCCAGGTACTGCTCGTAGCCGGTGGTGGCGAGGATCGTCTCGAGCGCCGTGGCGGGATCCGCCTGCCCCACGGCGTCGCGCAGCCGGTCGAGCAGGGATGCCACCCCCATGAGCCCCTCGCGGACATTGGGCCGCAGGTCGCTGAGGTTGGAGGCGCGGCGCGCGGCCTCGAGCAGCGGCTTCTGCCATCCGGTTGCCGCCCGCACCAGCACCGCCAGCGAGGCGTCGCCGATGCCGCGGCGGGGTACGTTGACCACTCGCAGAAAGGCCTCGTCGTCGGCCGGGTTGGCAATCAGCCGCAGATAGCCGAGCAGATCCTTCACTTCGCGCCGCTCATAGAAGCTGATCGCCCCGATGAGCCGGTACGGGATGCCGCGGAAGCGGAACGCCTCTTCCAGAGGACGGGACTGCGCGTTGGTCCGATACAGGATCGCCATGCCTTCGTAGGCGACGTCGCCATCCGCCGAGCGGCGCGCGAACTCATTCGCCAGCCATTCTGCTTCATCGCGCTCATCGGCCGTGCTGAGCAGCGTCACGGGATCGCCACCCTTCTTCTCCGTGAAAAGCGTCTTGCCCAGACGCGCCGTGTTCTCGGCGATGATGCCGTTGGCCGCGTCGAGGATGATCTGGGTCGACCGGTAGTTCTGCTCCAGGCGCACGAGCTTCGCGCCCGGGAAGTCGTTCTGGAACGTGAGCATGTGCCGGACGTCCGCGCCGCGCCAGCCGTAGATCGCCTGATCGTCGTCACCCACGACGCAGAGATTGCCGTGCTGCTTGGCGAGATGCCTGACCAGCAGGTACTGCGCGGCGTTCGTGTCCTGGAATTCGTCGACCAGGACGTGCTGAAACCGGTCCTGCCAGTAGGCGAGGCGTTCCGGATGCTCGCGGAACAGGGTGAGCGGATGGAGCAACAAATCGTCGAAGTCCATCGCGTTCGCCTGCTTCAATGCCGGTCCCAGCGCGGCAAAGATCTCCGCCGCGACTTTCACGAACGGTGTGTCCGCCCGTGTCCCAAGCTCCTCAGGCGACAGCATGCGGTTCTTGGCGCTCGAGATGAGGCCGTGAATGGTCCGCGGCGGATAGACCTTGGTGGAAAGCTGCCGTCCCTCGAGCAGCCGCTTGACCAGCGCCTCGGAGTCGTCCGAGTCGTAGATGGTGAAGTTCGGCCCGAATCCCAGCAGCGGCGCCTCGCGGCGCAGCAGCCGGGCCGAGAGCGAATGGAACGTGCCGATCCATAGCCCGCGCGGATCAGAACCGAGCAGCTGGGCGATGCGGCTGCGCATTTCTCCCGCCGCTTTGTTCGTGAACGTGACGGCGAAAATCCGTTGCGGCGCGACATGCAGCGTGGTGATCAGGTGCGCGATCCGCGCGGTGAGGACGCGGGTCTTTCCGGAACCGGCCCCCGCGAGGACGAGCAGCGGCCCACCGGGATGCTCAACGGCCTCCCGCTGGGCGGGATTCAACGGCAAGGGATGCTGCGCGGTCATCTCGTGGTCAGCGGAAATTCAAGCACAAACACCGAACCCCGGCCCTGTGCACCGGGACGGAACGCCACTTTGCCGCCATGTTGCTGCTCGACGATACGGCGGGCGAGCGCCAGGCCGATTCCCCACCCGCCCGTCTTACTGGACACGCCGGGCTCAAACAGCTGATGCTGCATTTCCGGCGCGACGCCGGGGCCGTCATCGCGGACGCTGACCCGCGCGACGGTGTCGCTGCCGTCGACATCGACGTCGATGCGGCCGCCCCGGCCGCTCAAGGCATCCACCGCGTTTTTCACGACCACCTCGAGCGCCCACTCGATCAGGACCGGATCGCCGGTTGCGGTCGGTCCCGCGCCGGGCGACGTCAGCGTAATCGTCACCGAATGCGCGAGCGTCGGCAACCGCGGCCGGAAATAGGCGACGACGCGCTCGGCGACCGTGCCCAGGCCGACCGGCTCACGCCGGGCGGGACGGCCGATGCGCTCGAAGCGCTTGGCGACGCGCTGCAGCCGCTCCGCATCGGCTTCAAGATGGCCGATCAGCTCGCTGCCCGGCGTACCGGGATTCTCCCGCAGGTAATCAATCCAACCCGTGAGGCTCATCAACGGCGTGCCCAGCTGATGCGCCGACTCGCGCGCCATCGCCACCCACAGCCGGTCGCGCGCCGAGCTGACGCGCTCGCGCATCGCCCATACCGCGAGCAGGACGAGGCAGATGAACATCGCTCCCTGCAGCACCGCCAGCCCGGTGAACGCGCGCGCGGCCGGCAGCGCCCCGTAGTGAATCGTGCCGACACCCGGCTGGATCAATGGCGGGTGAATGCGGTCGAGCTCGACGATCCAGTTGCGGCGCGTCGCCTCGCTCGCATCCGCGCCGAACGGCGCGTTGTCGAGCGCCGTGATCCGCCCGGCGACGTCGGTGACCGCAATCGGAATGCCCAGGTGGCGGACTTCGTCGGCGAGCGCGAGCAGCGCGTCGGCCGCCGCGCCTTCGCGCGGGTCGTTCAAGCCGGCGAACACGTGGCCAAGCAGGCGGCTGGTCTCGCGCGCATCGTTGCGGAGATGGCGCGCCACGATCCAGGCATAGCCGACCGAGAGGGCGCCGAATAGGAGCGCGGCGCCGACGAGCACGACGGGTCCCGCCCGTCTAGGCAATGCGGTCAGTGCCGACATACGGCACCAGTGCCGGCGGAACGGTCACGGAGCCGTCGGACTGCTGATGGGTCTCGAGCAACGCCGCGATCGTGCGCGGCAACGCCACACCCGACGCGTTCAGCGTGTGCACGAACTCGGGCTTCTCGCCGGGGCGCGGGCGGGCGCGAATGTTGGCGCGGCGGGCCTGATAGTCGGTGTAGGTACTGGAGCTCGAGACTTCGAGCCACTGACCGACGCCCGGCGCCCACGCTTCGAGGTCGTACGTTTTGGCGGCCGCGAAACCGAAGTCATTCGCTGGCAACACCGCGACGCGGTATGGCAGCTCCAGCCTCTGTAGCACCGCCTCGGCATGACCGGTCAGCTTTTCATGCTCCGCGGGCGAGTCGGCGGCGAGGCAGAATCGCACGAGCTCGACTTTGTCGAACTGATGCACCCGCAACAACCCGCGCGTGTCTTTGCCCGCGGCGCCAGCCTCGCGACGGAAACATGGGGTGTACGCGGCATAGCCCTTGGGCAGCGTCGTCCCATCGAGAATCTCTTCCCGGTGGAGGTTGGTGACCGGAACCTCGGCGGTCGGAATGAGAAACAAATCGTCCGGCATGGTGCGATAGAGATCGTCTTCGAACTTCGGCAGTTGACCCGTGCCGGTGATGACGTCGCGGCGCACCAGGAACGGCGGCTCCACTTCGATGTAGCCGTGTTCGCGCGTGTGCAGGTCCAACATGAAGTTGATCAGTCCACGTGCCAGCCGCGCGCCGGCGCCCATCAGGACGGGGAAACCGGAGCCTGCGAGCTTGGCGCCGCGCGGCAGATCGAGGATGCCGAGTCGCTCCGCGATTTCCCAATGCGGCTTGCCGCCCTTCGGCGCCGGCGTCCCCCAACTGCGCAGGATCGCCTGCTCCTCCGGCACGTCGGGGAGCGGCGGATTCGGGACGAACAACGCCTTCGCTTCGAGCGTCGTCTCGATCTGGCGGAGCTCGGACTCGAGCCCGGTGATCCGATCGCCGAGCTTGCGCCGTGCCGCCGTCGTCGCCTCCGGCAGTCCGCCCTGGGACTTCGCTACCAGCGCGTCGGCCTTCGCGGCGTCGTTGCGCTCGGCCTTGAGCGTGTCGAGCTGCGCCGTGAGCGTGCGGCGCTTCATGTCGAGCGCTTCGATTTCGTCGAGCAGCCTGATCAGGGAAGGATCACCGCGGCGGGCGAGCGCCGCCCGCACCTGAGCGGGCGAGGCGCGCAGCAACTTCAGGTCGATCACGGACTAGATCTTCGGCAGGCCTGGTGCGAGCCCGCGATAGCCGCAGTTGATATCGGTGAGAATCTCGAAGTCGATGCGGCGGCCGTTGGGTCCGGACGTCGTATCGATGGCGAGGACGTGAAGCTTGGCGTAGTACACCTGGTTCGGGAGGCCGAACGAGCATTGCGAGGGAATCGAGTGCAGGATTGCCACGGTGTTCGAATCGACGACGACCGCGCTGTCGCGCTGGTAGCGGCTCGTGGGCGCCACCTTGATGGAATCGAATAGCATCGTGGTCAGCTGGATGCCCGACGCGCGGCCGAGCCGCAGCGCGCCGGTCGGGAGCAGCTTCGCCACACCCGCGCTATCGATGTCGAATGCAAAGTCGAGAGACGTGGTCTGATCGGGGCGCACGGGCTGATCGAATTGCAGCGAGTACGCCGACGGGAAGGAGACCGGCGTGCCGCTCAACGCATAGAGCGACACCGTTTTCACCTTGTTTTCGTACGAGGCCCGCGGCAACCCGAGCGGGGCACCGCACCCCGCTGCAAGAGCAAGACCGGCGAGGGCGAGCAAAACGACAGTGCGAGCGCGCATTGAAGTGCTGAGAACTTACAGGGCCGCGTTCGAGTGGGTCAACCCATAGTGGCTGCTTGACTTCGACTTCCCGGAAACCTACGTTGCCGCGCGTATGGCGACCATCCGCGACGTTGTGGAGGCGCTCAGCCGTTCGACCGGCGTGGACGCCGTGGTAGTGGTAGGCCGGGACGGCCTGCCCATCGATTCACGCGTGGCCAACGGCGTGGATGCCGACAGTGTCGCTGCCCTCCTGCCGACCGCGATCAAGCACATGGCGCAGCTCGGCGATGCCGGCGGGCGCGGCGACTTCACCAGCGCCGTGCTCGAATTCGGCGGCGGCCTCGCCGTGGTCGCCGTACTCCATGCTGACGCCCTCCTCATCGTGCTGGTGCAACCCGCGACGAACGTGGGCGCCCTCCTGTTCGACCTGCGTCGACACCGCACAGCCATCGCTGGTCTGCTTTAGCCCGGTCCGCCGTTGACCATCTCGGCACGGCACCTCCTGGTGGTTGATGATGAGCCGCACATCGGGCTCGTGCTGCGCCCGTACCTCGAGCAGCTGGGCTATCGCGTCAGCTTCGCGCGCACGCTGCAGGAGGCCCGCACTGCGCTGCGCGCCACGCCGGCAACCGATGGCCTCCTGCTGGATCTCCATCTGCCCGACGGCTCGGGAATCGATTTCCTGCGTGACCTGCGGAAGCAGAGCGGTACCGCACGTCTTCCCGTCCTCGTGCTCACCGCAGAAGGAGAGGACCGCATTCTGCGCGAGGCGCGGCGGCTGGGCGCGGCGCTGGTGACGAAGCCATTTAGCCCCACAAAGCTCAGCCAGCGAATCGCGATGATGTTCGGCGACACGCAGCCCGACGACGACGCGGGAGGGACGGCCGAGTGAGCACCTGGGCCGCCATTCTCGCGGGAGGATCGGGGACGCGCTTCTGGCCGCTATCGACGCCGGAACGGCCCAAGCAGCTCCTGCCCCTGACGGGTGACCGGCCGTTGCTCGCGCAGGCGGTCGCGCGGCTGCACGGGCTGGTACCGCCCGAGCGGATCCTCGTCCTGACCGGGCCGGCGCTCGTGGATCAGGTCGCCGCGACGGTGCCGGAGGTGCCCGCGGCAAACATCTTCGCCGAGCCGCGCGCCGCTTCCACCGCGCCGGCGCTCGCATGGGCCGCGCACTGGATCGCGAAGCACGATCCGGGCGGCCAGATGCTGTCGTTGCATGCCGACTGGGCGGTCGGCGACGACCGCGCGTTTCGCGCCGCCGCCACGCACGCTTTGGGAGTCGCCGCGGAGCAGGACGTCCTCGTGACGGTCGGCGTCAAACCCTCGCGTAATGAGGCGGGGTACGGCTACATCATCCCCGGCCCTCCGCTGGGCAGCGCCCGGAAAGTGAAGCGGTTCATTGAAAAGCCGCGCCCCGCGCGCGCCGCCCTGCTGCGCCGGCGCGGGGCGCTGTGGAACACCGGCCTGTTCGCCTGGGGCGCGGCGCGTTTCCTCGGAGAGGCGGGCGCCTACGCGGAGGAGCTCGCCGCGGGATGGCCGGCGCTCAACGCTGGTGATGCGCCGCGATTCTTTGCCGCGGTGACGCCGGTCGCCGTGGACGTCGCGGTGCTCGAGCGCACCACGCGCCTGGCGGTGGTGACGGGCACCTTCCCCTGGGACGACATCGGATCGTGGGACGCGCTGTTGCGCATCAGACGGCGCGACAAGCTGGGCAATGTGACGGTAGGCAACGTCACGCTCGGTGACGATGTACGAGATTGCGTGATCTGGGCAGAGAATGAGCACATCGCGGTCAGCGGCGTCGAAGGCATGGTCGTCGTGCGTGCGAACGGGCATACGCTCGTGATGCCCACGGGACAGGCGGACGAGTTGAAAGCGCTGGTGCAGCGGCTGTGACGCTCGCGTTGTATCTCCTCGATCCCGATCCGGGGCCGGCCTGGGTGCCGTTCGCCGGCATCCGTCCGCTGTGCGAGTTGCGCGCGGGCGCGCACCTCGTGCGTGAGCGCTGGGAGACGTTCGTCGGCGCGGAGGCGACGGCGGTGTTCGCACTGCCCCACCTCGCAGGATTTCCCGAGCCGGGCGTGCCCCTCGTCGAGGCCCGGCGCCCGGTGGTCGGTCCGGCCGTGATCGGCTCGTCGACGTTTGCGCCCCGTGGTCTCGCCGGTCCCCTGCCCGATGCGCCCGTGCGCCTGACGCACGACGGCATCACCGTGGGCTGGGCGGTTCCCGCCGGCACGACGTGGACCGGCCCCGTCGCGAACGCGCAGGCGATGAGCGTCGACGGTGTCTTGCTGCACGGCGTGTCCGATCTGGTGGGCGCACTCGAGCAGCTGCTCCGGGAAGACGTCACCAAGCTGCTCGGCGATTCCGACCCGGTACCCAAAGGCTCGATCGTGCTGGGCGATCCCGCCGCGATCTCGCTGCGCGAAGGGGCCATCGAGCCGGGGGTGGTGTTCGATACCCGCAACGGCCCCGTGGTGCTGGAGAGCGGCGTGGAGGTGCGCTCCGGGACCAGGCTCGAAGGACCGCTGTGGCTCGGCGCCAATACCCGCGTGGTCGGCGGCGCGCTTCGCACGTCGGCCATCGGGCCCTGGTCCGTGATTCACGGCGAGGTGTCGACGACGGTCGTCCTGGGATACTCCAACAAGAGCCACCTGGGCTTTCTGGGGCATTCGGTGCTCGGGCGTTGGGTCAATCTTGGCGCCGGGACGACGACATCGAACCTGAAGAGCACCTACGGTCCGGTGCGGCTGGATGTGGCCGGCACCCGCATGGAAACCGGACACCAGTTCCTGGGTAGTCTATTCGGCGACCACGCCAAGACGGCGATCGGAACGTTGTTCGATGCCGGGTCCATCATCGGCGTGGGCGCCAGTGTGTTCGACGCTGTACGCGCACCCAAGTACATCCCGCCGTTCGCGTGGGGAGGCTCTGCATCCGAGCGCATGACGCAGGCGAAGTTCCTGGCGATCGTCGAGCGCGTCATGCCCCGGCGCAACATCCAGGTGAGCGACTCCATGCGCTCGTATTTGGCGCGGGCCTTCGACTGGTTGACGCGGTGAGCGACGCCCAACAACGCTACCGCCGTCTCGGGAAATACGAGCTGCATCAGCTGCTTGGCGAAGGAGCGATGGGCATCGTCTGGAAGTCCTACGACACGGTGCTGCGGCGCTACGTCGCCTTGAAGTTGTTGAGCGCGAGCTTCCGCAAGACGAAGGACATGCAGGAGCGGTTCCTCCGCGAAGCGCGGGCCGCCGGCGCCATCCAGCACGCCAACATCGTCACGGTCTACGACCTCGGCGAGTCCGAGGGCCAGCTCTACATCGCGATGGAGCTGGTCGAGGGCCGCGACCTCTCCGACATGATCGCGCTGCGCGATCCGCTCGCGCTCGAGCGCAAGCTGGACATCACGATCGAGGTGCTGGACGGGCTGCACTTCGCGCACCAGCGCGGCGTGATTCACCGCGACGTGAAGCCGTCCAACGTGCGCGTGATGCCCGACGGCCGCATCAAGATCATGGATTTCGGCATTGCGCGGCTGCAGAAAGCCGACGCGACGGGATCGGGCGCGATTGTCGGCACGCCGACGTACATGGCGCCCGAACAGATCACCAACGGCGCGATCACCCCGGCGACGGACGTGTTCTCCGTGGGCTGCATGCTGTACGAGCTGCTCGCCTATCAGCGCCCGTTCGAGGCGGAATCGGTGCACGGCGTGCTGTATCAGGTGCTGACGACGGAGCCGCGTCCGTTGCGCACCGTGGCGCCATCGATTCCGGCGGCGCTGGAGCGCGTGGTGGCGAAGGCGATGAATAAGGTGCCGCACGAGCGCTACGAGTCGGCGGGCCAGATGCTGTCGACGCTGCAGCAGATCCGCGCGGCGCTCTCGGGCGCGGACGAGGAGGCGACGCAGCCGCTGGGGCGTTGGACGCCGCTGCCGCGGCCGCTGCTCAAGCTGATCACGCATGCGTCGATGCGGGCGCGGCTCGCGGTGCTGGGCGCGCTCGCCGCCGTGGTCGTGTTACTGGTGTATGCGCCGGGACAGCCGGGCGCCGACCCGGCGACCGACGGCGTCACGAATCCGTCCGCCGCGGCACCGCCGAGCGGACTCGTGGCGCCCCCACCGGCCGCCGACGTCGAGCCGGTCTCGGTTGCCGTCAGCACCCGGCGCGACTCGGCGCTCGCGGCCCGCGACCGGGCGGTGACGGCCGGCGCTCAGAAAAACAGCGTGCCGGCGCTGATGCTCGCCGAAACGATGTTTCAGGCATCCGAGCAAGCCCTGCAGCGGGGGGACCAATCGCTCGCGCTGCGGGGATACGTCGAGGCGGCGCAGTACTATGACCGCGCGCGCGACGAGGCCCGGGCGATGGACCGGGAGGCGCAGCGCATGGTCCAGCGCGTGACTCCCGTCGTACAGGCCATCCCCACCGGACGAGCGGCGTCCAATGCGGGGGTCTTCCTGGCGCGCGCCGAATCGCTGCTGCGCCAGCAGGACTTCACCCTCGCCAAGGTGGCGGCGCAGAGCGCCGAGCAGATCGCCACCGACGCCGGCATCGCGCCGCCCAGCACACAGCCGCCCGATGCGCCCGCCGCGGTGGATGTGTTGCTCGATGATCTCGGCCGCGCGCTGTCGAGCGAGCGCATTTCCAATATTCGCGTGCTGTATCCGGGCCTCACCGATGCGGAGCGGCGCGGGTGGGAGACCTTCTTCCGCAACTGGAATCAGATCAAGGCGAAGTTCACGGTCGAAGACTTCAAGGCGCAGGGTGCTGCGGCGACGGGAAACGTGCGTGCGACCTTCGAGTACGTGCCGGCCCGGGGGGGGGCACCGCGCGTGGATCGGCGGCGGTTCGCGATGCGGTTTGAGAAGAAGGACGTTGGGTGGAGGCTCGCCGGGGTCAGCGAGCTGAAATAATCACCACGCCCGCTGGTTCGCCGGCGGGGGTTCGGGAATCGTCAGCGTATCGGGCCGGACCGTGGGAGGCCCAACGCGGCGCAGCGTGACCGGCTTCTCCAAATCGCCACCACTGATCGTGAGCTTGTCGTCGGCGAGTTTCATACCGTAGACCTGCCACACGCCGTCGCCCAAGGTGATCCACAGGCTGTCGCCCACCACGCGCCAGCGCGCGACCTCCTCGCCGAACTGCGCCGAGCTGTCGCTGCGCACCATGATGTGCCGGATCTCGTCGCCGGCGCGGGCCTGCCAGTTGCCCGTGACGCGCACGGGTGTCTGCGCCGCCACGACCGTCACCGCCGCCAGCCCGACACCAAACGTCCGTTTCATGGCTCCAATCATACCTGGCCCTGGTCGGGTTTTGCAGCGGCCGGCGCGGGCGCTGCAACGACCGGTACGCCCTCATCCGACATGACGGCAACCTGTGGTTCCCACTGCCGCATCATCCGGGTAAACCCGGCGCACAACTCGGGATCGAACTCGAGTCCGCTCCGCTCCTCGAGGTAGCCGAGCGTTTTCGCGAACGACCACGCCTCGCGGTACGGCCGGCGCGTGCGTAATGCGTCGTACACGTCGCAGACATGCACCAGCTTGCTGGCGTGGTGGCAGTCGCGCGCGTAGCGCAGCGTCGGATAACCGCCGCCGTTGATCATGATGTGATGCTCGTAGGCGACGATGACGGCGAGGTCGAGATCCTCTTCCGCCTCGAGCAGCATGCGCGCCCCGGCGACGGGATGCTCGTTCATGAGCGCCCGCTCCTCGTCGGTCAGCTTGCCAGGCTTCGTGAGGACCTCGAGGGGGATCTTCACCTTCCCGATGTCGTGCAGCAGTCCCGCGATGCCGAAGGTGCGCACGTCGGTCGCCGACAAGCCGAGGAATTCCGCCAGCGCCATCGACAGGACGGCCACGTTCATCGAATGCGTCGTCGTGTACTGATCGAATTCCTTGAGCTGCAGCAGCGGCAGCATGATCTGCCTGCCGCCGTGCATCGCCACCGCGAGCGAGCGCACGACGGCCTCCGCCTCCGCCAGCGGCAAGGCGCCGGAGGTCTGCACCTCCCCCTGCAGCCACTTCAGCGTGTTCACCTCTTCGCCGAGTGAGAAGCTGATCGTCGCGGTCGGCAGCGGCTCGGGTGCGATTTCGGTTTCCCCCTTCAGACCCACCGCCCCGAACCGGATGCTGCTGCGGCGCATCTGTCGCGCCTCCGTGCTGATGGCGGATAACGTCAGCCGGGCCACGACTTCCTCGAGAAACCCCTCGAAATCCTCCCGTCCTACACTGTCCTCGAACTCGAGCCGCTGGATGCCCGCCTGCGCGAGCCGTGTGCCCCAATCCCATGCCTTCAGCTCGCGCAGCGGCAAGCGCCCGAACACCACTTCGTCGCCGAGGAAGGTGAAGAGCGGTCGCGCCGTGTCGGCCTGCAGATCCTGGATGTGCTGGTAGGCGAGGTCGATCGCGCGCTCCCGGGCGGGATGCCCATCGCGATACAGCGCCATCGCCGCCAGCGCCTGGGCGAACGCGTTGAGGAAACGGGCCGGATCGCCGCTCATCGCCTGCTGCCGATCGCGGCGTTGCGGACGTCGGGGTCTTCGGACGCGGCGGCCAATGTGAGCAGCTTGACAGCGTCCTTGTCGTTGCGCCACCCGGTCGATAGCGCCATCAGTGCCGCGAGCACTTCGAGCGACCGCGCCGCCAGCCTCGCGCGGCCCAGCCAGCTCGTCCCGCCATCCACGATCTGGAGCAGGGCCTCCAGTGCCGTCGTGTTGCCGGTGCGACCGAGCACCTTGATCGCGAGCACGCGCAGCTCCGAGGCGGTGGCGTGATCCTGCGCCAGCTTCGTCACCAGCGGCAGCGCGGCCGGCGGGCACTGCTCCAGCGCCGCGGTCAACGCGAGCCGCACCATCCGCGCGTCGGCATCTTGTAAACCACCGAGCAGCGCACGCTCCCGCTCCGCGGGAATCTTGAGCGCGAGCTTCACCGCTTCGCGGCGCACGCGCACGTCAAGATGAGCGAGAAACGCAGCAGCGGAGAAACGATCGGGAAGAACAGGCAGGCCATCGAGGATCAGCAGCAGATTGCGTGTGACGTACCACGGAGTCTCGCCCGCGAGCCGCGCCGCGATGCTGGTGCCGAGCTCGCGTGGCGCGCGCGAGAGACGATCGAGCAACCCGCGGCGCGTGGTGCGGGACTCCGAAGTACCCAGCACGTCGAGCAGCGGCTCGAAGCCGGTGACCGCGAGCCGCGGCAACACGTGATCGAGCGTGGGAAAGTCGGGCGGCTCGGTGCCGGCGAGCTGCCGGATCACATCGGGAGCGGTGATCCGAGTCCAGAGCTGGTCAACGGAGCCGTTGGGCGACGACTCGAGCAACTGCACCAGCGGCCCGAGCTGGTTCTCCGCCAGGATCCGCTCGACTGCGCGCCACGCGGCGAACCCGAGCATGCCCGTTTCGACGGCGGTCTGAAGAATCCGCAGCGGCTCGGCGGTCTGCGAGACTTCGCTGCGCTGTTGCGCGGGCGTCGAGGCGGCCGCCATGCGATGCAGCGCCTGCCCGTAGGCATCGGGGTTGGGATCGTCGAGCGTCCAGCCCTGGAGGAGATCGCGCACCTGCTCGCGTAACGCTTGGTCCGCCTGGGGCCGCGCCTCCGGCGTACCCTGCTCCGCGTGTTGCGCGAGTTTCGCGAGCATGCGGACCAGCGGATCGGAGACGGTCTTGTGCGACGCATCCGCCATCGCACGCACGATGTCCAGTACCGCATCCACGGCGAGACCATGCGTCGCGTCGATGGCGAACTTGGTGCGCTGGGCGTTGTCGCCACCCATTTCGATGAGGCGGCGCAGTGTCCCCGGCTGCAGCGCACCGACGAGCTTCGAGGTGCGGCGGCGCAGCGCCATCGCCTCCGAACCGCCGCTGTTCTTCAGCTCATCGGCGATCTGCAGCAGGTATCCGACGATCACCTGATCGTATGCGGCGCTGCGCGGATGAGCGTCGATCGCCTTGGCGATCGCCGATGGCTCGGTCGCGGGCGGCGGCGTATCGTCGTCCGCGGCGGCCTCCGCGACGAGCGCGGCGCGCGCCAGCCCGACCCACAGCTGCGCTCCCCGGAGGCCACGTTCTCTGCCGGGCTGCCCCGCGGCGTCGGCGGGAACAGCCGCCGCGTCTTCCTGTAAGAGCTCGAGACGCTCGTACGTCACGGGGTGCAGGCGGACGTGCTCCCATGCACGGAGCTGCTCCGGCGAGCCCAAACCCAGGGGCTCCCCCGTACGCTCCGCCTCGAGCGCGAGGGTCTTCAGAACGTCAGTCACTTCACTCGTGCGCAGGCCGCGATGGAACGTCACCGCACCGAGGTGATGCCGGTGCAGACGTCCCGCGAGCTCGGCGAGCAGCGGGTTTTTTGCGTCGGTCGCGACGCCCTCGATGACGAGCTGTTGTCGCGCAACGCCGAGTGCGAGCGTGGCACGCCCTTCGAAGAGATGCTCGGCGCGGCGTGTGACGGCTGCCGCGGCGGGCGCCAGCGAGGGGTGGCCCTCGGGATACATCGCGTGCTTATGGAGGGAGATGGAGAGCTCAATCAGGAAATCGGCCAGCTCCCGCGAGAGGGCGGCTTTTTCGGGGGGCGCGGGATGGGCCGGGGGTACGGTCATGGCACCCCAAAATAGCGCACCCCCCCCGTGCTCAAGGTCACTTTCGCAAAACGCAACGCCCCGGGGGTTACCCGGGGCGCTGGCCGTACTGGAAGATTCGGCCTCGGCGCCTTGGCGCCTCGGCGTCTTGATAATTAGTACATGCCACCCATGCCACCGCCGGGCATCGGCGGAGCCTTTTCCTTCTCCTTCTTCTCTACAACGACACACTCGGTCGTCAGGAGCAGGCTCGCAATCGACGCGGCGTTCTGCAGCGCCGTGCGGGTGACTTTCGTGGGGTCGAT
>Ga0137418_10000800_pt1 | contig 28686 bp, 29 predicted proteins | sample CZODoug3_1_2_16f_FD_122242 | JGI IMG/M metagenome (GOLD analysis project Ga0137418, IMG submission 122242) | Vadose zone soil fungal communities from Angelo Coast Range Reserve, California, USA - CZODoug3_1_2_16fungal (Hybrid Assembly) | ecosystem: Environmental > Terrestrial > Soil > Vadose...
TTCGCCTTTTCCTCGTTCATGAGGAGAACGCACGCGCCACCGTCGGTGAGCGGGGAGGAATTCCCGGCGGTCACTGAACCGTATTTCCTGTCGAACACAGGCTTGAGCGCCGCGAGCTGTTCGTAGCTCGTGTCCTCGCGAATGCCGTTGTCCGACGTCAGCACGCTCTCGAACTTCGGCGGTACGTAGACTGGCATTATCTCGGCTGTCAGTCTCCCGTCGGCAGTACCCGCGGACGCGAGACGATGCGAGCGGAGGGCGAAGTGATCCTGCTCCTCGCGCGAAATGGCGTTGAGCTTGGCCATCTTTTCCGCCGACTGTCCCATTGTCTCGCCGGTCGTAGGCTCGGCGATCGCAGGCGTGATCGGAATGAAATCCCTGGGACGAAGGCGGGCGAGAATCCTGAGGCGCGCGGGTAGAGATTTGGCCTTCGATGCCAAGACGAGTGTCTCGGCGAATCTTTGCGAGTGGAGAATCGGAATGTTGGAGAGTGATTCCGAGCCGCCCGCGATCGCGACATCGAGGTGGCCAAGGGCGATCTGGTCGGCGGCGTCGGTGATCGCCTGATTCGCCGACGCGCACGCTCTGCTCACGGTATATGCCTGGACACCTTTCGGTAAGAGCGGCAGCAGTGAGACCTCGCGCGCGATGTTCGGCTCGACCACTGATGGAACCACGGTGCCGAACACCAGGGCCTGCACTTCCTTTCCATCCAGATTCGTGCGTTGCAGCAACTCCGCGACGCACAACTTGCCAAGCTCGATCGCGGAAATCGACTTGAAGGCTGTTCCGGCTTTTGCAAATGGCGTCCGCACGCCCGCGACTATCGCGACGCGGCGCCCGTTCCCGAATGTTGCCATGAAGGGAACTTAGACGGGCGCCGTTTATCTATCTAGGACACGCCTTCCTCTCTCATGGCACGCTCTTTCTCGAGCAGCAACCGCTTGCGCTCGACCCCCCATCGATATCCACCGAGCGCACCGCTCTGTCTTACGACACGATGGCAGGGGATGACGACGGCAGCTCGATTGTTCGCGCACGCGCTCGCCACTGCGCGTACTGCTTTCGGAGCTCCGATGGCACTCGCGATCTCGCCATATGAGCGTGTCTGGCCAAACGGAATCTTCTGCAGCTCACGCCAGACTTTCCACTGAAACGCCGAGGCCTGAATGTCGAACGGAATGTCCAGTCTCACTCGATCGCTATCAACCGCCTCAATGATTTCAGCCACCCACACGCATAGCGAGCTCGACGGAGTTGCGACGCGCGTGCGCGTGGCAGCGGGATACTCGCGCCCAAGCGCTGCCTCGAGAGCCTTCGCATTGTCGCCGAGTGTAACCGCGCAGACACCGCGATCGGTTGCACCGACCAGTAGCGTCCCGAGCGATGTTGTCGCAATCACGTAGTCGATGTGTGCTCCCGCGCCACCGCGACGATACGTAGCCGGCGTCATTCCGAGCCTCTGGTCGGAGTCGCCGTAGACTCTGCTGCTCGATCCATAGCCGGCTCCGAAGGTGGCGCGGCTAACCGTCTCGCCGCGCTTTAGCTCGCCTTTGAGGCGCTCGCTCTTTCGCGCGCGAATGTATTGGGCCGGGCTGATTCCGAGCAGCTCCTTGAATTTTCGCTGGAGATGATACGGGCTGAGTCCCGACTGCTCGCCGAGCAGCTCGAGGGTGATGCGCTCATCGCCCAAATCGGCCATGTGATTGTCGATGTAATCCCGCGCACGATCGACCGCGGGGTGGGTCGACTTCGCTCGATTGGGACGGCACCGCCGGCAGGCCCGGAATCCGGCGCGTTCCGCCGCCTCCGAGGACGAGAAGAAAGCGACGTTATCGCGCTTTGGCCGCCGCGACGGACACGATGGGCGACAATAGATGCCCGTCGTGGTGACACCGTAGCGGAGGCGGTCATCGGCGGAGGAGTCTCTGTGGAGCACTGACTCCCAGGCAATAGCTTCATTCACGGGAGCCTCCTCCGTTGGATGTTTTGCTCTCATTGACATCTTCTTTGTCGCTCGTCCTTTCATTACAGAAATCATAACAACCGGCGTCAGTATCACGCACATGGATATAGGCTACATCGCGATCCAGAAGTAGCCGCTGGACCTCTGGTTTAAGGGTACCGATGGAAACATAGCTCTCGGCATTTGCGATTCGGTCTCCGACGGCCACTACGCTATAGGACTGCATGGTATCCTCACTGGTGGAAACGATCTGTTTTCTTGTTGGTGCCGAAGGATGCCGGTGCGTCAGCAGGCGCGATATCCGAATCTTGCGGTCAAATTTTCTTATAATTCCGCTGCTTTTGGCACTCCTAATCATCGATGAGAATGGCTGAAATCTCCGGAGAGAAATTCGACGTCCTTGTGATCGGAGGCGGCATCACCGGGTGCGGAGTCGCGCGCGACGCGGCAATGCGCGGGTTGAAGGTCGCGCTCATCGAGCGTGATGATTTCGGCAGCGGGACGTCGGGCCGTTCCTCGCGGCTGATTCACGGCGGCATTCGATACCTTGAACAGGGACAGCTCCACCTTGTTCACGAGTCGATCCGCGAGCGTCAGACGCTGCTTCGAATTGCCCCGCATCTCGTCACGCCGCTGGCGTTCACGTGGCCGATCTACCGTGGCGCGCGTGTCGGAAAAGTGAAACTGAGCGCCGGGCTGCTCGTTTATCAGCTCATGGCCTTGGGACGATCGAGAAAGCACTCGACGCTGAACGCGGCCGAGACGCTCGACCGTGAGCCGTCTCTGAAGAGCACGGGATTGACCGGGGGCGCCGTCTACTACGACGCATCCACCGACGATGCACGACTAACGGTCGCGAACGCCATTGCCGCTCGAGAGCTCGGCGCAACCGTCATCAGTCATACTCGCGTAACCGATATAATTCGCGACGCCGGCAAGGCTGTGGGAGCGATCGCGAGATCGCAGCACACCGGCGAAAGCAGGGAGTTCCGCGCGCGGGTCGTCGTCAATGCCACCGGCGTCTGGCAAAACACCTTCGACAGCGGCGAACGCGCGAGACGGCTGCACGGCAGCAAGGGAGCACACATCGGCGTTCCCCGGGAGCGTGTGGGGAATCGGGACGCGCTTACCCTGGTCTCCCCGGTGGATGGTCGCGTGATGTTCTGTCTTCCCGCGGGCACGCAAGCGATCATCGGCACGACGGATACGTGGACTGACGAATCCCCGGAGACGGTGCACGCCTCCGTCGGCGACGTGGATTATCTGCTTCACTCGGCGAATGCGTACTTCCCGCGGGCTCAGCTCACTCGGGATGATGTGGTGAGCGCCTGGGCGGGAATCCGGCCACTCGCGAGCGGACAGGCCGCAAACCCGAGCGCGGTCTCGCGCGAGCACAGCATTCTGACCGATGGCTCGGGTGTCATCAACGTCACCGGCGGAAAGCTGACGACGTACCGGTCGATGGCGGCCGAGATCGTAGATCGTGTTCAGCAGGCGCTTGGGCTGAAGAGGAGCGCGGCTCCCACCGACTCCGTCGAGCTTCCCGGTGTGGATCGCCAGAAAGAAATCGCGCGACTACAGCGCGAGGACGCAGCTCTCGCGAAACTGCTGGTCGAAGGACTCGACTATACGGGAGCGCATCTCGTGTACGGGGTTGCCAACGAGATGGCACACACAATTAGCGATTTGTTGATCCGCCGCACGCACCTGGCGTTCGAGACGCGTGATCACGGCAAGAGCGTCGCTCCACAGGCAGCGGACATCGTTGCGCCGTTGCTCGGCTGGAACGATCAAACGAAAAGCGCGCGTATCCAGGAATTTGAGGAGGATATCGCGCACATGTTCGCGATCAGCAGGCAGTAGCGCGTAAGGTCGATCGCCCGTCAGTTTTGCGGAGTTCCGCCGTAGGAATGCGCCACTGGTCAGGCCTCCAGCGCTTCGACGGTTACAGCGGGCGGTGGTTTGAGCAACAGCTCCGTTTCCATCTCCACTTCCGTCTGCAGATTCCTGCGGTCCCGGTTGATCGTCGCCATTGCCCTGCGCTTCCCTCCGACCATATAGGAGACGGCACAGTCCAACTTCATCGCGTCGCCTTCGATTCTGGTTTCGTCCCAGCGCTCGACATGACCGACATACCGAATTGACAACTTGTCGTAGTGCTCACTCCAGAAGAACGGAATGTCGTCGAAGCGAGCGCGGCCGCCGAGCATGTTGAGTGCGACGACCTGTCCCTGGCGCTCCGCGACCACCCAGTGCTCGATGCGGAGACGGAGATCGGAGTACGCGTCCGGCCACCGTGCCACGTCGCCGGCGGCAAAGACTCCACTGGCGCTGGTCTCAAGAAACTCATCGACGGCGAGACCGTTATCGAGCATCAGACCCGCCGATTCGGCGAGCTTGAGATTTGGCCGCACTCCGATGCCGGCAACAACCAGATCCGCATCGAGCCGGCTCCCGTCGTCGAGAACCACACTCTTCTCGTCGACGGATGTGACACTGCGACCGAGGCGGAAAGTGACACCGTGCTGTTCGTGAACGTTCATGACGAGCGTTCCCAGCTCGCGTCCGAGCACTTTTTCGAGGGGAAGTGTCTCCGGAGCCGCGACGCTCACCTTTAATCCGCGAGCCACGAGTGACGCGGCAACTTCCAATCCGATGAAGCTCGCGCCAATGACAACTGCCGTCTTCGCGGCGCCGAGCATTCCTATGATTGCGCGACAATCTCCGAGGGTGCGCAGATAATTGATTCGATCTCCGCCGGGAACGTCGAGGCGGATGGGAGTCGCCCCAGTCGCTATGAGCAGACAGCCGTACTTGCGAGCGCTGCCATCGCTCAGATGCACCGTCTTCGATTTGACGTCGAGCGTGCTCGCCTCCAGCCCGGAGAGAATCTCGATGTGCTGCGCGGCGTAAAACTCCCTGGGGTGCAGTGGAAGCCACTCCTCCGGCGCGTTACCGGCCAGATAATCCTTTGAAAGGTTGGGCCGGTCGTATGGCGCATCCGGATCCGGATCAATGACGAGGATCGGTCCCCGATATGCCTCACGCCGCAGCATCTCCGCGCAAGCATTACCCGCGGCTCCCGCGCCGATGATCACGACCGACTCGGGCCCCGCGGTGGGCGTCTCTTCGAACAGACAACGTTCCGGCGCGCACGACCCCCGAGCTCGGTGGCCTTCTGCTTTCTGTTGACCGTGATCTCGCTTGCGCGTGACTCGTACGATGTCGCTCTCGACAGCAACATCGTACGTGGGCAGATCGTTGAGAGCGGGCGCTCGGGACGCTGCTCCGTTGTGCAGCTCGAAACAGGCATGGTGCCAAGGGCAACGGATGGTTTCGCTGACGAGAACGCCCTCGTCGAGCGGGGCCCCGTAATGCGTGCACTTGCCCCCGATGGCGAACCAGTTTGGTTCAACGTGAACGAGTAGCACCGGCTCCCCAAACGCATGACCGGCGATGAGCTGACCGGGACCAATGGTGCTGACCTCGACACCCTTGGTCAGGTCGGGGCCAGTCAGCTCATCGGAATGCTCGGTCACTTCTGCTCGTCGAGAAGGCTCTGAGCGCGGTCGCGGTGTGCCACGAAAGCGGGCGCGATCTTCGTCTCCAAATCCTTCACTTGGGCGTTTTGAGTCGCCGGCAGCAATGTATGAGTCACCGCGTCGAGAACAGCATTATGAAAATCAACCTCTTGTTTGAGAAAAGCGCGGTCGAATGCTCTTCCCTTGAGACTGCGGAGAGACCGCATCGCCTGAACGTGCGCCTTGGCGAGGGCGAAGTCCCGGGGTGGCGTCGGGGTCACCTTGAGCGACTTCGCGAGGTCACGACCCTGTTGCCGGACGTTCCGGTGATCGCGAACGAGCATTGCCCCAAAATCACGAACCGCCTTTGAGTGACCTTTGCTGACAGCGAGCGATCCTGTCTCCATATCATACGTGTTGGCCGCATCAAATATTGCGACAATTGTGGGGTCGTCGAGCCTGGGCGCGCTGGTCTGGGACCAGGCTGTTGAGACAGGCAATCCGTAGGCGATCGCCAATGCTGCCATGACGCCATACCTGAGCATGCTGCGGTTGAGCGAAATCATTCGTAACCTCCAAGAGAGACCGAACGGGTGAACTGCCTTGCAGTTCGAGGTTATCGGACTCCCTGGAATAAGTCAAGTTTTTCTTTGACTTATTCGCCGGACGGCGTTAAACTGAGGGCAGATGACTGAAATCCAAGGTCGGTTTCCCAAGCTTCGTACGGACGCGACACGCGCTCGACTCCTCGCCCTGTTGCGAGAGGGCGCGTGGACCGTTGACGATCTCGCCGAACGGCTGGGCGTAACGGATAACGCGGTGCGCTTTCACCTGGAGGCGCTCGAGCGCGCGGGAAACGTGCGTAAGGAAGGAGTGCGGAGGACTCGCGGCGCGGGACAACCAGCAACCCTCTTCGCGCTCAGCGCGGAGGGAGAGGAATCGTTCTCCCGTGCTTACGCGCCGGTGCTGATAGCGTGCCTGGATGAGCTCCGTGACCAGACCTCGGCTCCGCAGCTCGTCGCGTTTCTGAAGAGGGTCGGCAAACGACTCGCGCGCGATATCGGTCATTCCACAGGCTCGCTTTCGTCCCGCGCGACGGGCGCCTCGAATTTGCTCAACTCGCTTGGCGGATTGACGGCGGTTGAAAAATCGGGCGGGACGTACCGCATCGTCGGGCGCGCATGCCCGCTTTCGACCGCTGTCGAAGCGGATCACTGCGTGTGTGCCGCCGTCACTTCCCTCGTGGCCGAAGTGGTCGGCGCGGAGGTGACGGAGCGGTGCGATCGTTCGGGACGTCCAAAGTGCTGCTTCGAGATTTCTTCAGACCACAGCGCCCGAACGACCGCTCACGGTTGACAGTCGGCGATTACTGGACCGTGATGGTTCCCGTCATCCCCTGTGTACCGTGCACCGAGCAGTGATACATGTACGTGCCGGCGGTGCTGAACGTCCTGTTAAACGTTCCCTGATCCTGCAGCGCCGACGAGGCGGATCCGTCGTCAAAGGTTACGCTGTGCTGGACGCAAGTCTGACCGCTGTAGGCATCACCCGTGCACGTGCTCCACGCCCATTGAACACTGGCTCCGACAGCCACGGTCTTCGTGCCGGGGCTAAACATGTTGTTGGTGACCGAAATCCCACCGGCTGGAGGAGGAGTGTTGACGCCATTGTTGGTTGGGCTGGTGGTGGTTCCGCCGCCGCCTCCCCCGCAACCATAAAGTGAAGCTACCGCCAGCAACACAAAAACAGCTCTCATGGTGAAACGCCTCCCGACGCATCTGGTTTCTGAGGAGACGCTACCCAAGCGTGCAGGACGCAACAAGCGCTTTTACTGCGCGTGACGGTGGATGACCGCAAACAGGCGGTGAGCGGTGGCGACGAATCGCCCCGCGATTACTCACACTGCGTCGTGTATCGTCTTGAGCTGGATGATCTTGAGGCGGCGCGTCGTTGCCGGCAGCTTGAGCACGACTGTTTCACCGACGCTTCTTCCCACCAGCGTTTTGCCGATCGGGGACGACATGCTCACGTGCCCCTCCTCGAACTCCACCGAGTCGCCGAATACGAGACTGTAGTTCTCGCGCTCGCCCGTCTTCTCGTCCTGCACCACTACCTGCGACCCGAGTCCGACCTTGTCAGAGGGAATCTGGGACACGTCGATCTGCGACAGCTTGCTCAGCCGCTGCCGCAGCTGTCCCAGGCGCGCCTGGACGAACTGCTGGCGCTCCAGCGCGGCCTTGTACTCGCTGTTCTCGCGGAGATCGCCGAGCTCGACGGCGCGGCGAATTTCCTGCGGTAGCGTAACGCTCAGCTCGCGCTGAAGATGCTCGGCCTCTTCGCCGAGTTTTTTCTTGAGTTGGTCGATCATACGAATCGAGCCTTTTGGGAGGTCCCGCGCCTCAGGGGAAAAACGAGCGCCCGACCGCGATGATTGGCCGGGCGCCCGCTACTTCAAGGTAGAGGCTCCGGGGACGGCAGGCAATGATCTCGGCGTCGAGATCGAGGTGGATCACTGGCAATCACAAAGCTGAAGCAGCGAGCTGAAAGCCAACTACGCTGATAGCGCGGAGCTTCCATACTGGCGGTCTCGAACGCCGACTTATCGGTGCTGGGGCAGCTTCGAATCTGTGTGATCGATCGTGGGCGCCTGAACGGAGGATTTCTCATACTCCTGCTGCAGCCTCGTCATCATCGCTTCCCGCCGGTCGAACAACCTTTTGAGAGGTCGCGGCTGGTGCCTCGCAAAAGCAAAGGAGGTCAGCAGCGGCAGCGCGACCGTGGAATCGAGATAGCAGACCACAGCGTCCGGTAGCCGGTCCGGATCGATCTTGCCCCAGCTCACCGCTTCTGCCGGCGTCGCACCGGAAAGCCCGCCAGTATCCGGGCGCGCATCAGTGATCTGAAGGAAGTAATCGTGTCCCTTCTCGTCGATCCCGAGAACCTCCTGGATCTGGGGTTCCGTTTGGAGCATGAAGTTCTTGGGACTCCCGCCACCCAGGATCATGACACCGCTCTTTCCGCCGCCGCGCTTCGCATCGAGAACGATCGAAGCCGTTTCGTTCACGTCGCGGTTGGGATCGAGCAGGAGCTTGTTTCCGTCGAGCGCGAGTGCCGCGATGTTCATTCCGATCGAGCTGTCGCCGGGCGACGACGTGTAGATCGGTACAGCAGCGGAGTACGCGGCCGATAGCAGCGATTTCTGCCCAATCCCGAGCGCTTTTTCCCGCTCGCGGACGTATTTGCCGGCGAGATTGTGAAACTCGGCGCTCGACATCGGGCGCTGGAATTCTTTTCCGGTGATGATCTTCCGGAAGAACGCATCGGTCGAGAGGAGCACGTCGTAATCGAAGAAAATATCGTAGATCCGCACAACGCCTTCCTCGCGCAGCACGACGTCCGACTCCTGCGCATTGCCGCGGTGCATCGCGAGCCCGAGGCCGAAGTGAGCGTCGTGGTAGAGATTGGCACCGGTCGAGATGATCCAGTCGACGAATCCTCCCTCTATGAGTGGGATGAGCGCCGACATTCCCAGACCAGCCGGCGTGAGCGCCCCCGTGATGGATAGACCGACCGTGACATCTGGCTCGAGCATCTTGCCGGTGAAGAGCTGGCACGCTTCGCGGAGTCGCGCGGCGTTGTAGGCGAGGTACGTCCCCTCGATCAATTCGGCGACGGTCTCTTTCCCATCGATGCGGCGGGGATCGATGCGCTGGCCCTTGAGAAAGCGGCTGGTTTCGTGGGCGGTGTGTTGTTCGCCCTTCTTCTCCCGCTCTTCCGCGGCGAGCTTCTGTTGCGCCTTGGGTCCAGCTGCCGACGCCTTGCCGTGACGCGACGACTTGAAGCCGCCGCGCCCTCTTCCCTCTCCATTGCTCTTACTGTTTTTTGCCATATCGCTTTCCTTCCACCATGTCCTCGAACTGCTGTCCGGCGGTCTTGCCAAGCGATTTGTACGCGGAGATGATCGCATTGGCCGCTTCGGCCGGATCGTCCGTCACGAGCATGAGATCCAGATCGCCGTCCGAGATCTTCCCCTCGCTCAGGACTCGGGCCTGGAGCCAGCGCAGCAGCCCCGCCCAGTAGTAGCGGCCGAACAGAATGACAGGAAACCGATAAATCTTCCCGGTCTGAATGAGTGTGAGCGCCTCGAACAGCTCGTCGAGGGTGCCGAAGCCGCCCGGAAAGATTACGAACGCCACCGAGTACTTGATGAACATCGTCTTCCGGACGAAGAAATACTTGAAGTGGATGAGCGTGTCGACGTACGGGTTCGCGCCCTGTTCGAAGGGCAGCTCGATGTTGCAGCCGATCGATCTGCCTCCGCCGAGCCGCGCGCCCTTGTTGCCGGCCTCCATAATGCCGGGACCGGCGCCGGTGATGATGTCGAAACCAGCCACGGCCAGCAGCCGCGCGGTTTCCACCGCCGCATCGTAATGGGGGTCGTCGGGACCGATGCGCGCGGAACCGAAGATCGTTACCGCTTTCTCGACCGATGCGAGCGTATCGAATCCGTCGATGAACTCGCCCATGATGCGCAGCACGCGCCACGGATCGGTTCTCGTGAAGTCGATGCGCGGCCCTGACTGTTGAAGGAGTTTTTCGTCTTCGGTGACGGGAGACGAGTCGCGAATGGCGTCGTCCACCGTGCGAAGGGCAACCTCCAGGTTTCCCGGGACCTGCTGCGACGGAGGCGTTCTTCCTGCCTTGAGATGCCCTTCCTCCGTCCGCTGTTTGAGTCCCTCGAGCGCCTTTTGCTCGGCGGACGCCATCACTTCAGGATTGAGCTTCTTGCCGCCGGCCGTGCGCGCGCGCGTGGAGCGGAGTCTTACCGGATTCGCCGGGACGTCGTTGGATTTATCTTTTCTATTCTTCATCGTGGGCCGCTGTCGCGGGCTTCGGCGAGCCATCTTCGAACCGGCAGAGAACGATCTGCCGAACCATCTTCGATCCAGCAGAGAACGGTCCTGTAGGCTCTCTTCATTGGGAAACTAAAGTTGCGTGCGTCTGCACAAAGCCCGCCAGGTGATGGTGCTCAGGTTGTCATGATCATAGCGGATGGGGTGAGACCTGATTCTCTCGCTCACTCCATCGACAGCGGTCACTTGCCGGCACTCGCTGCGCTCCGGGAAGAAGGACAGCTCTCTACGATCACGTCCGCGTTTCCGTCAGTTACAGGTCCGGCCTACGCGCCGTTCCTGATGGGAAGATACCCGGGGAGCATCGGCTTGCCGGGACTTCGCTGGTACGATCGCTCGCGACGCGTTGCGAAATTGTCTGGCCACTCGAGGAGCTACGTCGGCGCTGAGATGCGCTTGGTGGATCGAGATATCGACCGCGCTTCACCGACCATTTTCGAGCTCGCCAAGCCGAGCCTCGGCGCGCTGAGCGTGATCTGGCGCGGACTCCGGCGCCGAGAGCGCATCGGTCAGAGCGCCGCGTTCGTCGCCCGGGCGGCCGCGACCCACTTTCGCGGCAATGTGCGGGGGTGGCTCGCCATAGACCGGCAGGTGGGAGAGGAAGCCGCGCGGCGACTGCGCACGCAACGCGTAAGATTCGCCTTCATCGCCCTGACGGGAATCGACAAGACATCCCACGCCAAAGGTCACGATGCGCAGATCGTCATCGATGCCATGCGAATCGTGGATGACACGGTAGCGCAGATCCGTTCCGACGCGGAGCGCGATGGACGGTGGAAGAAGTTGCACCTGTGGGTGGGAAGTGATCATGGACATTCGCCCGTGCGTGAGCACGAAGATCTCGTCGCTCTGATCTCCGGGTGGGGATTCACCACCCTTGCCCATCCATGGGCATTCAATGCTTCCGCGGATGTTGCCGTGATGGTGAGCGGCAATGCGATGACGCACCTGTACCTGGATCTCGAGCAGAAGACTCGACCATGGTGGCCGTCACTCGGTGACAAGTGGAACGATCTCGCTGACAGTCTCCTCACGCGCGAATCGGTCGATCTGTTGATCCTCCCCACCAGCGCGGCCTCGTGCGAGATTCGCGCGAGGGGACGGGGCTCCGCGACGCTTACGTGGGTCGAGTCCAGATATTCCTACACGCCCAACAGCGGCGATCCATTAGGCATCGGCGTACAAGATTCGCTCGACGATGGTGAGGCATACGATGCAACGATCGCCAGTGACTATCCTGATGCGCTCGTGCAGATAGCGCACCTCATCGCGTCGCCCCGCTGCGGAGACATCGTGCTTTCAGCTGCGCGGGATTGGGACTACCGGGCTCGATACGAGCCGATTCCGCACGTCTCCTCGCATGGGGCGCTGCACCGGGAGCACATGCTCGTACCGTTGCTGTTGAACCGCGCACCAGTGGCAATTCCTCGGCGGACCGTAGATGTGATGCCGAGCGCCCTGGCGGCGCTCGGCATCACCGCGCCGAAAACTCTGGATGGGATCTCTTTCTTCTAACGGGCGATTACTGGACGGTGAGAGTTCCGTTCATCCCCGGATGAATTGTGCATTTGAAGCCGTACACGCCCGCAGTGTTGAACAGTCGTGTGTGCGTGCCGCTGTTGAAGACTTCGGTGCCGACACCGATGTCGCCAGTGCCATCGCCAGCGAGCGCCGCGCTTCGCCCTGCAGCATCGTTCCAAGTGACATTGTGCTGTATGAGGGCATCGTTCCGCCACGAGACGGTCGTGCCGACTGCAACCGTCAGCGCCGTTGGCGAGAATGTGTTGCTGATAGTCAGGCAGAACGTGTTGGCCGGACAGTTTCCGCCCCCACCCCCGCCACCACCGCCGCCGCCACCACCACCCGGAGCAGTCGACCCCCCGCATGAGGCCGTGATGAGCCCAACAATCAAAGCAGCAAACAAACCAGGGATCTTCCGCATCCTACCTCCTCGTCGAATCGAATCCGGGTCGGAGCCGCAGCCGGCGCCGTGGCACCGCACGGGGCCAGACTTTGAATAAGCGCCCTGCACCGGCGAGCGTAAAGCTGGACTCGGTCACGGTATGACACCGGCCTGCCGGGAACAGGCTATCTCCGGTGAATGCCTATCGCTCGGGTTAGTCCTTCATCGCGCAAGTGTAGAGCCTCCAATCGGAATTCTCGGCCGCCACAGCGGCGATATACCCCGGACGCGGCGTGAAGAGCTTGTGCGTAAGGCTCGGACCCGGGTTGGTGTGATCCGATCCCGACCAGACCCCTTTCCCCTCCGCCTTGAGACGCGCCTCGCGCACGACCCACGATCTGAGGAACGCCGCATCCCGCTCGTCCGGCGCGGTGTTGACAAGTGACCGGAGCTCGTCATCCGACATGAAACGCTGGGCAACGTCGAGCAACCGTCTCACCGGGCGCTCGTTCTCAACGTCGACGCCTACAGAGCGATCCGGCGCAAACGCAAAAAGGCCGAGATCCGCGGAGTGCGTAATGTTGAAATGGATTTGGTCGCGATCGACGAGAAAGGGCTTTCCGGAATTGCCATACTTGAAGCGCAGCTTTTCAGCGGATGTGCCGGTAAAGCCGGAAAGGAGAGTTCGCAGGATACCGCGCGCGACCACGAACCGTCGCGCCGCTATCGGAGTGAGGCTCGCGGCCCTGTTCTTCTCCTCCGACGGCAGCACTCGAGCCAGGGTGTCGTAGCGCTCATCGGTCACGTCGAGCGACGCCACCCACACCTGTACTTCTTCCGCCATCAGCTCAAGCGAGGTCAATGATCTCCACCTCCACCCTTCCGCGCGCGATTATCAATCTTCCGACATTCGGTAAAATGTTGAATCGTCTCGGGCCCGCGGCTCCAGGATTGACGAACAGTCTTCCATCGTGCCGCGTGACGAGCGGCCGGTGCGTGTGACCGTAAATGATCACATCCGCATCGTAGCGCGCGGCGAGCTTCGCCGGCGTGGGACTGCCGACCTCGTGCCCGTGACTGACGTGAACGCGCAATCCGCCAACCTCGAGGGCGATCTCACTCTCGAGCCCCGGCTCGCCCGGCGGATCGGTGTTGCCGAATACCGCTCTCACCGGCGCGATCAGGCGCAGCTCGTCGAGAATCGTGGACCCACCCACATCACCAGCGTGAAGAATCAGCTCTACTCCCGTCAGCGCGTCGTGAACGCCCGGACGAACCAGTCCGTGCGTATCGGAGATGAGTCCAAGCACGTGCGTATCCGAGAGAGGCATGACCCCTTCTATATATTAGGAGTGTCATGCCATGGCCACGACTCGCGTTCCGATTGGCGTTGCGGGCAACACGCCGTCCGCGACTTGCGATCGATCTGATCCGGATCACCTGGCGATTCAGGTCCAACAGCTGGTACCGGCAGTTTCCGTTTCTTCCATTGCCCGATCCTACGTATCTCCGCTGGCGTATGTACACCGCTTATGGTGACTACGACGCCGTGCCTTCCGTCACTGACGTCGAGCGTTATGCCCGTTGGGCGAGTGTAAACGAGTGATTGCCCCAATCGCTGAGGCTTTGTCCGTCGAACATTTGCTGAAGGCGCAGGCATATGGACTCGGCTTCGATCTTGTCGGTATCACCTCGCTCGGTCCCATGGAAACAGCGGACGCGTTCGACTCATGGATCGAGAAAGGCTACGCGGGCGAGATGGACTATCTGTCGCGAGGGGCGGCGAAGCGCCGCGACTCGAGGCTACCCGTTGCCGGTGCCATCAGTGCTGTCGTAGTCGGCTTGAGCTATGGCGGTCGAGAGCCAAGCGGACCCGTTGCCCGTTACGCACGAGGGCACGACTACCACGACATCATGACGGCCAGGCTCGAGGATTTGCATTGCTGGCTCGAGTCGGAGCTTTGTCGACCGATCGGTGGAAAGGCTTATGTCGACACCGGCCCCATTCTCGAGCGCGATCTCGCGCGTCGCGCAGGGCTCGGATGGTTCGGGAAGAACACTAACATGGTAAACCCGCATATAGGGTCGTTCTTTTTCATCGGCGTGCTGGTCGTGGATCTCGATCTCGTCTCCGACGCTTCATTCGACGCGGATCGATGCGGTAGTTGCACTCGCTGCCTGGACGCCTGCCCGACCGATGCTTTTGCAGGGCCGCGCGTGCTCGACGCCACTAAGTGCATCTCTTATCTCACCATCGAGGCGAAGGGTGCGATTCCGCCCGAACAGCGGGAGAAGATCGGTGGGCTCATCTACGGCTGCGATATCTGCCAGGATGTTTGTCCATGGAACGTCCGATTTGCCCAGGACATTCGAGAAGAGGCATTTCGCCCGCGCGATATTCTGGACGGCGACACGCGAGCGGTTGCAAGGAGAATTCTATCGATGGATGACGACGCCTTCCGCAAGGATTTCAAGGGGTCACCGATGAAGCGGGCGAAGCGGCGCGGGCTCGCGCGCAACGCCGCAACGGTCCTCGGCAACGTCGGAACTGCCGATGACGTATCGATTCTCGTCGCGGCGCTCGAGGACCCGGAGCCCCTCGTGGCCGAGCATGCGGCGTGGGCGCTCGAACGAATCGGGAGCAAAACGACCGCTAGCTGACGCCCGGATTACAACACAATCGCAAGCTTGCAACAAAGGGCCGGCGGAATACGTTCCAATCAACAGAGCTCATGAATAAATCGTTCAGAGATACTCGAATCGTTCTTGCTCTCGCGCTCATCGCGCCCGCGACGGCATCGGCGCAGAACGCGCCACGCTATACGGCAGCGGATGTGCGTTTCATGCAAGGGATGATCGGGCACCACGCGCAGGCGCTGGCGATGACGGCGCTCATACCAGCACGTACCTCCCGCCAGGACATCCGATCGCTCGGACAGCGAATCGAGGTTTCGCAGAGAGACGAGATCGCGATGATGCGCCAATGGCTGAAGGACCGTCATCAGCCGGTTCCGACCAGCGACGCGATGCATGATCACCAGGCCGCTGCAGATCACTCCATGAACATGCCGGGCATGGCGATGTCGGATACCCTGATGCCAGGAATGCTCACCGCTGAACAGCTCTCGGAGCTGGCAGGAGCGAATGGCGGTGAGTTCGACAGGCTCTTTCTAAAAGATATGATCCACCATCACGAAGGCGCGCTGGTGATGGTCGCCAGCCTCCTTGGCACCACCGGTTCCGCGCAGGAGGCGGAAGTTTTTCGTTTCGCGTCCGAGGTGGATTCCGATCAGCGCGCGGAGATTGCGCGCATGAATGCTCTTCTGGATACGCTAGGTCCCACTGGCGCAAAGATGCACCGTTGAGCAAATCCAGCCTGAACCACCATACCCCCACCCAGAGAAAACGTAAATGACACCGAGATATACGTTCCCGACTTCGTCCGCTCGACGACGCATCCTTCACCTCCGGCATCTACTCGTACTTGCCGGGTCGCTCCTCGCGGCGACCGCCGGAGCGCAGGGCGATAGCGTCGCCATCAGCCACGATGACCCACGCATCGGACTCCGTGCCGGCTACCAGGATGCGGCCGAGGTTGCCCGCAATCTGGAGTTGGTTGGTCACAGCGCGCGGCCGCAGAATTTCGGGAACGCCCAGAACCTCGGCGATTTCGCCTTCCTCAACGGGGACCTCGCATTCAAGGGGAACCTGGCGTTCCAAGGCGGATTCAACGGCTTCCAGGTCTGGGACATTTCCAATCCGAAAAGCCCGACCCTCCGCACATCGTTCGTGTGCCCCGGTGGTCAGGGCGATCCCTCCATATACAAGAACCTGCTGTTCTTCTCTGTGGAGGAGACGCGTGGGCGTCTGGATTGCGGCACTCAGGGTGTGACTGATACGGTCAGCGCCGAGCGTTTTCGCGGCGTCCGCATCTTCGATATCAGCGATCTCGATCATCCGAAGCAGGTGGCCGCCGTACAGACTTGCCGCGGATCGCACACGCACACGCTGGTGATCGATCCGAATGATCCGGACAACGTGTACATCTACGTTTCCGGTACGAGCGTGGTTCGGTCGGGCTCCGAGCTGGCCGGGTGCGCACGCGGCGCATCGCTGTCAGATACGACTACATCCCTGTTCCGGATCGACATCATCAAGGTACCGGTCGCCGCTCCCCAGAACGCTCGGGTAGTCAACTCTCCGCGGATTTTCGCGGACTCGGCGGGTACCATCGCCGGATTGTGGCTCGGCGGAGCACACGGGCCCGGAACGCAGACCACCACGCAGACGAACATGTGCCACGACATCACGGTCTACTCGGCTATCGGCCTCGCGGCTGGTGCTTGCTCGGGGAATGGCATTCTGCTCGACATACGCGATCCCGTTCATCCGAAGCGAATCGCCGCTGTGATCGATCCGAACTTTGCGTACTGGCATTCAGCGACGTTCAACAATGATGGGACAAAGGTGTTGTTCAGCGACGAATGGGGCGGCGGTATGGCGCCGCGTTGCCGCCCAACCGACAAAATCACCTGGGGCGCGGACGCGATCTTCTACCGTGCCGGCGACAAGATGACTCCCGCCGGCCATTACAAGCTGCCGGTAGCGCAGACCGATCAGGAAAATTGCGTGGCCCACAATGGCTCGCTCATCCCGATTCCGGGCCGTGACGTCATGACCCAGGCCTGGTATCAGGGTGGCGTCTCCGTTTTCGATTTCACGGATCCCGCGCATCCGAAGGAAATCGCGTTCTTCGACCGCGGACCGATGGATTCGACCAAGCTGCTGCTTGGTGGTGACTGGGGAACGTACTGGTACAACGGCCACATCTATGCCTCGGAAATCGATCGCGGTCTCGATGTGCTCGATCTCAAAGCGAGTGACCAGCTGTCACAAAACGAGATCGACGCGGCAAAGCTGGTGCGCTTCGATGTGTTCAATCCACAGAATCAGCCGAAGCTGGTGTGGCCGGCGAGCTACGTGGTAGCGCGCGCATACCTTGACCAGCTCGTAAGGGACAAGGGAATTTCATCGGAACGATCTTCCGCCATTGCGCGCGATCTCGATCGCGCCGAGAAACTAAAAGCCGCGAGTGAGCGAACGGCGCTGACGCAGCTGGCTACCAGGCTGGATCGGGACGCAAGCACGGCATCGGATCCGACGCGGGTTCAGTCGCTCGCGGCGACAGTGAGGGAGCTCGCCAAGAGGTAGTTCTCCATCAGAACTGCAACTGCAACTGAACAGGCTGCCCGCTGCCGCTAATCGCTGCCCGCTTTCCGCTGCAAAGTGTCGCGACGCATTATGTGGCGTCATGGCCCAGGCTGTTGATTGTGCCCGGATCCGCGCTACTGTCGTCCCGACGTAGTGAGGCTCGCAGCTATCAGCGTTGGTCAGCAGGCAGCGGGTGGCATGTTCAGTTGCAGTTGCGCAGCAGTCATGTCGTCGAATTCAGCCAATGGGTCTGACGTCAGGTACGAGATCCCGCACCGCGTTCTGCAGATAGGCCGCGGCGTCGTTTTCATGGGTTGGATCCCATTCTTCGGCCAACTCCGCCAGGTGGATGCGTCGCGCCAAAACGAGGCGCTCCAGCACCTGGCATCCGGACGCGGTGAGCTCGGAATGCGTTGTCGAATCCGCGCGCGGTATGGTGACAAGTCCACGCCTTCGCAGCTCCTCGAGGGCAGCCTGCGCACGCTCAGGTGGAATTCCGCGGCCGCGAGCGAGCTCGAATGGTGAAACCTCTGGCTCGCGCTCGACTTGCACAAGGAGCCAGGCCGCGACCGGACTGAGCGTCTCCCCAGCGCGCGCGACGATTATCGCGATGTGCGCGCGCTGCACATCCCGATCGGCGAGCGAGGAGAGGGTGGCGTACAAATGTGCCGCGACGGCGTCCTCGTCCGATGGCCGGGCGAATGCTTCGCCGGCTTCGTTTCCCGCATCGCGCGCCGACGCCGCGACCGTTGCGCGGAGTGGGCGCTCAGGCAGGAACCAGGTGAGGACAAACCCAATTGCGCAGACAACGGTGGCGACGAGGAATACAGTGTCGAGCGACGACGTGAACGCGTCTGCGTACAGCGCGCGAGTGGAAGATGGGAGCTGCAACAATGCCTGCACGCTCATGTCGCGCGCCTCTCCAGTTGCGGTACCTGGAGGCAGCAGACGAAGGAGATTGGCAGTCAGTCGCCCCGCGAAGATTGCTCCGAGGATCGCGGTGCCGAGGGACCCGCCAATCAATCGGAACAGCGTCGCACCGGATGTCGCGACTCCGAGATCGTGGTAGTCGACGTCGTTCTGCACCGCGATGACGAGAACCTGCATCACCATTCCAAGCCCGACGCCAAGAATGAGCATTAGCAACGACGCGGTGGTGTTGGTGCTTTCAGGCGTGAGGCGTGAGAGCAGAAAGAGTCCAACTGTCATGATCGCGGTCCCGAGCAGCGGGAATATCTTGTAGCGGCCGGTCCGGCTGATAAGCTGACCCGACATGATCGATGTAACCAGCATGCCGCCCATCATCGGCACCATCTGCATTCCAGACCCGGTCGGCGTTACGCCTTTTACGACCTGCAGATAAAGCGGGAAGTACGTAACCGATCCAAACAGGGCGAATCCGACGATCAGTCCCACCGCGGAAGTGACAACAAACGTCCGCTGCCGGAAGAGATGCAAAGGCAGCACGGGCTCGGCGGCTTTGCGCTCGACCACCGCGAACAGAACGAGGGACAGCAGCGAAACAGCGATCAACCCGATCGACATTGGCGACGACCACGGGTACGTCGCTCCGGCCAGGTCGGACAGAAGCGTGATGCTGCTCAACACTACGGCGAGCAGCCCGGCACCGGCGTAGTCGATGGCGTGAACAACCCGGCGTGAAAACGAGGGGAGCGTCGCGGCCAGCACGACAAGTGCGGCGATACCCACCGGCAGATTGACGTAAAAGATCCAACGCCACGACAGGTGCGTGGTGAAATAGCCGCCCAGCAGAGGACCGGCGATGCTGGAGAGACCGAACACGGCACCAAAGATTCCCTGATAACGTCCGCGATCGCGCGGCGGCACGATGTCGCCCACAACCGCCTGCGTGGTGACGACTAGTCCACCCCCGCCCATTCCCTGGATCGCGCGAAAAAGAATCAGCTGCGTCATGTTCTGGCTCAGTCCGCACAGCGCTGAGCCGATGAGGAAAAGCACGATAGCCGATTGCATCACGATCTTCCGCCCGTACAGATCGCCCAGCTTTCCGTAGACCGGCGTGACGATCGTTTGCGCCAGCAGATAACCGGTCACTACCCAGGCAAGGTGCTCGAGCCCGCCCATCTCGCTCACGATGGTGGGCAGCGCGGTCGAGACGATCGTGGAGTCGAGTGCGGCGAGCAGCATCGCCAGGACGAGGCCGCTGAACGCAATCAGTATCTGACGGTGACCGAGCGCCGCGGGGGCTGCGGCGCTCGATTGGCCCGCTCCGGTCATCGCGCTACCATCACTCCTTGTATCGCTTGCGTTCGAATCCCGCTGATTCGACCTCACGCCTGAACTACGAATGCGACCTTCGTGCCCAGCAGCACGATTGATCGCATGACATCGGCCTGAGCGAGAGAGTCAGACGTCCGGTGTCGTCGGCTTCTTTCTCAGCAGAAGATTGGCGATGCCCCCGATCACGCCGACCGCTAGCGCCAGTCCAATGAGTCCCGGCGTCCAGATTGCGGCGAGCCCCAGCGCGGCGTCGAGCGAGAAGTTACCGAAGCCGATAAGCGCTACCCCTACGACCGCGGTCGCGATGAGGAGCGGCAACTCGACTCCGTTCGCGGTGGCGAAGAATCCGTTGCGAAGATGCACGCTTATGGATGCGACGAGCATCACCGCGAGAATGAGCGCCGGTCCGACGGGGCCGAAAAGCCCAAGGGCAAAGAGCCAGCCGCCCACGAACTCACTGAACGCGGCGGCGGCGGCGAATGTCTGTCCGGGGCGAAAGCCAAGTTGTTCAAAAAAACCGCCAGTGCCTGCGAGACCGTACCCACCGAACCAACCGAAGAGTTTTTGAGCGCCGTGGGCGACCATTGTCAGGCCAAAGATCACACGAATCAGCAACAACCCAAGATTGAGCAGCACCGGATCACCGTATGCGATAGCCATGAAATGCACTCCCGGAGAGGTTGTCAATCATGGAGCACTGTTCGTTCCACTCGCTTCAGCGAGGGAACCAACGGCTCGCTGGCTTCTTTGCTTCGCGGCTAAGATTTCATCATCGAAGAACCAGCAGTGCTAGTCGGGCTGGTTCGAACCAAGGATCTTGAGCGCCAGACACGCGGCACCAAATCCGTTGTCGATGTTCACAACTGCTACTCCGGGGCTGCAGCTGGCAAGCATTGTGTTTAATGCGACCATTCCGCCCTGAGCAACACCAGTTCCCACAGAAGTCGGCACTCCGATCACTGGCGCACGGAGCAGACCAGCGATGACCGCGGGTAGCGCTCCATCCATTCCCGCGACCACGATGCATACGCGAGCTGCCGTCAGCTCGGGCAAAATCGATTGCAGGCGATGTATTCCCGCCACGCCGACATCGAAATGAGTGGCTGTCGGAACGCCCATCGCATCGAGAGTAGTCGCCGCTTCCAGAGCAACCGGGATGTCGGCCGTTCCAGCCGTAATGACTGGCACCAGTGGCATATCCCTCTTCGCGCGGGGATTGCGGACAGCCATGCGTGCTTCCGGGTAGATGGCCGCCAGATCGCTGAGGACCTCCATCTGCTCTGTGCTCAACCTCGACGCCATGCGAAGCTCCGCCGTGTTCTCGAAGATCTGACGAAGATGCGCAGGTGTCTTCCCCGGACCATAAACCACTTCCGGAACTCCGGTGCGCGACTCGCGATCGACGTCCCACCGAACCTGGGTCACGACGCCACCACGGGGAGCGAGACACTACCACTCTGGAGCCCGCCCAAATCGAGCGCCACGAACTTGAAGCCGGCCTTCCTGCAGGCGCTTCGCAGCTCCCGTCGAAGCGGGTCCGTCACGACGCGCTCGAACATCTCCGGCGGAATCTCCAGGCGAACTACTCCTTCGTGCCAGCGCGCGCGGGAGGGCCAGATGTCGTGCAGGCGCAGGAATTCTTCGACTACCTCGATCTGCGCCAGCCGCTCCGGTGTCACTTCGATTCCGACAGGAACCCTGCTTGCCAGGCACGGAGCAGCAGGCTTCTCCGCGTTCGACAGATTCCATCGTCGCGCGAGAGCGCGTACTTCCAACTTGTTGAATCCCGCGTCGACGAGTGGAGCAACGACGCCGCGCTCCATCGCTGCCTGGAGACCGGGCCGGTGCTCGCCGAGGTCATCGACCTGCGTTCCGACGAAGATCACCTCGTCCGAGTTTCGCGTAGCGGCGAGTGCCTGAACCGTGTCGTACAGCGCGCTCTTGCAGTAATAGCAGCGATCGCCGGCGTTGGCTCGATATCCGGCGAGCTCCATCTCATTGGTCTCGACTTCCTCGACGCTCGCCCCGATCTCGTTGGCGATCCGATGTGCGTCGGCGCGCTCCGCGGCAGCGAGTGAAGGGCTCACGCCCAGCAGGGCAACCGTGTCGATGCCCGCCCGCACCGACGCCGCGAGCACGAGGGTCGAGTCGACACCGCCCGAGTAGCACACATAGGCGACGCGGTCTCGAGCGGCCACGCGAACCGCGGCGATGAGTCGGTCCTCGAGATCCAAGTTATTTTCCTCGCGCCGTGGACGAAGCGAGATCGGCTTCATTTAGCGCGCTCATCACTTCCGAGCGAATCTCGGCCAGTGGCCGCGATGTCTCTTCAGCGACGCGGCGCAGGTCGTCGAACTCCGGCTTCGCTCTTCGGGTGCCGTCGGGAAGTGTGGCGACCTTGACCCGGATGTCACGCCCATCGAATCGAACAAGCCGCGACTCACGCTCGAGCGCGTTTCGCACTACGTCGAACGTCTTCACTCCGAGCGTCGAGAACTGGGTAAAGATTTTCTCCTCGAGCCGGGCGAGATCCGACGTCTGCACGAGCGCCTCGACGCGAGTTCCAACCCTTCCTTTTTTCATGGTCGTGTGCAGCAGCACGACATCGAGAGCGCCTTCGGCGCGTAGCACATCGGCGGCGCCCGCGAGCTCCTCCGGCGACATGTCATCGATGTCCGCGCTCAGCACGTGGAGATGTTCCGTATGAACGTGCTCACGGTGGTGATGATCGTGATGATCGTGATGATCGGCGGTGGCTTCGCCTACAATGATGCGGAGCGCGTTGAGCTGGCCCTGGATGTCGCGCGTGCCGGCTCCGTAACCGCTCTGCCGTGGACTGTACTCCTGCGGAGGCGCACCCTTCGACAGAACACGGAGCAGCGCGGCACCCGTTGGTGTCGTGAGCTCGCCCGATCCCGGCGGTCCGTGACGGACGTTGAATCCCTCGAGTAAACGGATCGTCGCAGGCGCGGGCACCGGTAGAACTCCGTGCGCGGTTTTCACCGTGCCGTCCCCCAGCGAGACCTTCGTGTTATAGATGCGTTCGATCCCGAGGATCTCGACGCCCCAGATCGACCCGATGATGTCGAGAATCGCGTCGACCGCTCCGACTTCGTGAAGGTGCAGCTCGTCCGGTGCGACGCGGTGGATCTCGCCTTCAATGGCCGCAATCGCCTCGAATGCCGCGTGGGCAGAGCGCGCGACCTTGTCCGGAATCTTCACAACATCTATCAGGCGATGAATTTCCGAGACGGCTCTCCCGTGGGGCTGCGGCGGAATGTCGAAGTCCACTTTGACGCAGTGAACGTGCGAGCGTTGTACATCGTTGATGCGCACATCGACGCCCGACAATCCGAGCGTGGATGGCAGTCGCTCGAGCCACGACTTGTCTAACCCCACGTCGACGAGGGCGCCGAGGAACATGTCTCCGGCGATGCCGCTGGCGGGGTCGAGAACGGCGATCTTCATGATGTCAAATCTAATCCCGAGTGGCGGGAATCGAATTTGCACCCGCGGCCGGCATGTCTGCACAACGCTACGATGTTGCAGTAATCGGCGGCGGCCCCGCCGGACTCTGCGCCGCGCTCTGGCTCGCCCGCTATCTCCACAAGGTCGTCGTCGTCGACTCCGGCGATCCGCGCAACTGGGAGACCCGTGGCATTAATGGTTATCTCGGTCACCAGGGCATCCGCTCGCCCGAGCTGCGCGAGCTGGGTCACGCGGAGTGCGTCAAGTTTGGCGTTGAGTTCGTGACCGGTGTCGTCGATACGGCGGTCAATGAAACGGGTGACCTGTTCGCCGTCTGCCTTCGCGACGGAACGACGTTTGAAGCCTATAGAGTTCTGCTCGCAATCGGCATCAAGGATTTCTGGCCCGACATTCCCGGACTCGAGCGCTGCTACGGGGAGACTGTTCACGTGTGCCCCGACTGTGACGGTTACGAGACACGGGACAAGAAGACCGTCGTCGTCGGCACCGGGCGGAAGGCTGTGGGGATGGCGCTCGCGCTCGCGACTTGGACCCGGCAGATCGTCATCTGCACGAACGGCGAGAAGCCGGAGATGAGCCAGATTCTGCTCGACAAGCTCAAGGCGCTGAACATCCCCGTCCTGGAGGCACCGATTCAGTCTGTTGTCTCCAAGGACCGCGAAATCGGGGGAATCGAGCTGGAGGGCGCTATGTCACTCGACTGCGAGCGCCTCTACTTCGCGATCGGCCAGTACCCCGCCGACGACCTCGGCGCGCAGCTCGGATGCAAGCGCGACGAGATGGGCCGCTTGGTCATCGACGACCGAAATCACACGTCTGTGAAGAACGTCTACGCGGCGGGTGACATTGCACCCGGTCCGCAGCTGGCGATTGTCGCCGCGGCGAGCGGAGCAATTTCCGCCATCGCAATTCATGCGTCGCTGCTCCCCGAGGCAAGGATGCTTCCGCCACCATAGCCAGGTCGTTGGAATTCACAATCCGGAGCGCCTGAATGGAGCTCTAGGCAAAGGGCTGCAAAGCTGCCGGCTCCCTGCTTCAGTATTGTGGACGCCAGATCGCGTCACAGCCTTACGCCGAGGCCTTACCAGCGAAGCGTCAGCTGCTGCGCCTTGTGTTTTCTGATGATCTGCAGGTCGACCGAGCGATCGGTTTCATCCGCCTTCCTGATGGCGCGCACAAGATCGATCGGACTCTCGATCCTGATACCGTCCGCCTTGACGACGACATCTCCGCCTCGTAGTCCGGCCGCCCTCGCCGGCGAGCCCTCGATCACGCTAGTGACGAACACGCCTTCGGGTTTTACGCCGAGTGCGTCGCAAAGATCTTGGTTCAACGCCGTGAACTCGGCGCCCGCGAAGGGATAGGTCCCGCCTCCGTATCCCAACGCGGGAGGTAGAAGCGCAGGAAGTGGTTCCGGCACTGGCATTCGACGGATCATTCCGGCCCGTTGAATCTGCGGTCGGGCAATCGCTCCGCTTCGCATCTCCATGATCTCCGGCACCGTGAGCTTGACGACCATGTTCTGCTCCCAGTTGTCGGGACGCCTGCCAAGTGTGCCCCTGATGACGCGAACTGCATCGTTGCGCCGGATTCTCAGCACGAAAGGCGCGCCAACCTTGAGCCACTTGCTGAGCTCGACGGAGCCGCCCCGCATGTCGTGGGAGTTAAACGACAGCAGCACGTCGCCGGGGCGGACTCCTGCCTGCGCTGCCGGCGAGCTGGAATCAACGCCGGTGACGACCGGATATGAGTCAAAGAACGCGTTGCCACTCTCGGGGTCGATCATGGCCTGATCCTGGATCCTCACTCCGAACCAGCCCGTAGGCGGCTGCTCGATCACAAGCGGCGTTCGCTGCGCCTGAATTTCAAGAGGCATGACGAGAAATCCGATCAGCGCCAGCGTGAAGCGCGGCGCATTTCCCGACGTAAGCAACTTCAAGGTGGTCACCCTAGAACCCCCTCAGTCCCACCGGGCGCGCGACGAGCTGCTGCTGCGTGGCCACGCGCGCACCCATCGTCGCCAGGTAGTATTGGTTGATCACGGGGTCGTGCGGCGCCGTCTGCAGCGCGCAGAAGACGAGAAAAAGCCCCAGAGGAAGTTCGAGGCCGCTCCATCGGATCGCGGCCCGTGGGCTCTCTGCGGTCGCCCAGAGGCGGCCCAAAAGGAACACGAGGAGCAGCGTGAAGATGCCCCATTCCATGAGCGCGATCGCCCATGCCTCAACGGTGCCGAAGGCCAGGGGGGTGAACGCAACGAGCGCCGCGAGGCCCCATTTGACGATTCGATCGCAGACGATGGTCATTCTGTTCAAAGATCGGTCCCCCGGATCACTTTCGAACTCCCGCCAACCGATGCAGACGCGCGATGACTTTTCGCACCTCCTGGGAAGCGCGCCGATGACAGACGAGCACGGCGTCGTGCGAACGCACGACCGCCACGTCGTCCAGGCCGATGATCACAGTGAGGCCCTGTGCGTTGACGCTCAGACACCGCGACGATCCGCGCGAGAGCAGTCGACCGATCGCGACGTTGGCGTGGCGTCCTCTCGCGAGAAACTGTCCAAAGGTGTCCCAGTTACCGACGTCGGACCAGCGAAACCTCGCCCTGACCACCGCGACGTTCGACGACCGTTCGAGAACGGCTCGATCGATGGGGACAGCCGGCATTTTCCGCAGGACGGATTCCGGCACGGTCCGCGCACGGGAGCCGTGTCCGTGCGCCCAATTCTCGGCCGGCCGGATGACGGAAGGCTGATGACGGCGCAGCTCATCGCGAATCGCAACGGCCCTCCAGACGAAGATACCGCTGTTCCAAAGATACTGGCCCGAGCGCAACATGCGACGCGCGACGGACGCCGGCGGTTTCTCGATGAATCGCCGGACGGCCCGAACCCCGGGGTGCACCTCTCGCGCTCCCGGCTGAATGTATCCCAAACCCGTGTCTGGCGACCGGACGGGGACTCCCACGAGCACGAGTCTGTCCGTCATCCTTGCCGCAGTGATGCCGAGGGATAGGGAAGCCCGGAAGGCCGAAGCCGGCGCAATCCAGTGGTCGGAGGGCAGGATCACCATCACCGCGTCGTCATGGCGCGAGAGAATCCAGGTCGCGGCGAGAGCGACCGAGCCCGCCGTATTCCGGCCCATCGATTCCAGAAGGACGTTCCGCGCGAAGAGCTCCGGAGCCTGACGGCGAATCCAGCGGGCATGCGATCGTCCCGCGACCACGAGCACATGTTCCGGATCCACGAGCGGCGCGACCCGCTCGAGGGTCCGCTGGAAAAGGCTCCGGCCGCGATCGAGCGGGAGGAACGGCTTCGGGTGATCCGGTCCGGTCATCGGCCACAGACGCGTCCCCTCGCCGCCCGCGAGGAGCACGGCGTAGGTCGGCATGTCACCCGGGCTAGTCAAAGAACCGGAAACGGAGGATGCAGCCGATGGCGGCAATCCCGTCCTTCCAGGTGATTTTCTTCCCCGCTTCATAGTCACGGCCATGATAGGAGACCGGAACCTCGTAGATGCGGCAACCGAGCTTGGCCACCTTGGCTGTGAACTCCGGCTCGAATCCGAACCTGTTCGAACTGAAGCTCAGCCGCCTCAGCAGATCCGCCCGAAAGACCTTGTAGCAGGTCTCCATGTCGGAGAGGTTCAGGTTGGTGAACATGTTGGACAGTGTCGTGAGGAAGCGATTGCCGACCTGGTGCCAGAAGAACAGCACCCGGTGCGTCTCGCCTCCGAAGCGCGATCCGTAAACCACGTCCGCCCTGCCCTCGACGATCGGCTTGACCAGGCGCGGATATTCGGCGGGATCGTATTCCAGGTCGGCGTCCTGCACGAGGACGATGTCGCCGGTGACTTTCTGGAACCCGGTCCGCAGGGCCGCTCCCTTTCCGCGATTCGTGTCGTGCATCAGAACCATCACGCCCGGCCCCGGATCGCCGCGCAGGATGTCCCGGGTCCCGTCCGTCGAGCCATCGTCGACGACGATGACCTCCTTCTCGAGCGGGACGGCGGCGACCCGCTTCAGGATTTCGCGGATGGTTTCGACTTCGTTATAGACGGGAATCACCACGGACAGCTTCATGCACGGGTCCAGGCGACCGTCCGGCGCAGGCCTTCCTCCAACCCGACTTGTGGCTCATAGCCAAGGTCCCTGCGCGCCGCGTCGATCGAGGCGAGAGAATGTCGCACGTCGCCGGGACGCGGGGCATCGTGCACGGTACGGATGACCGAGCCGGTCACCTGCTCGAGGATCTTCAGGAGGTCGAGCAACGTTGCGGCGCTCCCGCAGGCGACGTTGTAGGCGCCGCCCGCTGCGCCTGATGGAGCCTCGCAAGCCTTCAGGTTGGCATCGACGGCGTTGTCGATGTAGGTGAAGTCCCGCGACTGCAGACCGTCTCCATGGATTGTCGGCGGCCGTGCCGAGATGGCCGCCGTGACGAAGTTGGGCACGACGGCGGCGTACTGCGATGTGGGATCCTGCCGGGGACCGAAGACGTTGAAGTAGCGCAGCGAGACCGTCTCGAGGCCATAGAGGGAGTGAAAGATACGGCAGTAGTACTCCCCCGCCAGCTTGCTCACCGCGTAGGGCGACAGCGGCCCCGGAGTCATGGATTCGACCTTCGGCAGCTGCGGATTGTCTCCGTACGCCGACGACGAAGAGGCGTAAACGAACCGGCGGGCGCCGGCATCACGGGCCGCCACGAGCAGGTTCAGGGTGCCGCTGGCGTTCACCTGGTGACTCGACATGGGGTCTTCGACCGAGCGCTGGACGGAGGGCAGGGCCGCCTGGTGCAGGACGTGCGAGATACCGCTCATGGCCCGCCTCACCGTCTCTGGATCCCGGATGTCCCCCTGGATGACCTCCGGCTTGGGCGCGCCGGCCGGCAGCGCGCGGACGACCGCGTCCAGGTTCTGCCGCCGCCCCGTGGAGAAGTCGTCGAGGACGACGACGCGCTCGCCCCGGCGCGCAAGGGCCTCGACGATGTGGGAACCGATGAAGCCTGCTCCGCCGGTCACCAGGTAGCGTTCGCCGGCGCCGCTCATCGCCCGACTCCCGTGTAGGCGAATCCCAGGCTCTTCATCTGGTCCGGCTCGTAGACGTTGCGCAGATCGACCACCGTCGGCGACTTGAGGACCTTTTTCATGCGATCCCAGTCGAGGCTACGGAACTGGTTCCATTCCGTCGCGATCACCAGAGCGTCGCACCCCCTGGCCGCGTCGTAGGCGTCGTCGGCGCAGGCGATTTCGGGCAGCACCTGGTGCGCCTCCTGCATGGCGGCCGGATCGTAGGCCCGGATCCGGGCGCCCGCCGAGACCAGCCCCCGGATGATGCGCACGGCCGGCGATTCCCGGAGGTCGCCCGTGTTCGGCTTGAAGGACAGTCCGAGACAGGCGATCGTCTTCCCCTTCAGCCCTCCCACA
>Ga0137418_10000801_pt1 | contig 28669 bp, 23 predicted proteins | sample CZODoug3_1_2_16f_FD_122242 | JGI IMG/M metagenome (GOLD analysis project Ga0137418, IMG submission 122242) | Vadose zone soil fungal communities from Angelo Coast Range Reserve, California, USA - CZODoug3_1_2_16fungal (Hybrid Assembly) | ecosystem: Environmental > Terrestrial > Soil > Vadose...
ACTGGTTCGGTAACTTTTGGGGCGAGTGATCCATCCCCTGAGCAAGATACTACCTGCATTTCAGGCCTGCGCAGGCTCGGCCCCCCTCAGGGCCGCGCTGGGCTCGGTCTGAGGATCCCGGCCGCAGACGAGGTGTTCGCCAGACGCACGGAGCTCAGCGGCGGCGTGCATCGGTCTGCGGTCAAAACCGTTTGCCAGGCGTTGAAGAACGCGTTGGACCCGATGCTGTTGGAGCCAGCCGCTGTTCCCACCATGATGCCCGCACAAGCGTCGTTGACGGTGTTGCCGCTCACCACATTGTTCATGACAGGCCCGCAACTGCTGTCCAGGTGAATGGCGGATTCAGCACTGCCGTTGATGGTGTTGCGGTGCACGGTATTCGAACTGCTGCAAAGCTCAATTCCGTCGAAGACGTGAGTGGCCGACACTTTGTTCCCGGTGACAATACCGCCATCGGCGGGGCCGAGAGTCGGGTCCGAGACAAATGCGATCCCGAACTGGGTATTGCCGACCGTGTTTCCCGAAACCGTCACACCGCTCGAGGCGAAGACCAGAATACCGGAGGCTGCGTCGGCGGAGTCGGAGATGGTGTCAGGCGCCCAAATGTCATCGATCGCCGTGTTGGAGATAATCTTGCCGGTGGCTCCAAAGCCAATCTGGATGGAATTCTCGGCAGCGCCATTGGTCGGCCCCTGGCCGGCCACCGTGTTTCCCGAGATTGTGACGGCGGTGCCGACCTCATTTCCCGTGATTCCGTTTTTTTGATAATTCTGGACGTGACTATTCGAGACCACCACGGTCGAATTTCCGCCATTGCCGCTCTGCACGAAAATCCCAAGACCCACCTGGCATCCGATGCTATTGCCGGTTAAACCCTGATTGACGACGGCAACACGATTTACTCTCCCGGAGGCGTTTTGGTAGAAGACGCCGATCAGATTGAGAGGGGTACAGCCGCCGCTGCTAATCCCATTGTTGCTGCCGTCGACGGTCAGGTTGCGAATACTCACGTCCGTGGTTCCGGCGACCAAGATCTGGGCCGCAATCGGATTGCCGGTCGCGAGACTGGTAGTGTTCTGCACGATGCCGCCTGGAGGAGCCACGATGACCGCTGCACCCAGAGTTCCGCTCTGAACGCCTCTAAGCGTCAAAGCCTTGTTGATTACGACCTGCTCAGGATAGGTGCCCGGGCAGACCAGGACTGTGGCTCCCGCGGGCGAAGCATTCACCGCAGACTGGATGGTTGAGAACGTGACTATGCCGCTCCTGCAAGTACCGACCTTGACGGTTACGCCCATCAGGTGCCCGCCGAGCGCAACCAGGAAGACCGAGCTGGTGATTGCCGCCCTGATCGTACTCATACGGCATCTCCTTTTCTCAAGGGTGCTTTCCTGAAAGTGATTCTATGCTCTGACCGGAACTCGGTGCCTAATTTACGCCTTTTCTTGTGGCGTTGGAAACCACTTGCTTCCCGCCTTGGCCAATCCCTGTATTCCGCCGACACCTCTGTTCTTCGTCAGAAACCGATATTTCTTAGCCTGCCGCCCAAATTTTTTGCCGGCCTAGCCTCTGGAATTGTTGACCTCCTGGGAACGGCGGCTTAAGATGCCTACTCCATAAGGCGCCACTCCTCCGGTCGCCGACACAATCCCCCATTCCGCGGCCGACTTGTGGCATTAGGGATGTTCACCAGGAGCGCCGTTCATGGCGACTCAAAGACCGGGCTTTGTCCTTGTTGGGGAATTCGCCGCCGCCCTGTTGAAGGTACGGGAAGCCGGACCGCGCGCGCAGTTGGTGGCCGACCAAGTCGTACAACTGCTGCCTGGCACCGCCGCTGTCGTGTATGTCATCGAAGACCGCGAGAGCCCGTCCTGGACGCCTAAAGCCACCGCGGGCGAGATTTCTGTAGCCAACCATGTTGCATTCCAGGCTGGCACACTAGGTGCGGTAGTTGAAAGCAACGCCGTAATGGTGGTTGATGGTCGCGATGTCAACCGTGAAGAGTACGCCCACCTTGATACACGCCGCACGGTTACCTCGTTGGTATATGTCCCGCTGATTTCGGACGGCAATCTTTTCGGCGCCATTGAGATCGTTGATTACGAGAAGTCCATTCCTCACGCTCTACCTGAGACGTTAAGCGAGATCGCCGAGCTTGCCTCGCCCGCCATCGCTTCCGCACTTGCCTATGAGAGCGAACGCAACAACACCCTGCAGTCGATTAGCCGGGTCACGCAGATGTATGACCTCGAAAAGGTCTTCAACTCGACTCTGGAACTCGACCCGCTGCTGGAGACAATCGCGGCCAAATTCCACGAAGTAATGAGGGTGCAAGCCGTGAACGTGTGGATGGTGGATGGCGAGGCCGTCAAGCTGGTGAGTCGCACAGGATCTGATCCAACGATGGTGCTCGGGGCCACGCAAAATCCGGGTGACGGAATTCCCGGCGACGTGTCGGACACGGGCGAGCCCGTGCTGATTGATGACCCAGAAGACACGCGCCTCGGGAAGCGCAATGCAGATGTCGAAGACGGTGCTGTCTTTTCCTTGCTGGCGGCGCCGCTGATGGACCACGAAGCGCTGGTGGGCGTGGTGGAAGCGATCAATCGCACGGACGGGCTCGCTTTTGACGAGGACGATCAGTTTTTGCTGACGAACATCTGTGAGACTGCCAGCAATGCGCTGCACAACGCTACGTTGCTCATGGCGGAGCGCAAGGTTGAGGTCCTGGAGACATTGGTCAAGGTGAGCCGGCAGATCACTTCGACCTTGGACATCGACCGCGTTCTGCAAACAGTTGTCAACGATGTGCAGGCGGTGGTCGCCTATGACCGTGCCGCGGTTGCGCTCGAGCAGGGCGGCGCCTTGCAATTGAAGGCCGTTTCCGGAACACCACGGATAAACTTCAGTGATCCCACCATAAAACTGCTGAAGGAAATGCTGGAGTGGGCTTCCATTTCAAGCGACGAAATTCACGTCGTGCAGCGCGGCGACGCCATCGAAGTGTCTCGCGAAGCCAGCCGCGCCAAGTTCCGCGAGTACTTCTCGGCCACCGAGGCACACGCTTTCTACGCGCTGCCCCTCGATGACGATCAGGGCCGCCTCGGCATAATGTCGTTTGAAAGCCGGGACCCGGATTTCCTTACACATGCTCATTTCGAGATTATCCGGGTGCTGGCGGCGCAGGTCACTGTGGCATTGCGTAATGCCTCGCTGTACCGCGAGGTTCCATTCATTGGGTTGCTGGAGCCGGTGCTGGAGAAGAAGCGCAAGTTTCTTGCGTTGGAAAAGCGGCGGCGGACCGCTATCCTGGCGGCGTTCGCGGCAGTTGTGCTCTTCCTCGCTTTTTTCCCCATTCCCATGAGGCTTGCCGGAGACGCGATCGTCGCTCCTGTGCGTACGGCCCAAGTCATGCCCGCGATAGACGGAGTAGTAAAAGCCGTTTACGTGCGCGAGAGTGATGCAGTTCGGTCGGGGACGATCCTGGCCGATCTTGAAGACTGGGACCATCGCGCCGCTTTGGCGTCGGCCCAGGCCAAGTACCAAGTGGCTCTTTCCGAGATGAACCGGGCCCTTGCCGCGAACGATGGGACCGAGGCTGGAATCCAGCGCGTCCAGGCGGATTACTGGGCTGGCGAACGGAAACGGGCGCAGGAGCGCCTGGACAAGACGCATTTGCGTTCTCCGATTGATGGCGTTGTGGCCACAGCTCGCGTAGAAAATTTCGTGGGACGGCATCTATCGCCGGCGGACAGCTTTGTCGAGGTCATTGATTCGGCTCAGTCCAGCGTCGATATCGCTATAGACGAACTGGATGCTGTTCGACTACGACCGGGCGAGCCGGCCACGGTCAAGCTGGACAGCTTCCCAACTCGGAGCTTTCGGGGAGAGGTGCGGGTCGTAAGTCCTATCGCCAGCTTCCAGAGCGATGAGAAAGTCTTTTTCGCACGCGTCCTGGTGTCCAATTCGGAAGCATTGATGCGACCGGGCATGCACGGCAGAGGCAAGGTTATGGCCGGATGGCGCCCGGCCGGGTACGTCTTTTTTCGACGTCCCGCGATGTGGGTCTATTCCAAACTGTGGTCGTGGTTCGGTTGGTAGCACCCAGTAGCCCAGGAGGGCAACCGTGAAGCAACTATTGCCGGCAACTCTGATCGCGCTCGGGTGTCTGGGGGCTGGGTGCGGAAGTTCCAGGCCTGCGGTAGTGGCGGCTGGCAGTCCTGCAAATACGCCACTGCAGGTCGCGGCTCCGCAAACGAACGAAAAGATCCTTTTTGCATCCGGCCCGTTACTGGTCGAAAACCAAGTCGACGTGGCTGCGCAGAGAGAGGGTGTGATTGCCCATATTTCGGGCGAGTTGGGTACTCGGGTAAAAAAGGGCCAGATCCTAGCTCAACTGGATGACCGCCAGCTATCAGCCGATTTCGAAGCCGCGCAGGCCAAGACGCGCAGCGCTTCTGCTGACCTGCACAATTGGGAGGCGGAAGCGAAAGTGCTCGATGCCGACTGGCGTCGAGCGGAAAAGCTGTGGGATGCGGGGGTCATCACCAAAGAGCAACTCGAACATACGCGCTACAAGGCGGAGTCAGACCACTGGGACGTCGAGCGCGCGAAAGAACTGGTGACCAACGCTGAAGCCAGCGAACGTTCGCTGGAGTTGGAACTGGAAAAGACCCGCATCCAGGCGCCCTTTGACGGCATCGTGGCGCGCCGTTACGCGCGCATCGGTCAGAAGGTCGACCTCGGAGACCGTCTCTTCTGGATCAGCGCGGAATCACCGCTTCGCATCCGCTTCACATTGCCCGAAAGTTTCCTGGGACACATCAAGAAGGGCCAACAATTCGAGCTGACTTCGCCGGACGTGGAGGGGCAGCGTCGACTCGCCAAGGTGATTGAGATCAGCCCTGTGATTGACCCAGCCAGTGGAACCATTGAAGTCCTGTGCGAAGTGATGGGGGCTGTGGGGGAACTTCGGCCGGGTATGAACGCTAGTGTTCGTGTGACCGACCCGCGATGAATCTCACCGAAGCGCTTAACGTTGCATTGCCGGACTTGCCCGCGCGCTCGCTGCGCAGGGGACATCCACGCCTCCACCCCCATATAGTCGCCCGCCAGCACATGGAGGACGGCCAGCCCATCACTTATGCGATCGTCTCGGGCGCGAATCAGCTGTACCGTTTCACTCCCGGACAGTGGGAACTGGTGCAACTCTTCAACGGGGAACGCTCATACCAAGAGGTCTCAGAGTTGTTCAAGACGCGGACCGGAATCTATCACTCGCCGGGCGACATTCAGGAATATGTAAGCGATCTCCAGGAAATCTGGTACACATCGCCCCAGGAACCAAACGTCACAGCGACCCTGAAAGGAGCTGAGCAGCGCCATCGACGCGCGGCAAAGAAGTGGGAGGACATCACTACCATCACGGTGGGGCATTGGGACCCCGATACTTACCTGACCCGCCTGCACGAGAAGGCCAAGTTTGTTTACAAGCGGTGGTTCACCTTGCTGACGCTGGCGTTCTTTGCCTTGATGGCTTTCATCTTCGTCGCACGTTGGGATGAAATCGGCAGCGACACCTGGAAGTACTACAACTTTACCGAAAAAGGCCTGGCGGACATCGCCGAATTCTGGCTCTTGTTCTGCTTTCTCGGCTTTTTCCACGAATCGGCACACGGGCTCACTTGCAAGCACTTTGGCGGGGCCGTGCACAAAATGGGATTCCTGCTCTACTACCTGGAACCATGCTTTTTCGTCGACGTGACCGAAGTGTACATATATGCCGGCAAGTGGGCGCGGATCGCCACTTCGATCGCGGGAATTTGGGTCGAATTGATTTTCTGTGCGGCAGCCACAATCATCTGGTGGGGAACGCCGGTCGGCACTCCTGTGCATGATTTCGCCTACAAGATAATCCTTATCACTGGCGTGGGTGTGGTCATCATCAACCTCAACCCATTAATCAAACTGGACGGCTACTACATCCTATGCGAACTGGTTGGGATTATCGGGCTGAAAGAAGATTCCACCGCTTTTGTGTCCAGCTGGGTCAAGAAGAACATCATTCGGCTTCCGGTTGAGGTGGAGTTTGTGCCCCGCAGGCGCCGCTGGGGGTTTGCCATCTACGCGCTGATTTCGGGTATCTACAGTTACACCCTGCTCTACGTGGTGGTCGGCTTCTCCTACAACGTGTTCCGGAAGTACTCGCCGGAATGGGCATTCGTGCCTTCGGTGTTGTTGGCGTTGCTGATCTTCAAGTCGCGCATCCGCGCGTTGCTGAGATTCATGAAAACTGTATATCTCGACAAGAAAGAGCACGTACGGCTGGGGCTGACCAGCCCACGTATGGCCATTGCGGGAGCATTGGCGGCGTTGGTCCTGTTTGCGCCGGTGTGGCGCGAAACGCGCGCGGGGCGTTTCAACCTGGAGCCCTTCCAGAGGGCTACAATCCGCGCTTCGGTCGCTGGAGAGGTCACCGCGGTCCTGCCAGAGGAGGCTCAGTTTGTTTCCGCTGGCTCTCCACTGGTCTGCTTGCGCAACTTGGAATTGGAAGGACGGGCGGCACGGGTCGCCTCCGATCTGCAGCTGGCCTCCGTGCGCGCCACCCAGGCGCGACTCCGCTACGCCGACTACAGCAAAGCAGAGCGGGAGCGCGAGGCACTCGAACAGCAGTCGACCGAGTTGGCCCTGCAGTTAGCCGCCTTGCAGCCGAAGAGCCCTATCTCCGGCGTTGTCGTCACCCCGCGGGTCCGAGATCTTACGGGCGCTTACGTCCAGGCTGGCGCCCTCTTGGTCGAGGTAGCGGACGTCAGGCGATTGCGGGCGCGAATCTACGTTCCGGAATTTGATTTGCGCGAGGTCCTCTCGGGAGAGGGGGTCTCACTGAAGATGGACTCCCTGTTCCAGGAGCGAAGTTCGCAGGTGGAGGCAATGGCGCCAGTGGCGTCCGGCCTTGAACCGGGATTGGCCTCCTCGGAAGGTTACAAGGGAATGACAGGCGTAGATTTCTTTGTGGTGACCACGCTAGTGCCCAACGAGGACGGGCTGCTCAAGCCCGGCATGTCCGGGACCGCCAAGATCTTGATAGCCCGCCGTTCCCTGGCAGGCTTTGCCTGGAAGACGGTGCGCGATTTCGTCGACCGCAAGATCTGGTGAAAAATGAAGAGGCTGCGGGTTGCCCGCAGCCCGGGGTCAACTTCTCATTCCCGTCGCTGTTTCTTCAGCGTCAACGTTAACCCGGCCATGTGCTTCTTCGTCACCGGGAGAGCGGTGAAGGGATTCGCCTTCAACGAATTGGCCTCACTGCCCGTTCTTTTTGTGTCGACCGGCCTGTCAGCCTTGATTGCCAAACTTTTTGAACCGACATGGCACTTTCATTTCTTCGGTTTACAGAAAGGAGGTTCTGAACCTTTGCCGGAACCCAAAAATGGTTCAGCTGATCGTAAGACAGTGGCAAGGGAGTGTAGAAGGCTGGAGGTTCCCGCAAGCCTCAAAGTCCAAACCCACATTTACGATTTCTTGTAGGCCGTCACGCTATAGCTACCCCGTCTAAGCGACCTGTTCGTGAGCGCACTCGGCTTCAACGCCTTGGTCTCGCCTAGGGGATCGGTGGCCTCGGGCCGGCTCGCGATCATCGCCTTTTTTACAGCTGCCCGGTTGTTGATCAATGACTTTTTCTGAACTGACATGGTGTCATCCTTTCTTCCGGTTCGCCTTTGAAATTGCTGAACCTTCGCTCAAACACTTAAACACGGTGCGGCTTTGACTGCGGTAGGATCCATCGATCTTGCGACGGAGAGAAAATCGAGAGGCTGCGATCCATTGCAGCCTCGGTCTAGTTTGCCTCACTTAAACAGGTGCTTTGTAAGCAGCTGCTTTGAACGCGTTCCTGGTCATTCCCTTTTTGGCCTTCAGGGTATGGGCCGTGAGCGAGCTCGCTTTCAGAGAGTTGGCCTCCTCGCTCGGTTTGCTCGCGATTGCAGTCTTCTTTGCCGCTACCCGGTTGTTGATCAATGACTTTTTCTGAACCGACATGGTGCCACCCTTTCTTCGCGTCTTCGCGTTTGAAAATCCCGAAATCTTGCATGCCCCAAATGAGTCGTCCTGATTGGCATGCATCTCTCTTATAAGCATCCTCCTTGCCAAACTGAGCGGCGCAAAGCCGAAATCATAGAAGCTGGACCCTAATGGACTTACGCCCGGATGAGAGGAGATGGACAGGTCACACTAGCAGCTGGCCCGCACCGAAGAGATTAAGAATTCATGCGGCAGTATGAATTGTTAATGTAGCGCCTCGGGCTGGATGAATTTCTAGTCCCTGCCGATCCTATATTTCCTGCACAGGTAGTGCATCTTCTGCTTGTCCATGTGCAGAAGCCGGGCAGCGCCCACCTTGCTGCCCCCAGAACGTCGCAGGGCCGCGTTGACGTACGCAGCCTCAATGCGGGCTATCTCGTCATCGAAATTCACCCCATCTTCTGGAATAAGCAGGGCCTCCTGGCTGGTCGTACTGATAACCAGGATCTGCTGGGGAAGGTGCTTGGCCAGGACGACCGGGCCATCGATCATTAAAACCAACCGCTGCACCAGGTTCTCGAGTTCGCGCACGTTCCCCGGCCAGGAGTATTCCCCGAGGATCTCGATGACCTCGGGTTCAATCTGCTTGACCGGCGCCTGGTTCGTATCCGAGTACAGGCGCAGGAAATGGTTGAGCAGCAGCGGAATGTCCGCTGGCCTTTCCCGCAAGGGGGGGAGGGAAATGGGGATGACGTTGATGCGGTAGTAGAGGTCTTCGCGGAACCGGCCGGCTCGGACCAAATCCTCCAGTTCCTCGTTGGTTGCCGTGATGAGGCGGAAATCGATCTTTTTCGGGATATTGCCCCCGATGCGCGTTACGGCCCGGTCTTCCAGAACGCGCAGCAGCTTCGACTGAAGCGCTAGGCCCAGAGTTGCGATCTCATCCAGGAACAGCGTGCCGGTGTGGGCCAGTTCGATGTGCCCGGGCCGCGCCGTGCGCGCGTCCGTGAAGGCACCTTTTTCGTGGCCAAAGAGTTCGGTCTCGATCAGATTTTCCGGGAGCGCGGCACAGTTGATGCTGATGAAGGGCTTAGCCCGCCGCGGGCCCTGAGAGACGATGGCGCGAGCCACCAATTCCTTCCCGGTTCCGCTTTCACCGCGCAGTAAAACCGTCGTACTGCTGTCCGCAACACGCCTGATCGCCTCGTATACGCGCTGCATGGGCTCGCTCGCGCCGATCAGTCCGCAAAATGATGATTGCTCACCCCGATCCCTCTGGCGCTGCCGGTGCTCAATCTCCAGCGACCGCTTCTCCAGGGTGCGGCCCAGGACAAACCGGACTTCCTGAAAGTTGATGGGCGCCACAAAGTGTTCTTCCGCAGAAGCCGCAACCGTCTTGAGACGCAGGTTCCGGCTGTGCGAGCGCGTGAGGCTCACCAGCACCAGATCGGGGCCGATGGACCGCAGTTCTCGCAAGGCGGCGATCCCGTCGTCCGTGCGTTCCCCCAAGGTATCGATGTCCAAGAGCACGGCATGGAGTGGTTGTTTCTTGATTACCCCAACCAGTTCATCCCAGCTCTGCAGCACGTAGAGGTCGTAATCACCGGAGAGATAGGTCTCGGCTTCCGGGCGTACCAATTCGTCTGTGCTGACGATGGCAATGCTGTAGCGGTGTTGTGGGGCCCGAACGGAAGCGACCGGCATGGTCCTCCTCGGGTCGGGGAAGGGACGCTATTATGACAAATTTTTCAACCCAGGGGGATGAAATATTTATGAGCCTGGGCCGGCCGCTGATCCAAGGGGGGAGCTAGGCCGGTCCCATAAGCCAGATCTCGGCTGTTGGAAAAGGCCAAAAGGCTCAGCTGACTTGCAAAACCGCCCTGGTTCCCGTACCTTGAGCCCCGCCATCTATGTGGCGACGTGCTAGGGCCATCAAGGCCAAAATGCAACGTCTCATCCGGAGAGAACTGCTTGGACATCAGCGTGCGGAAGCGGTCGCAAGTACAGCTAGTCCAGTTGAGGGGGCCACTCAGGATGGGCGCGGCCGTGGACGGACTGCGTCAGACCATGGAAGAGGCGCTGGGCAGCGGGGAGACCCGCATTGTCATTAACCTGGCCGAGGTCCCCATGATTGACTCCAGCGGAATCGGGCTGCTGGTGCGCCTTCTGGCTTCGGCCCGGCAGCGCGGGGGAAACATCAAGCTCGTCAACCCTTCCAAATTCGCCGTCCAGACCCTGCGCCTGGTGGGTGTTCTCAACCTGTTCGAGATTTTCGACAATGACGAGGCAGCGGTCGAATCTTTCGCCTGAATTCCCACCCCGTGACCGGAGCGGAGCGGAATCAAGACGGCAACACCGGATGGCTGATCGGTGAGGGCCTGTTGGCCTGACGTGTGCAGTCGGCCAGATAAGGGAATGAACACTCATGTCAGCTGAACCCAGCGGCAGCCAGGAAAAAAGGGAGCTGCGCGAGTTGTTCAACCTGTCGATCCCCGCAGACTCGGAGGCGATCTCCACCGTCACCGAGGCCACCGCCGAGGCCTTGATCGGGCTGGAAATTCCTGAACAGAAACGGCTTGAGATCGGATTGGCGGTTCAGGAAGCCTTGGCCAACGCCATCGTGCACGGCTGTAACAACGACCCGTCCAAAGAAGTCCGCTGCCGGTGCAGCTGCGATCTGAAACGACGGGTATTGATAATTGTCGCTGATCCCGGTCCCGGCTTTCATTGGGACGCGCTATCTGATCCAAAAACTGGCCAGAACCTACTTGCGGACCACGGGCGCGGCGTCTACCTGATCCGCCAACTCATGGATGACGTGCAATTTGAAGGTGGTGGGAACCAAATCAAGATGTGGAAGTACTAGCTCCATTCTCACAGGCCCAAAGGCCTGGGAAAACTGGGCTGCGCCCTTTCGGCGGCCTGGCCATGGACGAGACTTCTGAACTGTTGGCTATTTCTCCGGCCACGCTCAAGCGACCTTGGGCAACCGCACGCATTTGGTTGCACCATGAGGTAGGCAGGAATGCTCACACATGCCTCCCGAACGCTGCCAACAGATCCGCGACTTGCTCCCACCGCGGCATGCTCCACGGCGCCTTCAACCGGAGCGGGCGCAACCGCCCGCTCATTTTGGTGGCCGGAACCACACCCGTGCGATTGCTCTGCCCAGACCGCTTGAACCTGCGGCAAAGTGGCAGGGAGCGGGTGTGTCGTGTCCCGTAAGTGGCGCCCTCCCGCGACGGGATGGGTCAAAAGTTATCAATCACCCACACGTTGCTATCGAATGTAAGCGCCCGGAAGGCCAGGTATTTTCCGTCCGGGGACGGGACGGGACAACAAATCCACTGGGTGTGACCATTGCGCAGTAGCGAGTCGACCTTCCCTCCAGCAGTCACGTGCAGTAGGCTGAAGGAGTCTGGAAACCAGGCCGTCACAAAAAGACCCTTTCCGTCCGCCGCCCAAGCTATCTTCTGGAACAATCCCCCCGTGGCCCCAACTGGGACCTCATGCCACGCGCCATCTGACAATGTCAATATTTCAATTTTCCCCTCGTGGCCGTAGTCAACCACCGCCACCCGCGAGCCATCGGCGGAGACATCCCAACCGTAAAGGTTTTTCGTCTGCGCTTCGACTTTTCCTAGTTCTCTTCCCTTGCCCCGGACCGGATCAAGCCCGTAGAAGACAAGGTTCTTTCCCTCCACGAAGCTCAGTACGCAGGGAGCATTGCTCAGCCGCCGCGGGCAGGCGAATTGGGCTCCCGGGGGAGACTCTAGGACCGTTTCGGGCGCTCCACCCGTGGCAGAGATGCGCATCAAACGCTTGCGGGACAGAGGTGCGCCACTCGTGCTGGGGGGTGATTCCCAGTACAGAATCCACGATCCGTCGGGGCTTGATGTGGCATCGTGATCATTTTCCGCGCCCGCTGCGATGGTTTGGGGCACGCTCTCAGTCAGAGTCTGCCGGAAGACCTGTAATCTGCCATTGCGCTCTGAGTGAAAGAAAATGGCTTGACCGTCTGCCGCCCAACTACTTGGATAATTGTCCCGATTATCGAAGGTGAGACGACGGGGTGCTTTCAATCTACTGCCGTTGCCTTGCAGCTCGCCCACATAGAAATTCAGCCGGTCGCTCTTCTTCAGGAAAGCCAGGCGTCTTCCGTCTGCCGTGATGCTTACATCGCCGGCGTCGAAGTCAGCCAGTTCGGCGAACCGTTTTGGCTTCCCGGCCTGCGCTGTAGTGGGATTCACTGAAATTTCCCAAAGGCTTCCCTTCGCAGGCGAGATACCTAAAACACGCGAGGTCTCCTCGTTGGCCTCGGCCAGAGCGGCCTCGGAGCCTTCTCGAACAGCGAATACGAGTCGCCAATCAGGCGACCACACCAAGCAATTGCCCCAGCAGGGGTGGGGAAACGACGCAGAAGCCGGCAGGTTCGCTTGGGAAACCAGAATCTTTGCGGCCCCGCCTCCCGCAGGCCGAACCTCGATGTAAGCCTCGGTGGTATCGGCCGTTCCTGTCCGGTTGCGGTAATAGGCGACCCAGCGGCTATCCGGGGACCAAACCGGGCTTTCAACGGACCGTCCTTCTTCCTCGGCCACGAGCTTACGCTGTGCGTCACCATTGATCCCACTTACCCAGAGTTCCTTGTTCCAAGAGTCTACGAAAGCCATCGACCGACCTTCGGGTGATATTGCAGGGCGGTCCGCATTCTTGCGTATCAGGCGCGGTGCGGCGTCGCCGAAAAGAGTGATGACCCAGATGCTGTCGCTGGTCAAAGAACTCGTGCTCAGGGTGGCCAGCAGCTTGCCTCCTTCGGGAAACCATGCAACGTCCCAGGCCTGAGTCTTTAAACCGGCCGGCAGAGGTACAGGATGGGTCTCGCCCGAATCGATCGATCGCACGTACAAGCCGGTGGGATCCACATAGGCCAGATATTTCCCATCCGGGGAAATTGCCGCCCCCACGATCCAGGACTCCGGCGAATTGAAGGTGAGTTGCCGCTGCAACAGCGAATGCCTTGGAGGCCAGCGCATCCATTCAAAGGTGGCCAGCACTAAGGCCGTTGATACTAGGACGATGAGCCCTCCCCGCTCCGCTAGGTGGCGCCATCGCCTCGGACCTGCGGGCTGCCTGAACGTATTTCTCGCAGCTGCCGAGGATCGTCCCGATTCAAGGTCGCGCCTCAACCGCTTCAGATCTGTGCGCAGATCGGCCGCTGATTGGTATCGCAGGTCGCGATCTTTCTCCAAAGCCTTGCTGACGATTTCCTCTAGCGGTTGCGGCAGCCCCCGGTTAACCTTCGTCAACGCAGGCGGCATATCGTCCAGAATTGCCTTGAACACGATCGCCGAGGTCTTCCCAGGAAACGCCAGCTTCCCGGTCGCCATCTCATAGAACACCGCGCCCAGCGAGAAGATGTCGGTACGCGGATCCAGCGGCTCACCCCGCGCCTGCTCCGGCGACATGTACACCACCGTTCCCATCGCAGTTCCCGTGCTGGTCAACACTTCCCCACTGGTGACCGACGGTACCTCGGTCGGTAGGGCGGTCTCTTCCGAAAGTTTGGCCAATCCGAAGTCCAGCACCTTGCATTCGCCGTGGGCCGTCACAAATATGTTCCCCGGTTTCAGGTCGCGGTGGACAATCCCGCGGTGGTGCGCCGCATCAAGCGCGTCGGCGATCTCAATTCCGTAACGCAGAGTTTGCTCCAGCGGCAAGGGCCCTTTGGCCAGCCGCGAAGCTAGCGTCTCGCCCTCCAGGTACTCCATCACCAGGTAATCGGTCCCGCTCTGCTGTCCGACGTCATACAAGGTGCAGATATTGGGGTGTTGTAGAGTTGAAATGGCCCGTGCCTCCCGCTCGAAGCGCTGCCTGCGCAGGGGGTCGGAAGAAAGATGGGCGGGAAGAACCTTGACAGCGACGGTGCGCGGGAGTTGCGTGTCCCGGGCGCGATACACTTCCCCCATGCCGCCCGCTCCCAGCAGGGCGACGATTTCATAGCGTCCAAGTTTGGCGCCCGGGGCCAAAGCCGCGAGCGGGCCGCCTGCTTTGGTAAGAGCAGCCTGGCCAAGCGCCGGCGATTCAAGAAAGCTAGTTCTCACCTCTTGTTGGGCGAGGAGCAGAGAATCCACTTCCTGGCGCAGTGACGGATCCCTGGAACAATGACGATCGAGAAAAGTTGAGCGCTCGCTTGACTTCAACTCCATCGCACTCTCAAGCAATTCACGAATTTGTTGCCAACGTTCCGGTGTCATGTCCGCGCGGCTCTGCTCATTGTATGGTGTAGCCAAATTCTGGCCGTCGCCCAATGTCGTTTGACCGTGGCCGGGGACATCTCTAGCACCTGAGAAGTCTCCTCAATCGTCAACCCACCAAAGAAGCGCAGCTCGACAATTCGGCTCTGCAGGGCATCCAGCCGGGCCAGCCCCTTTAGAGCATCGTCCAACGCGACCAGGTCCACACCTCGGCTCTTGCCTAACGAGACTCCATCCTCTAAAGTCACTCGGATTCCTGCATCGCGCTTGGCGGCGTGGCGCCGACGTGCATACTGCACCAGGATCTGTCGCATCAGGTGTGCGGAAACCGCAAAGAAGTGGGCGCGATTTTGAATGTGGGCCGGCCCTTGTTGCGTCAGGCGCAGATAGGCCTCGTGCACCAGCGCGGTGGTCTGGAGCGTGTGATGGGGACGTTCTTTCCGCAAATATTGGTGAGCTAACCGACGCAGTTCGTTATAGATAAAAGGAAGTAGGCGCTTTAGCGCTTCCTCGTCGCCGGCCTCCCACTCCGCCAGCAATTCCGTAACCCGGGATGGGCCCTCCGACACACAGGCACCTCCAAACGCCTTATTTTGGCGGAGAACATACCTCCTAACCCTGGCAAAGTCAATGCGTCTCCGCAACTAGCCTTGCCGCCCAGAGTCCTGTTTTCACTGGGCTCTCAAAGGCTTTTTCCAAGTTCAGAAAACATTCTCTCCGTAGGCGTGAGCCAATTCTTGCCCGGATTGCACTTTAACAAGATGAGTAGCGCTTGACAGAGTTCAGCTTTACTTGGTTCGGTTCCCGCTTTAGCCGCAGTCGGCCCGGCATCGTCCGTGCCACGGGTACTCTCGGCCCATACATTCGCCTTATCAAGGAGCATGCCGTGAAGAAGATTACCAAAAGCCTCCTGATCGCTCTGGGCTTCGGCCTGCTCGCGGTTGCCCTGGGCTTTCTGACCAGCAGTCCTGCGCCTGCGCAGGCCCCTCCTCCTACGGTCCCCGTTACCGTGAGGAACACCACCGCCCAACCTGTGCCCACCAGCGCCGTGGGCACAACTGCCGTTTCGGGAAGCGTCACTGCGATGCAGTCAGCACCGTGGTTGGTCCGTGCGGCGCAGATCGCCCCATGGAGCGTCAACGTCTCCAACTCGCTGAACGGTAGCAATCGCGTGCCGCTAATTGTGCAGGATGTGGACAGCCCCGGACGTTACCCTTTCTCCATAGAGGCTAATGGTGTCGGCATCGGCTCCGGAGCGAGTGTAGCTCTTCCCTCCACGACTGCGAGTGGTGCGCCCGTACAGACAGTGGTTATAGAGTTCGTGTCAGCCCTTTGCCAAGAAGCTACGGCTCCCGGCGACATCTATCTAAAGACTCAGCTGGCAGCCTCCCCGCTGTCTATTTCCACGACCGAATTTTTCCTAACGGCCACTGGGAACGGAGTCGTACTTTCAAACCCAAACGGATGGACAGAGATAACAGTGGCCCAGCAGACTAAGATCTATGCTGATCCTGGGACTCAAGCATTCATCGGAACACCATTCCCCAACAATGGGTGCATCTTGTCGCTGTCGGGACACCTCATTCCGCAGTAGCTACGACAAGGAATACAGGCTGCGGTCGGGGAGCAGCCGAAGCCACAGACGGCGCGACTAAGAGCAAACCCGAGGATGCGTTAGGTGTTTACGGCGGAACAGGAAGGGATTCACGGCGGAGAGCTAGAGAGTGTTACTGCAACCAACGAAGCGAATTGCACCTTGGCGTCACGGAGGACACCATGAAAAGTCCACGCGGCTTGCTCTGCAGGAGAGACATGAAGAGTATTCGCAGCTTTCCTAAGACGTTCGGAAGCGGTTGCAGGATCGCCGTATTGGTCATTGGGCTTGCGCTAGCCGGTGCGCCGCTGGCTCACGCGGCAGGCGTCGTGAGCACATGCGATGAAACACATCTGCGAGCTGCGCTCGCTGGCGGCGGCACAGTGACGTTCACTTGCAGCGGAACGATTACTCTGGGCAGCACAATCACGATTTCCAGTGACACGACAATCGACGGAACGGGCCAGAACGTCACCATCAGCGGTGGCAACGCTATCGGAGTGTTCGCGGTGCAAGCGGGAGTCAAGTTCAGCGTGAACAAATTCACCATCGCAAATGGCAACAGCTCTTACGGCGGGGGTATTTACAGCTACCACGGAACAGTAACCGTGAGCAACAGCACGTTCTCAGGCGATAGCGCTGGGAGCTGGGGCGGCGCCATCGGCAACGTGGATGGATCGCTAACCGTGGTGCACAGTCTCTTCTCTGGCAACAGCGCCGCCAGCGGTGGTGCCATTCATAGTGATGGCATCGCATTTCCCGACGTCACAACGCTGATCGTGCGCAACAGCACGTTCTCCGGCAATAGCGCTGAGACCGGCGGGGCTATCCACAATCATTACGGAAAGCTGACCGTGAGCGACAGCACGTTTTCCGGCAATACCGCCGCGTACGGCGGGGCCGTCACGAATGAGGGACCCTCCGCGCCACAGTCAACCGCAACACTGACCGGCAGCACATTCTCTGCGAATAGTGCCACATTCGGCGGCGGCATCTACACCAGTTACGGAACAATGAGCGTGAGCAACAGCACGTTGTCAAGCAATAGTGCCGGAGATACTGGCGGGGGCATCAACAACTCTTATGGTTCAACATTGACTTTGATTAACACCACCTTCTCGGGTAATAGGGCGACTTCCGGCGGCGGCATCTTCAACTATGACACTTCAACGCTGACGCTCCGAAACACCATCGTCGCAAACAGTGCCACGGGCGGGAACTGTGCCATTGGAGTCGGGGGTAGTCTGACCGACGGCGGCGGGAACCTGCGATGGCCGAGCACCGATTCTAGCTGCATGGGCTCTTTTGTTGACCCCAACCTCGGCCCATTGCAGGATAACGATGGCCCCACGCAGACCATGGCCCTCGGCGTCGGGAGCTTGGCTATCGGTGGCGCTGTAGCGGCCAATTGTCCGATCAGCGACCAGCGCGGCTTCCCGCGCCCGTTCACGTTCCCTTGCAGCATTGGTGCCTTCGAGCCGGGTATTTTATTCGGATCGTTCCAGACCAACGCGATAGTGGATTTGGCGGGGAATGCTTTCGCCGTGACTGGCACCTTTAGTTTGGGTGCCAGCAACAACGGCATTTCTCCGCGCTATGAAGCCGTTCAGTTTCGGTTCGGAACGTTCTCGACCACCATCCCGGCAGGCTCGTTCGTCAAACTGATAAACGGCGGCTTTGTGTACGTCCGCTTGGTGAACGGCGTCCCGACGTTCGGGATGACGATTCAGCCGCTGGGCGGGAACAAATACTTCTTTGCAGCAGCCGCCCAACCCGCGAGTCCGGGTTCGCGAGCAGACAACCCCCTCGCCGTTCAACTGACCATTGGCGACGACGGTGGGACTACCACGGCACAGGCGAGGTTCGTAGGTTATAGCGCCGCCGCTGAGTTTTCGCCGGCTTTGAACCCCAGTGGGACTTGGAGTTATGGGTGGTCCACGAGCCGTGGGTCAACGTTCAACCTGCTCCCCAGTACCGTCCCCCTGCGCGGTGTGGATGTGTTGACCGGGAACCCCGCCTGTGAGGTTTTCTGGGCTGGAAACTACTCTTAATTCCTCCAGGTGCTCGGCTTTCACCCCGGTCCCAATGGCGAGAATGCCATCGTCAGATGGACGGCGCCGGCAAAGGGCCTGTATTCCGTAAAGGCTAAGTTTTCGGGGCTTGACACGGTCGGAACTACCACGGATGTCGCCGTTCTGCATAACGGTTCCCAACTCTTTGCCGCTAATGTTGTTGGGTATGGGAGCCCGAGCGCTCAATCCTTTTCCGGTCTCGGTAGTTGCGGGGGACAGGTGGGTTCGCGGCTCCAAGAGAGCAGAAACGGACGCCTCGCGCGTCCACTGGAGCGGAGCCGACTTGATCTGGATCGCACCGTTCGTCGTTCGCCCCTGCATGAAACCTGGTCTCAGTCAGATGTGCAGGGCAACCTGGGGAAGGTGGTGGCCAGGGAAGACAACTCCGCAGGACAGATATGGGGTGACTTCCGTTCTGTTGCAGCCGCGCCCCGGCTACGGTGCATTTGGCAACAGGATTCGGGCCAGAACGGCCCAGTTGTAGAGGATCTTCCCATTCGATTCGCGCGCCCTTATCTTCGCGCTGGATACCTACGATGAATCGCAATGGCAACGGGAATTTGAAGGCTGTGTCAGGCTATTTTCCTGGTGGGGCGCGCTTGGCTCTACCAGGAATCGAGCGCTCGTCTGTTCCGCTCCGTCCCAGCTGCGACGCTGCCGTCCCAAGTTGTTCGGCTGCGCCGTCGCCCGGCAAAGCTCCCTCTGTTAACCGCGACTTGGCCTGATCTGGCGTCAAAACCGCGAATCGGGGAGGGCTGTATTCCTTTTTCTGGTCTGTCTTCCTCTTCGCCCTTGATGGCATGGTTTGCACCATCTTGGCAGGCCGTCTCGAAAACAATTTCTACCCACAACCGCTTCGATGACGGCTCCAAACATCAAGATAGATTTAGTTCTGATTGCGTAACAACCACGCAGCTGGCCCTTAGAGTGGATCGGAAGGCTAAAGAGACCGGATGGTAGAGCACGAAGGAGAAACCAGCAACGGTGTTCCGTTTATTGGCCTCATCTTACGGATTCTCTCACCGAATTGCTCTGTCTGAGACAGGGAATTGTGGACCGGGTGCCGAAATATCTGCACACGAGATATGAAGAAAGATAAGAATATATATATTGACTGTAAAGGAAGACTGTTGACCACCATTGTTCGAAAGTTCAAGGGCAGGGAATGGGCGGCCAGCGTCCTGTCGCCGACATCCCCTTGTGTTACGGCTTAAACGGGAATCCGCGCCATTGCGTGCAATCAAAACAAAAAGCCTCCCGCCGAAGTCGGGAGGCTCTCCACGCGGGCATTGCGCCCATCGACCAAGCTTTATTTAGGAGGCGTGCTCGCGTCGGAGGCGGGAGTGGAAGCCACCTGATCGAGGCCGTTCTTCAGCACGCTGATTTCGACCCGGCTGCTGCCGGTGCGCTTCGCCGCGGTTCCTTCTTCCCCGGGCACAGGAGCGTTGCCCATGCCCACCACGTAGATTCGGAAGGCCGGGATCTGATGGTTGAGTACCAAGTAACGTACCACCGAGTCTGCCATCTTCCGCGAGGCGGCAATGGCGGCTGGACCGCGGCCCGGGGAGAAGCCCCGCACTTCGATGACGTAACCGTGCTGATCTTTGAGCTGGGTTGCCATCTCGTCGAGCGCGTTCTTGGCGTCCTTGTTCAACACGCTCTGTCCAGGGCGGAAACGAATCTCGGTCTGCGTGCCGACCTTGTACTGATCGACTCTCCCCACCACAGTCTCGACTCTCGAGACATGGGTGCTAGCTAAGCTCGCGGCCTGCTGCGCCAGCTGAGATTTGTTGGCGGCCTCTAGCGCATGCTGGTCGCCATCCTTCACTTTGCTCGCAGCCAACTGGATGCCGTGCTGTGCGCGGCTGTCGACGTCCTTGATCTGGTTGCCGTTCGCGGAGTTTAGTTCCTCGAGTTCGTTCAAGCGATCGCGGATCGGCGCGGTCTGCCGCCGCACGTACCGTTTGCTGGCAAATGGGTGCAACACGAGCCACACCGCGCCGGGCTCGTCGCCGTCCCAGAAGTCCTCGCGGGTCCACCGCAGCGGCTGGTTGCCAGCGGAGGTCGCGCTCTGTGAAGTGGGAGCAGCCTTAGCAGCAGATGCCGCCGGCTGCGCGCTTGAACTTGAATTGGCTTCCTGCGCGAACGCCGGAAGCGCAATTGCTGTGGACAAAAGCAGCGCTACAAATGTGCGATTTTTCATTTCGGTTTTCCCCCGGGTGAGGAGCACCGGCCAACTGCCCGAGACTTGCTACTTTGACCTCAAGAACGGTAGCCATTGTACACCCATTTCGTTCTTCTGGCGTCCGTTTGAACCAACTCCCATCTGGGTCCCGTAGGCTTCGCGACCGGCACTCTCTCTGCGTACTACCAGATTCCATACCCCAGTCCTGACAAGGAATCGAACAGAAGCAGGGGAGTCCGGAAGCAACTCCAACGACAATAATCGGTTGACGGAGAGGGCCTTTCGGAATTACCATCGCGCAGGATGATCTCCGAAGGGTGGAAGTGCGCGCAATGATGAGGGCTCTGTACGTGAGGATCCTGAGTTGCCTGATGCTCGTGGTTTTTCCGGGCGCCTTGTTTGCAGCGGACCAGCCTGCGGCCATGCTCTATAGTCATGGAACGGCATTGCTCAATGGCAATAGCATCCCAAGGTCGTCAGCCATCTTTTCCGGGGACTTGGTACAGACGACTGCGGACTCCGTCGCCAACATCAACGCTACGGGCTCAACCATCCTGGTTCTGAATGACTCGCTGGTTCAGTATGAGGGCAGCACTGTCAAGCTAGAGCACGGGGGTGTAACCATATCGACCTCGAAATCGTTGGCGACCCGCGCTGGCGATGTCACCGTGTCACCGGCCGCTAGTGTTTTGACCGAATTTGAGGTCAGAGACGTGGATGGCAGGGTTCAGATCGCGGCGCGAAAGGGCGACCTCGCCATTACCGATGACTCCGGTACCACCACCACGCTGGCGCAAGGTCAGGAGACCACTCGAGAGGAATCAGAGTCGCAGAAGGACAAAAAGAGAAAGCGGCGGGAAGGCGGAACTGCCCCTGCCGCAAGCGGAGGGATCCTCGACTCGCCCGTAGCAATCGGAATTGGTACCGGCGTTGTTGCCGGGGTGGCGGCGTGGGCGGTGATCAGGGGCGATGATCCGGCGAGTCCATCGAGGTAACTCAACGGCTATTCCTGTTCGGCCGATAAGGAACTTCGCCGATGCACTCCAAGTTAATCCCTCTTCTGCGGTAACGAGATTCCCTCCCCTTCGACCTCACTTCTCATAGTCAGGTCCGCCCAGAAAACACTTGGCACCGAAACCAGCTAGCGGAACCTTCCACAACGGTCAGCGTAGCCAATATTCCGCTCAGAAGTGCCAAACTATGCCCCCGCCGACAAAGAGATTGTGTTGGCGGCTGTTGCCTGTGTTCACAGTCGCTTTGGGCACAGCCGACCAGAAGTCTCTTGCTTCACCCCGCAAGCTGAGCTTTCCCAAGAGGTGCACATCCAGGCCCACGCCAGCCTGGAATACACCGCTGGTGGTTCCGGTTTTGCCCGTGTTATTCCCTCCGAAAAGGAACTTAGAGCTCTCGCTGAAATGGCCGACTCCGCCACCCACACTGACCCAAGGAGAAACGCCCAGGTCGGAAAAGACGTTCAGGCGTGCCGCAGGAGTCACGAAGTAGGATCGGTAGCTCTCCGGCACTCGATTGGTTGCTGCAGCGTGCAAGTCTTCGTCGGGATTGAATACGAACGGGACTTCAAGCGCGAGGGACAACAACCCCGCATTCATCACGCGACGGGCATAGTTCACTTCGAAGCTCAGCCCGTTGCCGAAACGCAGTTTGTTGTCGGAGAGAGTGCTGCCCGTGATGGCTTGATCGCTGATGAAGTTCCGCCCAACGAGTCCGGAAAGTTCGTTCTTTTGTGCCGTTGCATGTGTGGCGAAGACGCAGACGGACACCATGACTGCAACCGCAAGCCGTTTCAGCGACATTTCTCCTCCAGAGAGCGACATGTTCCTCTATTTGGATGTACGTTTTGGGATAGGGTAGCATAACGCAGGTCGTTCCTCTCTTCCCGTTCTCCGACGCCGGTGATTCGGATCGCTGAGCTAGCCCGTATCTCGTCGCAGCGCTGTACGTAGAGATGGAATCTATTCGTTTTGCGTCGACTGCGCCGGGCTTGGCATTTGTCAATCGGCTCCCCGCGACAGTTCCCCAATTTCCTCGGAATCTGCGGCCTGTGTCCGCCTAGAGCGAGACGACTGCGATGGGAGTTCAGAGGCTGCCAACGCGCACAGTACATAAAACAGCGCTGCGTTCGCCGGAATCTGCATGTTGAAATCCACAATGCTATGCAACAGAATTCCGGTACACCCTAGCAAAGCCGCGAGCGACAGCGCTCCGTCCCATTTAAATTCCCAACGGCGCGAGGTCGGCAGTCCGTGCCGGTACAAAGAAATCAGGAACCACACCATCAGCCCGAAGCCGAGCAGGCCGGTCTCGACCAGCAGTTGCGCGTAATCGTTATGCGCTTCATTCACAAACAGATTCGTATAGAAGGTGCGGTAACTGGGGTAAACGGTTGGGAAGGTACCCAAGCCCCACCCCAACACCGGCCGGTGAGAAAACATTCTCAAGCAGTCCTTTGTAATATTCCAACGGATGCCAGGACCCAGGTCTCCGAGTCGGCCCAGAACTTGCCCTTTGCCTAGAAAAATTAGGAAGGCGAGAGCCAAGACACACAGTGCGACCAAGCCGAGCGCTACGCGGGGATTTCTCCTCTGCATAAGTGTCAGGGCGCCAAACAGCATAATCTCGAGAGCGAAAGCAATCATTCCGCCACGCGAGCCGGATAGAAAGATCGTGCCGGCCATCAACACGAAGCAGAAGGCTACCAAGGCACGCTTTCCGCCTCTGAACAAATGACCCATGCTGACGACCAAGGGTAGCGGCACAAGCATTTCCATCAGCCCGGCATAGTGATCATGGTTGACGTAGCTTCCGTAGATTGCGCCATGGAACCGTGGAGTATAGAACCAGAAGATCTTGCCGTTCGGGGTTAATTCCTGAGCCAGCGCAAAAAAGGCGTAGAGTACGCCGAAACCAATCAGTGCGAAGCCAAATTTCTTCCGAGCGTCTTGGCCTCGCACGCATTCCCCTGCAATTAACAGGACAATCCCGTACGAGACGTACTGAAGCACTTCATATTTGGTAATGTAACCGTAGGCAGAGGTGCGCAGTCCAATCTGCGCTAGGATGAGCACGAAAAAGAAAACGGCTGGCGGGTAGAGAGGATTTTTCGACAACTTCATCTGCCGGGAAACAAATTGCTTTCCTGCCCAGACAAGGAATAGAGCTCCCGCGCCAGCCTCGAAAGTGAAGGTCGACCACTCGTCGACCGCACCGAATGCCAACACGCCAAAAGCTAACAGGACGAATAAGCCGAGAACCAGCACCGACGACAGGATCCCTGGGTCGCGCTCATGCGCGCGCTCCCTATCCGCGTAGTCCAATCTCGTATCGACGACCACATACGATGAGATCTTCAACTTGCCAATCCTTAGTTGTTTGTCTCGACGAGCCTGACATCATCGATCCAAAGCTTGCCCCGGATGAGCGGTGCCGCGGGCTCACGGACGATTTTCAACCATAAGAGACCCGTGTTCGGCCCGGTTTGGAATCGTGCCTGCTGTAGACGCCATGGACTGGTGTTTAGCGTGTCGTCAGTAAGGACGTAGGAGGCGCTCGTGTAGGCGTCTGCAATCGCGAAACGCGGACCGCTGGCACTCTCTATGTCTTCGGTCCTCGATTGGGCACTGAACTCGTATGTGGTATTCGGTCTTACGGGGATGAACTGAATAAGTCCGACTTCCGGGACACTAGGTCCATCGAAGGTGACGGAAAGGGACCGTGTTCCACTGTGAAACTCACTCGTGTCGATAGCGAGAGCAGCATGTGGGTTCGACTGGTACCACCAATCAAATCCACCGTTCAGCAAATTCTCTTCGAATCCACCGTTTATGACCAGGTTCTCACGAGAAGGCAGGTATGGCTGAAGTGATCCGTCAGCCTTGGCCAGCTGTTGCCACGCGGTTTTCGCTGCCGCGACTTCTTGCTTGGCGATGAGGAGCCGAAAATAAGGAAACGCAAGTTTTGTCGGAAACGTCTGTTGCAACCCGATCAAACGGCTCCAGACGTTTTCTGCCGCACCTACTTCCTGCTTGGAAACCAGCAAACGCAGAAATGACAAGTAGAGGTCAGGTCTTGGTGGCAGCCCCTGGTCAAGAATCACGTTTGCGTCTCCCGTTGCGCGCCAGCAAAGCTGAAGAGCCGAGTCGACTGCTCCCGGGTCGTTCGCAAGCACCACTCGGAAATAACGAAGCGCCTTGGCTTGATTACCCTGAACTAGGAAGAAATTGGCCGCCTCCCAAGCGACGTGCGGCGTCGTTGGGTCCGCTTCTACGGCATGTTCGACACTCTCTGCCTGCTCGCTGATGCGTCCGGCGACCTGGTAGGCACCGGCCAAGTCCAACCAGTACCGTGCTTCGTAAGGATTCAAATGGACTGCGGTCCGATAAATCGAAATAGCCTCATCGAGACTTGCGCCGGATAGTGCAAGATTTCTTCCGAGGAGTTCGCGATATTCAGCGTTCGCCGGTTCCAGCTGGATGGCCCTTTGGACCTTCGGTGAGTCGAGACTCCCTGCCAAATGGCACGCGAGGTACGCCCGCAGGGCGAAGTGCAGATACAGTGCCACGACCACGAAGCAGGCGGCTGCGAAAGAAAATCTCCGAAGTCGGGATCGCAATTCAATCCGCATCTGGATCTATGCCGAAAGGGATAACGCTACGTTCTGAGCCGGCGACTCGGCTCCATGCAAATTTCCGCGATTCATGTTAAGAAACTTTGCTGGCTGCTGTTGGCTTATCTTCCGGCGACTCCTCGTGGTAGTAGTAGTTGGAGTATCGACCGCCATAGTAGTAGTACCCGTGGGCAGAATGGATATTGAACGCGTTTAAGACAATACCCATAACCCTTGCGTTGACCTGCAGCAGCAGGTCACAAGCGCGCCGCAGGGCTGGCTTTGTGGTCTGCCCGGCGCGCGCGACCAAGATGACTCGGTCTGCCTCAGGAGACAAAAGCACTGCGTCAGTTACAGACAAGCATGGGGGCGTGTCGATAATGACGTGGTCGAACTCGTTACGCCAGCGAGCCATATGATCCTTCATTACGGACGAGCCAAGTAATTCGGCGGGCTGTGGCGGAATGGGGCCCGCTGGCAAAATCCACAGGTTCGGAACCTCGGGGAACGGGAGCACGACATCCTCGACCCTGTCGGATCCACTGATCAGGGTGCTGAGGCCCCCACGAGACCTTAGGCCAAACAGCTTTTCTATACCAGGGCGACGCAGGTCCGCATCGACGAGCAAAACGCGGCTCCCACGCTGCGCTAGTACCAGGGCCGAATTTGCGCTGATGGTGGTCTTTCCTTCTTGCGGCATCGCGCTGGTGATGAGAATCACTTTCGGCGGTGCGCCAAACGAGGAGAGGAGAATCGACGTCCGGAGCGCCCGGTATGCCTCTGCGGCCTCTGACTTCGGGCGCTCGTATGTCACGAGGGCGGGCAATCCTGCCTTTTCGATGTCGAGCGACGACGACGTCAGCCGTTTACGGAGCACGTCATTGTTTGCAAGCTGCAGCGGGATCGTACCCAGCGCCGGCAGCGTAGAAATCGCGCTAAGCTCATCCATATTCCTCACGGTGGTGTCGAAGCTCTCAAGGACCAGAGCGAGCCCGATCCCTAGGCTAAGACCCAGGAGAAGTCCGAGGACAAGGTCCCGCCGCACGTTCGGTGTTATTGGGTATGTTGGAGTTCGTGCGATATCAACTACCCGGATATTGCTGGATTGAAGACCTGCACTCACACCCGCCTCCTTCAGCTTTTGCAGAAGATCTTGGTAGAGCTGCCGATTCGTTTCCGCATCGCGTTTTAGCACCGAGTACTCAATCGCGCTTTCGTTGAGGTGGTTGGCCTCCTGCTTCTGCTGGTCGAACGCAGACGCCAGCAGGTCCTCCCTTTGTAACGCGGCCAAATACTCGTCGCGGAGCGTGCCGCGCATTTTCGTTTTTTCAGCTTCTATCGCTTCACGCACTTGCTTGAGTTGATTGCTCAGTTCAGTAACCTTGGGATAACCCGAACCGAACTGGGTTGTAGCCTGTGCGTACTGGGTATCGAGCTCAGCTTCTTTCTCACGCAACTTGTCGAGCAGAACGCCCTTGCCTTCCGGAGTCGCTTTCGTGAATGAGGTGGGGTCAGCAGCCATAGCGAGTTTGTAGTCTGCCTCCTTCTGAATACGATCCATCTGGGCTGCCGTTAATTCCTTGTTCAGCTCGTCCAATTTGGCGGTCACGATATTTTGCTTCTCATCAACACCCAGAATGCTGTGGTCTTTCTGGTAGCGGACGAGCTTCTCTTCGGCCGTCTGGACTTTCAGCTGCAAATCAGCCAATTCCCTCGAAAGCCATTCGGAAGTCTGGGTGACCGAATTGTATTTTGTCCTGAAATTTTCCTCGATAAATGTTTTGACCAGCGTATTCGTAATTTCAGTCGCGAATCGCGGATCAGGGTGAGTGTACCTAACTTGTATCAGGCGGGAACTCGGGACGAGTTGGACGATCAGGCCACCGCGAAATGCTCCCAGCAAGCCGGCGGCTTGCGCCGGATCAGGTTGCATGCTCGACCCCAGCATCGAGGAGTCCGGTAAAACCTGCTTGACCGTCGTGAATCGAGGGTCCTGGTAGAGGCGCATCGCTTCGATCACTTTGAGTGCCAATGCGTCGCTGCGCAGAATGGCGACCTGGGTCTCTAGGGTCGCTTCGTATTCGTAGTCCGGAGAACTATTCTCCATGTCCTTGAAGCCCAAAAAGTTCGGATTTTCCGGAAAGATTGCTACTTTCGACGTTGCCTGGTACAGACGGGTCGTATTCAGGGTTGCAATTACTGAAAGTGCAAAAACAATGGCAAAAGTGGCTAGCACCACCCATTTCCGCTTCCTCAGAATGTGCCAGTAGTGCAGGATAGGGTTTTGCTGTTCAGCAAAATAGGGGTGTACGGATTGGAGACCCTTAACCGGTAGCAGGTCGATCGGTTCCGGAGCTTCCAGGTCATCAGAACTGTTGCGTCTTGGCTGCAGTGACATCAGTCAACCCCAAGTGACCGCATTCCTCGTTTTCGATGTCTCGCTGAATCGATCTTCGCGAAGAATGAGCAAATTCTAACATTCCCTCTGAGTTTTCCCCATACCAGTTTGATATTTCGGGAAGTCCGCCGCATCCTTGGGCGCGCACAAAACCGGCGTCCTCGCTGGTTTCGCGAGTTCCGAACATTCGAAGACAGGTTCGCACAGTGAACCCGACCCTGGCATTGCCTCACTGTTGGTTGCCTATTCAGAGCGTGGCTCGAGGATCGAGTCTGCAGATCAGCCGGTGCGCCGGACGGACCTCCGGTTTTGAGTTCCGTTTCGTCAGTCCAACCTGTCGTATTCAACTGACCTGAGGTAAAATGATCCACCGGGCCGGTTTGGAGTTCGGTCAGACTGGGTGCCGGTCGGGCTGTTGGGATAGCATCTTTAGGTGTCGGAGGTTGTGTGGAGGGCTCGGAAAAAACCTGTCTCACCGGCGATAGTGTGGTGATTGGAGCCGGTCCCCTTTTCGGACGCGATTCTAAAGTTCGTACGAGCCACTGGTACGCTTTGTATGTCCGATCACGCCACGAAAAGGTTGTCGAAGGCGGACTGAGAGGCAAGGGATATTCCGCTTTCTCACCGTTTTATCGGACGAAGCGCAAGAGAGTCGACCGGATCGTCGAAATCGATGTGCCGCTGTTTCCCGGATACGTTTTTTGCTGCTTTGACTCGAACACTCGGCTGCCGATTCTAATGACTCCGGGCATTGTGGGAGTTGTAGGGCCGGGAAACCGGCCTGAACCGGTGGACGACGCTGAAATTGCCTCGATCCGAACGCTAGCGCTGTCCGGACATCCGGTTCAGCCGTGGCCGTTCCTGAGATCAGGGCAGCGGATCCGCCTGCAGTCTGGTCCTCTTATGGGCGCAGAGGGCATTTTCTTGCGGGTCAAGGATGAGTACCACCTGGTCGTTACTATTACCTTGCTCCAGCGCGCTGTCTCGGTTGTTGTCGAAAAAAACTCTGTCGCGCCATTGTTCTCAGGCGAGCGTCATGCCGCTTCGTTCTGAGTCAGCAAACCTATCAGTGCACAAAGCCGCGTACTATTGTCCAGTTTATCCTGTAGAATGTTGCAAAGTCCTAACGCGTACGGTTCTTGAGCTGTGGTCTTTGCGTTTTTCCACATCCGGGGACTGTCTACGAGAGGGCGGTAGCTTACCCAAAACTGCAAATCGATTAACGTTCCGAACTTGCTTCCTTGCGTAATTGATCTAGCGGATTCAGCAGCTGCAAGAGAATCTCCTCACGCTTGTGAATCCTGTGGTGTGATGCGCCCGTCTCTTTACATCCCTATTTAACTGCATATGTGCGGCATAAATGGCATCTTTGCATATCACCCGGCATCGAGTGCGCCGGGAGAAGCTGAGCTTCTCGTTACACGCGACGCAATGCGTGCGCGCGGCCCGGATGGGTCAGGTGTGTGGTGGACGAGGGACCGGCATTGCAGCCTCGGTCATCGACGACTATGGCGACGCCAAGGTGG
>Ga0137418_10000803_pt1 | contig 28639 bp, 35 predicted proteins | sample CZODoug3_1_2_16f_FD_122242 | JGI IMG/M metagenome (GOLD analysis project Ga0137418, IMG submission 122242) | Vadose zone soil fungal communities from Angelo Coast Range Reserve, California, USA - CZODoug3_1_2_16fungal (Hybrid Assembly) | ecosystem: Environmental > Terrestrial > Soil > Vadose...
GCAAGAGAAGACTAGGAAATGATGGAAATTGGCAGTCGTTAAAATGTGTCGGAAAAATATCACTTGAAAGGAAAGGAAGGACAAAATCAGAGTGAAAGCAGAATAGCAAATGAGACTTAAGCGGGTATTAGTAACCAGAGAGAGGGCTGGACTCGTTGACATCGTGGTCATGAGTCTTCTTCCTACGGGTACGCCTGTGCTGACCACGACGAGATTCTTTCGGGTATTCACAATTTATGTTGCGACGAGCACATTGACTAATAAAATATAAAATAATGAGTGAGCGTAGCAGTTCAAAAGACGCGCGACTTACTTGCAAGTCTGATCTTCGTTGTCCGGACCAGGCCGCCCACACGCGATCTTTCGCTCCCTGCAGAAAAGACATGCCAGAGCCTGTTTCTTTTCGGCAACCTTCTTGGTCATGGTCAACTTAAGCACCGACTGAGATGAGCCCAGGGATGGAGTGGGAGGCGACGACCGATCCAGGCCATCCGGGGACAAATCACTCGCGGCTTCGTGCTCGAGGCCTTGGCGCGGGGAGGAACTAGTGGCAAGGGTGGATATGAGAGGTCTCTTGTACGGTGAGTTAAGTGGAAGAGCAAAATCAGCTTCGTCGGAGGATGGAGATGCGGATGGCTGCCGATTGACAGGTGAACCCTGCCTTCGCTGGTAATGAATGACTGGCGAGTGTGAGCGCTGGTTATGCTGCCGGTGGCTATTCATGCAATCAACCAGATGCTGCTGCGAAGGGACCCTCATGGGTGGCTCCATGAGCGGCTCCTCGACACTGTTCGGTATCACGTGACCCGGGTACTAAATTTGGGAGATCAACGATATGGATGGACAATGGAAGACACGGAAAGAGGCACATACGGCATTACGGACAAGAGAGTTGTATGTGGCAGTGGCAATAGGGCTGCTCCACTCATTATGGGTATAATGCTGTTCTGAACTCCGCTCCGGTTCCTCTTCCTCGTGTGGGAGACGCCCATAGTATATGTGAACGTGCGCCGTGTCATTATCGCTTTCGAGCCCATGAGAGCCCGATGCATGAATCACATCGCAGCGCCGCGCAATAGATGCGCGATACTCATCCACTTCTGTACACACCACTCGAGACGACAAGTGAGGATCGGCGACCCATCCATGTGCAGAGGTTGGGCTCTCGGAAGAGTGTACATGCGTGGGGTATTGATAGTGGTCGTCGATGGGACTGGCAACGATGTCACCGCGGTGGCCATAGTGGTCTGGCACTTCTGGATCTGCATCGTGGACGAAATGAGCGTTTTGATCATCCTATTTGAAGTTGAATATGAATTCCTATGAGATTCTCAAGAGCGGTAATGGGCAAAAAGCAAGATACTTACGCGATATTGTGCTCTATGAACGCCGTTCTCATGGTGGTTCTTTGACGCGTATATATGCTGCCCTGGGGTACCAGCCGCGCGATACTGGGGACTGGAACCCCATACTGGCTCATTATTGACAATTGCATGCGAGCCGGTCCAAGCTGCAGGGCTGCTGTTGTAGTAACCGACTCCGCGATGATGTGTATTACTGTGGTTGGCGGAAGCCTGCCAAACGGGGTCTGAAGGGTGACCCTGCGCGACGTTGTCATCGCGCCACCGGGTCTGATGGTCATAATCAGGATCGAAGGATGCGGGGCGATGAGACATGATGTAAAGCGACGGAAGTAAAATTGAGGATGAAAAGGCCAGCAAAAAGGAATAAACGAGGGATGAAAGAAGAAAGGGAGAGAACCCGTGTAAGCCTGGTGACAGGACAGCGGCTGCCAATGACTCGATTGCAGCTGGCCACTCTAAATTGTCGCCTTGCGGCCTTGGGCCATTAGCTTCAACTTAATTGCCCACGTGGTCGGCATTAAGCACCTTTCCGCATTGGGATTCCGCCGATCACGGGCGCCTAACTTCAAATCTTATCTTACAACTGGCAACGACCATGGCCCAACTCTTTACACACATCCGCATTTCCAATCCAACCGACTTCACTCATTCTCATCAGCACTCAAGACATGCATCCTTGCCGCGCTCACGAATGCCTAACCTTTGGAAAATCCGGCATATCGACGATCATCAAGAGAACGTCGACCTGGTGCAGGTTGCCGTATTGGCGATTATGAACATTGGGATCGACTGCGTGTCGCCTAGTAATTAGGTTATTACTCGCTTGTATTATTATTTTCTTGTTTACATTTGTTTTTGGGTGCGCTCTACCGAGTCTTCGTGTTACTATTTTGGAGCGCTGCGACCCTCCTGTTAGCACTGTCTCATGCATGCATACAACATCTTCTCCTTATACACGCTTCCGCCTCTTTTTTCTCGCATAAGCTGACACCCGCTTCATCCCTTAGACGGATTGTGACCACATCATCGACTACCACATCACCGCAGGCCCCTCCCACCTCCCTAAATGGTTCGCGCCGGCACTGTCCTACGCTTCGCCATAGTTTGCAACAGTGTCGATGTCAGCGGTGTCAGAGGTAGCGCCGGCATTGCGGTGGGATTCATCTTCGACCTGGAGATCGCTTCACTCATCCACCAACTTAGGCAAGACCGAAAGTGATGGATACAAGAGTGAGTTCTATTAGATTAATTCTGCCAGCTAGGGAGTGTCGGCTCGTGTGAGGTTTGGTTTTTTTCTTGATGTGGATGGGTGATTGGGTAAGGAAACGGAGCGGAGTTGCTCAGATTCATCAACCCTGATTAAGTTGGGGTTGGCAGTGCTCGAGGCCAGCTGATGCTATAGTAGTTGTCTGGATCGGGATGGGATACCTGACAACACCTCCATCCAAGCTTTCGCTCGCTACTTTAAAGCTTCCTTTCTCAATCACTCTCTGATGTCATATGTCTTGCATGTTAACCAGAAGAATTTCAGAGACACTATTTAATACGGATCAACTATGGTGAGTATTTCGAGCTGTTATAAACCTGCTAGCGCTGTACTGATTCTCGTTGTTCATTGTGCAGAATACATATGTTTGATGCCGGAGGCCAACATTTCAAAGGCAAAGGAAGTAAATACACTTCTTCAAGAGCGCCACAAGCATTATCTTTTGTACCGCGCTCAGCGACGAATACTATCAGGTACTCCTTTAAGAGTCGAGAACGGTATGCCGCAGGTCTTAGTCTCGCTCCCCTTTTGTTCCTAAACTCACTTTGTCGGATGGCGAAGTCTCTCGTCCTGTTATTAATTTGCAGTGGTTCCTCCGCACGTCAATCATGCTTTTCTTCAGCAAGATGGATGACTCCAAGGGTCCCTATCATTAACATTAACTTACTGTTTGTACCATTCCAAGCTGATGTCGTCGTCGTTTTACAGATACTACTCGATACTTCCCAGAATACACCACCGGCCGCAACATCAACAACATGGCGAAATACATCTTACGGTGCGGCAATGCGTATATCCGTAAGTCCCATCGTTCGCCCATCATCTCGTAATGATCGAAGCCCTTAATTCCCACAGTCTCATGCAAGCAACGGACATAACGAACAGCAGATTGGTGTTCCCCGCCGTGATGGATGCAATATTGCATAATACGTTCAAGGATTTGATGATCAGGTGAGCGAAGCTATGGTCTGGTTTCTTTATCTACTATTAAATCGTTGTTCACTCGTTTGGTGGGTCTCATTGTCTGACATGGTCACCCCGCAGGTTGTGCTGTCTTTGTTAATTCAATTTCTAAGTCTCCAGATATCTCACTCATATCCATCAATCTTTATTGTACCATCTTCATCATCATTCAGTCTCGCGTTCTATGCATCTTTGTACCTCGGACTTCGTTATCCTATAATAAAGTTGGCTCTATCCTTCATAACGGTAGGGCGACGAACAGTATACAGTAAACCCTATAAACACTTGTAAATAGTTTATATATAGAAACAGTTGGAGCCCTAGACATAGAGGTATGCGGCAACCGAATGTCAATGTTATATGCAGTGTAATGAAATCTACAAGGTGCTATACAAAGTTTAACAATAGGCTGCAAAGTTCGATAAATGCTAAAATTATCCGGACCCCAGACACTTGCCACACCCTCATTTGGTGTGTTAGTAGGGCATATTCACTTAGGGCAGCAGTTTTAAAAGGTCCGATAGATCACATTGATGGGGTTTTTAGGTTAGACATAACCCATCTGAATGATAAGATCTGAGATCAGCCTCGCGTCCAAAATCCGAAAATAGATGGCTATCCCGATTGGGTCAGCGCCTGTACTCACTTGGCGGCCTCGGGAGCCTCTCCAGGTCTATGCGAGCACCTGTGAGGAGGCTCACGAGCCTCTGCTATGAATACATCGTTGCGACCTTGTGAAAAATTTTCTTTGCGGGCACTTCTTTTTCATCATCCACCATCATCATCATGTCTACCTCGTCTTACCGGGCCATCCGACGGATTCATAATGCGATTGAGCTCCTACCTCGCCCAGCTGTCAAACGTAATCACATTCGAGTTCGCAAAGGTCTTGGTCAAGTCTACCGTAGCCCCCCAAAAAAACGAAGCCAGGCTCATCACGCTGCAGCTGTGATATGTCCCCTCAAGGCAGCCAGGCGCAAGACCCTTGAAGAAAAGTTTCGTCGCCTAAAAGAGAATATATCAGCAACTGAAGACAACGACGTACTCCCGAGTCCTGCTGACGTATTCAATGATAATCCTATGGATCTCGATGAGAATTACATCGATGTTGAGGGCCCGCGGCCATCTCAAGACTCCCCCGGAAATAAACGCGACACACAAGGCGAAGCTGAGAGGCTTTACGACGCATGGAAAAGGCTCATTCCGGCACTCATCCTACCCTTCCTCGCCTATTTAAATAAATCTGCTGGCCATCCGACCTCAAATACCTTCGAGCAGAACCACTTGAGCTGTACGTCTTGTGCACCACACACTCACAAGACTACGCGGGTTCTTTGTCTTTTCTGGGACCGTAATTAATATATTCGTCTCCTGTCTTTTCGTTACTTATGTAATATCCTGCAGATCACGAAACGATTGACGTGAAAAGCTGCGATTGCCGACCCTTGAGTTCCATCCTCATCGACCACGGTTTTTTCCCAACCGCGCCAAATCAACCTCGCCTTGCGATCTCCATCGATTTTTTGGAACTCTACCATGCGCTCTTCGAACATACCGGGGATGCGGTTACGGCCATGTCAGCTGCCCTCAGCAAACTTTATACACGGAGAGGTTTCCCGATTAATAATAAAAGGGTACGTTCTGTTTATGTACTTAGTTTCAAAACCTCAAATAGGCACAGGGCGAGCCAATAAGAGATCCATTTCGCCGCGCGTTCGGGTCAGCTGTACAGTGGTATGACAGTTTGAAAGTCACAGTACGCAGATCCGTCGAAAACACCATCGAGGAGGCACACACCACTATCTCCTCTCCTCCCGATGCTGTATCCGAAGCTGAATTTCCAGACACCAAAAGACCCCCACCCTCAACGCCAGATGTGCCGTCGCACCACAAGCCATCGACCACCGAAGCAGCAAGGCTGCTTCAGAGAAGATGCCCCGCATGTTTTGGAGGTCGTATGAAAGGTCGCAGCTTTAAAGAGTGCGTACCTTATTTTTTCTAACTCTCCAAAGCCCATCAAATATGTCAGTGGCGGCGATGTCCATGTGGCAACAGACGGTAACTTCCACCATCGGCACTTGTCCCGTGTGGGGGACAGTCCGTCGTTTTATGATCCAGACTATTTCGTATCAAAGGAAGAGGTGGATGCCATAGGAGATCGGATCGAATGTGCCCGGAAAAGGCCTTCGCGGCCCTACAACGCAAAAGTCCCGGATGCTGCCATCGACGAGTGTGAGGATTCTCACGAGGCCGCCGACGGTCGGAAAGAGAAGACTAGTGGAGCCCAGTTTGATGCCAGAGGCCTTATGGCCCTTGTCTGCCGTCACGACATCCCTCTTTTCTTCGCAAATATTGATACCCCCGGTGAACAACAGAAATATGCTGTAGCTCTTATTGAACACCTTTATTCCTTCCTTCCTGAAATTGCAACTGTCATCACCTTGTACGATGTTGGATGTGTATTGGATCGAAGTCTCCAATTGGTGAGTGTTTGATATCCTTTATTTTTGTGAGGCATCTTTTAATATATACGCAGTACAATATCTTACCGCTCAAAATCACGTCCCGCCTGCAACTCGCAACCTCAGCGATGCATGCATTTGGTCATCAGTGGGCCTGCCAACTCATATACAACCCTCGCCTACGTCCCGGACTCGGTCTGACTGATGGGGAAGGGACCGAGAGGCTGTGGTCGAGATTGCGCAAACTCATTCCCATCACAAGAGGCTGCGCCGTAAGCATCGCCTCATGTTTCATGTCTATTGTTAACTGTTTCTTTCACAGCTATCGCGCCGTATATGGCTCCTAGACAGACACGCATATTCATTAAATTCTGAAATGCGTGAAGGTCTCGGAGATTGGATAGGACGACGACTCCGCCTAGGCGTCGACAAGCAAGGTAAAATCGCACGCGCTGAGCTAATTGCTTGTGGAATCCCTATCGAGACCCTCCGTATTCAATGGAAACTTCAGCAGGAGACTCAGCTTTCCCTCCGATCTCGTGCGTATAGCACAGCACTGCCTTGTACATCTGTAACTTCATTTGATTTGGACAGACGCCCCTACCCGACTGAAAAAGGAACTTGACAAAGTTCTCGCACTCCAAGGAGATGTTGATGCCATCGAATCGGCCCTGAATTCCACTTGCACAGCAGTCGCACAAGGTGAAGCCCCCACTGCAGCCCTCTCCGCCCTCGCAAGCCTCAAACGAACGCATAACCATCTGTTGAAGAAAGTCGAAAATTTATACACCTCTTTGAACGTCCACGACAGTTTTCCCGAGCTGAACGGCCTCAGTTTAGACTTTGTTCAAACCCTTTTCATGGCGCGCGACCTTAAGATCAATATTCGCAAGCGGGCGATCGCCAGCTTCTTTGAGAGGGAGAAGCTTGACAGGGCTGTGGGTGGGAAACAGACGCCTCTTGGTGCGATTCCCACATCATATCATTGTTTGCAACTAAATGTATTTTAATAGGTACTAAACTGCATCAGCAGACCCGCAAGGCTATGCAGAGACGCACGCCAGCCCTTATGGCCGCAATCCGAAAATTCAACAAGTACTGTGATATGCTCGTCACGCTTTCGGATCCCACCGCAAATATCCCTCTCCCCCAGCACTTAAAAACCGATTTCAGCCTGCTTCGAGATGATCCATATCTCATGGAAGATGTCTGGGTTCATCCGAGCACAGAGGCCGCACCACCTTGGCTAACAGATGCTAAAGTACGGAAAGGTATCCGTGCCATGCTTAAGATCGATCGGTGCATGGAGGAATACCGTCGCCTTGGCATAAAGGCCGACAATTTGTGTCGGTGGTTTGGCCGAGAGCTAGCGGCAATTGAGCTCTCTATTCAGACCGCTGTCGGTGAGTGATTAACATCATCTTTTTATTATCACGAATGATATAAACTTCCTCTAAACAGAACCCCTTCTATTGCAACCGCTGTTACAAGAGCGCACGTCAATTCTTCGTCTACAGACCCTTTGGCTTACCCCACTGACGCCAAAACATATCCTCGCATCTCACGTTCAACATGCAACAGATGTTGCTCTACGCATCTCTGGGAAACCACAGAGGCCTGTTCCCCTCTACTGGCTCCCATCACACATTCTGCGCTCGCACTCCACTCAGAATCATGAAGAATACCTAGTTGACGATATCAAAGCCGACGGATGGGAAGATGTTCCATGCTTGGACCCTTCTCAGGAAATGCTTGCTGATGTCATTACTGAAGATAGCCCAGACGAACTATCAATAGATTCTGTTTGGGATCCCTCGGTAAATGCTCTTAAGGAATATTATGAAAGCCGGCTGACATGTTGCCATATCTAGGTGTTCATTCGTTTAGATAATTTCCGGGGCGTACGAAGTCCTGCGAAACAGGCGGAGATTCCACTCCGGCCTCATTTCAGCAGTGCCACTGATGACAGTCGGGCAATTTCCTTCAACATCGACACCCTCTCGCGCCTCTCAACTCCGTCGAGGCTCAACGACATCTGTATCAATGACTGCGCATCACTCCTACAGCGCCTCTTCAATGGACCGCACTCTAAGGATTGTGCTATTGTCTCTACGCATGCACTCACCGATCACCGAGGCGTCTCAGACGATGACCGAATTTGGAGGGTCACAAAAGTCTCGCAATTCTGGACGAGGAGGAAGTGGATCGTTCCGATACATCGTGCTACTGTTCCTGAACATTGGGCATTGTGCGTTGTGGACATTGTTTCGCAGCACATCAATTTCTTTGATAGTCTGGCTGAGGAGCGCAATTGGCTTCCGGATGTCAAGGTATGTTTTCATTACGTTTGTATTCTACCCTGTTCATGCATTACAACAGGATGTAATGTCTCTTGTATTGAGGCTGGCAAGAATTGCGGCAGCTAAAGGTCACCTGATTGAAATCGCGGAGTCTCGATGGACTGCGTCTCCGACCTCGGTAGGATCTATTTAAATGCCAATTAATATTGTTCACTTACAATTACTAGGTGGACCGCCTTCAAACAAATGGGTATGATTGCGGCGTCTGGGTTCTGGCCTCTATTGCAGCAGTACTTCGCGGCTTCGATGTAACGGGGTTCAGCGAGGCCGATATACCATGGTTTAGACAATTTCTTATGTACAATATTCTCTCACTGCCAGTCTCCTCCGAGTCATAGAATACATGTTATTGCATAGATTCTACTGCCCAATTACATCAATAGATTGCCACGCCAACCGTTCACCCTTGTATGCCTCAAGATAGTAATTGCGGCCCAGCTGCCTCACCCGAACCTCGTCCCTCAAGCAGTAAATAATCTTTGCCCCCCACTCTAGTGCCAGCTCACTTGTCATCGTCTCCCACTCCGGTCCTTCGAACTGCTCAAACTCATTGTCATGCAGGATCCAAGTCGCAAGGCGCATGTCAATCTCCTCCAGCATCCCTCCTACCAAATTCCGATTCGATATGTCATCCACAGAGAGTTTGCGGCGTTCGTGTCCTTGTTCCTCCAATAGTCGCAACTGGTGACCGTTCGTGCTGTGAAGAACATTGAGCAGTGAATCTGATCCATCATGGATTGTGGTCTCAGGTGAGACAATCGGCTGATATCGAGGTTCCCAGATGTACAAGGTAACAGTAGGTAGAGATAGACCATGATAGGCTTCCGTAAATTGTGGGGTTGAGCGGATTTTGTAGGCGGCTCTGCGATGGAGGGAAAGAGGAATGTCGAGATCGACATGAGGTTCTGCGGGAAGGAGAGGGTTTGGTATGGCCTGGCGATATGCATCTCTATTCTGCTGTTGGCGGTGCAACTTCGCACTGTGTCTCAAAGGTAAAGGTTGCATCTCAGGCGAAAGTTGGCCAGGAACTTACATGGGAGATTGTCGGTATTTAGCATTGTATGCCTTCGCAGCGAGTGCTTTGTCTGCTGCAGTGTGATGCTTCGCACGTCGACCCATGTCGTGGTAGGAAGTAGAAGGCAACAGACTGCGATCGGTGAACTTGAAGCGGTCAGGTATTTTAAAAAAATTGAAACTTCTTGACCTTACAACTTTGTTCAATAGATTCCACTCACTCCGAAGGATGAAATGAGCTTGTGATTGAGGTAGGGCTTGCTTAACATATGGGTAAGACTCAGCATGAGATTTATTCGCTTTCCGATTGGTTCGGGAACTCACGCCGATCATATTGCTGAAAATGGACGATGCCAGACTTGCTTGTCGCGTCTTATCATGATTCCCTCCTTGCGGCCTACTCCCCATTGCAGTGCCTGATCTACATCCACCTCTGTTTCCTAGCCTCTACCTCTTTTTTCTTTCTGATCTGGGTTTAGACAGTCTCCGTATCCCATCGACCTCAGCCTCTTGAGCCTCAAGAACCTCTTACTCGTTACGGACCCGTTCTTGAACATGTTAAGGCGTTGGCATTCCCTTTCTCCTGCATCTTCGACTTCTCTTTCAACATGCCCGTGTGGACGCTGGACTAGCGGCATGAGTCTATATATAAGAAATTTGAACAAGGACTGTTTTCTCTTCCTCTCTTGCCTCTGCCCTTATTTTGGCGCGTTCTCTAGTGAGTCCCCCTTTTCTTCCTATTCCGAACGTGTTGAGCTCATTTGATATATACAGCTCTCACTCTTGTTCTGCTGATATTGTGTTCTGCCTTATCATCCCGATGTCTTGTTCTGCCTTTGGTGAGTCTGAAATTTTCGGGTCTGCGACGCCCTTTGCTGAAGAAATACATTCTACGCCTCTTAGCTCTTTTTTTGGCCTTCCCCTTGGTGGCTCCCCTCTCTGTCTTTCCAGTCTCAATATTTTGTTGCTCTTCATCAGGTAAGTCTGAAAATTCTCGTGTCTGACGCCTGCAACTGAAAAAACCCTTAGTTTCCGTGTTACCGCTTCTTTTGTTCTCCTCTCGCTTTTCAATCTCACGTCTATTTTTTTTATTTACCTCCCTCTGTAAGTTTATCTTGTACTTACTGATTGTAGACTCCTGACACGGTCTCTTCGACTTATTCTAGAATATTCCCCGTATGCATACTCCCTCCAACAAGCTGCCAACAGGAAATCACCCCTTTCCTGCACAGCCAGCACCCCGTGGTCGCTTCCCATCATCCCTACCATCTCGCCAGTCGCCAAGTCATTCGACCGGGTCGTCGTCATTGTCTGCTGCGACGCCTTCCATGACCCCTGGAAGACGTCGCGTTAAGTCTCCAATTCCTGAGACGACACCGACACGACTACGGCAGCATATAACTATGACAACAGCGGCCTCACCGTCAATTCTTGGACGACAGCGAAGCCGCAAGCCATCACCCCCACTAGAAGTCACGAGTGATAGTACCTTGGCAGCTGCTGAGGTTGAGGTGGTGCCTGCGGATAAGCCCAGTGACGTGCCCGCTATTACTGTAGATCCGGCATCTGCGTATGCCCTTGCGCAGAGCCAGCCCAACTGGGAGCAGCAGCCTCCCATGCATCGTTCGCCCCAACTAGACGCATATCACCCTTATGCAGGAAGGCCACCATACCTGATGGGAGATGGTAATCCACACTTTCAGGCCCATGATCCTTACTACCCGCATACTACCTCTCCATATCTGCCAAATGTTGGCCTAGCTCCGCCACCCCATGCTTTCATGCGTTCGCAATCTCCTAACGGAGGGTATATGATGCCTCAGCGCTCAGAGGGTGCGCAAGTGCGACCCAATAGTGGATTTCTTGAAGACATGTCGTCCTCAGATTGGGTCACCTCAGGCTACTCGGACAGGGGTGTAGGACATCCCGAGAGTCGTCTGCAGACCCCTTCCTTGCTTAATTCTCCACTGCCCCCGAACCCCATCGAGTTGACCTCCACTGGCCGCCCGTCATTGACAGTATCGGAGCAGCCGCATATCACCACTCCAAACTCGTCAACGATGATCAAAGATACAGATCCTGCAGTCTCGCCTCTAAACGAGGCCCCAGATCCTCCTGCACCGTTTCCTCTGGACAAAATGTCTAACTCGCCTGAAGAGGCTCACGAGGCTCCAGCTGTCTCCCCGAAATCCACTCAGGGGGCCGGAGGCCGTCCAACTACGAAGGTGTTGGGCTTCATTGATGAGGGATTCAGCCGGATAATGGCGATCATTGAGGAGCTTGCGGAGGTCACGGGAAAACCTCCCTCCGACCTTTATCGCAGGTTGGAGAAATCTCGAAAGGGGTCCTCTGATGGGCAACTCTGGAACATTTATCTACACTACTTTGCGCGTCATGAGGATGAGGAAGCGGGCAGAATCAATAAGTCCCTCCAGCGCACTCAAGCGTTTCGGAGTCAATGTTATGCACAGTACAAGGCAGATCACCCCAATTTTCAGGAGTTGTTAGAGACCTATCACGCACTCGAGATGGCGAATACAGAGATGACAGTGGGCCAGCGTAAGCGGGAGGTTGAGAAGTACGAGAAGAAGTTGCGGGACATGGTGAGTTGAAAAACCTTCTTCGCTCATGCTGATAATAACTGTTGTTCTTACAGGCAATGGAAGCCTCTCGGACGCTCGATATCGATACCTTTGTCATGACGGCTGGCAACATTGTCTTGTCCGATCACGGACTGGTTAGCTTTTATGAAACGCCCAATGCCACGGGGGTATGTATTCTTGTTTCAATAGCCCACTCTACCGGTCCACGTTACTCACCACTCATTAGTTCCTATCTGATAAGACTGGCATCGAGCCAAATGAGGCTCAGGCTGCGTTCACCGTGCACGTTTTGTGAGTCTTGTCGTTTGCATCTGACGTCTTTCTGATAGCCTTCATTCTAGTAACCAAAAGGCCATGGATTCTATCGCCTTCGCACGAGACCCGAAGCCAAATAGCCCTCGCATGAAGACAGAAGACCCTTCGCCATCAGGTACATCGGGTGACAATATATCGCCGTCATCGTTGCTTCTTGCTATCAAGCAAAAGCTATCCGAAATGTTTAGTATGTCATACTCCGCCTCCCTCTGGCTCTTAAATGACTGACCTAACTATTGACAGAGGAGTTCGGTGTCTCCATTCCCATGAATCAATTTCCCTGGAAGTTGTTGCTCGCTCTCTTGGCCAAACACGGACTCGTTCTAAGCGGTTATCCTGATATCCTTATGCCCGGTGAAGTCCGAGGTAACAACAAGACCAAAGGGATCGGCGATCTCTTCAGTACGGAACAAGTTGATCTTGCCACCTCGCTCGGGCTCATGGGACGGACGAACTTCCCAACCATCCTTTCGCGAGCTCCACAAGACCGCCTAGACGGTTCGTGATATTTTAATATATATTCTGCATCGGCGTCCACTTACAATACACGCTTAGGTATAAAGACCGGATTACATCCCGTAGTCATCTGCCGACGCCCACCCCCAGGTTCGGATGCCCTGCGAGGACGTCAAGCCTACTACTCCATAGATGACAAGCTACCTACCTACCGTGTTGATGGTCCTCACCGACTTGCTGACGATCGTCTACTACCTGTAGCACCATCACGCACCCGTGTTCCTCCCAAGGACAACGATGACATCATTATCCTCTCGTCGTCTACACCACAATCCAAAGCTTCCTCTGACAAGAGCTCAGATGTATTTGCAAGCAGCCCCCAGCCAGCTGCCCGAGGACCTAGGAAGAGGAAAACTCACGTTGACTCATCCTTACCGCCATCCGACGACGACGACCTTTACGTTGCAGACTCCAAGTCGAAGAGGAGTAAAGTTGTGGGTGGCGGCCAGAAGGTGGTTGCAGTGAAGAGTGAGCGGAAGGGCAAGGATGCAAGTGTGAAGGGGAAAGGAAAGGAGAAAGGAAAGGAGAAAGAGACAGGGAGGCAAGTATCGACGAAGCGGCTTAAGAAGAGCATAAAGAGCGTAGTTTTCATCGAGGACGAAGACAGTAGCTCATCAGATGACAAACCGCCTCCTGCGACGAGGCCCAAGCCCAAGCCTGCCTACCGCGGTGCAGCCAATCTGCAAGGGTCTGTACCAGACTCTGCGGAGAAGCAGAAGGATGCGGCTTCGACTCCTGGTGGTGAAGATACAGCACAGCACGCAACCATCCATGCAACCCCACCTCACACAACACCCATCCCCGTCTCCATCCCACCTCCACCTCTAGCTGCTGAGTCTCCTCGCAAGGAACCCGCAAAACTAGGCATTGGACAGACGGCGCCAACCTCGGCTATTCCGTCTGAGGAATCATCTCATCGCATCCCCGATGCACCTGCTGTTCCAACTCACAGAGCAGCCCCTCTCGATACCGGAGGACAATATCCTCCTCTCGGGCCTCGTCCCCCTCTACGTAACTATCCTGCCGATGAGCGCAACCATTTTTACCACAGACAACCTCTTGTCAGAGGTATGGATGCATATGGTGCCCAGCCGCCTATGCCCTACCAGAACTCAGGACAATTGATGTATTCGGGAGATGGAGACATTCCAGTGGAGCGCTACAGGGACTACTACGGGTATGGACCACCTCCACGCGAGTACTATGCGCCACCATATCCGCACGCCATGCAACCTAGAGGGCAGTCTCCATACATAGCACACCCACCTGCTCCACATCATCAACAGCCGCTCCACAATCCTTATCTGCAGCCAGACATGGCAGTGGCCCCCAGAGGCGTGACGATGAGCAACGCGGTGGCGTCGTCTTCACGTCTCTCCCCATCCGATACTACTAAACCCTCCTAAACGATTATGGACATTCGTGTTTGGACATGTTCTTGCTATATTTGTCTTGCTCCTCCTCGCCTCCCCCCACCCCCCCGTCCCGTCTGACATCTCTTGGACAATTTCTTGAGTCATCTTGCTATTCTTCGTCAAACATCTTGCCATTCTTTCACCCCTACACATCGACTTTATACCTGGGTTTACTATTTCGTCTTCTGCCCTTAGAGGTGGGTATGGTATGGTACTCGAGTCTATTGCAATATATATTATCTCTGCGAATGATTTAGTCTGCCAGGCTGCGAAAGTGCTAAATTAATATTTCTGGCACAATTGTAAATGGCGCAAATGGCCAGATATCATGGAATGCGGACAGAGATTGCACGGAGGTCGAAGAGCCTCGTCAGTCTTAACTAGGGCATTATCACTGGTAAAGTTTTTAAATATGTGAAGAGGCCCTGTAGCCTCCTGTGCCTCCCGGGGCCTGCTACAGAGGCCCTGGGCGATTCCGATCTCTTAGATGGGTTTCATCAAACCTAATAACCCCATCAAGTTGATCAGCCTCGTGCTGCCTAGGCTGGGCATATTGGTTTTCGACCCCTCTTGGTTCTGACTGGCAACGTGTTGTGCAGGGCTGAGTGCAGGCAAAGTCAAGGCTGTGAAACGTCTTACTTTAATGGCACGGACAAATTGATAGAAGCCTTGTGTCTACAACGTGCCTGGGTGACCGGTCTTTGTGCCCTAAGTGACCCTCGTGTCCCCCACCCGACATATCAAACATTTTCCTTTTTAGTCCTCCATCCCTCACCTATGTTACATTGACAAGGGCCCCGCATCAAAACCTAGACTAAGGTTGACACTCATTGCGGTTGTACCATATGAGGAAATCACGATCACAGATTTCTCCGTCTTACCGACGAAATATGCTTCCTATTTCTTCGTCCAGCAGTCGAGATCTAGTAACACCGAGTCCTCCATCTCGAGAAAGCAGCCACGATGAATTCACACCTGAACGTCCCTCCAAATCGGTGGCTAGCGAATTCATCTCACCCTCCACTCGCTCAGATACAACATCAAACCTTCCTTCTTACGTTCGTACCGCAATCAATACCCTCTATGAGGAAATATACGGCGCAGACCCCTTGCAGTGTCTAGTAACCCGCTCAAAGCTCAGTTTGATAATATCTCATGCAGTCCAGCGAGCGAGTAAGCCATTCATGGTAAGTCACGATCTCTCTGTCGTGCGCTCTTGGCTCATTCCCCCCTTAGTTGACCCGTTACGAATACTGCCTAGGATTAGGATTTCTTAGTTTTCATGTTGATAGCAGAAGAAATCTCCTGTACCGTACGTTATCTAACAATTATCTTCGATCAAATGTGCTTATATTTTGTTGCAGTCAAAACCGACTGGCACACCGCGTTCGATGCTGGCAAATTGATACTACTCCCAGATGCTGACACTCTGGTAGAAGTCTATCGCTACGTCCGATCGGCCATTGCCTGGCGGAGAGATCCAGCTTCAGGTCGCGTCGAAGATTTTACTTCCAAGGCAAGTGTGTTCTGATTGCATACTGATTAGGATACTCATATACAACTTCCACAGTGGAAACTCGAGTCTAAAACACGTTATCGCTTAATCCCACTGCCCAGTCTCGAGCCTGAGCCAATAGCACGCATGATCGACGACAGAACTTGTAATCTTCACCATCATCCTTATCGCGATCTCCCTGAACTCGAATGCCACATCGCTCCTCCGTATGCCATCATTAATGCCGGCCCCAAGTGCGTAGGTCTTGATATCGACAAGCTCGCCCTCGACTATCACGAGTCAGAGGCTTGTGAATCTCAGAGAGCGCTAAAGGCCGAACTAGAGCTATTACGCGATACTTGGGCGCTTTTCGAGGACGCAGGAGATGCTGCGAAAGCATGGGAAGAGAAAGAGAGAGAAGAGAAGCGGAAGCGGAAGTGTGACGATGACAGTATGGATACAGCCTCATGAACAACCAGGCGTACGAGACGATCGCAATACTCTGCGAATAACGGCGAAGGAACTCAGCCTAGTCCTTCTCGTCCAGGTTCACGCGCGTCTAGACAGCGGTCTGCAGGCTCCAATACCGGTAAACAGCCTACACAACCTTCCAACACTCGCAAACGGAAATATGGATCTAGCTCTAGCGGAGTCACCTTGACCGAAGCTGCAGTTTCGTGTTTTTACAAACGGCAGAAGATGGGTGATTTGAATGCTACGGTTAAACGCTGGGTTGAATCCACTTACAGCTGACCCAGGTGCCCTCTTGGGTTTCATGCCCCCACATGTGTTTTGCATAGTTTACTGGATTTGCTGTTGGATGGATGTCCGGTTTCGTGATTAGCAAGTAATGCGTGGTTTAGCCACCACATCCCTCATTTGCTTCTTTATACTGTATTGACTTCGAAAGTAAGATAGTTAATTAGATAGCGGACATATAATATTGGAATTGTGGATGGGATCGACATAACATCAGAGCAGGCGTGAATAGGAAACACAGGAGAATAGCAACAAAATATTGAGAGACTGCAAACATATGACCTGCTAGACTGCAGTTGGACTAGGAAGTTGGATAGAATAAGAAGAAACAATGAGAATTAAAACAATATTGACCACTCACGCTCCAGAGTGACCATAAAATGTAGAATGATACGCACGGATCGGGAACACAGGACCAAAATGACGGACAATGGGAGTACGAATATGGGATAGAACGTAGTAACGAGATAGTGAAGTTGACCTCATCTTCTACAATTCCCGATTTTCGTTCGATGTAATGAATGGCCCTCCCCGCTTGCAGCGAAGCTTAGGGATGACGACACTGATGGCAGCCGAGAGATCTGTCGTGTGCTATGTTGAAATGAGTATATTAGAATCTGATCAACAGATTTCATGAATGAAACACTCACCGAATGTGATAAATGAAGCTTCGTCGCGGTCTCACTCCCGGGGCCCTTCACGATCGGGTTTGCCAACGAGTCTACAATGGGGGAATCCGCCCACGGCATCCGATGTATAGTCGATTCAGGCGTCTTGACAACGGAGCTCATCGTCGTCGCCACGAGTCATACCTAAGCCCATAACCTTCTCTTCCTCCTCCTCATGCTGCTCCCGCTCCCGCTATTGTCGTTATTCCTGTCTCGCAGTCTGCTCCTCCTCCTCGACCCTCTCCAGCTCATGCGGCACGGTCAATCGAATGCTCCATGTATCGTCGTCATCTGCACCAGCACCACCAAAGTCTTCTTCCTCCCATCCTCGCTCGCGCTCATATTCACCCTCACGATCTCACGAATCGTGCCTAGGGGCCTTCTCGATAAAAAAGGTTAACCTAGCATTTGATGTTGTGTTCAGCAAACCCCCCTTTGAGAGCGCGCACTTTGTCGAGGTGGGTGGCGAGCAACGTCTGTCTGTCGTGAAGTTGAGTTTGGAGGTCAGCGAGAGCCGGTGCGATGGCAATAGATGCCATTATCGGTGGCTATTGCGGATCCGATGACTCGTGATTTTGAGCGGGTGGGCGAACGGGGGAGGGAAGAAACCCCCGGATCCAGCCCAACCTTGTTGAGCATAACCACCTCCTTTGTATTCGGCTCCGCATCGAGCGCGCGCATGGCAGGGCTGAATGACGAGGTTGTGTGCGGCGATATGTGTGGCTAGGGGGGAGGTGACGTTGAGCGAGAGGGTGGGGGTGTTGGGGAGGATGTGAGCGCTTGGGCGCTTGAGAGGTGCTGTAGGCTAGATACAAAGATTAGTTTAGTGCAATATATTTCATTAGGGAGTACGGACCGATCGTAAACTCGTTCATTGGATCTCCTACAACATAGTAGTCCACACACGGCCTCGTGAAAAACCCACTCCCAAGCAACAACACCCCCTTCTTCGCCTGCGTCTCCACCACCCTCCCCGCCCTTCCAAACACGCAATATGTTTCTCCCCTCCCTGCCTGGCAACTGGAATTTCAGGGCGGGGGTCGCAGAGGGAGTATGTCGGCTGATGCTGATACGTGGTTTGAGGTGGTGGGAGGCCGGAATGCAGAGATCGGGCAAGGGTGGGTGATTTTGACCCCGAGAGGCAAATACCGAGCGTACGCACTCGGTACCACTTGGGCATCGAACATGGATAGCAGGGGCATAGAGGGAGTATGTGGGCCTGTTTTTATGCGCGGTTTGAGGTGGTGAGATGCCAGGATAGCGAGCTCGAGCTGGGGCCAGGGTTGTGCCCTGCCAAACCAATAACCGAGTGCGACGCGACCTGTATTGGTCTGGTGTGGAGGTTGTTGTCAAGAATCGTTTATAGAGTCCATGAGGTGAGGAGAAAGCGGTGGTGGTGGTGGTGGAACGCCAGGAATGGAAGACCGGGCGGGGGCGGTGTTTTGCCCTGCCAAACCGAAAACTGAGCGCGTCGCACTCGGTATCTGTCGAGTGTGGATGCCATGGGTGCGGATCGTTTATAGGGGCAATGAGGTGAGGAAGATGCAGTGGTGGTGGTGGTGGGACGCCAGGAACAGGAGATCGGGCGGGGCCAGGGTTTTGCCCTGCCAAACCGAAAACCGAGCGCGACGTGCTCGGTATCGGTCGGTGTGGATGATGATGGCGCAGGTCGTTTATAGGGACTACGGGGCGAGGAAGATGCTGTGGTGGTGGTGGTGTATGCCAGGAACGGGAGATCAGGTGGGGCCAGGGTTTTGCCCTGCGAAACCGAAAACCGAGCGTGACGTGCTCGGTACCGGTCGGGTGTGAATACTGTTGGCGCATGTTGTTTATAGGGACTACGGGGTGAGGAGGAAGTGCTTGTGGTGTTGGTGGGATGCCAGGACCAAAAGATTGCGTGGGGGTTTGCCTCGCCTAACCGAAAACCGAGTGCACACGCTCGCCGTACCATCAAAAGGTTTGGTAACGAAGCTTAGCGAGGGTGTACACGCCCGCGTTTATATCGTGGTTGAGGTGGTAGGGTGCTACATTGGGGGGAACGAACAACCTGCAGTAAATTTAATTAATGAATTAATGAAGAAGAAAAAATAGAACCGCAGTATGCGTACCTGGTGCTCTCCCATCTACCCTTCATCATCTCCCACTTCTATTACATTCCCGCACACAATCCCGTCACTCGCCGTGGTTGGGGTTGCACGATGTTGAGCCTCATGGGGCCGGGTGATACAATCCTGAACAGTGCCCATAGAGAGTTCCAATATAAGAAATGACTCAGATTGTGGTTGAGAGAGAGATAGACTTACATTAAAAGATAGACAGAGGCGGAGAACAGCGATATGCGCACATCTACGGTTCCGGGAGGTGGATGTGAGACTCCTTCACGGACCCAGCAAGCCTCGGGAGAATGCAGTCAACGGCCCAGCAAGCCTCGCGCGTTAGTCCATAAATCCCGTTGGAACCCTCGGTATGCATATGTATGGTGTTCCGGCTGCACTTTGATGGTTGCACAATCCAGTTTGGGTTGCGCATTTGCAGATACACAGGGAGCAGGCCCCCTGAAGCTCCCACTTATGTTTGTCCGGCGCCGTCCCGGCAATCCGGCCTCAAATCCGCAATAATTTGCGGCTCAAATCCGCTATTCCGGACAGGCATGTTGAAAATCACGTGATATTACCCAAAACGGAACGTTAGCCAAATTTTCTCCCCGCTCACGCGCTTTTGTACCTATGTTATGATGCATATAGAATGTATATATCCAAGCCTTTCGCAATTATCGCTTCCCAGCCGATGTCGCAAAAGGACTTGTTCGGCGAAGGCGTGAGTATGCGGCTGCATTGGGGCATCCGTAACGGCGCAAGAAAAGAGGCGAGTAGTTAATGTCCTCAATGATAAGTATTGTAATGATAAGTATTAATCATATTATTGAAAACGGAAAATTACGATCGGCCATAAGAGTCATGGAACGGTGAAACCGATAAATATTAGTATTTGAGCACCTCGATTGTGTAACAGTTTTGTGTTTTCTGTCTTGGCAGGCTTTGACAGCTGCCCTCGACAGGCTCTTCACAATGAGGTCCAGCGGTGTGCCTTTGGACATGTGCCAGAATCGATTTACGGTTTACCTGGGAGATTGAGCCCGCACAACCAACTGCCTTTTTCAGAAGGCGCGGCAAAATGTGTGATCGGCCGGCAAGTGACGATGCCGGTGCTCGGCATCCGCGTGATAGTGCCCGAGACTTCGTCGAAACATCGCTAAGTCCACTCGCACTGGCGTTCAAGCACATATACGGCCCCTAGACACACAGAATAAGTGCCGTCAACATAGTATACAAGTTTTAATCCATACGAAGCACCCAGATAACATTCATAACTGTCTCGCAACCTCATAACTCCATCTGCTGATTCAAAGTTTGGTCCCTCCCATAGTTACACTAAAAAATGTTGCCAGCCATGCCATAATTTATGTAAATAAGGATAATGTCAGAGATGTAGTGAGGTTCCATGAGCTCTACAAGGGTATATATTGGTATAATTGTGTAGGTATGGGTGCGAAGATGGTATTTAGGTCCAATTTATCAGTGCGGGGCGTACGAATTTTTCCTCTTCTGGGATTTCTCCAGAGAGGCGTTAAGTATGGTCGTAACGGTTCGACGACGTTTCCGTTGAGCATCAGTTGTTGTGATGGAAGATGTTGAAGGGGGGACTCGAATGGTAAAAGATGGATCGGGTTGGATTTCCCCACGTTGTGATGACGGCGGAATAAACTGGAATGGATCGAGGTGTAACGAAGGAACCACATGTGGTTGCGTAGTTGTAGATTGTGAAGGCAGCTGCATGATTGTGTTGCTGAATGGTGGGGTGGAAATGTCACGAGTGACGCGTGATTTGGATAAAAGCTGGGCACCCATTAACTGTACTTGCGAATCTGGAGTTGTAGGTTGAATAGTCAATGGCATAGGTGTTGCCGAGGCTGGCTCGTAGTCGAGCTCCATGCAATTAAAATTCTCGATGAGTCGCGTCAGCGCTGCGCTGAGCTGATCGAGTTCTGATCGGAGCTTGACAGCCCGCTGTGCGTCCTGCTGTTTTCGAATTTGTGTTGCCTTCAGGTATATGCCGAGCTGCGCGAGTTTTGGGGCTGCTTGTTCAAGCTCGTAGAATGTCCTTGCGATCGTCTGTTCGTCTATACCCACCTTCGCAGTGCCCTCTAAGGCCGAAAAATCGAACTCATCACCATCGCCGTCCTCATTACTTGCATCTGTATCAACACTATCTTCATCGTCTGATTCGGGATGGGGCTCGTTACTATCAGGCTGGGTCTCGTCGTTATCAACCTCAGCCAACATGTCATCCCTCAGTGCATCGTCCACTGCTGCAGCAGCCCTCTGTATCGGCGGAATGACAATAGTGGGTAATTTTGCAGTGTTCACCGAAGCTGGGGGAGCTGGGGGGAGTTGAAATGCATGTGAGGTTTCCGTGTTCTGTAATACGATGGCATCTTTAGCTGACAATGGGACAGGGATATGTAATGTTGACTCGAGTAGACCACTTGCTCAGCATTCGTCAACACGAAGTAAAGCAGCTCGAATATGCTTGCATGCACCGCCCCTCTGCGAGAAATCTTTGCAAGTGCAGCGAGCAGTCCCGTCAAGGCAAAGTATGACTTGATACTCGGTAGGAGATGGTTCGTAAATGGTGCTGATGGAGGAGTGGCATGCAAAGGTGAGTTTATCGTGACTTTCGAATGTTGGGTGGCTAATCTGATTGTTCGCTAGCAATGTTACCGCTGCTGCTTCACGTTCAGGATCTGAGGTCAAATATGCAGTTGTCGGGATGATGGACACTGTGAGTGATTTCGTTTCCAACAACAAGGCATCTCCCCCTGGAAGCTGGCGAACCAATGCTGCCCATCGTAAGTCTTCGGCTCTTTGCATAGCACGCTGCTCAAAAATGGATGGCAGCACTTTTGTGATGAGGAGTCGTAATAGCACATCGATTCGAAGGCGCTTTCCGCCACGCTGCCAGCGCTTCAAGTGTTTCCGCTTCAGCAAGCCATTGAACGACTCAAGGTGATTGGTCGTTGGCAATACCCCCTCGATCGGGCATTTGAGAACCCGCGCAGCGGTACGACGACCGTAATCAGACCAGCTTTTCCACAATGTGTCTGTCGTCCAATAGCCGAGTAAGTAATCATTCAGATGCTGTAGTCCCTTAGCCGCAACCGATGCATGCCCATTCTCTGCCATCGCTTCTAGTACCTCCGCCTCCTTCATTATGATCGCACGTGCATCCTCAATGGTCGTTGTGTGAATGAGCATGTCCTCGATACGTGCTAGGCGGTGCTTGACCTCAATATAGATAGGTGAGTTCCCCTTCAACACACGGTTGCGATGATTTCGCCATGACTGACGCAAATGAAATTTGCAGATCAGTAGCCATATCGCCGGGAATACCGCCACCAATGCATTACGTTCCATCAAGTCCGTGTCGGTTATGGCAACGTACACGACAAATGGTACGCCATTGCGAGTACCCAATGTTTGTGTCCATTTCATAAGCAGTTCCTCGATGATTTCCGTATTGTAACCTGCAGCCGTATGTCGATTTCCAGAAGGTGCGGAAAAGAACAAAAAGGCGAGAGGTATGCCTTTTCGGTCTTCATCTATGCCCATCACAATAAAAAGCAGGAGCTTTTTATCGCAGACTCCGAATGTGCCGTCGAGGATGATCTGAGACTTGTGTGCATACTTCCATGCCGCCTCCTTCATCTCCTGGGTAGCAACACACACCTTCAAACGATCCTCCTTCTTCGCTCGTTCCGAGTAGTAGAAGATAGCATCCGCAAGTACACTATTGTACTGCAAGGAGTCCTTGTCCAGCCACTCATGTAGGTTAAGGTGAGCTGATTCAGTGACTTTGACACCTTGAAGGCGGTAGAACTGACGGTACAGAGAGCGTGTGTCTGCTGATTTCATCAGGAAACGATAGTTGTGATACTTTGCGGTGTCCTGCCCGTCAACAAATGAACAAGAATTGACAATTGTGCGGTTGGTCTCCTGGATATCTGTCAAGGTAACCCCATCTTTTAATTGACCCAAGGCTACCTTGAATACAGACGGATGGAGAGTATTCGGAGGAAACCGCTGGATTTGTGCAGTCTTGCATGCATCATTGTGCTCAAAGTAGCCACGAATGCGAAGGATCTTCTGTGACTCTGCTGCGTATGTAATTTCAGCATGGGCTAGGCATCCTGTGAAATCTACGGGATTGTGACGTGTCTTGTGCCCCGCTACTGCATGGTTATAGCCGCAGTCACTGGATAAATGCTATCTGAATAAACTGCAGAAAGTATACTCAGAAGGCTGACACACCATTGATACAATGTTCGTTGAGTAACCTTCCCCTTCTTCCCTGTACTCCTTGACCACTTTATGCTCCAGCGGGAGCCCACACTCTCCCGTGCATCCAGGTCCAGGTGTCGTGTACCTAGAGCAATGGCAGCCCCTATTTGACTGTTATCATCCTTTGTGTATGTGGTGTCCTCTACTTGATTTATTGCATAGAGCTCATTTATTTGAACTTTCTGTGATTCAGTTAATGTGAGCTTGTCAATGTATAACTTGGATGCTTGACTTCGCGCAGACAAGCCATTTTTTTCACCACTGGCATGGGCATTGAGATTAATGAATGATCCTGCCGCTTTCCGATATTGCTGACATTTTTTAGGCTCTGTAGACTGCGAGACGGGATCCATACTGAGAGGATAAATAGGAAATGGGTAAGTCTTCTGCAAATTGTTGCCACACTTGGCATATAGGTCCGTCTATGGGCTATATTCTTGCACAAATTATACATGTATATGTGTAGAGCTTGTAACAGTTGTGATACACCTGCCTATTTCATTGAATCTATATGCTCATGGCTGAATTTTCCACACAGAGGTCAGCCGCAACATTACGGTGCCACTCAGGACACAACTTAAGAATCAGGAGGTGGAGTTGCGAGACAGTTTTTGAATGTTATCTAGGTGTTTCGTATGGATTAAAACTTATATACTATGTTGGCGGCACTTTTTTTGTGTCTAGGGGCCGTATATATGCTTGCACGCCAGTGCGAGTGGACTTAGCGATGTTTCGACAAAGTCTCGGGCACTATCACGCGGATGCCGAGCACCGGCATCGTCACTTGCCGGCCGATCACACATTTTGCTGCGTCTTCTGAAAAAGGCAGTTGGTTGTGTGGGCTCAATCTCCGTTTACCTGCCACCAAAAATTTTCGGCCGGTCCGGCCCCAAATCCGCAATACCTGGACAAGGCTCTGCCTTTCCTGACCTAAAATCTGCTATTCCTGGACAAGGATAAGGCCATTTTGGAGGCCTAAAATCCGCTATTTTCCAGACAAACATAAGGCGGAGCTTCAGGGGGCCTCAGGGAGCATAACCCCCTTTTGGGTCGGACAAAAGGCTAACATCATTGTGACATTAGATGAAATAACGATCACATTTTGCATATTACAAAATGTTATCGGAATTCTAACTTTGGTCAGCATTTTGCAGGGTCCCAAATGTTGATCAAAATTTGACTTGGGTCAAAATTTAGATAGGATTTTGCCTGACTCAAAGACAAAATCATGTTCGGCTTTTGCAGTACACAAAGCTCTGTCATAATTTAAACTGTTGGGTATATCTTGCATATGCAATTAGTTAAACTTTAGACAGCCTTTTGACAGAGTTTTGAATGATTCAAAGGCTTAAACTATAATTAAAATATTGTCACCATTTTGTGCATTACAAAATCTCAATTATTTTAACATGAAAATTGCATTGCATTGACCTGTTCCTAAAGGCCATGTTGAGAAACACTTAATGTTAACCTACATAATCTGTTAATGAATTCCAAATATGATAATCTATGTGAGGAGATAGCATATTGGTTATTAACATTTTGAGGATTGTTAAAAGGAAAGGACTTGTACCGGGTGTGCTTGCAACAGCCCATAAAAGCAAGTTCTTTAAATTGTTGCTGCATAATATGATGATAGGCCACAATAAGGGTAACAATCAACAAATTAACTGGATTAAACTCTCACCTGAATTGGTTTGGAAAACAGTCCACAAACTAATTGGATTGTCATACAAAGTTGCAGATGTCTGCAATTGGATTGCAATACCAAGTTGTGGAAGACTGTCCACAGAGTGACTGATTTGGGATCTGGAGTTATTGAACAAATTAAAATTGGCATTTTTGTTGTGGTAAAGATTGTGTATCCATTACAGTAGCTGATAGCTATCTTGCCAAAACCTATAACATCTGTGGTGTTCTCAACTGCCATCAGGTAATCATTAATAACTCAGGAACCAGGGCACTAAATGTTTCAATGCCTTGAATGATCCTGTATCTTCCCAAATATTCTGGTAATTTTACCACTTCTACCTCTCATGCTAAATAAATTTATTTGAAAACATCACTTGTGACCATGGCAACACTATCTGGATACCAATCAACTTAATGTGTGGACAGTCATCAACAAGTCTGTATGTCAATCCACTTAATATGTGGATAGTCACCCAAAATTCTGGATGTCATCCAAATAATGTGTGGACATTCATCCACAAGTCTGGATGCCAATGCAAATAATGTGTGGACTGTAGTCCGTATGCCAATCCAAATAATTTTTGGAGAGTCATCCACACATTTGAATGCCAATCCAGTTAATATGTGGATAGTCATCCATAAGTCTGGATGTCATCCAAATAATGTTTGGACATTCATCAATAAGTCAGGTTGCCAATCCAAATATTTTGTGGACAGTGATCCAAGTCCAGAGGCCAATCCAATTAGTGTGTGGACAGTCATATTTTCCAGGCAGTCATCCACACCTCCAGATGTCAATCCAAATACTGTTTAGGCAGTCATCTACATCTATGGATGTCATGCAAATGATTTGTGTACAGTACTCACAATTCTGGATGCCAATCCAAATACTTTCTGGGCAGTCATCCACATCTTCAGATGTAATCCTATTTGGATTGGCATCCAGATTAATGAGTACTGTACACACATGATTTGGATAACATGTGGAGACATGGATGACTATCCACGCATTAATTGGATTGTCATCTGGACTGTTCACATATTCTTTGGATTGGCATCCAGAAATGTGGATGACTGTCCACACACTAATTGGATTGGCATCCAGACTTGGATGACTGTCCACACACTAATTGGATTGGCATCCAGACTTGGATGACTGTCCACACACTAATTGGATTGGCATCCAGACTTGGATGACTGTCCACACACTAATTGGATTGGCATCCAGACTTGGATGACTGTCCACACACTAATTGGATTGGCATCCAGACTTGGATGACTGTCCACACACTAATTGGATTGGCATCCAGACTTGGATGACTGTCCACACACTAATTGGATTGGCATCCAGACTTGGATGACTGTCCACACACTAATTGGATTGGCATCCAGACTTGGATGACTGTCCACACACTAATTGGATTGGCATCCAGACTTGGATGACTGGCCACAAGTTAATTGCATTGGCATCCAAAGTTGTGGATGACTACACAAATTATTTGGATGACATCCAAAGATATGCATGACTGCCCAGAATGTATTTGGATCTGGAGCTGTGAATGACTGTCCACACATTGAGGTGAGTAAATTCCTACCCATGTAAATCATTTTTCTGTTGACATTTTTTTATATGAATTCACAACTGAACTTGTGGATGACTGTCCACACATTAATTGGATTGGCATCTGGACTTGTGGATGAATGTCCACACATTCTTTGGATGACATCTGCAATTTTGGATGACTGTCCACACATTACAGCCACTTTTATGAGTATGCGGAATCACTTTGTTTTCATGCCCACACTGGACTTTGTAGTAGTGCCAGCATAATCTGGCAGTCAACAAACATGGGTCCTCTCTGGCTTGTCATGCCTTGCCAAGTATATCCTGACCTCAAAGCTCAAATCCTGGTCCTTCTTTTTGAACTCGGACTCTCAGTCAAAGATATATGCAAGGTTCTAGGTATCTATAAAACACTTGTTTATCAAACTCTTCATTACCACTACATCTATGGTACTACAACCAACCCACATGCATGGTCCAAATTTGGTCCATGAAAACTCTCACAGATTGACCTTGTGTTTATTTGTGACATGATCGCAGTGCCATTGTGTTTATCTTGACAAAATTCAAGAGGAACTTGTTGCTTGTCAAGGCACCCTAGTATCAATTTCAACTCTTGCATGAACCCTTCACAGACTTGAATTCTCATGCCAGCAAGTCTCTGCCCAAGCTATCAAATGCAATGAAATTATGAGAGCTGCTTTCATGAATAAAATTGGAACAGAAGTTCTTGATCCATCTATGCTAATGTTTATAGATGAGACTGCCAAGGATGGATGGACAAGTGGTTGGAGGATGGGGTGGTCAAAGATTGGTACTCAATGTGTGCAATGGAAGTGTTTTGTGTGAGGGTGGCACTACTTGATCCTACCTATGCTCACACTAGATGGTTTGATTACCTGGGATATTATTGAAGGGTCAGTGACATGGGAATGGTTTGTCGAGTTCCTGCATAAAAATGTGGTGTGTGTTTTCACTCATATCATTCAGAGAAGTCTGATCAGTGTCCAAAAATGTATAGATACACCTTACAAATCCATATGCTGGACTCCAGAGTCTTTTGCTTGACAACTGCAGCATTCATCATACTGATGAGGTTCATCAACTTGTCGAGGAGGAGGCTAGTATGTTTTGTGTCCTGCTTTGGGTCCAGTAATTGGTACTAATAGCCATCACAGAGTGCAAACTCATATTCCTTCCTTCCTACTCCCTTGAATACAATCTAATTGAGTAGGCCTTGTGCTGTATCAAGGCCTGGTTATGTCATAATTACTATGAAAAATCATTGACTGCCCTTTATGCGCCCACCTCAGAGTAAAATACTTTAACGAAGAATCAACTTTTAAATTTCGAAAAAATTCTCATAATTTAGAATACCCCCTCGGCCTGCTAAATCACAAGTTTAAGACTATTCATTGGTAAATTTAATTAGCAATGAGGCAAACAAAATATTGGTGTTTTGAATGGCTGCACTGCTACTTGATGCGTCCATTCAACTGCCAAATGTGGCTTGTGTGAGTTTGTAGTCTCCTGTAGTCAGCCAATTCGAGACAGAAGATAGTCGTTCCTATTAGAATGTCTGATTTTATGGTCCCATGTAAGAGTAGACTATTCAAATAAAAAACAAAAATGAGTTTTTGAAAAAAATATCATAAAATTGAGTAAAGTCGTGGCTTTCCATCGATCCAACAATCAGACAATTTGACGGTTAAATGAGCAAGTAATCTGACATACAATGATGTTGGTATTTGAGATGAAACACAGCCACAAGTCGCGTCTGGGCC
>Ga0137418_10000804_pt1 | contig 28624 bp, 24 predicted proteins | sample CZODoug3_1_2_16f_FD_122242 | JGI IMG/M metagenome (GOLD analysis project Ga0137418, IMG submission 122242) | Vadose zone soil fungal communities from Angelo Coast Range Reserve, California, USA - CZODoug3_1_2_16fungal (Hybrid Assembly) | ecosystem: Environmental > Terrestrial > Soil > Vadose...
TTTATGCAACCGCCAAAAAAATCCAGGTAACGACGACAAACTCCAATTATCAGAAACGTGGTCCGTACTAAAGCAAAGCGAGAGGCGACTCAGCTCGGGAACGTTCGGGCTTGTTTTCGTGGAGGATGAGTTCGATTGCAATCAGCTTCATCGTGTTCGCCTGTGTATTTGGAGGCGCCCTGGTCGGTATGCTTCTTCGCACCTCTTTGCCCCAGCATCATCTGATTGCGGATTCGAAGGAAATTGTAAAGGTCGGGATGGGCTTGGTCACTACGATGGCAGCCCTGGTTCTCGGACTATTGGTCGCTTCCGCGAAGTCATCATACGACGCGCAGAGTACCGAGCTGACAGAGGTGTCAAGCAAGGTTGTCGTCCTAGACCGCATCCTTGCTCACTACGGGCCAGAGACCAGGGAAGTGCGCGACGTCTTGCGCAGTACCATTACCCGCGTTCTCGATGTCCTGTGGTCGAAAGATGGTAGCGACCTTTCCCGATTGGAGCCATCCACGAACGCCGAAATTCTGTACGATAAAATACAGGGGCTTTCGCCGAGGGACGATAGACAACGCGCTAACCAAGCCCAGGCCTTGGCCGTGGCTATGGGCCTTGGGCAAACGCGCTGGTTAATGTATGAACAAAGGGTCAGTTCGGTTTCGTTGCCGCTGTTGATCGTCCTTATTTTATGGCTGACCATTATTTTCATCAGCTTTGGCCTGTTCGCTCCCCGCAACGCGACTGTGGTTGTCAGCCTCTTTGCCGCCGCAATCTCGGTTTCCGGTGCGATCTTCCTGATTATGGAGATGTACACTCCCTATGCGGGTGTCATTAGAATCTCTAGCGCCCCGCTGCGCGCCGCCCTCGCACACCTCGGCCAGTAGCGCATATCTCGAAATCTTGCATTCTCCTTCTAGCATGCTGTGCCCCCTGCGGAAAAGCCTAGCTATTTCGATGGTTGACTTTCGGCGAGCTACAGACACTCGTGTCTTGTTTTGCAGATCGCGATTCATCCGTGCCCCAGCGGCATCGCGGTTTGTGAGTAAGCGCAATTCGTTTTCAGGGACGCTAAATTCCTCGGCAAATTCCGACTTGCCACAATTCAAACAGACAAAGATCTCTGGAAAAACGAACACGAGAGGCTTGTCTCGCACATGAATAGCAACTTCTGTTGGGAATTTGCACTGTCCTTCGGTACCACACGACTTACACCGCGAATGCCAATGAGCGTTTCAAGCTAGCCGTAGCAGACTTCCGCGAGAAAAAACTCTGTATCCCGCCGGAACCGGGGCGCACCACTCTATCGGCACCGCGGGAAACGGCTAGTAAAACAGACAGTTGTCCCCGCCATGACTACCTGCTGTTCTGATGCGTAAACCTGTGATCCCTTGCGGTCCAGGCTCTTGAGCACACATACGGGATCGCATACGAAACCTACTGATAGACCTCGGCCCGGAGAAAAATCATGCCTACCGCGGAGCAGAAACGCTTAGACGATGCACGACAGGGAAAATTGCCGTGGAAGAAATGGGGACCATATCTCAGTGAGCGGCAGTGGGGCACGGTACGCGAGGATTATAGCGAAGAAGGCGATGCCTGGAATTTTTTCACCCACGATCAGGCCCGTTCCCGCGCCTACCGCTGGGGCGAGGACGGTTTAGCCGGGATTTCCGATGACAAACAGCGGCTCTGCTTCGCCCTAGCTTTGTGGAACGGCAAGGATCCGATTCTCAAGGAGCGGCTCTTCGGATTAACCAACAGCGAGGGCAATCACGGAGAGGATGTCAAGGAATACTACTTCTACCTCGACAGCACGCCAACGCACTCCTACATGAAGTACCTGTACAAATACCCTCAGGCGGCTTATCCCTACGCCGATCTAGTAGACGCGAACCGCCGTCGTTCCAAGAACGACATGGAGTATGAGCTGCTCGATACCGGCCTTTTTAACGAGGACCGCTATTTCGACGTCTTCGTGGAATACGCCAAGGACGGCCCCGAGGACATCCTGGTCCGAATCACTGCAGCTAACCGTGGACCCGAGGCGGCCGAACTTCACCTCTTGCCGACCCTATGGTTCCGGAACGACTGGGCGTCGTGGATTGCTGAATCCAACAGGGCCTCTAAGAAACCGAACCTGAGGCAGATCGAGGCAGCCGCGGGCACGAATGCAGTTGCGGCAACTCATCCGCTGCTGGGTGAATTTATCCTTTCTTGCGAAGGCGAGGTGCCGCTGCTCTTCACCGAGAACGAGACGAACAACGAACGGCTTTTCCCTGGGCAAAAGAACGAAAGTCCCTACGTCAAGGACGGCATTAACAACTGCGTCGTACAAGGCGATCAGGCCGCGGTGAACCCCGAACAACAAGGCACTAAGGTTGCGGCGCACTATCGGCTGGTCGTGCTTCCGGGCCAGTCTTCAACGCTGCGGCTGCGCCTCATGGGCCAGACCGATGCGGGCAAAAATGCAGCCAGCAAAACTACTGCATCCTATTTCATCAAGGAGTTCGACGACGTCCTGACCGCCCGCCTTCAGGAGGCGGACGACTTCTACCGCTCTGTGACGCCTCCTTCGGTTCCTCCGGACGCCGCCAAAGTGATGCGCCAGGCTATCGCCGGCATGCTCTGGAGCAAGCAGTTCTTCTTCTTCGATGGTTACAACTGGCTGCAAGAACACAACTCCAATCCGCTCCATTCCGGATATCGCAATTCCCGGAACTCGGAGTGGTTCCACATGCTCAGCCAGGACATCATCTCCATGCCCGACAAGTGGGAGTATCCCTGGTTCGCGGCCTGGGACCTCGCCTTTCACACTCTGCCACTCGCAATCGTGGATCCGGACTTCGCCAAGGAACAGATGGAGCTGATGCTCCGTTCAAACTACCTGCATCCCAGCGGACAGATGCCCGCCTATGAGTGGAATTTCAGCGATGTGAATCCCCCGGTTCACGCTTTCGCCACCCTCTTCTTGCTGAGGACCGAGCAGGCCCTGCATCGCGAGACGGATGTCGATTTCCTTAGGGTGGCTTTCAGGAAACTCCTCCTGAACTACACCTGGTGGGTGAATCGCAAAGACCGCTTCGGCAAAAACGTGTTTGAGGGAGGCTTCCTCGGCCTTGACAACATCGGCGTGTTCGATCGCAGCGCGCCGCTTCCTACGGGAGGGTACCTGGAGCAAGCTGATGGCACGGCATGGATGGCCCTTTTCACGCAGAACATGCTGGAACTCGCATTCGAGCTCACCCTCCACGACCCCACTTACGCGGACTTGATCGTCAAGTTCGCGGAGCACTTCTACTACATCGCCTCCGGCATGAATCGGCCCACCCAGGACGGCATGTGGGACGAGGAGGACGGTTTCTACTACGACCTGCTGCGCCTCCCGGATGGCAGCGCGAGGCGGCTGAAGGTGCGCTCGATGGTCGGCCTGCTTCCCCTTTGCGCCACCACGATCGCCGAGGCTAGTTCGCGGGAGCGCGTCCCGGCCGCAATGGCGCAGATCCACGAACGCCTACAGCGGATACCCGAACTCAAGAAAACCATGCACCCCACGGGACCGGGGCATTATGGGGTCGCGGAGCGCGGGATTATGGCCCTCGTCAACCCAGAGCGGCTCCGCCGGATCCTTACCAAGATGCTTGATGAAAATGAGTTCCTTAGCCCGTACGGCATACGCTCACTTTCCAAGTTCCACCAGCAGCATCCCTATGTTTTGCTCTTGCAAGGTCAAGAATATCGTGTGGACTACCTGCCGGCGGAGTCGAACACGGGAATGTTCGGCGGGAACTCCAACTGGCGTGGACCGATTTGGACGCCGGTGAACACACTCATTATTAGGGCGCTGCTGAACTTCTATTTGTATTACGGCGATAATTTCAAAATCGAATGCCCGACCGGCTCTGGCAAATCGATGAATCTCTTCGAGGTGAGCAAAGAGATCGCGGACCGGCTCACCCGGATATTCACACGGGACGAGCATGGCCGGCGGCCCGTGTATGGCGGCACAGAGAAGTTCCAGAGCGATCCTCTCTGGCGCGACCACGTCCTATTCAATGAATACTTCCATGGCGACAATGGTGCCGGGCTCGGCGCCAGTCACCAGACCGGTTGGACTGGTCTCGTCGCGAAGCTGATCCACCTCTTCGGTCGACTAGACGCGGACCACTACCTTGCGAGTGGTAAAAAGGGACTATTTGCCGCGGCAGCAACAGGCCGGGGATGACCATGTCCAAGTGGCCCAAATATCCGACAATCTATGAAATCAACACGTGGGTCTGGCTTTCAGGCCTCAGCCAAAAATCCGGAATGCCGACTGACTTGCGTTCCGTACGCGCCGCCGACTGGGACGCCATCGCCAAATTCGGCTTCGATGCTGTCTGGTTGATGGGCGTGTGGGAACGGAGTCCAGCGGGCATCGCGATTGCCAATCGGAACGTGAACCTGCTCAACGATTTTTGCCGAACGCTACCTGATTTCGCGCTTCAAGACAACGTGGGTTCCCCCTATTGCGTGCGACGCTACGTCGTTGACAACCATCTGGGTGGTCCCAGCGGACTCGCAATTGCCCGGCGAGAGCTCGCCAAGCGAGGCATCAAGCTGATCCTCGATTACGTCCCGAACCACGTATCAACAGATCATCCCTGGGTCATTCGACATCCAGAGTACTTCCTGCGAGGAAGCGCCGCCGACACCAGGAGCGACCCCACATCCTACATTGAGCTCCTGGGCGGAGTCTGCGCGTGCGGGCGTGATCCTTATTTCCCTGCATGGCCAGATGTAGTACAGCTGAACGCTTTTAACCCCGGACTTCGCCAAGCAGTTGCGCGAACGATTTCAGATATCGCGAACCAATGCGATGGTATCCGCTGTGACATGGCGATGCTTTTACTGAATACCATCTTTGCACGGACGTGGGGTAGTCGCGCGGGTCAACGGCCAGCAACGGAATACTGGACGGACGTTCTCGCCCCCACAAAGAAAATTCATCCCGAATTCGTTTTCATCGCCGAGGCCTACTGGGATCTCGAGTGGGAGCTGCAACAAAAAGGGTTCGATTTCTGCTACGACAAGAGGCTGTATGACCGCCTGCAACATGAAGGTGCAGAGAGTGCTCGCCTTCATCTTTGTGCTGATCTTGCATACCAGCAAAAGCTCCTCCGTTTTCTAGAGAACCACGATGAGCCTCGCGCCTCGGCGACTTTTCCCTTCGAGAAGCAACAGGCCGCTGCCGTCGCAATGTTCACCCTTCCCGGTGCAAGACTTTTCCATGAAGGACAATTGGAAGGCCGCAAAGTAAGGGTGCCCGTTTTTCTGGGCAGGCGTCCAGTTGAGCCCACAGATAGAGCCCTACAAGCTTTTTATGAGCGGCTACTGGCCGCCATCAATGCCCCAATCTTTCGGGATGGTGAATGGCAGCTCTGTGCGCGCAGTGGCTGGCCGGACAATCCAAGCTTTGAAAACCTGGTGGCTTGGAGTTGGGCTAACGGCGAGGACCGACGTCTTATTGTGATTAATCTCAGCGACAATCCGATTCAAGCCCGAGTGCAGGTTCCGTGGAGCGAAATACAAGGCGAAACCTGGCACCTGGCGGATGTTCTGTCGGATGCAAGCTACAACCGCAATGGCGACGAGATGCTGTCACCAGGACTATATGTGGAGCTAGGGCCCTGGAACTGCAATTTTTTCCAGTGCAGTCGTACCGGTAAAGGACAATCCCTCAGCGCTGCCGCCGGGAGATCCTGAGCGCGCCACGTCCAGTTGATGCGCATTTTTCCTTAAGAGCTCGGCAATGACCCCACTCGCCCGCTCCCTTATTCTTGTTTGCATCGCGCTGTGTTGTGGACATATGGCCGTGGCGCAGACTCTGGCCCCTCGCGCGTACGTCATTACGCCCGTGCGTGCTAACGCCGTCACCTTATCTTTGTCGTTTCTTGACGGCGGCCTCGATTTCAACGGTGCCATTCCCATCACCGGAGCCACTGGCAGCTACCAGGTTCCGGCACTCAGTTACTACCATTCGTTTGGCCTGTTTGGACGTTCAGCAAACGTTACCGCTCTTCTGCCCTACGGGGCCGGCACATTCCAGGGATCAGTTTTTGGTGCTCAGCACCAGGTTTATCGGTCCGGGCTCTTCGACTTCGGTCTGCGGTTCTCGGCGAATCTTAAGGGCGGACCGGCGATGTCCGTGCAGAACTTCGTCGACTGGAAACAGAAGACTTTGCTGGGGGCCAGTCTGACCGTGATTGCCCCGACGGGCCAATACAATCCCACTCGCCTCCTCAACTGGGGCATCAAGCGATGGGCATTCAAACCGGAGTTGGGCTATTCGCGACGTTGGCGTAATTGGGTTCTTGATGCCTACGGTGGGGCATGGTTCTACACTACAAATCAGGCTTCCTTCTCGCTACCGCACCCGCAGCCTCAAACGAAAAGTCCCGTAGGCTCTTTTGAAGGGCATTTGAGTTACGACTTCAAGTCCCGCTGCTGGGCTTCGCTCGACGGAAATTTCTGGTTTGGCGGCAGCACCAGATTGAACGGCGTTCCTAATCCCGGAACTCGCCAGACGAGTCAGCGTATGGGGGCGACCGCCGCGCTTCGGTTAAGTCGGCACCAGACCATAAAGATCAGCTATAGCGGTGGCACCTACGTACGTTTCGGTGGCAACTATCAAGATGTTTCTCTGGCGTGGCAGTATTCCTGGCTTACCTGGCCGAAATTTCACTAGGGCTAGCTATCCCTCAGCCCCAGCTCCGTATAATCTCCCGCCAAGTTCCTTGAATTGAGTTCGCCAGTCGTCATCCTCAATTTGAGCTCTTGCACAACTAATTTGCCCGATGCGGGTTCTTATGCACTGATTGCCCTGTACGTCAAAGCAGAATGGAGTAACACCTTTTGTCATCCTGTCGCATTCTCATAGCTGACGATTACTCCGATTGGCGGCGCCAAACTCGTTTGCTCTTTCAGCCGAAACCACAATGGGAAGTTATCGCTGAGGCAGGGGACGGATTAGACGCCGTTCAGAAAGCCGGGGAATTGAAGCCAGACTTAATTGTGCTGGACATCGGTCTCCCCAAGTTGAATGGTATTGAAGCTGCGCGTCGGATACGACAGTTGGCTCCCAACTCCAAAATAGTGTTCCTAACTCAGAACAACGATCTCGATGTCGTACGAGCGGCTTTGGACACGGGCGCTTTGGGATACGTTCATAAAGCGAGCGCTCGAAAGGAACTACTGCAAGCAGTAGACGCGGCTCTTGAGGGTAAGCAATTTGTCGATAGTAGCCTCAAGGGCTACGAACCCAGCGGTATCTCCGGCGAGAAACCGCGTCAGTACCAGGAGGCACAATCCCGCCGCATGGGGAATGCGCGAAAAACCTGTTAGCGCGAGCCTTTTACCGGCACTCCGATGTGAGTGGAACGCGAACATTGACGATGGTTCCACCCATCGGTTTCGATTGAATCTCAATGATTCCGTTTATTAGTCGAACTCGCTCCTGCATGCTCGTGAGACCGAGACCTCGGCCTTGCGTTGCCGTTTCCAAGTCGAACCCTCTTCCCAAATCACTGACAAGGAGATGAATCTCACTTGAGTCTTCCCGCACTTCCACCTCAATCCGTTTGACCCCGCTGTATTTGGCTGCATTGTGCAGAGCTTCCTGTAGAACTCGAAAAAGGCAAAGCCCGATTTCCCGCGGCAGCGAGATGTTCGCCTCAAAACTCTTAAACTCGATCTGAATTCCCTGCCGCTCACCGAATTCTCTGCACCAACCTTTCATGGCCCGAAGGGCGCCGAGATATTCCAGTTTGGAAGAGTGCAGTTCGTGGGACAAACCTTGCACGTCGTTCGAGATTTCTATCAGCTGCTTTCGCAGTTCTTGGACATGCGTCCGAAGCTCAGAAGGATCATCCTGCAATCGTTCGAGTTCCACTGCTAACAGTGCGAGTCTTTGGTTAATGTCGTCGTGAAGCTCTCTGCCGATCCGGGCGCGTTCTTGCTCCTGCGATTCGATGAGCTTTCGACTTATACTTGAGATGGCCTCTTCCATCTGTTTGCGGTGGGTAATGTCCTCGGCGAAGATCAGGATCCCGCCGACGATTCCGCTGGGTGCCCTCCAAGGACGAAGCTCCCAGCGAATCCACGCGGTGCTGCCTTTACGGTCCCAGCGGTCTTCCTCGGCTCGCAATGTTTCTCCCGCAAGCGCACGCTTATGCATTTCTTTCCAGCGCTCGGGAATATCTGAGAAAAGCTCGTAGTCCGAACGTCCAAGCACCTGCGACCTATCGATTGAATAGTCTGCACACCAGCGGTCGCTCACTTGTAAGTAGCGCATGTCGCGGTCGAGCATCGCCACTCCCACTGGTACGTTTTTAACGAAGATTTTCAGCAGGTCCTCCCGCGCTTGCAGTGCTTCCTCTGCCGCCTTTTTATCAGTAATCTCCTCCACCATCGCGATTATCAATGGAGAGGAACTGTTCAATACAGAGATACTCAAGCGGCCCCACACCATCGAGCCGTCCCGTCGGAAATAACGCTTCTCCAATTGATAGCGATCTATGGAGCCTGCTCGCAATTGCTGGAAAAAAGCCCAGTCCTTTTCGGCATCTTCAGGAGGAGAAAATTGAACACAGTGTTTGCTGCGCAACTCCTGGTCGCTGAAACCGAGCATCTGGCATAATGCTGGATTAACAAAGAGAGGCTGCCCCTCTAAGTTCTCCACGGCAATCCCGATGGGACTCGCGTTGAAAACATCACAAAAGAGCTGAGCGTCCGCGTTTTGTAGCACCTGTTCCATAGCACAAGGTATATAACACTGCGGATATCTAGAAACAAAACGTTATTAAGCCACCCAAGGGCCGCGTGTTTCGATCGGGTGATCTCCCAAACCATGGCGAGCGAAACGAATTGGGCTACCTATCGATCGATAGGAATCACATTGCTATGTTCGCCGCAAATTCGCGAGAGCGCCGCACGGCCTTCTTTGGACCCAAGGTGCATCGCTGGACAGCCACAGTGGACCATGCAGAACTCTCTCGAGACAAGATCGCTCCATGCTTCTTCGACGCGCGCGGCAACTTGCGCGTTCCACCCTTGGTTCAGCAATGCGGCTGTCACGTTTGAAAATATCGAAACCCGTGAACCGTCTGCTCGGGCCAAAGCGGCCGCGCGGCTAACGAGAGGGTGGAAGAAAACCTCGAAACGCGCCGCTTGAGGGCAACCGCCTTGAATAAATAGCGGAACAACGTTCTCCACCGTGAACGAATGGTAGCGTCCGCGTCCGATAGCCGCTGGTAAATCAAAGCCCGCAGCCCTTAATCGTTTTGCGACCGAATACAGTCCTGCATCGCTTAGAAGCATGAAAACGCTTTCACCATCGGCAAGAGCAGTGGCTGCAGATTCAGATACGTGCCGGAAGAAGACGTCGTCGTCAAAATAGAGTTCCAGAGCGTGTTTGTGTCTTGGAGATTTTGGCGTTTCTGTGAAGGCCTGCGGTGAAATGAAAAATTTCCCGGCAAGAGTAAGGTTCAAAGCTGGCAGAAGGTCCAAGCGCAGGCGTCGTTTAACGACAAATCCTCTCGCCCCAACGTCTAAAGCCGCGGATATGTAATCGTCATCCTCTTCAGCGGTTAGGAATATTACCTTTGTCTCTGAGTTTTGCTCTCTGAGTCCCTTAGCGGCCTGGATTCCACTGAGCCGAGGCATCGCCATATCTAAGATGGCGACATCAGGATCTGTCCGGGCTGCCGCATCGAGTGCGGCTTTGCCATCACCCACCGCTGCCACCACCTCAAAATGAGGAGTGAGCATACTGGTGACCGTTTTCAACATCTCTGCGTGATCGTCAGCCAGAAGAACCGTTGGCTTACGGTTGAAGTCAACTGCCGGGCTCAATAGTTACTCTCCTTTCGCAGCAGGGAGATGAGCATGGCGATGAAATCAATCGTAATAAGTTGATTTGAGAAGTCTAGCTGTCAAAACTGACAGTCGTCGCGTGACGTTCTTAGCTCCCGGTCCGCCGCAACCCATAGCTACTTTTTGTTAAGGTCGTCGTCCTTGTAGTACTTCGTGCCCTGCAGGGTCAACTGTAACGCGATGCCATTCTTGGTGATCTGGTAGACCCATACACCCGGTGCAACCTCAGCCGCGCCTGAATAAGCTCCGCCAGCCTGGCCTGCCTTTGCCGCCGCATCCGCCTGCGCTGAACCCGACCAGCCGGAGTCAAGAAACCGCGCCAAAGCTTTGTCGTTCTCGAACACAAAGATCACTCGATAGCCTTTTACTCCCAATCCCAAACCGACGCCCGCGGAAATCATTTTCATGAAGGTCTCATGCTTGCTTTCCGTGTTGACGGCGATCCCTGCACCCCGCGCTGTGCTCAAAACGAATAAGTTCGTCCCGATATTACTGAAAACGGCATATCCTGCCGACTTCTGGATAGCTGCCTGAGCTGTGGGTTGCAGCTTGTACAAGTCCTGCAGGGTCTGGGCTGCCATCTTCCGGGATTTCGCCCTCTTTTTCCCGTTGTCGTCTTCACCTCCATACGCCGCGGATACCAAGGACACGGCGAGGATGCATGCGATCACCTTGAACCTAATGAGAGTTCTCCCCGCTCCTCAGTATTTCGGATTAATGGATACTCTCAACTGTCAAATCTACCGGTCTCGTGCCTGCGCTCTAGGGGGAGGATGTCGGTCAGGCGAAAGACGGATTGGAAGCGGTCCGCAAAGGGGAGGAACTGTGGCCGGACTTGATTGTCCTGGACATAGGGTTGCCAACACTGCACGGTATCGAAGCCGCACGCTTAATCCGCCCGTGTCTCCCCAAATTCCAAGACTTTGTTCCTAACGATGGAATCCTCTGCTGAAGTCATCGAAAAGGCTTCAAGCGTGGTTGCGTGGGGCTATGTTCGAAAAACAGGGGCAGGGAACGAGCTATTGTCAGCTGTGGATGCTCTCATCTCTGAGCGAAGCGACGTGGTTAACCACTGGCCCATAAGTCATCCACAATTCCTTGCGTCTTGTCTTCAGGCGTACCTCCCGCAAGAAGAGCCAATTCGATACTGGGCACTGAAAATTGCGAAGAACCACAATCCAAACACACCAAAACCTCGGGAAAGAGCCAAACGCCTGGTTTATCTATGTTTTTCAACCCCGTAAAATGAATGTTCATCTCCGCGCTAAATTTCACTTGATTGTGTGATGCGCACGATAAGCAAGACATAACCTCTCCTCACCATTGCCCCCGAAGTGAATAGCCCCCGAAGTGAATACATAATTACCTCAATTCCAGTGAAAAATACAACAAAAATAGATTAATCGATTTAGTGAAGGATTTTCCGACGGAAAAGCATAGATTATCCTTGCATATTCAGGACCGAAGCGTCCGGCTCGCATGCGTGTCCCGATTGGCCGGACGACCGCTTTGTCCGTATGGCCATCCCAAGGTTGAACTCCGCTGGTTACCGTTCGACGGGTTTGCTCATGGCATTCTCATTGACCCGTTAGTCTTGCCAGGTGCTTTGGTATTGATTCCCATGAATTTCCGCGTTTTGCAGGCAAGCTCAAACCCGCTCTAAACGCGTAGGGGCTGGCTTTTACTTCAACTGTCATCTTTGCCGGTTTCCGTCTACGCCGCCGGTGCCAATCTATCCTCCGGGCCTGGAGGCGTCAGCATGCGAGCGTGGGCGACAGCGAGAAGTGCCGCCGTGGTTGTGCTGCTGTTCGCTCAGTTTTCTTTTGCGTGCCCACAGCAGCTGCTTGGACAAAGTGCACCAGATGGAGCGCAAACCACTCCTGCAACGGGTCCGGCGCTTGAAGGGGAACATCCTCGTCTTTTCTGGATTCTTCCGACCTACACCGTAGCCCACAGCAAGTCGCCTCCTCCACTCACCGCACACGGGAAGTGGCGACTATTTGTGAAGAATGAGACTGATCCTTTTACCCTTGGCTGGGTAGCGTTTGAAGCCGGGATCGCGCAGGCCAATAACGACCTCCCCGGATATGGCCAGGGCGCCGCTGGTTATGGCAAGCGATTCGGAGCCGGATTGGCGAATGAGGTGGCAGGCGGTTTCTTTGGAACATTCATGTTCCCTTCCGTTCTGCATCAAGATCCACGCTATTATCGACTGGGCAGTGGGCCATTCAAAAAACGCCTCGGACATGCTTTAATTCGGCCGGTATTAACGCATAAGGATTCAGGCGGGCGGGCCTTCAATTGGTCTGGGCTGCTGGGCGCCATTTCCGTAAGCAGCCTGTCAAATGCCTATTATCCCGAGGCAGAGCGCGGCGTCGGTGCAACATTCTCACGCGTCGCGATGTCGCTTCCCTTCAGCATGATCGATGAACTCATCAACGAGTTCGGACCGGATGTTCAGAAGAAGATCTTGGGGAAAAAAATAAAGCCCTAATAACGGCAACACAGCATTTCCGACTGTCAGAGAACAGAAACGGTTGAGTAGACTCGGTGTGCCGGAGCGGTGAGGTGCTACTTCATGTCCGGTTAGTGCCGAGTACCGAGACCCACACGGGCTGGTAGTTTTGCCAGTTGCCGGGGCAGCATGCTATTCCTAGACTGCCCACCTCTCAGAGTGTGTCTGCTTCAGATACGAGCATCTTGCGAGTAAAAGATTCCAGCGTACAGTCGGGCAATGTTTAATTGCTGGTTTGGTCCCAGTATTACTCACTGTTATCTGCTACCGATTGCATTTCAATCTCGCCATGGCCAGCCTCCTCTATGTGGTTGTCGTCGTGCTACTGGCCCGTCTGGGGAACCTTGCTTTATCCATCATTGCCTCCAGCGTCGCGGCACTGTGTCTGGCGCACCTCGCTCCCCCCGCGTATTCGTTTCGCATTGACAATCCGCTCGATGACGTGGCGGTCGCGACTTTCTTGATCAGCTCGTTGATCGTTGCACGCCTGGTGTTCAATCTCCGCAGGTTAACGGAGGAGGCCCTCTCAAGTGTGGACCGCAGATTGATTGATGCAGAAGAGCGAGAACGAAATCGGATCGCCAGCAGCCTTCACGGGGATGTCGATCAGCGGTTCGCATTGCTGGCAGTCAACTTCGATCAACTCAGGCGAAATGTTCCCAATCCAACCGTTGAAGTCCTAACCAGGATGGACGAATTGCAGGAACAAATTAACCAGATATCTGACGACATCCGAGCGTTGGCGTACAGCGTGCATTCTCCAAAACTCGAACTTCTGGGCCTGGTTGAGTGCATGAGAGGCTTCTGCAAAGAGTTCGAGCACAAGCGTAAGGTGGAGATTCACTTCAAAAGTTGTGATTTGCCAACCCCTCCGCCGCTGGACAACTCCTTCGCCCTCTACCGAGTTCTGCAGGAAGCCTTAGATAATGCCGCGAAGCACAGCGCGGTCCGGCAGTTCGCGGTTGAGCTGTTCCAAGCATCGGATACGATACATCTTGCCGTCAGCGATCCCGGAGTTGGCTTCGACCCCAAAGTAGCAAAGCAGGGAAGTGGACTCGGTCTCGCCAGCATGAAAGAACGGCTTAAGCTCGTGAAGGGAACACTTTCGATTGAATCGAAAACCGAGCGTGGTACCAGAATCGACGCCACCGTGCCCGTCAACCCTAATCGCTAAACTGCGATGAGTGGCTCAAAGACTGATTTTAGATTGCCCGGCGCAGCGACCTCGTCTTTTGCAAGTTGATGCAGTTCAGAGCGCTCATGAACCCCAATTGTCAGCTAACGCCCGCTCGCGGTGTTTAGAACTGCAATTGCAGGCGCGTCTGAAAAAATTGCGTGTTGCCTCGAAGATCGAAACGATCGAGCTGCCCGTAGCCATAGGTGAACGACCAACGTACTTCGCGAGATAGATACCAGTTGAGATTCGGTGTGAATCGCCAGAACTTGCCGCCGTGCAAGGTGCCGCTGTTGAGATCAATGCTGGAAAATCGCAAAACCAATTCCCAGGCTCCGGGACCTCCGTCGAACACTGGCCTAGATGGAGTGACTGCCTTGAAATAACCCCCTACGGTGTTGTAAGGGCGCGTCTCCCCAGTAAGTATCCAAGTCGTGACGATGTCGCCTCCTCGAAACACGGGATTGCCTGTCGAGGGCGACGAAACGAGTTGGAACCAGTATTCGCTGCCAAGCAGCCATGGTCCAACTCGGTAGTACGCTTCATATCCCGCCATACGCGTCGCGGTCGCCGCGAATTTACCGGTATCGACGAAATACGGCGCGGGAAATGCTTCGGGACGTGACCGGATTTGAAGCTGATCGTTTTCAGGAGTTCCGTAACGGAAGTTCGCACCCAAATGGAGCAGTGTGCCCTCTGCCTCCGAATGAATGGGAAGCCAAGCAACTCGCGCGACGGCTTGGTTGGAATACGAGGAGAACGACTGGCTATGGGAGAAGACATCGGTATACCACCCGAGGTTCCACAGAAAGCCGTGCTTTGGGGAATAACCAAGCCATTTGATCCCGTCGGCCAGTATGGGAACGGTGGCGTCGTTCATCGTAAATCTCTCAATTGTCCAGCCCGCATACCCCACCATGACCTTGTTGAGCGAGAAACCCTCTTTCGTGCGACCGATGAAGAAGTATCCCCAGAGTTTCGGAACCTCAAACATGACGCCCGTTTCCCGAAACAGCCAGGATTTGGTTGGAGCGTCGTACATGATCCCAGTGCTCCATGTTACGTTCCGCTTGAGACTGGGGAAGCTTCCCTTGAGAAGGAATCGGAAGTCACGGAGCTTAAAATCGGGGTCGAGGGTAAACTGTTGTTTGCTCTGTTTGTCCTGCGAATAACCCGCGAATTCGTACAAGATCCCGACGCCGGCGCGCATGGTGAAATGCGGTCCTTCGTACTCATTCCAACGTGCCATCTTCCTGGGTATTACTATGTTGTCGGACTCGCCTGCCTCTTCCGTGTTCACGAGGTTGGGGTTGGCAGATGTCGGTGTTGTGGTCTGATTTTGGTCGGGAGCGGGCGGACCGCCCGGTTGCGGCGCGTCCTTAGTTGGTTCAACGCCGGACTGGGGGGCTACCGCTTCCTCCTGCGCACATAGCGTCCCCGGCGCCACAACTAGCGAGATCGACGCGATTAGCTGCAATAAGCGCCGCATGACCTAGTAAGCAGCGAACATTTCTTGAATCTGCGTCGCGCTATGCGGTTTCAGAAGTGCCAGGGACAACAAGATTCGCGATTTCTGCGGATTCAGCTCATCAGAGGCAATGAAACCCAGCTCATCGTCTTTCACTTCCACATTGCGCCCCACCGTTCCTGTGGGCACTCGGCTACTGCGAACCACAACCACGCCTTGTTTAGCCGCCTGAGCGGCCGCTTCGATGGCAGCTTCGTTCATGTTGCCATTGCCAACACCAGCGATAATGATGCCCTTCGCTGCACTGTTAACGCTGGCGGTGATCAGGTCTGGCGACATATCGGCGCAAGCAAAGACAATGTCCACCCGCGGCAGCTTCGTTACGTTGGAGATGTCGAATTCGCTCGATGTAGTGTGCTTCCACGGCGGCGCGTTGTAAAAATCATTCTTGCCATACGCGGTGACGCCAACCACGCCACGTTGCGGCGACATGAAGGTCTGAACGTCTGTCGTGCTCGTCTTGGTGAGGGAGTGCGCTGCGTGAATCTGGTCATTCATCACTACAAGGACACCGCGCCCTTTGGTTCTCGGATCGATAGCAACTCCTACCGCGTTGTACAGGTTCAGCGGACCGTCCGCGCTGACCGCCGTAGACGGCCGCATGGATCCGACCATGACCACCGGCTTGTCGCTCTTCACCACCAGATTGAGAAAGTACGCCGTCTCCTCCATGGTATCGGTTCCGTGAGTAACCACGATTCCGTCTACATCCCGCGACCGCAACAGTTCGTTGATGCGCTTGGCGAGCTTCAGCATGATGTCGAACGACATATCCTGCGAGCCGACGTTAGCTATTTGTTCACCCTTGATGTTCGCTAGCTCGCGGATTCCGGGCACGGCTTCCAACATGGCATCGATCGTCACGGCTCCGGAGGTGTACGCGGATTGCGTCCCGCTGCCGGCGGCTCCTGCGATCGTTCCGCCAGTTGCGAGAATGACGACGTTAGGCTTCTTCCCCTGACTGGCGGCATTCTGGCAACCGGCGCAGAAAACGAGCACAAGGAAAGCGGCGCAGATTCTGTGAGATCTCTTCATAACACTCCTTTCAACCTTTGTATGCGGGCTGCTCTTCGTCACATCAATCGGTCTTGTCCTTGCTCTTATCCAATCCGGCCAGTTTCGCGGGGTCGAGGAGTTCCTTTATCTGCGCCTCGGTAAGGATTTTCTTTTCGCGAATGATTTCGAGTATCCCTTTGCCGCTCTTGTAAGCTTCTTGCGCTAGCTCGGTGGACTTGTCGTAGCCCAAGACAGGATTGAGCGCGGTCACGATGCCCACAGTCGTTTCCATGTAGTGAGCCAGGACTTTCTCGTTCACCGTAATACCGTCGACGCACTTTGTGCGCAATAGGATCGACGCGCGATACAGCAGGTGCTGCGATTCCAGTACCGCAAGGCCTTCGATCGGTTCGTAGGCGTTTAGCTGAAGCTGTCCACTGTGTGCCGCCAGCGTCGTGACGTAGTCGTTGCCCATTACGCGGAAAGCAACCAAGTTCATCACTTCGGGAACAACCGGGTTCACCTTCCCCGGCATGATCGACGAGCCGGGCTGGAGCGCCGGTAGGTTGATCTCAGATAGGCCGGCACGCGGCCCGGAAGTCAGCAAAATCAGGTCGCTTGAGATTTTCGAAAGCTTAATGGCCAAGCTTTTCAGCGCCGACGAATAAACAACAAATCCTTGTTGGTCCCAGGTGGCAGCCAACATATCTGACGCTGGAACAATCGGTTTACCCGTGAGCTTTGCTAGATGCGCGGCGCATTTCTCCGGATATCCCTTTGGGACGTTTATGCCCGTGCCGATCGCCGTGGCCCCCATATTCACGGCATATAGCGATTTCTCGGCCTCCCGCAACAGCTGTATCTCGCCTTCAAGCGACGCAGCGAAAGCGCGGAATTCTTGGCCTACAGTCATCGGCACGGCGTCTTGCATTTCCGTGCGTCCCATCTTAACTACCTGAATATAGGCATCTCCCTTCGCGCGGAATGACTCCGCGAGCAGGTGCAATTCATTAATCAACTTATCGTTCCGCAGTAGGATCGCCACCTTAATAGCCGTGGGGTACGAATCGTTCGTCGACTGCGACATATTTAGATCGTCGTGTGGCTCGACGAACTGATACTCACCTTTCTTGTGACCACTTGCCTCCAGCGCGATATTGGCCAACACTTCATTGGCATTCATGTTCGTGGAGGTGCCAGCCCCACCTTGATACCAGTCGACCAGAAATTGATCGTGATATTTGCCCGCCAGTACCATCAGGCAGGCCTTCTCAATCGCCGCAAGGCGTTCCATCTTCATCGCGCCCACGTCTGTATTCGCCTGGGCTGCGGCCAGCTTGACGATCGCCCACGCTTCCACAAACCCTGGGTAGTGGTTGATCGACACTCCCGATAATTGGAAGTTCTCTAGCGCCCGCGCGGTCTGGACGCCGTAGTACGCGTCGGCCGGGATCTCCTTTTCGCCTAAGAGATCCTTTTCGATTCGCGGCTTCGCTTGTGTCGATTGCGCCGGTTGTTGAGCCCACGCTAGATCAACGGTGAGCGCCGCAACCAGCGTGAGGACACCGGCAAGCGCGGCCCACCTGCAATTCCGTGACAAATTCGTAGTCATGCTATGGCCTCGCGCATTCGATTTGCACCTCAATGTCGGAAATTGACCTTCCGCCATATGCAAGAGCGGCAATCGAGAAATCTGTGCTGACTAAGTTGTGACGATTCTTACGCGGCGGAAACTGTAAGAAGTAACAGCAGTGGCCGGATTTGTCCCGCTATGGCCGTGAAAACCATTTAGCTTTCCGCAGCCGTCGCCGCGGTAGCGCACTGATGGCATTCCTATTGACCTGTCAGTTTTGACAGGTGCATTGGCATCGACCCTCACCTTATTGTCGCGGGCCTGCAAGGTTGAAAACCCCACTGCGGGCTGGATCGTCGTTATAGGGATTTTCCGTGTCGGGAGGCGGCAACTCCAGTCCGCAGTGTCATTTGCTCATTTTTAGCAATACACTGAGCTGTCACAGCAGATTGTGCCCGGTAATAGCAGGTCGATCCGTATACCGACTGCCACCTCGAATCGATTGACCCCGGCACTAGTATTTTTACCAGCGACCGCGAAGTACAGTGCCCGTAGACTAGGCTTCTTTTCTTAAGTATATCTACCTCAGTAACATCGCTCCATCTCCGGCCTTATGAGTACCAGAAGGGTGTTGCGGTCCGAAAGGGGAGTCACAATGTCAACGATCGAGCCATGGCTTTAACCCTAAAGCGGCAATAACTGGCATAGGGCTTGGCCTTGTGAGCATGCAAGAGCGAATCAAACTGTTGAACGGAGAGTTTTCAATCGACTCTCAACTCAATCACGGCACCACGATACGGGCCCGCGTACATCTCAACCGAGACCATCGTTCCGCACGCCCAGCATCATAGCGCGCATGGTGATTCGACTCTTTTGTTCCGGCCGTGTGGCCTGGCGTTAGATAATCCTCTCGACTTGAATAGTGTTAGGTAGTATACTGACTCGCGTAAAGTAGTCCGCCCCGCCTCATCAGAGAGTTTTCCCAAACAGATTTTCCGCAGCTTCTTGTTTGCTTTTCGTGTCTCTGTGCGGGCAATTCCGGCTTCATATCCAAAATTCAAAGCGAGGTCCTATGCAATCCCAGCATTCCACACAATCCAGGTGTCTCCGCACGTTCTCCGACGGACGCGGCTGCCGCATGCTCCGCAAACCCGGCCATCCTGCTCTTTGCGTCTTCCACGCCCGCGAAGAAGAGCAACTACTCGAAACCGAAAAGCTCGCTGCCGAGCTCGCATCCCTTTCAGGCAATCTCAACACCGGACTCGACATCAACCACGTTCTCGGCAAAGTTTTTCAGGCCCTCGCGCAACGCAGAATCTCCCCACGCGAAGCCACGGCCTTCGCCTACATCGCCCAGCTCATGCTCCAATCGATGCCGTACGTCAAAAACGAAATTCGCTGGGCCACTAACGACGCCGAGGCCTATTACCGCATGATCCGCCAATCCATCCCCGCCGTCCGCGATCTCCCAAAATCTCAGTCCACCCGGCCGCCGCTCCCAACTCACCGCCCTGCACCAACTCGTACCACCACCCCAGTCGCACAGCAATCCACCGCTAGCGTGCCCGCGCCAGCTCCGCCACCTCGCCCGCAACCGCCATCTCAGCAACAGGTTTCATCCGCGCCGTCCCCAGTGTCCACCCAGCCACCAAATGCCCCCAATCCGGTTCATGCCTTCACCTCAGCTCCCGTCCCCACGGACTCGCAACCAGCGCCACGGACCTCCTTCGTCGGTACCGTCAGATCTCCCGTCTGGTCACAGTAAGGAAGGCTGCGCTCTCACCATTCGCTTCTCACTACCGTTAGTCGCGGCTCTAAGCTCTGCAGAATGAACAGATCCAAAAACAAGGGGGGTGGCAGGCCAACTTCAGTCGCCAAAACCTAGAGGGAATCGAGCCCAGTTCAGCCGCCCTTCGCTAGCGGTAGAGATAGGCGGTCAAGAGCGCGCTGGCCACTACCGCCGCCAGCAACCACGTCGCCGCGCTCAGCACGATCGCAAAGCGCGCCAGTCCTGGTTGGATCTCTTCGCTTCGGCGTGCCTCGGCAGCAGCTGCTTGCTCGCGGCATTCCCTCAACAACTCCGGAGGCGTGAACCGTCGCACCAGCTTTGCGCCCGCAAATACGATCAGAAAGTCATCGAGGAACCCGATCACCGGGATGAAACTTGGAATAAGCTGGACCGGGCTGAATGGGTATGCTGCGCTGCAAAGGGCCACACCTCTTACGTACCAGGGCGTGCGCGGATTCTTAAACACAAAATAAAGAACAAACGCCTCTTTTTGCAGGCGTTGCGCCTGCTCCTTCCAAGAAATCGTCAAATTCGTCACATCCTTTGCCAAGTGACTCCCGCTTTGCCCACGTGCATCTGCTAAAAAGGTCCGTGACGCAGCAGCACGCCGTAGAAGGTGATGACGCCGATCAGGATTACAGCAATCGCCACAAAGAATGCGAGCGACCACGTTTTCTGCGTTTGAGATGTCAGGGCCTTCTCCAAGAAATTCCGGTGTTGCCAAGCAGCGGCGACCAGTGCCAACGTTCCAAGAACAATGAGAGTTAATCCCAAATTGCGCGGTGCTTGCGGGCGCTGGATATTCCCGGCCGCGATTTCTTCGGGCAGGTATTGGAAGAATTTGAAGATGGTGAAACCGAACCCGATCATCGAAAGCGACGTTCGGATCCACGCCATTAGCGTTCTCTCCGCGGCGAGCACCGTGCGGTCGAGGGCCAGGTCAGTCCGTTCTTCCGCGAGAGTTGTTCCTCGGTCCCGTGGAAGTGTTTCAACAGCCGCCATGGAAGTATTCCTCGCGACCTGCGCCGCGACGGTCACAGGAGGCCCTGAACGTCAACGGCGCATCGGTCGCTAGCCCGTGTTTCCGGGTTTCGTTCTGACCGTGTTCACACACGCGGGCGCGGACTGGCAGGGGTCGCTGCCAGCGGGCCTTGCGCCGGAGCGTCGCGCGGCACGATCTGTGGCCAGTGCTCCCGGACGGCAAGTATCCGGAAGACAAACGCAACCAGCACCGAAACCAGCGTGATAGGGAAGAACTGTGTGCTGTCCTTGGCGATCAGGGCGATCACTGCGTAGACGCCGCTCGCCAGTACTGCTGTCGTCACAATGTGTTCACAGGGCCTCACGATTTCTGGAGTGACGCCCGAGAAAAGATCAATAAATACGCCCCCCGCGGTAGTCGCGAGCAGTCCGACAAGGATTGCGCTGAAGAAACCAAGGCCGTGGTCCAGAGCCTTGTGCGCGCCCAGCACAGCAAACCAGGGCAGTGTGAAAGACTTAAAAAAGGCGAGTGTGCGCGTGCGGAAGCGCTCCTCTTTCGAGGCCGCGTACCGATAAACGCCCAGTCCGAGCAAACCCATCAGAAGGCAGACCACGAAATATCTTGGATCCTGGATTGGTGAGGGAATGTCATTGAGCAGCAGGTCGCGGGATATACCTCCCCCGATGCCTCCGAAGAAGGCCATGATCAGCAGCCCAGCGACGGCGTAGCCCCGATTGTGGGAAGGATTTCTCGCCACCAGCACACCATTCAGCGCATTGATTCCTGCGGAGAAGAGGTCAACATTCGGAAAGCTTGGCAAGTTCATTGGGCACCTCGTTAGGATCTTGTTTATGCGCGATGATGACGCCCGCCTTCGTTTGCATAACACTTACTCATCAGACGTGAGCCTTAGTTGGGGGCGAAGCGGCTGGCGTGTGCCCCTCTGTTCCTTGAACAGAGTGCTTGAACCTAGTCGCGATCCGGTTAACGGGACCGCGCACGAGCAGATAGGGAACGATTGCAAGGAATGTTGCGATAATGACCGCGTCAAGAGGGTAGATCCAGTGCAAGACGATGAGCTGGTAGATACAATCGAGCAAACACGCCAAGAGGAAAAGTTTACCGACGGATTTCTTGAAGTCGCGAAACAGGTCCTTGCGCTTTGAACTATCCGCCAAGAAATCCCAGAAAAACGGAGCTTTGCCCTGACGCCAGTCTCTGAGGCCGGCGCGGATAGCCAGGAAAATCGCCACCGAAGGTTGCAGAAAAAAGCGGAACTTTAAGGGACCGCTGGTCCGGTCCACTAAACCTTCCCACATATCGGAAAACAGGTTATCGATCATTGTCACGCTCCTGGCGCCTCGGAGGGCGAATTCGCGGAGGTTGGTGCGGCTTAACGTTCTTGAAGTCGACTATCGCGGACCAACTGGGGAAGGTTTCGGAACGCGAGCAGACGTCTGAACTGCGAAGCGTAGCGGGAGAGGGGGTGCGGCAACTACTGTCAGATCTGGCAGGCGGTCGCTTTATCGGAATATCTCAGCTTTGGGGACTTTCGAGGCTTTCTCTTCCGCAATGTAGTTCTGTGGGCGAACCCGATCAGGAGTTGCCTGTCGCGTTCATCCATTTTTGCCAACAGTTTTTGGAGCCGATGCAAGAAGAGCGCGCCCTTTCTCCTGCTGCCCCAATCGGTTCTCCCGGCGTTGTCCGGGGCAATGACGAACGATGCAGGCGACTGCTCATCCTCATAAAAAATCTGGTAGAGCGGAAGGTCGAAGGCACGGGCTAATTTTTCAAGCGTCGCGACGGCGGGCACGGTGTGCCCGTTCTCTACTCTCGAAATATAGCAGCGAAGCAGGCCGGTTCTTTTCTCCACGTCTCCCTGCGACAGATTCTTTTGCTCTCGGATACTGCGTAAGCGATCACCAATCATCGTAAAGGGGTCCTTTTTTGCGCCCTTGTAATGGTTATTGGTGCGTCTGATTTTGTCATTGCCCGCGCGCAACCAAGAGCAATCGCGTCCAGACTTTTTAGTTATCACTGCGGCGGGCCGGAAGTGCGGAGAGCGGGAAGGGAATTACAGATAGCGGCGGAGACCAACATTGCGAGACAGCAACGACAGGAAGAGGCTTTTGGTTTATTCAAGACTGAAGGGGGCTTGCAAACCTCGGGCAAAGGAGAATTGTCTAAGCTATGTGGCAACGAAACTGCCCGGTGTGCCGGCAACTCATGACAAAGAAAAATCCAACGGAAACGGTTCCCTGTCCGTGCGGGAAATACGTCTGGAAAGGTTAGATCGTTTTATTCGTGTGTCCTTTCGATTGCGCTAATCCGATAAGCGTTGTGATGCGCCAGCGGCTGATAGGGGCATGACTGCGACATGGCATTTACAAAAAAAGACACCCGGACTCATTTCTCAGAGCTAGAATTAGATTCATTGGCTTGTGATTCCTAGGTTCTGCCGATCTGGAGGGTTCATGCGATACAAACATTCTTTCTGTGTCTGCGCGACGGTCCTGGTCCTCGCCTTCGCCTCCTCTCTTTCCGCGCGCGGGCAGGTTTGGGGCTTTTTGGGCGGTACACAAGTTCATGGCCATGGGGATCATGACACGATTGAGGTCACGCGCCACGATATGTCCGTGCGTGCGATCCAGGTGCGGATCAGCGGTGAAACCATATTCGTCGATCGCCTGGTCGTGCACTTCGGCAAGGGCGCATCCAAGGAGTTCGCCGTCGGTGACCCGATTTCGCCCGAAGGAAAGAGCTATGTCATTGACCTCCCCCATGAATTTCAGACGCTTGAAAGCGTCGAGCTTTGGTATTACCGGGAAGCTGGTAAGCCCAATCCCAAAGTCAGTTTGTATGGCACGAGCGACCAGTCGCAGCTAGACGCGGTCTCAAGCGGTCAGTATCTCAGCCGCCTCCGCTGATTGCTTTCGCGGTCACAGCTCGTTGCCGTAAAGTCGCCTTTTTCAACTGGGCTAAGCACATCAAATTGCGCGCGATGCGTGTTGTCGCCTGAGAGCAATTCCGTACGCTAATACCTGATTCCCATAATCACCGGCACGATCTGCGTCGAGACCTTGCCGCCCTGGGGTGAATAGTGATACCGGGCCTCGATAAAGAACTTGACGTGCTGTTCGCTCAGGTTGATCGTGAGGCCACCGCCGGCGTTTACACCACCAGAGCTAAGGCCTTTGCTGACAAGCGTATTATTAGTGGAAACAAATCCATTCACGCAACTATATCCCCACCAGTCCCAGACCGGTTCGCATACTGTACCCGGTGCCACAGTGGCGTTCTTGAGTTGGCCATATCGGTAGTACCAACCGCCGCCTCCGATAAGGTAAAAGCCATAGCGTCTGCCTTCCCTGTGGTACATATAGTTTGCAGTTAGCGCGTAGAGGTTTCTACTTGAGTTGAGGCCGCAGGCGGCCGAAGCTGTGGTAGGCGCTACGCAGGCCAAACTGGAGAGCGCCTGCAAAGCGGTGCGATTGGGAGGCAACCCCTGCCAAAGAAACTCACCGACGATCGATTGATGGCTCGTAATGTTCGGTCCGCCCCCGACTTGGAAGGCAGCACTTACTCCGGCGAAGTCGGAGGTGCGACTCAGGGGAACCCCGATGCCGCCACCAATATCGATATTAAAAGGGCTGGCACTTTCCTGCGCCTGCGCGGGAGCGGCCAATAAAACGGCAAGAAATCCGAGCACAATCAGGCTTTGAATTCGCATGACACTGTCTCCTCTTCTGTAGGTCACTCACGGCTGGATCTCTTGTCGGAACACATACCACTTCCACCGTGTTACTGCTGATGTTCTACTTACGACTTAAAGCAGACCACTGTCAGTTGTTACAGCTAAGGTTGCGGCGGATGCATGGCCGCAAGCTCCTGCTTGAGATGTTCGATGTGGGCCTGCAAGATCTGAATCTGCCGTTGCTCTGCGTCGAGCTGAGCTCTCCCTGCGGTGTCTTGAGCGAAATCAGTTTTGGAGCAGTAAGCGTCCTGGTCCAGAGAGAATTGGCGCTGCAAGAGATTCAATTGTTGCTCCAGGTTGTCGATCTCGATCAGGATTCTGGCGGCTTCCGGCGGCTCACATACGATACGCAGCGCTTTTTGTAGGGATGCGATCCTCTCCTCGAGTTCCACCTGGGCGACGCGCTGAGGAGCGGGCGGCTCTGAATTCAGCAAGGGAGGAGAGCCGACATTGAGCCCGGCATTGCCGGGCCGGAAGTACTCCAAGTCGAGGTCGTGATCGGAGATGACAGGTGGTTGATAGGAGAGTTCAGCGCGAAGCCGAGCCAGCTCTTGCTGAGCGGCCTGCAATTCCCCTTTGAGCCGCTGAGTTTCAGGATTGTCGCAACTTCCGGGAGCGTATAGACTGGCGACTTCGACTGCATCCGATGACGAGGCCTTAAGATCGAAGGCCGAGGTGGTCGCGACCGGATGCTGGAGGCCAAGGTCGGCATTGGTGATGAGTTTTGGATGTTTTGTCGAATTTGCTTTGCGTTCACGAGCGTTCCGGGCGGCGTCGGCTACAGAGGCCGTCTCTGGCGGTGATGCTTGCGACCTGGCGGGCGCCGCAAAAGCAGCGGCCAGAAAGACTACTAAGATCGAGAATACCGAGGCGGACAAGGCGGCCCTGGGGGATTGAAAAAACTTCGGGAGCTTACTGTTGACATACACTTAATGTGCCCACGTGAAATCTGTAGATTGACTTTGCTGGAGGCAACGGTTGAGGGGGCGGCTTTGAGCTGCGCGGCCTAGAGCCGCCCCTATCCGAGTGGACCGAGGCCCTATTCCGACCGAGCATCTGCGCCACCCGAATTTCTACAAGGCGAGTTACACAGTCGCCTAAGCCAATCCGTGCGCACTGCGGGACTGCAAAACTGGGTCTAGTCATCGCGTTTCCCGATTTCATCGCCTGACGATTTGGTCTCTAAGAGCGCCATCGAGGCACGAGCAACGCTAACCGCTGAATCAACGCGCGCAGGCTGGGCTTGTCACAGTCCACCGACTAAAAGACCATTTTCAAGCCGAGAGTGATAGAACGTATTCCTCCGCTGAAAAGGTGCGCGTTCAGGAAATTGGGGTCAGTGGGCAAAGCATAGCCCGGCGTAGTGGTCGCGGTGGTTACACCCGCTGTGCTAAAGACGTTTCCATTGCTGAGCGTGTAGTTGGGATGATTGATTATGTTGAAAAAATCGGCCTTCACTTGGAGGTACTTTGATTCCCCGAAGTTGAAGTTCTTAGCCATGGATAGATTGAATGTGGTAAAGCCTGGCGTTGTGAAGTTGTTGCGGCCGATATTGGCCTGAGCGCCGGGTCCAGTGACAACGTACTTGGAGGCAAAATTCACCGGGCGGTAGCCAATTGCGGGGAAAAAGGTCTGTCCCTTTGGATCGGACGGATTGAAGCATGCTCCGCCCGCCGAAATGCCCGTGGGTGTCGTGAAGGCGCCAGGTCCGCCGTTGGATAGGCCTACTGTTCCGCCCGGGAGTTCACACAAGGCATAGACATCTGAGCCCGCAAGCGTGTTGCCGAAGGGGTTCAGCGAGGCTCGATCACCCGCAGAGTCACCGTTGCCATTTGAATCTAGCCCCGATTGAAGTGTGACCGGCTGGCCGGTTTGCACTAACAACACCGAGCCGATTTGGAATCCATTGGCCAGGGCGCGGACGAAGCCATTCCAGTTTTCGAGCGACGGTAGCTGATAGACGAACGAGAGTGCGAACTTTTGCGCGACGTTCAGGTCCGAGCTGGCCCAATCGTTGGCAAGGCGGTTGGTGTCTTGTGCACGCCGTGGATTCAGCAGGCTAGTGAAAAATTCATTGGTTGAATTATCGAGTGTGTGCCCGAAGGTGTAATTGGCATTGAAAGTGAGGCCGGCCCGCGAACGCTGAACGAAATTCACGGAGACGGCGTGGTAGAAGCTGCCTCCAAAGGGAGGATCGGAAGTCACATTGCCCCGGAAGCCGTACTGGGAGTAAATGTTCGGGTTAAAGGCTTTGAAAGGTGCGTTCGTAGGTGTGCTGGCCGTCCACGATGTGGGCACGTTTGCAGCTTGGAAGAATGTGGGTAAAGGCGCTACGCCGCCGTCGAAGGCGCTGATGAAATTGCGCCGGTATTGGACGGGCAACTCGAGTCCGCGCGTACCGAGATAGCGTACCTCGACGGTGGAGTTTCGGTAGAGTTCGCGTTGCACGCCGAGAGACCAAGTCAAGACCTTCGGCATGACGGTGTTATCGATAAAGCTGGTGGTGAGCTGGCGAGCCGCAAGTTGCGTGGCCGGGGCGACGTACGTAGGGGGCAAGCCACCGGTAGCCAGGAAGCCAGCACCATTAGGGGTAGTACACCACGCGGGCCGCGGGGTCAAAGTGCAGGCAGACTGAGGATTCAGTTCGCTTTGCAATTGGGGAGGCAGCGTAATCGAAGCGAAGTTTTGGAATTTTACGTCATAGGCAATTCCGAAGCCGGCGCGGATGGCAGTTTTGCCGCTACCGGTGGGATCGAAGGCAAGACCAATCCGAGGAGCGATATTATTCTTGTCGGTAGTGGGGACGCCGAAAGTGATTACGCCCGGAACGCTGGAAATGGCGTTCAAGCTTTGCGTTTTGTCACCGACGGGATTGGTCCAGTATTCGTAGCGGAGACCCAAATTCAGAGTGAGCTTAGGAGTGACTTTGAAGTCGTCTTGCGCGAATACATAAAAGGCACTTTGCGTACCCAGGAAGCTGCCGGTCCCAGCACCGCGCAGGGTCCTGCCGGGTACGCTGGCGAGGTTATCATTCACTAGATCTTGCATCGTGGGATACCAATAATCGCCATTGCTGCGAGGGAGGAAAAACTGCGGATAAATAAAATGATTGTAAGTGCCGCCGAATTTGAACGTGTGTTTGCCGCGTGACCAGGTCAACGTGTCAATGATCTGGTACGTGTTCTGCTTTTGGTTCTGATTGTCGCCGGGTCCGATGGTGGTGAAACCCAGATCTCCCACGGTGGTGTCCGGCGGACAGATGGTGCAGGGATTAAGGAACGCTGCAGAGAAAAAGGAATACTGCAAACGCAAATCGTTCACCACAGTATTGTTGATTGTCCAGACGTCGGACAGTGCGATTTTGCGATTGTGCACAGGCTCGTTCTGATTGAAAACCGCCTGAGTGGAATTGACGGGATTGATGAAGGTGGCCTGATTGAAAAGAAAGCGGGCGCCCAACTGATGCTTCCCGAGTGAGTAGTCTGCATTGACGATAGCGTCATTTTCCCTTTGGAAAAGCGGGCTAATGATGACGAGGTTCCCGATGGGAATGAGTTGATTGTTAACGGTGATCGGTTGCAGGTCGGCGCCTGGCGCAACGGGATAATTTGCCAGTACGTTGCTAACGGCCGAATCGGCGGCCATCGATTGCAACTGGGAGAGACCGGCAGCCGTAGGGGCGATCAGAGCCGTTGGGGTTCCCTGGCCGTGCAGGTAAGTGAACTCATAGGCGCCAAAAACGAAAAGCTTGTTTTTCTTCAAGGGGCCGCCGATGGTTCCACCCAGACGGTTGTTATCGAAGGCAGGCTGACCGGGGATGGTCCCGCTGGCGATGGCGCCCTTTGTCAAATTGTCGATCGAGTTGTAGTTTCGATTCTGGTTGTACCACTCCCCCGAACCGTGCCAGACATTGGTTCCGGTCTTAGTGATAAGGCTGAACTGGCCGCCGGCCGAATGTCCATCTTCGGCACTGAACTGATTGGTAGTCAACGCAAATTCAGCCACGGCATCGGGAATTACCGTCGAATTGTTTCCGGTAACGCCGAGGTTGTTGTCGTCAACGCCATCGACCGTGAAGTTGTTATCGCGCGGACGTGTGCCACCCACCGAACCGCCGACGCCAGTGACACCGCCCGGTTGAGCGACCACGTTGGGAGCGAGAACCGCGAGATTCAGGGGACTGCCGTTGAGAGTGCCGGCCGCGGTGGGCAGCCCCTCCACATCTGTGGCCCTGAAATTATTGTTCAAGGTTGCAGAGGAGGTTTGTACGGCTACCGCACCGGCAGTGACTTCGACCGTCTCCGAACTCGGGCCCAATTCAAGCTGAACGTTGACGACGTTATCCTGATCCGCAAGCACAGGTATGTCTATTTTGAGAAAGCCTTTGAATCCTTTGGCCTCGACGGAGAC
>Ga0137418_10000805_pt1 | contig 28593 bp, 28 predicted proteins | sample CZODoug3_1_2_16f_FD_122242 | JGI IMG/M metagenome (GOLD analysis project Ga0137418, IMG submission 122242) | Vadose zone soil fungal communities from Angelo Coast Range Reserve, California, USA - CZODoug3_1_2_16fungal (Hybrid Assembly) | ecosystem: Environmental > Terrestrial > Soil > Vadose...
GTGGTGCGTGCTTCTCGTCACGAAACCTCTGTGCCCTCTGCGCTATCGTCGTCTACTGCATGCCCACAAACACTCTCTTCGCTTCGTCCAACTTACGCATTACGCTTTCTTTCTCCGCCGCCGAATTCCAATCCGGGTACTGTGATGTCGTCTCAATCGTGCGCTCAATCCACGCCACAAAATATTTCGCATCCTCCGGCGACCGCGCCTTCTTCCCCCCAACGGTCACGTAAATCGGGCTAGTCGTCGCATAAACATAATTGTCCAGCACCGGATACTCCGCGTTATCGCTAGAAGCCCGCAGCAAGCACCACCCGCTCTCCTTCACCGGAATCGTCCCATTAACCTCAGCGGTCCCCCACGGTCCAGCCGGGCCCGCATCCGTGCCCGCCAACGACTTCACCACTACTCCGTTACAGACAATCTCCAAACGATCCACCGGCACAATGGACCGCATCTTCGCTCGAAACGGAACCGCTTCCTGCGCTCGAGCGTATTCCAAGTCGCCGCCGATCTCCTGTCCTCCCACCGAAAAATCTAACAGCGGCCCATTCGTAGCGAACGTTTCTCCGTTCTTTAGTCCTCGAAACCATTCATCCACATTCATTGAACGTTCACGCATCCGTACGTAACCCGGTCCATCCCAACTTGTCCGCGGATCGGCGCCGCATAATTCGCTGTCGCATCCGTTCCCGCGCCAGCCGGAATCCGGAATCCTAAATTCAGCAAGCGATACCAGACCGCTGCCGTCGACCGGTGATCACTAAAACCCACAATCTCCATGTAATCCAATTTCCCCAGCGCCACGTCTACCGGCAACTCATCCGTAATGCGTTGCGGAGATTTCGCGAAAGGATCAGGCGCAACGTCAAAGGGATGCACCTCTCCCAACAGGGCCCCTTTGGCGTGTGCCATGTCATAAACGTCCGCGTTCATTGGAAACACACTGGCTGCTGCCGTATTCGGGTAACCCGCGTATCCCGGCAGCAGCACGCTCCCATGCAAATCCAATACGCCGCGATGCCCCCAGTAACTCGTGTGGAATTCCTGCCCATGCACCACGATGGCGTCCGCTTTCGACGCCAGATCTGTCTGTTTCGCGTCGTAGGCTACGTCCGGAACCCGCTGTTCTTTATTCACAATCAAGTTGTTGACGACCTGCAGATTCTCGGCTTCGGCTTGTTCTATTAAGTGCTCCGGGGTATTTCGGTACGTTCCCCCGTAATTCATGTGTACGTGCAAATCGCCGCTAACCCAATTCTCGTCTGCGAATCCTGTCCAATGCCTGCGCGAGGATACCGCCAGGGCCATCTCGTATTCCTTACCTCTTTCCATAGTAAACGCCGAGCGCAGCATGGGCTCCTCAAAGCCCTTCAAAATCTCGATTTGAAACTTCCCTGCGGGTAACTCAATATCCTCCTCACCTCGCGAATAAAAGTAATGCGCCTCAAATGGCCGCTCGGTGCGGTCGAAGCCATCATCCGCATAAATCCATGCGCCATATGGCGCATAGAAGTGTCCTACCGCATCGGTTACGGATACTCGCGCGCTAAATGGTTGGTCATTGAATTCGTGCCACTTCACACGAAAAGGCATTCTCGGTCTCAAATTCTTTCGTTCTTTGGTCTCCAGATGCTGCTGCCCTGACCCAGGAATATTCTGCAGCCAAAGCTCTGTGTTACCGTGCCGATTGGAAATAAACGCCAGCCGCTTACCATCCGGCGACCAGCGCGCATTCGTGTCATCCCAATTCCCGTAAGAAATCGCAAACGCATCTCCGCCCTTCGCCGGCATCACCCAAAGCTGGTGCCATTCCCTCCCTAAATAAGAGCTGTAAACCATTCTCGATCCGTCCGGCGAAAAATCCGGCCGCGCTTTCCAGTTCGTCTCCTCGTAATGAATCTCGCGCGCCTCCGCATCCGGCTCCGCCTTCATTCTCCAGAATCCGCCGGTCCCATGGATGTGCCCGCGATTCGAAACAAACAAAATCTCTTTACCGTCCCGCGTCCACACCGGATTGATCTCCGTATCAAATGCGCTGTAGTAATACCGCGGCAACTCGCTCTTCGTCTCCCCCGTCAGCCTGACCACGTTCTCCAATTTCCCGTCGCTCACATCCGCCCGGAAAATATGGAATCGTTTGTTGTACGCCGTCGAGACAAACACAATCCGTGTCCCATCCGGCGACCAGCGCGGCTCGACATTCACCGCCCCTTCGTGAGTCAATTGCTGCGTCTTCCCGCTCACCAAATCCAGCAGCCACAATTCCATCGCATCCTTCTGATAGGACACGTATACAACGCTCTTCCCATCCGGCGACCAATCCGGCTGATAGTCGTATCCCGGCCCATCCGTCAACTGCACGGCCTTAGTCGAATCAATCCTCTGTCGCCACAACGAGCCCGCCATCGAATACACCACTTCCTTCGAATCCGGCGACCAAGCCACGCTGCTCGGCCCGCTCGTCAACTGCGGCAAATACAATTCGCGATAGTAATAAGGATGCGGCAGGTCAATCTGCGGCAAAACCGGTCGCCGCTGCGCCCCCGCCGGCTGCGAAAAAACGATAAGGCTTAGGATTGCGAAGACAAATTTGTTGATTCGAGGAAACGTTAAGTCGATTCGAGGCCTCAGATTCGCCACCTGTAGCTCAGGTCCGCCCTTTGGACCTGAGGCTTTTCGTGCCGTTGCAAAATGTGAACGACGTGCACGGGAATCTCAGTGGCTACGCCAATCCAGCCTTTGTCAACGGCAACTCCCGAATCCGTTTCCCGGTCGCGGCAAAAATCGCATTGCACAACGCCGGGGCAAACGCGGGCAGCCCTGGCTCTCCAATTCCGCCCGGGGGAGCATCGCTCTCCACGATATGCACGTGAACTTCGCGCGGCGCGTTATTCATCCGCGCCATCTGGAACGTGTCGAAGTTCGATTGATCGATCGCGCCGTTTGTCGCTGTGATCTCGCCGTACAGCGCAATGCTCGCGCCCATCACCGCCGCGCCCTCAAACTGGTTCCGCGCCATCTCCGGATTTACTACCGTTCCCGCATCCAACGCCGAATCCACGCGCGTGATCTGCATTTTCCCCGCATCATTCATCTGCACTTGGACCACCGAAGCCGCGTACGTCAAGAAACTACGGTGCACCGCGATGCCCATGCCAAAGCCGTTGCCGTTTTTCTTCTTGCCCCATCCCGCCTTGTCCGCCGCAAGCTGCGCCACGCGCTTGAATCTCGCTGTATCGATCGGATACTGCTCGTAGTTACCGCCATAGTTCGTGTAATCCTTCGGCAGCTCCGATTTCGGCACAATTCGGTCCGGCCCTAGCAACGCCAGCGTGTATTCCAGCGGATCCTTGCCTGCCGCATGCGCCAGCTCATCGGTAAACGACTGAATCGCGAACGCATGATAAATGTTGGCGACGGATCGCAGCCACCCGATGCGCACGTGCGCCGTAGCCGGTCCATTCTCCGAACGATGATTCGGAATCGCGTACGGCAAATCCGAGAATCCTAATCCAAGTTCGCCTGCGTCCGAATACACCGCGTTCGCGTCAAAGGTCGACCCAATCGGCGGAAAAACCGTGCGCTGCAGCCAAGCCGTCGGTTTCCCATCCGCGCCCACCGCAGCCTTCATATACATCGCGGAAACCGAGTGATACGTATCGAACCGGATGTCGTCCTCGCGCGTCCACACCACCTTCACCGGCTTGCCGGTTTTCTTCGACAGTACCGCCGCTTCCACCGCAAAATCCGGAAACGACTTCCGTCCGAACGCTCCGCCCAGCAGCGTAACGTGCACCGTCACATCTTCTTTCTTCGCGCCCACAGCCTCGGCAATTGCGTCCCGCGCGCCTTGCGGACTTTGCGTAGGGGCCCACGCCTCTACCTTCCCGTCGCGATACACCGCCAGCGCCGCCGGCGGCTCCATCGAAGCGTGCGCCAGCAGCGGCGCATAATATTCCGCCTCGATTACTTTCCCGCCCTTCGCAAAACCCTCGTCCACGTTCCCGACTTCGCGGATCACTTTCCCCGGCTTCCGCGCCGTCTCCTCCAACTCCTTGCGATATGGCCCCGAATTAAAAACTTTGTGCGCGCTCTCTTCCCACTGTACCTTCAATTTCTTCCGTCCCTGCATCGCCGCCCACGTGCTGTCCGCCAGCACCGCCACGCCGCCCAACGCCTGCATATTCACCGGCGGCTTGTAAGTGGGAATCGTCTCCGTCTTCTTTACGCCATTGACACCCAGCGTCTCTTTGTCATCCACCGCCTTCACCGTGCTGCCCATCACTGGCGGGTGCATCACCGTCGCGTACAACATCCCTTCCATTCGCGTGTCCTGCCCGTAGATTCCTTTGCCCGTGCACAAATCCTTCAGGTCGTAGCTCGACGCATCTTTTCCTATGTATCGCCACTCGCTCCGCGGCTTCAGCTTCAAATCCTCTTTCTTCGGCACGTCCTGCTTCGCCGCCGCGTTCACCAGCTCGCCATATCCGAGCTTCTTCCCCGATTTCTTGTGCACCACCGCGTGCAATTCCGTCGAGCATTCCGTTTCGGGCACGCTCCATTGCTGCGCCGCAGCTCGCACCAACATCAATCGAGCCGTCGCGCCGGCTTCCCGCAGCGGCACAAAAAAGCTCACCACCGAGTGCGAACCATCCGTATCCTGGTCGCCGTACTTCTCATCGCCGGTCGCCTGCACCACTTTCACGCGCGCCCAGTCCGCATCCAATTCATCCGCCACGATGCGCGGCAGCGCCGTTCGAACGCCGTTCCCCATCTCCGACCGGTGCGCCACAATGTAAGCCGTCCCATCCGTATCAATCGCCACGTAAACGCTGGGATGCAGCGGCGCCGCATTCATCGGCCCTGCCGGATCAACTCCGCCCACATCGCTGCTCGCCAGCAAATCCACCGGCATCAGCCGCACGCCCAAAACAAAAGCGCCCGCGCCCACCACGCCCTTAAGAAATCCACGCCGGCTAACATTTTCAATGGAGATCATGCGCCCCTCCCGAAGAACTTCGACCATTGGTGCGACACATCTGACGACTGCACACCCGCTTACGCCACACTTGCTTGCGCCACTGCCAACACGCTACATCCTACCGCCATTTCGACTGGTTGCAAGCCCAGCCACCCGTACGTTGTGGGAATGCGCTTAAGCGCATCCCAGCGCGCCGCAGGCGCCTTTAACTCGAAAGCGAATTCAGTATTGCGTCTTGTTCGCCTATTGCTTCCACGCCGCAAAAATTGCGAGGGATTCTTCGCGCATAAGCTGAATCATCAGAATGCGACGCGATTCCGGCGGGCGTTACAGTTCTTCATAAATGAATGCGTCGTCGAAGCCGGCATCAGCGGCATCGGCGGCAACTCCGGCGTAGAAGACGCGCGCGGGGCGGGCCCAGTAAATCGCGCCGAGGCACATCGGGCACGGCTCGCAGGTAGTGTAGAGGTCGCAGCCGGTCAGTTGAAAACGGCCGAGCGCTTTGCAGGCTGCGCGTATCGCTACGATTTCCGCGTGCGCGGTGGGATCGTTTGTGGCGGTGACGCTGTTGGCGCCTTCCGCGATTACTTTGCCGTCTTTTGCGACCAGGGCCGCAAAGGGCCCGCCGCGAGCGGCGCAAACATTTTCGAGCGCGAGCGCGATGGCGCGTCGCATAAGATCTGCCGACATCGGAATGTCGCCCTCTGCTCCACCGGTCGCCCCTGCTGGCGTTCTCCTCCTCTACGAAAAAAAACAAAATGCAACGGCCAATAGTCTGGCCAACATCCGAAACTTACGGCTGCGGCCAGGTGCCCAGGGCGCGGCGCAGATCTACTAATTGGCCGAGGTGATAGGCGTTGTGATCTGACAGGACGAGGGCTTCGCGCAGAATCGTCTGGTTGTCGCCGTGCGGAATCTTTGCGAAGAGATCGGTGCGCGGATTCTTTACCAGCTCGATCATTTCGTTCAGATCATTTTGAAATGACTGCACGCTCTTGTCCCATTCCGCATCGGCCGGCGGCCCTGGCGTTTTCGGCCAATAGCCTTCGGGAAATCCGGGAGACACGTGATTAGGATTGCGACTGAATTCCAGGATGTCCCACTGCGCGATCCGCGCATGTTCCAGCAATTGCCAGCCCGTATGCGGCAGACCCGGCGCGAACGTGCCGCGCTTGTTGGGCGGAAATTCTTCCAGCGCGTCCATGAATTGCACGTGCGCGGAGCCGCCCTTCAGGACGTCGATTAGGTGCTTGCGCAATACGGCGTCATTCACGCTTGAGTTCGCGGTCGACGCCCTTCGGTTTGCGGCTTTCGCGCCTGCCTTCTTCTTGCTGGGCTTTTTGCTCTTGGCGCGCGCGACTGGCTTCTTCTTCTTCAAGCTGATTTCTCCGAGACGATCACTTGTTGCGGCATTTCCGGCACGGGATGCAGCGTGGACTTCGCAAATCCCGCGTTGCGAAACATTTTTTCGTACTCCGAAAAAGTATACGCGTCGCCGGAATCCGTATTCGCCAGCATTATCAAGCTGAAGGCCGCCGCAGTCGGCGGCGACACGCGATCTTCGTTAGGCACAAACTCCAGCGTGATTGCCTTGCCGCCGGGTTTTAGCGCGGCCTGTACTCGCTTCATCAGCTTCTCGCAAGTAGGCATATCGAAGTGATGGAAAATGTTGGTGAGCAGTACGTAATCGTAGCCGCTGCCCATGTCCGTCTCAAATGCGCTGCCCTCGCGCACGCTATAGCGATCGGCGACGCCAAATTTCTGCGCGTTTTCCTTGGCCACTTGCAGCACCGATGGCCAATCCAGCGCAACAACCTCGGCTTTCGGATTTTTCCGCGCGACAGTGATTCCGTACATGCCGTGCCCGGCGGCAATGTCCAGCACCTTGGCCGGCTTGCCTTCATCGGCACGCAGCAGCCCGGAGATAAATTCGGCCGACGGCACCGTGAGCGGCGCCATCGATTTCGCAAACGCTACCCAGAACTCATCGTTCGGCTTGGTATTGTCCCCGCCTTCCTTCCAAACCGAGCCGCCGTTGCGTACTGTTTCCGTCAACGAATCAAAGATGCTCCGTGCGCGTCCCGTGCCCAAAAATCCCGCCATAGACGCCAGGCATGCCGGCGATTTGCGGTCCAGGAAGAGCGCGGATTCCTGCGTCAGCGCGTATTTGCCCTGCTCCTTGTTCAAAAATCCATGAATGGTCAAGAAATCGCAAAGGACGCGCACGCCTTTTTCCGCCGCTCCAGTCTTTGCCGCGATTGCCGCCGTGGTGTTTGCGGCGGCCCCGATGGCGGTGAACACGTCGAGTTCGATCGCGGTGCGCAACGCTGCTGTCTGTTGGTAGGCATTCAGCGCATTAAAAATTCGTTCCGGGGTGGGCCGGGTTGCGGTTGTGGGCGTAGCCATGAAGTTTTCCCTCCGAGGTGCCGACTGAGTGCGCCTATTGTACATAACACTTGGTCCGAGGGCGATTTGTGCTTCGTGGAGCAATTGCGCTCGCCGGAGCACAGCCAGAAATGGCTGTGCCACGAATATCTTGCTCCAATCGCAACGCTGCTGGCATACTGCCTCACCCCGCAAGAAGTGGCACGGGCTTTAGCCTGCGTGCGGCAAGCAGGCCTGTGCTTCGTAGCTGAAATTGCAATCGTCGGAGCACCGGCTAAAGCCCGTGCCACTGAGGCCGCAGAATCATGAAGCGCGAAATTCATCGCTGGCATTCGCCGCGCCTGGGCATCGAACTGGGTGTAGTCGTCTACGGCCACTGGGGACCGCCGCTGCTGGGCTTTCCGACGAGCGCGGGTGACGAGTTCGAGCTGGAAGGCCAGGGGATGATCGGCGCGCTGGCCGATTTCATCGACGCCGGCAAAGTGAAATTCTTCAGCGTCAATTCCATCAACGGCCTTTCTTTCTACAACAAGTCCGCGCATCCGTTTCATCGCAGCTACGTGCAGTCCGTTTTCGATTCTTACCTGCGCGAAGAAGTCGTGCCGTTCATCTGGAGCAGTTGCCAATCGCAAATTGGCATTTCGACGATGGGCATGTCTTTCGGCGCGTATCACGCGGCTAATTCGCTCTTCAAGCATCCCGACGTCATCAAGCGCTGCTTTGCGATGTCCGGCGTGTACGACCTGAAAAATTTCATGGACGGGATGTACGACGACAATTTTTACTTCAACAATCCCGTCGATTACCTGGCCAACCTGAGCGATCCCTGGGTGTACGAGCAGCTGGCCTCCTGCGACATTCATATCGCCACCGGCACCGGGCAATGGGAGAACTCCGGCCCGTCGTATCGACTGTCCGAGATTCTTGGCGGGAAAGGCATTCGCCATTCGCTCGACAACTGGGGCCCGGAAGGCGGGCACGACTGGCCGTACTGGAAGCACATGATGCGGGAATACATCGCGCGGCTTTTCTGATCTGGAAAACGTTCCGCTACCCCTCCCACCCCGGTGTTTTTCGTAAAAGCGGATTCTAAAGGGGTTAGCAGCCCATTTGGTGTAAAAGCGGATTCTAAAGGACTTAGCGAATCGGTGGGCTGGACCAGTGCTTCCGGAAGATGGCCGGGGTGCCACCCCCGTTGCAATAGAAAGAGTGCGCAAGCTAATGATACTAAGATGTTTAGCGCGCTGCCGTTGCGCAAAAGAGTGCGCAATCGCATGATAATGCTTGGGTTGCATGTATGTAACAGGAAGGAAAGAGGTTAAGAGGGTTGTTCGGACTGACATAACGGATGGTACAACAGGTTCCGTATTTTATCAATAGTAAACTGGGATCGCCACCACGAAAATCGAGGTAGAGCATCGAACGTGCGAGGGAGGCGCGGACATGTCCAAAGTTGTGTATGTGTCGAAATCGACGTTGGAGCGGGTGCGGGGGCCTTTGCGGGTGGCGCATTTGCCGGGGGAGGCGCGGCCGGTTGTTTACAGCGTGCATGGGGCGATTGCCGAGCACTACAAGGTTGATCCGGCGAAGTTGGCGGAGTCGCATGCGGCGACGATTGATTACGTGATTTCCGCGACCGCGGGTTGAATGCTGGGGACGTTTGGAGGTGCGCTGGAAGCGCGCCAAATCGATGCCAGCAACGGGAAGCTGACGGCGGAAGTTACCGGCGAGGTGGAGACTGAGGACAATGTGCTGGTGATTCGGCGGATTCATGTCGCCATGCGGCTGGTCGCAGCGCCGGAGCTAAGGAACAAAATCGAGCGGGTGCATGGTATGTACGCTATGAATTGCCCCTTGTACCGGACTTTGCATAAGGCTATTCAGCTTACGTCGGGGTATGAGCTCGTATCTGGTAGTGCGGCACGCTAGCGGTCCGCACTAATTTTAAGGACTTGCAACCTCTGGCTATTAGTGCGCATTCTGAGGCGTTAAACGCGCTAAAGGTGTCAGATTTTACTTGCTCAAACCGATCCAGGTTCAGTCGTCGGCACTTGATGTCCGATTAGCGCGTAATCAGAAAGTGTGACTGATTCGACCGCCTTCCTTCCCCAAAACTGGACTGGTGGAGAGCCATCGCCTAGGCTTGCAACATGAAGCCTTCCCGAAACTCCGCCCTCAATCTGGGACTACGACTTCTGTTCATATTTCTCATGTGTTTAGCAAATCCGCTTTGGGCAAAGTGCCCAACGTACTCAGTACAAGTTCGAGGCAAGATCGAGTGCTTTTTTGAACCGGACGACAAGGTGCTGGCCACACTGATTTTCTTTGACCATCAACCCGAGGCATCTGGGGAGACCTCAATAGACGTTCAAGGCGCAATCTTCAGTGGCCGCATGGCGTTCGATACTTACTCATCGACAGGACTCTTTAGCGGAGATAAATGCCACCGGCGGCCGAAGAGCCTGCTGGTCAGACTTATTAGAGCAGACGGTGTTGAGAAGGACCGCACGTCGTTAAAAATCCCGAGCGACTTCTTCTACGATCATGAGCGAGGTGAATACACAGCTAAATCGGACGTAACATTGCACAGCCAGTGTCAAGCGCCGTCCGTTTTCTCAAGAAACAGTTGGCGCAAACTTGATGCTGGTCCTTTCTCGATTTCGGCTCCGCCGGGATGGGAGTTTCACCAGCTCACAGGGGTAGATTCGTATGTTGGCGAGTTTGTAGGAGACGGCCTCGCGCTCCGCTTTGATTTCGGTGGATACTCAAACGACCTCAAAGAGGCCAAGAAACCAGCCTATGTTATCGCTCATGAGTCAATCGGCGGGTTTCCTGCAAAAATAGTTAGTCCAGGAACGCCAGGCCATGGCCTCACGGCTGTATATTTTCACAGTGTCGGTCGCTCGAATGGGCTCTGTCTTTGGGGCAAAGACCTCACATCCCCGCAACAGGAATTGGTGCTGAAGATATTCGAGACAATTCGATTCGGAGGTGCTGCGCCTCGGTATGTTATTCCGCCACCCCCACCCAAGAACGCACCCTGAGCACTTAGTGCCCAATAAGTCGGTACAGGCGGGTTCGGATGTCTAGTAAGAGCGTGTGCCGCACCTCCGGTGCTAAGAGAGACGGGCCCTCTCCTTTTCACGTTAACGCCAGATAGCCGCCAAGAGAAATACAAGGAACGAGGCGAGGCTTAAGGCGCTCCGGACTGCGTGCAACTTTGCCCAGCGTTGCAGGAGTTGTTCGGCTAGTGCGGAGTTTTTGTCGAGGGCGGGATCGAGGAGGCGGTTGTTGGTGGGGAGGATGACGATTACGGTGAAGGGGATTACAGCGCCGAGGAGGAGGCCGCCGATTAGCCATGCTGGCGGCGCGCCTTGTAGCCAGGCGACGATTGCGGCGAGGGTTCCGAGTGCAGCGAGCGAGGCTTGCATTATTGTGGCGCGCTTGTAGCTGGGGGCGAATTGGGCGAGGGCGATGGTGGTGCCGCATTGCATGCGGGCGGGATGCTCGACGAAGGAGATGTAGAGGCTGGCGCCTGCAAATAGGCCGGAGCAGAGGAGGGATAGGGATTCGGAGATGGCGAGGGGAGATGGCATGGCGGCTATGCTATCAACTCTCGGCCCAGCCGATAAGCGAAGAGAGATTCCTCTCTCCGCGACCCGGCGCACAAAAGGCGTGCGCAGGACAATGCCGGGTCGCTGCGTTCGGAATGACGGGTGGGACGGCTTTATGTCGGAGCTAAAGCTCCGACTCCCTAAAGAATCAGTTCTATGGTGAAAACGAACCGGCAGGACGTCACGACGGACGCCCTGCCGCTTGTACTGTTTGTATTCTGTGCTTCTACTGTTGCGGTTGATTTTGATTCTGATCTGGGGGTTGCGGATGGGCTGCTACGGGCGTCACCGTTGCCGAGCCGACTGCCGCCAGCTCGGAGGGCTTGTATTTCGGGGCGCTGACGTAGCCGTGTATCAGGTTTTTCTCGACGCGGTTCACGACCACCTGGACCGGCTGGGACTCATTTTCCGTGTGGATCCAAATCGGCTCATAGAGATTGACGTGCTTCTTGGTGAGTTGATTGTCGTCGACGATCATTTGCAGGTCGTAACTCTTGTGCTTCGTATCCGCCTTGCGCAGCGAGAGGGTGAGCGGCCCGACGCGTTGGAACTCCTTCGACTTTGTCAGATCGAACTCGAAATAGCTGCGCTCTCCGCGTTTGGCGAGCGCGACCAATTCCTCATGCGTCTTGGCGATCGAGCCGTTGAGCTCATCGCGGGTGGAATTGAGATTTCCTTCCAGGTCTGCGCGATTCTTGGCCACTTCCGCTTGCGTCTGGCTCAACAGCTTTTGTTGTTCGTCCAACTGTGCGCGAAGCTCTTTGAGTTGTTTGCTCGACGTGGTGCCGGCCTTGCCGGTAGGCGATTTTGTCGCTGCCGAACCCGCGTGTCCCGCCGGTGCCTTCTTTGGCGCCGCGGCTTCTGCCGCACCCTGCTGCGCGGCGGACATTTCGTTCAGCTTCGCTGTCAATGTAGTGAGCTGTCCCTGCATTTTGTTGATCGTGGCGTGCGCCATTGACTCTTGAGCCGTCAGGTGGCCGACCATGATTTGCTGCCGGTATCCGTAGCCGAAAGCCACAACGGCAACTGCCAGCAGGACTGCGGCTACAACTAACAGCGCGGTGTTTATCCCACCTGACGTGGGTTGCCCTTCATGACCGTGCTGATTCACTTCTTGTGATTCCTCCATGATTTTCTCTTTCTCCTTGATCTCAAGCCAGCTTCAATTGGACTCGCCGCAAAACACTTCTGGTTTGAGGGAGTCTCGGCCTCAAAAGTTGCTTCACCGCTGGCGCGCTTCCGAATGCGTGCCGTCCGCAGAAAATCACGCACGGAGCTAACCCTTTTGATGCCGATGACTAGCCCGCCATCTACAAAGGGCCATACTCTCTCGAGGGCGGTATTTCGATGTCGTAGGGTCGACATTCGTCGGAGTTAAAGCTCCGACCACCATCCGGAAAAGCAGGTTCCTCGGCGAAAACCGCCTTCGGAATGACAAGCCTGTAAGAGTAGCTGGCCGCCCTGAAGGACGGCCTCTATAGCGGTGCGGCTCTCTGAGCGCGTACCACAAACGCTTCTTCAGGGGCTAAAGCCCAGTGAGATGGTTGCTTGATGTCGGAGCTAAAGCTCCGACCCCCTAAAGAGACCAGGGCTAAAGCCCTTTTTTTTTGCGCGTGACGTTCATCGCGGCGCTTGAAAGCGCCGCTCCCCTGACTGAAGTCAGGGGCTTCCACCGCCGGGAAAAGCAGATTCCTCGGCGAAAACCGCCTTCGGAATGACAATCCTGCGAGAGTAGCTGGCCGCCCTGAAGGATGGCCTCTACAGCGGTGCGGCTGTCTGAGCGCGTACCACATGCATTTCTTCAGGGGCTAAAGCCCAGAGACAGGCGTGCTGATGTCGGACCTAAAGGTCCGACCCCTAAGGAATTCACTCCGCTCGCGGACTCGCGGGGCCCGTCTGAAGACGGCCGCTACGTACTACTTGGAGGAGCCGCTACGTGCTACTCGGAGGGGGCTTTTTTTGTTTTGCTTTCTTTTAGGAAGGTGCCTTTTTCTAGTTCGGTGAAGGCTTGGCGTAGTTGGTCTTGGGTATTCATTACGATGGGGCCGTACCAGGCTACTGGCTCCTCGAGGGGCTTGCCGGAGACGAGGAGGAAGCGAATGCCTTCGTCGCCGGCTTGCACTACTACTTCGTCGCCGCGATCGAAGAGGACCAGGGAGCGATTGTCGGCGGCCGACGGTGGGGCGGTGTCGAGCCAGCCTACTGATTCGGTGGGGACGGAGAGGGGTTCGCTGGCGTTGCAAAATTTGCCGGAGCCTGCGAAGACGTAGGCGAAGGCTTGGCGCGTGGTCTCGACGGGGAGAGATTTGCGGCGGCCAGGGGCGACGGAGACGTCGATATAGACGGGATCGGTGGCGATGCCATCGACGGGTCCGCGCTTGCCCCAGAAACTGCCGCAGACGAGGCGGACGTGGGTGCCGTCGTCGTCGGTGATTTCGGGAATTTCGGGCGATTTCACTTCCTGATAGCGCGGCGGAGTCATTTTCAGGTTGGCGGGGAGATTGGCCCAGAGCTGGAAGCCGTGCATGCGGCCGGCGTGGTCGCCCTTGGGCATTTCCTGGTGGATGATGCCGCTGCCGGCGGTCATCCACTGGACGTCGCCGGGAGCGATGGCGCCGCGGTTGCCGATGCTGTCGGCGTGGTCGACGGTGCCGGCGAGGACGTAGGTGATGGTCTCGATGCCGCGATGCGGGTGCCAGGGGAATCCGGCGAGGTAGTCTTCGGGGACGTCGTTGCGGAAGTCGTCGAGGAGGAGGAAGGGATCGAACTCAGTGGTGTTGCCGAAACCGAAGGCGCGGCGGAGATGCACTCCGGCACCTTCCGTGGTGGGCTTGCTGCGGATCAGGCGCTTTACGGGTCGAATGGACATGAGGGCCTCCAGAGCGCAGTCTACGCCGGAGTGGAAGAACTGTCACACCGTGGAGGAGTCAGGCGCCGGAGAAGTCAGGCAGCGGGGCGGCAGGCGGAACAGGTTAGTTCCTCGCCCATGTGGTCGAGGCGGCCTTGCGCCGTGGTTACCCAGTGATGCTCGGTCCACGGAGGATCATGCCGAACATGCCTCTGATGGCCGCAGTCGAGTTCGGCGACCCAATCGCGGTTTTCGTCCATGTGAAAGCCGACGATCTTGCGCAGCACTCCGGTCGATAGCGCGTGCATCGGTTTCATATTGGTATTCTACGCCCATTGCGCTGCGCGTACGTTAAATTTCCGCAACGCGCGGGGAGGCAACGAGCGAGGCGCAAAATGCTACACTCCGCGTTGCAAAACTCATAGGCAGCACAGAAAAGGAGTATCGAGCATGGACGCAGGCAATGAAGCAGCGGCGGCAATCCTGGTGCAGACGATTTTCTTGAAAGATGGACATTTGCAAGGTCTGCTCGGGGAGCAAGCGACGAAAAGCCCGGTGGCGGCGGCGGAATTCTTGCAGCCGTTCTATCGCGCGGTGCTCGCCATGGTCAGCAAGGTGAAGGTGGAGGGCAAGCCCTGACAACAGGCAACGCGCTTGCTAGAAGGTGCCTTTGCCGAAGGTCAGGCGTAGGCCGGTGGAGAGGAGTTCGTCGTTGGATTTCAGGCCGGGGAGCGGGTTGCTGAGATAGCGATCGCTGACGGTGACTTGCCAGCTTAGCCAGGCTTTGAGCTTGGTGGCGGCGGTGGCGTCGAACTGGAGACGATATTGGCCGAGGTCGCTGAGGTTGGGGAAGGCGGTGAAGCGCTCGTCGAACGAGACGCGATTGTTGAGCTTCCAACAACGGCGCGCCCATCTAAAGATGGCCGCTACGCAACTCCTTGGGGCTGGTGGGTCGGCCGGTTTTCGGTTGGGCTTCGAGTATAATTTTGGCCGGAGGAGGAATGATGCGCTTGCGCGTCTCGCGTGTGAATGGACTCGTTGCTCTGGTGATGGCTGTGGCGCTTTGCCTTGGCTCTTGCTCGCGGCAGTCGGGGGCGCCAGCGTCTGCGCAGGCTTCTTCGGCGCGGCCGACGATTGTGTTTATGACGGATTTTGGGACGGCGAACGATGCGGTGGCGATTTGCCGGGCGGTGATTTATGGGATCGCGCCGGAAGTTCGAATCACGGACATTACGCACCAGGTTACGCCGTTTTCGATTGAGGAGGCTTCGCGGTTTCTGTATGGGGTGACGCCTTATTATCCGGCGGGGACGGTGTTTCTTGTGGTGGTCGATCCGGGAGTGGGCACTTCGCGGAAGGCGATCGCGGTGAAATCGAAGAAGGGTCAATATTTTATTCTTCCGGACAATGGCGTGATTACGCCGGTGCTGGACCGCGATGGACTCGCGGAGGCGCGGGAAATTACGAATCAGCACTGGATGATCGAGGCGCCGCTGTCTTCGACGTTTCATGGGCGGGATATTTTTTCGCCCGCGGCGGCGCATCTGGCGGCTGGATGGGAATTCAACCTGGTGGGGCCGCCGGTGCAGCAATTGGTGCGATTGTCTGTAAAAAACGCGGCGGTTTCCGACAAAGGGATTGATGGCGACATTATCGGGTTGGATGATCCGTTTGGGTCGCTGATTACGAATATTCCCGGGGAGAGCTTAAAGAATCTTGGATACACCGTTGGCGACAAGGTGCTGTTGCAAATCAACAAGAAGATGATTGCGATGCCGTACGCGAAAACGTTTATGGATGTTGCCGTGGGTGAGTCGCTGCTTTATGTGGATTCGCGGGGGCGCGTGGGGATAGCGGTTAACCAGGGCAGTTACTCGAAGAAATTCAATGTCATGCCGCCGGAGAAGATTTTTATTCCGCGGAAGGGCTTGCCGTTCAGGGTTCGCTGACGGTCAAAGCCGGTAGAAATCCAATCCTCGGTCGTTTGTTACCCGACTCGACGGCGCCACAGCCTTGAAAGCGGCAGCCCTTCGCGGCTCGGGATAAACAAGACTGCCGCACTCCAAATTGAGCCAGCTTCCCGTTGACAGCCTGGGGATGTAACCTTTTCCGGGTTTGGCGGTATTCGTGTATGCAGGGGCGCGATAGTCGGCCCAAGGAAGACCATCCGAGAATGCACTCGGTAACTGACGAGGAGTTGATGCTGCAGGTGCGCGACGGCACGGGGGAGACGCTAGGGGTGTTGTTCGAACGCTATCACGCGCCGCTTTATAACTTTTATACGAAGCTGACCGGGGATCGGGCGCTCAGCGAGGACCTTGTGCAGGAAGTGTTTTTGCGGATTTTGCGGCACCGGCAGACGTTCCGGGACAACACTCCGTTTCGGGCGTGGATTTATCAGATCGCGCGGAATGCGCGGATCGATCATTTCCGGAAGAGCCGGCCGCAGGTGCCGTTCGAACCGGAGATGGCGCCTGCGGTCGCGCCCGGCGATCCCGCGCAACAGCAACAGGAGTCCGAATTATTACACCGAGCGATGATGGAGCTGCCGGAGGAAAAGCGCGAGTTGCTGGTGCTATGTCGATTTCAGGAACTTCCGTATGAGGACGTGGCGCGGCTGGTGGGATGCGGCGTGGCGACGGTGAAGGTGCGAATCCACCGAGCGATGCAGGAGCTGCGGGAAATTTACCATCAGTTGCAGGCTGCGCCTGCTGGTTCTACGCAACGTGCTGCGGCGCAAAGTTTTCCGCCGCGGAGGATGACATGAAATGTGAAGAGATCGCGGAGCTCTTGCCCGATTATTTGCAGGACGGGTTGCAGGAAGAGCACAAGAAGATTGTGGAGCGGCACCTGGAGAGCTGCGCTGAGTGTAGCGAGGTAGCGGGATTGTGGAAGAAGCTTGCATTGATTCCCGACGAGCAGCCGAGTCCGACGGGGCGGGCGCGATTCGATGCGATGCTGCAGGCTTACCAGGCGGGACAAGGAAGGGAAGTGTTGACGCGGCGCGCAGATACGGGAGCGTCGATTTGGAGCGTGTTCCAGTGGCTACGTTCTCCGGTGGGCGCGGTGGCGTGGAGCATCGCGCTGGTGGCGCTGGGAACGTATCTGGGACTGCAACTTGGCAGTGCGAAATCGAACTCGCAGGAATTAGCCGCGATGCATACGGAAGTGACAAACATGCGGCAGATGGTTGCGCTCTCGATGCTGCAGCAACAGTCGGCGAGCCAGCGGTTGGAGGGCGTGACGTGGACGCGGAGGGAAGAGCATCTCGATCCGCAGGTGCTTTCGGCGTTGATGCACACGCTGCGGTATGACTCGAGCGTGGACGTGCGGCTGGCGGCGCTGGATGCGCTGAGCCGGCATGCCGGGCAACCGCAAGTGAAGAAAACCGTTGTGGACGCGTTGCAGGAGCAGCAGTCACCGCTGGTGCAGGTTGCGCTGATCGACCAGTTGGTGGAATGGCGCGACGCGGATGCGGCTCCGCGGCTGGAGAAGCTGCGGCAGGTGCCAAATCTGAATCCGACGGTGCGGCAGCGAGCGGATTGGGCGATCAGCAAGTTGAATTGAGGAGCAGAGCGATGAGCAACACATATTTGTTGTCGGTTCTGGTATCTGGAATGGCTTTGCTGCTATGGCCGGCGCAGGGCATGCAGAGCAAGGCTGAGAAGCAGGCGATCCGCTCGGTGCAGCAGGAGAGGCCCTCCACTCACGTGGAGGACGACGAGCGGGAGATGGGCATGGATATCGAAACGGACATGAACGTAGACGTAGAGGAGCCTCAAATCGCTATCGATATGGACATTGAAGTACCGCAGGTCGACATGGATCTAGATGTTGATGTTGATACAGACGAGCCCGACATGGATGTCGATCACGATGACGGGGATCGAGAAGAGATCGATCACGAGAACGCCAGCTTCACGGAGCACGAGCAGGAAAAGATCGAGAAATCGTTTGCGATGCCCGCAAGCGCGGGACGGAGGACGCTGGAGATCGACAATGTGTGGGGATCGATCGAAGTTGTGGGTACGGCGTCGGATCAGGCGCACGTGACGGTGGACAAGAACATCCGAGCGGAATCGAAGGGAAAAATCGACCAGGCGAAGAAGGAAGTGACTCTGGACGTTACGCAACAGGCGGAGGCGCTGAAGCTGTACGTGAACGGGCCATTCCGGTGCGATTGCCACGACTGCGGCCGGTCGCGCGATGACGACGGGTATGTGGTGAAAATGGATTTTCAGGTGCAGGTGCCGCGAGACGTCGATATCAAGATCAAGACGGTGAATGAAGGGCACGTTTCGGTGCGCGATATCAACGGCAGCTTCCAGGTGCGCAATGTGAACGGAGATATACAAATCCGGAACATCGCAGGATCGGGAACGGCGCGGACGGTGAATGGGCCGGTGAAGGTGTCCTTTCGGCAGAATCCGAAGGAGGCATCGGATTTCGAGACGGTGAACGGGGCTATCGAGCTGCAGTTTGCGCGCGATCTTTCCGCGGATTTCCGATTCAAGACTTTTAATGGCGGGATTTACAGCGACTTTCCGGTTACAGCACTGCCGGTGCAGGGAATGCAGGAGGAGCATCACGGGGCGAAGGTGGTGTTTCGGGCAGACCGGTACACGGGAGCGCGCATAAATGCGGGTGGTCCGCAAATCAAGGTGGAAAATCTAAATGGAGACATTCGCATTCTGGAAAGCCATGAATAAGCAAACGAAGTTCTCATCGATTTCGGGGCGGTTGGTGTTGGCGGCGATCGCTGCCACGACGTTAGTTCTAGGCGCCGGGAACACGCGTGCGCAAGCTCAGACACAATCGGGTCTGGACCGGATTCCGGTGACGCTGAGCGATGCGTCGCGACCGGCACACGTGAAGGTCAGCATGGTGAATGGCGGGATCACGGTGAAGGCGTATGACGGGAAGGAAGTGATTGTGGAGGCGCGTGCGCGCAACCGAGAGAACTCGCGCGAGGAGGGTGGGCCGAAGCGGCTGGCGATATCGACCACCGGGCTCTCCGTGGAAGAGGAAAACAACGAGGTGAACATCAACACGGAATCGTATATGCGGCCCATCGACGTTACGGTATCGGTTCCGGTGCACACGTCGCTGAAGCTGCGCGCGGTGAATGATGGGGATATCGTGGTGACGGGCGTAAACGGTGAGCTAGACGTGGATGACGTGAACGGCTCGGTTACGCTGAACAATATTTCCGGCAGCGCGGTGGCGCACGCTTTGAACGGGCACTTGCACGCGACATTTATAAAGGTGGACCCGCAGAAGGCGATGGCGTTCAGTTCGCTGAATGGAGATATCGACGTGACGTTTCCGGCGGATTTGAAGGCGAATGTCAGCATTCGTTCGGATCGCGGGGATGTGTTCAGCGATTTTGACGTGCAGCTCAAGGCCGCGGCGTCGCAGCCCGAAGTGGAAGATAGCCGGGGGAAGGGCGGCAAATACCGCGTGAAGATCGATAAGACGGCGCACGGGACAATTAACGGCGGCGGGCCGGAAATGCAATTCAGAAATTTTCAGGGCGCGATTTATATTCGGAAGGCGGGGAGCCCGCGCTGAAGATCAGGGCACGTCAAGGCTGGACTCCTGCGTAGAAGGGAATTGCGGTGCGTGCGGCGTTCTTGTAGACGACGCCGGCTTTCATCACGAATACGACGCGGCGAACTGCGGTGATGTCTTTCAGTGCGTTGCCATCTAGAGCGATGATGTCCGCCTGAAGGCCGGGGGCTATCGAGCCGATCTGGTCGGCCATGCCCATTGCCTCGGCGCCGATGGAATTGGCGGACATCATTGCTTGCATGGGGTCTTGGCCGCCGTCGCGAACGCGATCGATGAACTCTTCCGCGTTTCGTCCATGCGCGCCTGCTACTGCGTCTGTGCCGAAAACTACTCTCAGGCTGGGAGTTTTCACAGCGTGATGGACCAGCTCGTGGTTCATCGGAAGAATCCTTTCCATCGCCGCAAAACCTTCTTCTGTGTAGCCGGGAGTGCCGAGGTATTGATCCTTGTGCAGTAAATAATTTTCGATTATCAGCCCCGCCTGTGGATCCAGATAGACGCCCTTCTCGGCCATCAATTTCAGGTCGTCGTCTGTGGCCAGAGTGCCATGTTCGATTTCTGTGCATCCTGCGAGGGTTGCGGCACGGACGGCGTCTTTGTACGCGTGAACAAGCGTGCGCAGGCCCAGCTTTCTTGCTTCGTCGCAGGCGGCATTTAATTGTTCCTGAGACAGAGTCATTCCTCCGCCCAGGCGGATGGACTGGGAGGCGAATATCTTGATGAGGTCGGCGCCGGCTTCTTTTTGTTTGCGTATGTAGGCGCGGATTTCATCGGGCGTGCCGGTCTGCTCGCCTCGGCCCTGGAGCGGCTCGGCGGCGGTCAAGATGCGTGGGCCCGGGAGGATGCCTTTGGAAATGGCGTCACGGAGAGGGATGTCGTTGGGAGAGCCAACGCTTTGCACGGTGGTGAAGCCGGCCATTAGCGTCAGCCAGGCATTTGAGGCGGCTTTGTACGCGTCGTCTTGGGTTGTGCCTGCGGAGCCGGCGTTTTTGCCGTCTTTGCCAAAGCTCCAGGTGATGTGGACGTGCGCATCGATCCAGCCGGGCAATAATGTGAGGCCGCGGAGATCGTAGTCGACCGGAGCGGCTTTCGGATCGAGGGCGACAATTTTGGAACCTTCGATCACGATACGGGTGTCGTGCAGCACGTGGCCTTTGCCGTCAAGAACAGCGCTGGCGGCGATCACGATGCGCTTGTTCTGCGACGTTTGCGCCGAAACTGGGCGGCTTAGGACAGATAGGCCAAAAATACCGAGCAGGCAAAGAGTGATCTTTGCGGATCTCATGATCGTGGCTTCCTCCTAAAGTAATGCACATGGTCTCTTATCACATCGACGGCGACACGTGTACCTTCGAAGCGTCTTCGCGATGGAGAGACATGAAGTGCCGTTGTTATTTGGCGTTGTGGGAGTTACGAAGTGGGTTGTAGTGTGCGTGCGGTGGTCAGCAGATACCATTCGACCGTGGGCGCGCGCAAGAACTTGATGCGGGTGCGGGTGGCTTCGGCGGCGGGTGCGTCGCCGAGTTTTTCTTGTGCGGCGGCGAGCTGGTCCAGTGCGAGCAGCGAGCGAGGGTCGGCGGCAAGCTCGTCGACCGCGTCGGTAAGTTCGCCTTTTGCAGCGAGCAGATAACCGCGAGCGGATTCGTAACAGTTCTCGACGAGCAGGTCGCGCGACAGCGTGGCGAGTTGCTCGAGTTTGCGAACGCTGGCTTCCGCGAGGGCGGTTTCGCCGCGCGCTGCGGAGATGCGGGCGCGCTCGCGAAGAACCTGGGCGCGGAAACTCCCGCGGTCGGCTTCGCTCACGCGGTCGATGGGATCTTGCAGCCAGATTTCCAGCGAGCGGAGTTGCTCCAATTCGATGGCGGGATCCGCAGCTAAGATGGCGCGGCCGAAACCAATTTCGAATTGCGAATAGGGCTCTTTCTGGTGGCGCGCTTTTTCATTGAGAGCGTCGAGAGCTTTGCGCCCTTCCGCGGGCTGGCATTCCCAAAAATAGACGAGCGCTTTCTGAAATTCGGAGTGAGTACGGTCGCGCGGGTTGTTGGCGATCGCGATGGCATTGTCATATTCATCGCGGGCGCGGGAGTAATTGCCCATGAGGGCGGAAGTGTCTCCGAGACCGTAATGCGAGGAAATGTAAGTGGGGTCGATGTTCAGGGCCGCCGCGTAGTGCTCGAGAGAGCCATCATCGTCGCCGGAGAAGCGGAGGATTTCACCGAGAGAGTCTTGCGGATTGGGAGAGTTGGGCAGCAGCTCGGCGTAACGTTTGAGGGAGGCGATCGCTCTTTCGGGGTTAGGAGTGCCGGTTTGCATGTAAGCGTAGCCGAGGAGATTGAGCGCAGGCGGGAAATCGGGATCAAGGCGCCGAATGGTCTCGAGCATCTGACGAGAGCGGTCGTAGTCCTGCAAGTAGTAGAGCCAGTCGGCGATGATGTAGAGGATGTGCTTGTTGTTGGGATAGCGCTTAAGAAGATCGTTCATGGCGCTGATGGCGGGGAGGCGGTCGCGGTCGCTGATGCTGGTCATCCAGCGGATTAGGAGTTGCTCGTCGGGAGTGGCGCGCGGGAGCAGGGCTTTTGCGCGGCCGAGCGCGGCGGAATCGGGGATGCTGCCCAGCGAGGCGAGCGAAAGGGTGGCGTAGCCGAGGGCGAACTGCGGATCCTTTTTGATGGCGTTGCGAGCGTTGGCGAGGGCGCCGTCGACGATGTGATTTTCATATTTATCGAGCGAGATCTCGACAAGCTTGCGTGCTTGCTCGGAGCGCGTGGAGACGGGGATGCTGCCAAAGAGTTGTTGGCGGGCGATGGGAGCGACCTTCGCGACGGAGCTTTTGCTGCGCGCTTTGGCGACTTCGACGCGCGGCGTGGAGGTCTGCGCCCGGACCGGGTATCCCAACAATGAAGGAAAAATCAGAAGAAGAACGCGCGTTGAGAAGCGGTTCATTGAGCACACACCTCTGAGAGAATCTGAACGACCTTGCAAGATGACGTTAGCGTGCGAGGCTGGCGACGGCATACTGGACGGAGGTACAGGCGATGCGGGATGGTTACGTTTGCGCGGAGGCGCACGGTTGGACACACAGGAGTAATGTTTTCTTGTGCGATTCGGCGATTGAGGCGAATACTTCAGATTAATCTCGGCATGGGGTGATTAAGCTCTATGAACGCAAAACGAAGGGGCGATGGTCTGCGCATGGCGGCGCTGCTATGCGCGGGAGCATGGTTGACTGTGAGCGCGGCGGCGGCAGTGAAGAACATGGCCGTGGTCACGTCAGCGGGAAGCAAACTGCAGGACGTGCCCCTGACGGAATTGGCGAAGCTCTGCAAAGGCACGCAGAAGACATTGGCGGACGGGAAAAGTTTTACGCTGGTGATGAAGGATCCGGAGTCTCCGGATATGCACGTGGCGGTGCAGAAGCTGTTTGGAGTGACGCCAAGCGAGGTCAAGAGCGCAATTGCCAAGCTGAATGAGACGCGAGCGGTGGTGCGCATTGTGGAAAGCGACGAGGATCTGCTGCGAATGGTGGAAGCTACGCCGGGAGCGGTGGGAATCCTGGATGTGTACGCGATCAACAGCACAGTGAAAGTGTTGCGGGTGGATGGGAAGCTGCCATTTGATGTCGGGTATGCGCTGAAGGGAAACTAGTTCTTCGTTGTAAATGGTTGATTTATTGTCTTCAGGTTTCTTGCTGCTGGGATTTTGTCTGATATTTTCAGAAAATCCAGAAACAAAACACGCCTTACTTTGCGGTTACCTGAACCGCAGGCTGTAGTTCGACTTGCCTCCGCGTCCATAAAACTTCCACTTGACAGGCGAATATAAAGCGAATATGTTGCGTACACCTTTTGGGGGACGGGGTCCCGGGTTCTTGCGGACGGGACGCTGCGAAACGGCAAAACGGCCTGTCCGAAGGGTCAGGTTTTCCACAGATAGGACAGGTGAATGCATAGCGAAGACATACAGGGAACCATGTACGTCCATAACCAGCTGTTTTTAATAGGTTTAGCCAATGGCAGCTCTCGGGTGGGCGTACTAGTAGACTGGTTTAAGACGCAAAATGTGCCTTGTGTACCATCGTGTTTGGGACCCATCCTGGTGTCAAATGGTACAGGTAATCGGGGAGTGGACCCTAAGTACAGGGTCGCGCATCTAAGTAAAAGTTCGGAGAAGTTCGCAGGTGAAAGTAAGTCGGCTCACAGGTTTGGTGCAAAGGGACCGGCAACAGAGGACGGAATGAAGACCAAGGACAACGGACGGAAGTGGATGTGGCGGTTCCTGGGCGTGTTGGTGGCGCTGCAGCTTTACTTTGTGAGGGAACTGCTGGCGGCGTTCGCGTTATTTGCGCTCGCGTTCGCGGCTATCGCTTTTGTGATTGTGAGTTTGTACATGCTACAGAAGAGCTGGGAGCTTGCGGTCGCGCGAGTGGCGGACAGCAACCATCCGGTGGTGAACTTCGCGCGGCGCGGGGTATCGGCGGTGGAGGATATGGCACGGCGACCGCTACGGCGGCCGGGTTCCGCGACGCCGCGGGCAATTTAACAGGTTTCTGGCGTCAGCCAGAGCACACAAGGGCCAACCGGACTTGAGACCGGTTGGCCTTTTTTCTTTTTGTGCTACTCTCTCCCGGCCTTAGGGGGAGCTGATGCGAGGAAAACGGTTTGCTGCGGTGATGGCTATCACACTGATTTTGCTTTTTGCGCGGGGAGCGGGACAGGCGCAGGAAAAATCGAAGGCGCCTAAGAGGATCGCGATTCGGGCGGGACGGCTGATCGATGGGAAGAGCGACGCGCCCTTGGCAAATGCGCTGATCGTAATTGAAGGGGAGGAAATCGTTTCCGTGAGCGCGGGCGGGGCGGCACCAGGCGGCGTGGAAGTGATTGACCTTTCGAACGCGACGGTGCTGCCAGGATTGGTCGACACGCATACGCACGTGTTGCTGAACGGGGATATCACTTCCGAGGATTATGACGCGCAGCTCTTGAAGGAATCGATCCCCTATCGGGCGATCTTGAGCGCGCGGAACGCGCGGATCGCGCTTGAGCACGGATTCACAACAATGCGCGACCTCGAAACCGAAGGCGCGATGTATGCGGACGTGGACATCAAGAAGGCGATCGCGAACGGCGAAGTGCCAGGTCCGCGAATGCAGGTGGCGACGCGGGCGATGACGCCGACGGGGATGTATCCGCTGCTTGGCTATTCGTGGGAGCTGCAGGTGCCGAAAGGCGTGCAGTACGTGGACGGAGTGGAGGGCGCGCGGAAAGCGGTTCGCGAGCAAGTGATGTATGGCGCGGACTGGATCAAGTATTACTCGGACCGGCGGTATCACTTCGAAGCGGACGGTGTGCTGCACAGCATGGTGAACTTTACGGACGAGGAAGCGAAGGCGATTGTCGACGAAACGCATCGGCTGGGAAAGAAGGTGGCGGCGCACGCGATTGGCAGCGACGGGATCGCGGCAGCGTTGCGCGCGGGCGTGGATAGCATTGAGCATGGCGATGGATTGACCGACACGCTGATGGATGAAATGGTGCGCAAAGGCGCGTACTGGGTGCCGACGATTACCGTGGGTGCGTATGTGGCCCCGGGGCGCGGTGGGAATTGGACGAGGATGGTGGACCTGGAGAAGGCGGCCTTTCAGAAGGCTTTGAAGAAGAAGGTCAAGATTGCGCTTGGAACCGATGCGGGCGGGTTCGATTGGAAGGAACTGAACCAAGCCAAGGAGTTTGGGTATTACGTGAATTACGGGATGACGCCGATGCAGGCGATTCGTTCGGGAACGGTCGTGCCAGCGGAGCTGCTCGGTTGGAGCGACAAGATGGGCACGATCGAGGCGGGGAAGTGGGCGGACTTGGTCGCGGTGAGCGGCGATCCGTTGAAAGACATTACAGAGCTAGAGCGGGTCAAGTTTGTGATGAAGGGCGGAGCGATTTTCAAGAATGATTTGAAGTAAGGATTACAGACTGCTGCGGATTCCTCGTACTGAACAATTAAAAGAAGGCGGCGCCGCCGTCGACGTTGATGGATTGACCGGTCACGGCGCTGGATTGGTCGGAACAAAGGAAGAGCGCGGCGTTGGCGATTTCGTCGACCGTTTGCGCGCGGCCCTGCAGCAGCGTATTTAGAAATCCTTCCAACTGTTCCTTGGGACTTATGCCCATTTTCTTGGCCAGAGTGGCGCCAAGCTTCTGCGACATTACGGTTTCGGTGACGGGGCCGGGGCAGAGCGCGTTGACACGCACGCCTTTGCGGGCCGCTTCGGCGGCCATCACTCGCGTCAGGCCCAGCATTCCGGCTTTCGCGGCAGCATAGGCCGAGCCCCAAGCGAACGCGGACTTTGCCGACAAGCTGGAAATATTGAGGATGACTCCATTGCCGCGTCCGTACATTTCTGGCAGAACCAGCTTGCTGAGCAGAAAGGCCGCGCGCAGATGCACGGCAATGACATTGTCAAATTCCGCGAGCGGATAATCTTGTATGGGAACTACGGGGCCGTAATGGCCGGCATTGTTCACGAGGATATCGACACGGCGGAATTTCTTGCGCGCTGCGCCAACCACGCGCGCACAGTCAAGCGCACTCGCGAGGTCGCCGGTCGCGAAAGCAGCTTTAGCAAACTTGTTGATCTCCGCACTGGTGGACGCGAGTTCACTCTGGGTTCGTGCGGTAAGAAAAACGGAGGCGCCTTCACAGGCAAAGAGCCGCGCGATCGCCCGGCCAATGCCGCGGCCCGATCCCGTGATTAGCGCGACTTGATCCTTCAGCAACATAGGATGAGGAGGATAGAGGGAGAACGGGGCGAGGGCAAGAAACTTTCGGCAAACGCCCTTGTTTCGAGCGATTGGGAACTTTGGCACGGAGCCGTCGACACTTGCGGGCCAAAGTGGACGTACATACAATCTCGTGATGATGGACTCTCACCAGTTTCTGTTCTTCCTCGCCGCAGCGGTGGTGCTGGCGATCACTCCCGGGCCGGGAATTTTCTATGTGCTGGCGCGGACTCTAGCGGGCGGACGGCGGGAAGGAATACAATCCGCGCTCGGCACCTTTTTCGGCGGCCTGTTTCATGTTTTCGCGGCTGCATTGGGCGTTTCGGCGATCCTGGCGGCGTCGGCTGTCGCGTTTCATACCGTGAAATACGCCGGAGCGGCTTACCTCGTGTGGCTTGGGATTCGCATGATTCGTACGCGGAACGCCGAGATGCCTGCGGAGGCTGCGGCTTCAAGCCAGGGATCATTCCGGCAGGGCGTTTTTACAGAGGCGCTGAATCCGAAGACGGCGTTGTTCTTTTTGTCGTTCATACCGCAATTCATATCGGCGGGCAACGGCCACGTATTTTTGCAGTTCATCGTGCTGGGCGCGACGTCAGTGATTCTGAACACGGTAGCGGATTTGGTAGTGGTGTTCATAGCCGCGCCGCTGGAACGCAAGCTGAAAAGCAGCGTGCGCTTTCGGCGCCGGCAGCGAGTGGCTTCGGGCTTAGGCATGATCGGGCTGGGCGCGTACGTTGCTTTGGCTGATTCGAAGTAGAAGTTATTCCCAATTCCAGTTGGCGAATTGCTCGCGCAAGGCGATTTTCTTGAATTTGCCGACGGAGGTGCGCGGGATTTCTGGAACAAAGACGAAGGCATCGGGGATCTGCCATTTGGCGAAGGACTTAGCCAGAAATTCGCGTAGTTCTTCTGGTGTGACGGTTGCGCCTTCTTTCAGGACGACGGCTGCTAGGGGGCGCTCTTGCCACTTCGGGTGTGGGACACCGACGACGGCCGCTTCCTTTACGGCTGGGTGACCCATTAGCGTATTTTCGAGATCGACCGAGCTGATCCATTCGCCGCCGGATTTCACCAGGTCTTTCGCGCGATCGACGATTTTTATGAAGCCTTCGTCATCCATCGTGGCGACATCGCCGGTCTTGAACCAGCCGTCCTCGGTCCAGCGATGCGACTGGTCGGGCGAGTTGTAGTAGCTGGCAGCGACCCATGGACCGCGGACCTCGAGTTCTCCCGGCGTTTCTCCATCTCTCGGCGCTTCCACTTCCTTTCCCTCGGGCCCGTCGGGACGCGTGACGCGTAGTTCGATGAAGGGCGCTGGCCAGCCTTGCTTTGCGCGCACGTCATAGCGTTGGTCTTCGCTCCAGTCGAGCATGTGGCGCTTGAGCCGGCCCACGGTTGCGACGGGCGTAGTTTCGGTCATCCCCCAGAGGTGCATGATGTGCAGGTTGTGTTTATCGAGCGCGCGCATCAAGCGGACGGGCGGCGCGGTACCGCCGATCACGATGCGAACGGGCGACGGAAATTTCCAGCGACCCGGATTCTTCTCAAGCGCATAAAGCACACCCAGCCAAACAGTAGGAACGCCGCAGGCGATGGTGACGTGCTCCTGCTCGATGAGGTCGAGAACGCCTTCCGCATCCACGTTGGGACCGGGAAGAATCAGGCGCGCGCCGGTCATCACACAGGTGTAGGGCAGGCCCCAGGCGTTTGCGTGAAACATGGGGGCAACGGGGAGAACGGTGTCGTGATGGCTGATGGCGAAACAATCGGCCATGGCCTCGGCGAACGAATGCAACACGATCGCCCGGTGTGAGTAGATGACGCCTTTTGAAAAACCAGTAGTGCCGGACGTGAAGCACATCGCGGCGCCATCGTTCTCGTCGAGCTTAGGGTATTGGAAATTGTCGCCGGCTTCAGCGAGCAACTGCTCATAATTCAGAAAGCCTTCGGGAACTTGACCGCAGCCATAAGGAACGACGATGACACGCTCGAACGGCGCGTCCTGCCTAAATTTTTCGTAGACGGGCAGAAGCACATCGTCGATCAGGAGAAATCGATCGCCAGCGTGATTGGCGATGCCGGCAATTTCGTGCGGATGCAGCCGCAAGTTCAAGGTATGTAGGATCCCGCCGGCAGAGGGAACACCGAAGAAAGCTTCGAGGTGGCTGGCGTGATTCCACATCATTGACGCGACGCGGTCGCCAGGGCGAAGCCCGAGCTTAGTTAGGGCCAAGGCGAGGCGTCGGGCGCGGCGATAGAAGTCGCCATAACAGGTGCGGACAAGAGTGCGATCGGGGCGGCGTGAAACGACTTCGACACGGGCGAAGAGCTTGTCAGCGCGCTCGAGAAGCGTCGGAAGGGTCAGGGGAAAGTCCATCATCGTGCCACGCATGGGAACCTCGCACGATCAGCGTTAGG
>Ga0137418_10000807_pt1 | contig 28568 bp, 18 predicted proteins | sample CZODoug3_1_2_16f_FD_122242 | JGI IMG/M metagenome (GOLD analysis project Ga0137418, IMG submission 122242) | Vadose zone soil fungal communities from Angelo Coast Range Reserve, California, USA - CZODoug3_1_2_16fungal (Hybrid Assembly) | ecosystem: Environmental > Terrestrial > Soil > Vadose...
TTTCAGCGGTGAGACGATGCCCCCACCAGCCTTTTTTTGAAGGTGGGTCTCGCCAAAATTAGAAGCTTATCTAGGTGCTCATTAACGCTAATCGGAAACTAACCCACCACCTCTCCAATGCGCGCGTTGACACGCTAGCAGGCGTCCGATACGCTTTTGAGTTTACTCAGCTTGAGTTATCGCATCTGAGAGGAACGGACAAACCGCCGCATGGCCGAAGAAAAGCTCCCCACCCGCGCACAGGATTTTTCCGAGTGGTACAACCAACTGGTCCTTAAGGCGCAGCTGGCGGATTACGCGCCCGTTCGCGGTTGCATGATCGTGCGTCCGTATGGCTGGGCGCTGTGGGAAAACATCCAGCAGGCGCTGGACCGGCGGTTCAAGGCTACCGGCCATCAAAACGTAGCGTTCCCTCTGCTGATCCCTCGGAGCTTCATCGACAAGGAAAAGCATCACGTGGAAGGGTTTTCGCCCGAGCTTGCGGTGGTCACCATTGGCGGCGGTGAGGAGCTCGCGGAGCCTCTCGTCCTTCGGCCCACCTCGGAAACCATCATCGGCCACATGTGGTCCAAGTGGATCCAATCGTATCGCGACCTGCCGGTGCTGATGAACCAGTGGAACAGTGTGGTGCGCTGGGAATTGCGCACAAAACTTTTCCTGAGAACCCTCGAGTTTTACTGGCAGGAAGGCCACACCGCGCACGCGACCCGCGAAGAAGCCGAAGCCGAAACGCTTCAAATGTTGGAAACCTATGCGGACTTCGCCATAAACGATGCCGCCATTCCGGTGATCCCCGGCAGGAAATCTGACGCCGAGAAATTTGCGGGCGCCGATGTGACTTACTCCATCGAAGCGATGATGGGCGACGGCAAAGCTCTGCAATCCGGCACGTCGCATTTTCTGGGACAGAACTTTGCCCAAGCCTTCGAGGTCAAGTACCTCGATCAAAACGGCCAGTTGCAGCACTGCTGGACAACATCCTGGGGACTGTCCACGCGCATCATCGGGGCCATCATCATGGTGCATGGCGACGATCAGGGGCTGATCCTGCCACCGAAACTTGCCCCTTATCAGGTGGTCATCGTCCCCATCTTCAAGACGGAGGAAGAAAAGGCGTCGGTTCTCGACGCCGCTCGTAAACTAAAGGCCGAGCTGGCGAAAGCGAATATCCGGGTCACTCTCGATGAACGCGAAGGGCAGAGTCCCGGCTGGAAATTCAATGATTGGGAGATGCGCGGAGTCCCTCTGCGCGTGGAACTGGGACCCAAGGACGTTGCGAAGCAAGCCGCTGTCCTTGCGCGTCGCGACCGCCCAGGCAGGGAAGGGAAGGTCAGCGCTTCACTTGCCGACCTGCCCGTCACGATCGAGCGGCTGCTGGCGGAAATCCAGCAATCACTTCACGACAAGGCTTTGGCTTTCCGCAAGAGCAACACTCACGACGCGAAAACCTACGACGAACTGAAGAAAGCCGTCGAGAGTGGCTTTGCCTTTTCCTTCTGGTGCGGGAGCGCTGATTGCGAAGCGAAAATCAAGGAAGAAACCCGCGCCACCATGCGCTGCATCCCCTTGGAGCAGGAAGGTGGAAGCGGCACTTGTGTTTGCTGCGGCCAGCCCGCCACGGCTCGCGCGATCTTCGCCCGAGCCTACTAGCCCCTGTTTCTTTCCGGGAACATGTTTCACGCCAATTTCTCGACACCCGTCCGCGCGGATGCTAGCTTTAAACAAGAAGACAAGTCAGCCGTCGCGTCCCAGCCGCGGGCACGCTGCGGCACGAACGGACCTGGGGGAGATGAATCCAGTGCATTTTGATCCTATCCGAGAGCGCCGCGCGACGGCGCACCACCGCACCGAACGGGGTGAGGGCAAGCTCAAGGCCTTCATTATTTTGGCGATCATCCTGCTCGCTATCTATTCGGCGGTCAAGATCGTGCCCATTTACATATCGAATTATCAGCTTTCCGACAAAATGCAGGAGCAGGCGCGCTTCTCGGTGGTGAATCACTATACCGAAGATCAGATTCGCAATAACATTTTCAAAGTCGTAGAGGAATTGGAAATTCCTGTGAAGCGCGAGGCCATCAAGGTGGTGTCAACCAACGCCATCGTGAAGATTTCAATGGAATACACGGTTCCCGTAGATTTGTTTTTCTATCATTTGGACCTTCATTTTTCTCCGTCCAGCGAGAATAAGTCCCTTTTGTGAGGTATCGTTGCCGAGGTTGCTCGATCCTGATAGTTCATCGGCAACCCGGCGTCGAGCAACACCGTCTTCCCCAGAGTGCGGTCTTGCGAGACAATTGAGGTTCAGCCCTCGGGAGCTAAGACTTGCGCATCCTCGTTCAAAAGGGGTTCTTTACTTCGAAGATCGGCCTGACGATTCTTGGCGTTATCTTTGCCATCTTTCTGGCCATCGGCGGAGTTTTCACCTACTACTACATGAAGTATTCGCGCATGATCGATGCGCGGCTCTCCGGCAATGTGCTCCAAAACACCACGCAGATCTTCTCCGCGCCGGAACACATTTCGCCAGGTCAAGCGTGGGGCCCCGATGATTTGACCACATACCTTACCCGCGTCGGGTACCGCCCGCTCCAGGATGAAAATGCACTCGGCCAATTCACGTTGCGGGAAAACACCGTTGATATCCGGCCCTCGAAGCTTTCGTATTTCGGCGGGAACAACGCTTTGGCCGTTCAATTCCGCGGAAAGAGCATCCGATCCATCAAGCCGCTTGCCGGCGGCGGAGAACTTGATACCGCGGAAATCGAACCGGAACTCATTACCAATCTTTTCGACAGCGCTCGAGAGAAGCGGCGGGCGGTGCGTTATGAAGATCTGCCGCCATTGCTGGTGGACGCCATTCTTTCCGCTGAGGACAAGCGCTTCTTCGAGCACGGCGGCTTTGACTTCATCCGCATCGTGGGAGCGGCGTGGGCCGACGTGCGCCACACCAGCCAGCACTACCAGGGCGCCAGCACCATCACTATGCAAGTGGCGCGCACGTTCTTTCTCTCGACGGAGCGCAATTGGCGGCGGAAACTGGCCGAAGCCATGATTTCCATCGAGCTGGAGCAACGCTTCAACAAGCAGCAAATCTTCGAGCTGTATGCCAACGAAGTTTATCTGGGCAACCGCGGGAGTTTTGGCATACGCGGATTTTCTGAGGCCAGCGTCGCTTACTTCGGAAAGGATTTGAGGCAACTGGCGCTGCCGGAATGCGCGTACCTCGCCGGGATCATTCGCGCTCCAAATTACTATTCGTCCGCCGACCGCCACCCGGAGCGCGGCGTACAGGCTCGCGATCGCGTGCTGACGCAGATGCTCGACAACAAATACATCAACGAAGAGGACCTGAAGGACGCCAAGCGCGCGACGCTGAAGATTATCCGGACGTCAACGTCAGGGAGTGAAGCGCCCTATTTCGTCGACATGGTGAAAGACCACCTGCTCGACAAATACTCCGAGAACGAACTGCTGAGCGAGAATTTCCGTGTTTACACGACGCTCGATCCCGCTTTGCAGCGCGCCGCGGCCGGCGCCGTCGACGCAGGGATGAAGAACGTGGACCTGCTCCTGGCAAAAAAATACGACAAGTGGCGGCGCGATCAAGCCAAGAAGGGAAACAGCGAAGCGCCGATCCCGCAGGCGCAAGTCGCGCTGGTCGCGCTGGACCCGCGCACAGGGGAAATTAAGGCGGTCATTGGTGGGCGCGATTACGGGCAGAGCCAGCTGAATCATGCGCTGGCGCATCGGCAGCCAGGATCGGTGTTCAAACCTTTTGTTTATGCGGCGGCATTGGATAACGCCGTTGACGGCGTGCAGCCCATCATCACGCCCGCCACGACAATCGACGACGAGCCAACGACATTCGAGTTTGACGGCAAGGAATATACTCCGAATAACTATGGAGAAAAATTCATGGGGCGCGTCACGGTGCGCGACGCCCTGACGAATTCCCTCAACGTCGCGACCGTCAAAGTCGCGGAACTCATCGGCTACGGCCGGGTCGTGCAGGTCGCGCGGAAAATGGGCCTCGGCACCAATATTCAGCCAACTCCTGCGGTCGCTCTCGGCGCGTATGAAATGACGCCGGTCGATGTCGCCGCGGGGTACACAACGTTTGCCACCATGGGGACTCGTGCGGAGCCGCAATTTCTGCGCGTCGTGGTTAACGCGGACGGCACGCCGCTGGAGAAATTCACGCCACAGACGCACATAGCGCTGGATCCGCGAGTCGCGTTTTTGGTCGACAGCCTGCTGAAGGACGTTCTGAATCGCGGCACGGGCGCGGGAGTCCGCGCGCGCGGCTTCACGCTGCCTGCCGCCGGAAAAACCGGGACCTCCCGCGACGGATGGTTCGCGGGATTCACTTCGAATCTACTCTGCGTGATTTGGATTGGGTTCGACGACAATCGCGACCTCGGACTACCTGGAGGCGCAGTGGCGGCCCCGATCTGGGCGGATTTCATGACCCGCGCCACGGCGCTCGCGCAGTATCGCGACGTGAAGGATTTTACGATGCCGGATGGTGTGCAATCCGTGCTCATCGATCCGGAAACCCTGCAGCTTGCAACGCCTAACTGTCCCACCACGCGGGAAGAGGTCTATGTAGCGGGTTCTGCGCCGACCGTTTACTGCGAGGTCCACGGGGGCCATAACCTTTTCACGTCCACAGGTTCTGTCCTCTCTCGAATTTTTGGGGGCGAACCCAAGAAACCGCAAACGGATGCAAACGGCCAGCCGGTGACACCGTACGATCCGAACCGGCCGCCCGGTGCGACCGGCCAAGGCCCGGGCGACCCGTCGGCGCAACCCGGCGAAAAGAAAAAGAATCCTTTACAGAAGATTTTTGGTATCTTTGGGGGTAAGAAGAAGGAACCCGACCAGGCCAAGCCTAAGCCGGAGAAGGGAGATTCGCCATGACCAGGATCAAAGTGGCGCTTCCAGTGTTCGTCCTCCTCTTCGCTCTTTCGATACCCTCCGCAGGACAGACTTTCTTTGAGGCTCGGGACGCCGCGGTGGCGCCTCGAGTGGCGCAGTCGCAGCCGCAATCCCCGACAGAGTCATCCGTCATCGTCGTTAAGCCGGGCCTGACCGAAGAGCAGCTTGCCGATCTTTATATGGCGCGCAAGGACTATCGTGAGGCGGCGCTGACCTATAAGCGGCTTGCGGATCAGAATCCTCAGAATCCCGTGTACCTCAATAAACTTGGGATTGCCTTGCACCAGCAAGCGGCACTGGGGGCTGCGCTGAAGTATTACGAACGTGCTTCGAAGGTTGATCCTTCCTATGCTGATGCGCAGAACAACATCGGGACGATCTGGTATCAGCGGAAGAAGTTCGGGCGGGCCATCAAGGCGTACCAAAAAGCGATCAACATTCGCAGCGACATGGCCGTTCTCCACAGCAACCTTGCTTACGCCTACTTTGGCGAGAAGAAATATCAGGAGGCCATCTCCTCCTTCCGGCAGGCGCTGGCGTTGGATCCGCAACTCTTCGAGCACAACAGTTCGAGGAGCGGGTCCATTCTCCAGGATCGTTCTGTGGGCGACCGCGGACGATTCTATTTCCTCCTGGCAAAGTCCTTCGCGGAGGCCGGCAACCTGGAACGCTGCCTGATTTATCTGCGGAAGGCCAAGGACGAAGGCTACAAGGAGCTTTCGGCCGTGAAATCCGATCCTTCCTTTGCGGCGGTCTTGAAGGATCCCGCGGTGCAAGAGGTTCTTGCTCCGAAGCCTCCCGACGGCACGCTACCCTGAGCGGGGCCGATCGCCGATTTCAAACTCTGCCTGCGTGTCTGGCGCAACACGCGCCCTTGTGTCTGTTACAATGCAACAGACATGGGGCGCCCTTTCTGCAGCGCGCGTTATCTGGTTTTACTCTCCGCGGTCCTAGTCCCTGGAACCACTTCGCTTGCCGCGCAACAACCGTCGTCCCCTCCGCGTGGGGCAGCGGCCGCAACTTATCAGCAGGGAATCTACCTCGTTTTTCCGTTTGAGAATGCGGGAGCATCCCCGCGATTGGATTGGCTCAGCGAAGGTCTGGAGGAGTTGACGATCCAGCGGCTCTCGGGAGCCGGCGAGCAGGTGTATTCTCACGCAGGGCGGCTTGTTGAACTGGAGCGCAACGGACTGTCCCGCTCGTCGAAACTCAGCCGCGCAACCATGCTCCACATCGGGGAAGATCTCGACGCGGATTTTGTGGTTTTTGGCCGTTTCACGGCGAACGGGACTTCGCTCACCATCGAATCACGGATCCTAAAAGTGAATCCGGCACGATTGCTGCCGGTGGTGCGGGAAACCGGTACGTTGGATTCGCTCATGGACCTCCACTCCCGCCTGGTTTGGCGGATGCTCTCCGCAAACGATCGCAACTATGCCTTGAGCATCGCCGAATTTACGAAGCGCCAGCGTCGGCTGCGTCTCGATGCGTTTGAACACTACATCCGTGGGCTTCTGGCCGTCGAAGATGACGCGCGTTTGCGCGAACTTCGAGAAGCCGCCCGGCTCGAACCGGAATGGCCGGAACCTGACTTTGCGTTGGGCGAAGCCTATTTTGCGCGGCGCGACTGCGATTCCGCACTTCCATGGTACGCCCGAGTGCCAAAGACTGACCACCACTCTGTTGAATCGGTCTTCGCCACCGGCGTTTGCCGGCTGCTCCTTGGTCAGGCCGACCAGGCGGAAGCAGTGTTCACTGCGTTACAGGCGGCCTTAAAAGACAACATGGTTTCCGGAGCGGACCTGCCGGAAATTTTGAATGATCTTGCGATTGCCTGGGCGCGGCAGGGGAAGACAGCTGCGGCACAAACGGAACTTCGCCGTGCGGCCGAATTGGATCCTGAAGAAGACGACTATTCATTTAATCTTGGTCTGCTCGCGCTGCAGAGCAATGATCCTGCCGCTGCGGCTGATTATTTCCGCGATGCCGCGGGGCGCGAGCCCGATAATCCGGAGGACCGGGCGCTGCTGATATTGTCCCTCGAGACGGCCGGTAAGAAGACCGAAGCCGACCAGGAACGCGAGACGGCGACGGAAACTTTCGGCCCCAACGGACTCCCTGCGATTCGCCTGGATGTGAAGAACGAAACCGTTGCGCGGCTGAGTCGCATCAAGACCGAACTCGATGTGACGGCTCTTCGGGGAGAGATTGAACCGTCCGCGCTTCCTGCGAGCGAAGCCGCTTCCACTTCTTCGAGTGACACGTCCGTCGCGCATCTTCGGCGCGGCCGGCAGGAGCTGTCCGCTGGGCACGCCGACGCGGCGGAGAAAGAATTTCGCGCTGTTCTGGCCGCCGACCCCGGCAGCCCCGCGGCGCACCGCGGGCTCGCCGAAATTGACCGCCGCCAGGGCAAGATGGATGATGCGGTGAAGGAATTGCAGGCCTCGCTGGAAGCTCGCGATTCCGCCGTCGTTCGAACCCTGTTGGCCAAAATCTACCTGGAGATGAAGAAGCCGAATCTGGCGCGAGCAGAAGCCGAGAAAGCACTGAAGCTGGCCCCGAACTATGCTGAGGCCAAGCAACTGCTCGAACATTTGCAGAATTCCAAGCCAACCGAGAAAAAACCAGGAGGTACGCCATGAGCGATTGGTCTCGACTAATGCAGCGCTCCCAATCTTTCAGGAAATGGAGATTGGTGGCGGCCCTCTCACCTCTATGCCTGCTGCTCTCGGTTGTGATTCTCCTGCGGTTGCCTTCAGTTCGTGCCGACGAACATTCCGCTGGTCCATTGGTTCTTGAATTGGGTCTTGATGGTGAAGTCGAACCCATCTTGGCTACGTATATAGATGAGGGGCTGGCAGACGCGGCGCGGCGTCACGCCGCGCTGGTTCTGATCACTATGGATACACCCGGCGGTCTGAGCGACTCGATGAAGGACATGATCCAGCACATCCTTGTATCACCGGTGCCGGTGGCCGTTTACGTTTCGCCGACGGGTGCGCGCGGAGCTTCGGCAGGTTTCTACATTCTCTTGTCTGCTGACATTGCCGCGATGGCTCCGGGCACTCACACAGGCGCGGCTTCACCGATCATCGCGATCGGCGGCTTTCCACAGCAAATCGATGAAGTATTTCGAAAGAAAATCAATCAGGATGCCATGGCGTTTCTGCGAAGTTTTTCTGAGAGGCGCAAACGCAACCCGGAACTCGCGGAAAAGGCGATCACTGAGTCCAAAGCTTTTACGGAAAAGGAAGCCCTGGACGCGAAGATGATCGATTTGATCGTGAATTCAACCAATGATCTGTTGCGGCAATTGGACGGGCGAACGATTACGCGCTTCGACGGGACGCAAGTGACACTCTCGCTGAAGAATGCTTCTCGCGCAACTTTCGAGCTTTCCGCGCGGCAGAGATTTCTTGCGCGAATCGTGGAGCCGGATGTTTTCTTCGTGCTTTTGATCCTTGGTGTGCTGGGACTCTACACTGAATTTACGCATCCGGGAGTGATCGCTCCGGGAGTCATCGGGGGAATTTGCCTGATTCTCGCCTTGTATGCCATGCATTTTCTGCCGGTGAATCTTGCCGGGCTCTTTCTGATTGGGCTTTCGCTTGCGTTTTTCATATTGGAGGCGAAAGCCCCGAGTCATGGAGTCCTGGCTTTCGGAGGAGTGGTATCGATGTTTCTGGGCGCAATCTTCCTGATACGCTCCCCGCTCACATCTGGCGGAGTGAGCATCGGCGTGGCGCTGGCGGGGACCTTACCCTTTGCGGTGCTCGCGGTGGTTCTGATGCGCTTGGTGTTGCGGTCGCGGCAATGGAAAACCGCGACCGGGAAGGAGGAGTTGATTGGGTCGCATGGTGTTGCGGTTGCGCAACTGGCAGCGGGCGAAGAGGGCATGATTCGCGTGCATGGCGAACTGTGGCGGGCTGAGTCATCGCGGCCCGTTCAGGAAGGCGAGACCGTCCGGGTTTTGCGTGTCGAGGGACTGAAGCTTTACGTTGAGCCGGTCGACGTGACTGTTTCAGCGGCGAAATAAGACTTTTCTCGTTCAGGAGGAAAACATGGAAATTGGTTTTGTGGGGATCGCTTTGATCGTTGGCCTCGGGCTCATCTGGTTTTGGAACTCGCTGTATATCATCAAGGAGTGGGAGCGGGGCGTGGTGCTTCGGCTCGGACGACTAATTCCCGAAGCAAAGAGCGCCGGCATAAATCTGGTTTTTTGGCCGATTGAAACACTCTACCGCATCAACATGCGAATCGAGACGCTCGATGTGCCGCCGCAGGACATCATCACGCGCGACAACGTGTCCGTGAAAGTGAACGCCGTCTGTTATTTCCGTGTGGTCGACGCCAATCTGGCCCTTTCCCAAGTGCAAAACTACACCTACGCAACTTCGCAGCTCGCGCAAACTACCATTCGCAGCGTTGTCGGACAATTCGAACTTGATGAAATCCTTTCGCAGCGCGACAAGGTCAACGCCAAACTCCAGATCATTCTCGACACCGACACTGAACCGTGGGGCATGAAGGTTTCCAAAGTCGAGGTCAAGCAGGTCGACATCCCCGAACAGATGCAACGCGCCATCGCCAAGCAAGCGGAAGCCGAACGCGAACGCCGCGCAAAAATTATTCACGCCGAGGGAGAGTTCGAAGCCTCGCAAAAACTCGCTGATGCCGCCAAAGTTCTGGAAACGCAGCCTTCCGCGATCCAGCTCCGCTACCTGCAAACTCTGACGGAGATAGGTGTCGAGAAGAACACAACGATTGTGTTTCCCCTGCCCATCGATATCATTAATCAGTGGACTAGCAATTTAGGGGGGCGGCAAAAGTAAGAATGGCTTCTGGAGGAAAACGAGGCGGCGCGGGGGAGCGCGTGCTGGAAAGTCGGCATGTCATTGGCCTGTTCATGCTGATGCTGCTGTTTTCCGGCGTATTTTTCACTCTGGGCTACGTCATGGGGCGCAATGAGTACGACGGCTCGGTACGCGCCGCTACCGACTTTTTCAAGAAGCCCGGGACTTCCATCACTCCCAAGGCGGATCCGAATTCGAAGCGCACGAACAGTCCCGCTCCTTCCGGCAAGCCAACTGACACCGCTGCGCCACCGAATTCCGATTGGGAGTTTTATCACGCGGGTGACAATAAGAAAACCGAAGATCATTTGAAGCCCGTGCCGGTCGTTGTGAAGACCACGGCGCCGCCAAGAACAGCCGGCGGTTCATCGAAAGCCCTGAGCGCGCCGTTCATCCCAGGTGGTTCCTACACGTTGCAAGTCGCGGCGCTCAAGAAAGAAGCGGTTGCGCTGGAACTCGCCAACCGTTTGCAGAAAAAGAAATTTCCGGCGTTCGTTCTTCCTCCGCAAGGAGACAAGTATTATCGCGTCCAAGTCGGCCCCTACGCTGACTCGAAGGCTGCTGACGCGGCCAGAAAAGGCCTCGAGGACGCGGGATTTAAAGCCATCGTGAAACACTGATGCCACGGGGCGGTTGGCTTTCCTATCTTCATCCCCGAGCCGACGCAGAAATACCCGTGAGTTTGCGTTTGATTGCCGGCGCCGTGTCCGGTGCGGCGCTTTCGCTCTCCTTCACCGGTCTCTATCTCAGCATCTATTCCTGGGTTTGCGTTGGAATTCTCCTCTTATCTCTGTTTGGTGCACGGCCTCGCGTCGCGTTTGGCTGTGGATTTTTTCACGGGCTTCTGTTTGTCCTGACATCGTTGCCATGGATTGCCACGGTTCTGTCCGTTCACGGCGGCGTCTCGATAGCGGGCGGATGGGGTCTCTTGCTCTTGATTGGCCTTGCGTGGGGAATTCTCACTGGCGCTTTTGCATGGTCTGTTCACCGATTGTCCCGCCAAAGCATCGAGGTGGCCTGCATAGGTGCGCCGTTCCTCTGGGTGACGTTCGAATTTGCTCGCGCGCATCTCCCCGAAATTGGGTTTCCCTGGAACTTGCTCGGCTATCCTGCCGCGGCAAATCTGGGCTTCATTCAACTCACGACCATCACGGGAATCTATGGACTCTCTTTTCTTGTGGCCGGCTTCAATGCGCTCCTCACATGGACGAGCGCGTCGAACAGGCTTACGATTCGCACGCGGATCATCTATGCAGCGGCTGTGGCGTCAATTCTGTTGAGCGTCGCTCTGGCTGGACCGCGTCTGGTGCCGCAGCCACAAGCGCGTCATTTCGCGCGCGCTGTGCAGCTCAATTTCCCGGAGGTGGCATCGTATCCCGCGGATTGGTTCCAGGCGCACGCCGCGGATCTTGACGAAATCGTACGGATCAGCCTTGCCCCTTCCGCGGAAAAGCCAGACCTTCTGGTGTGGCCTGAAACGCCCGCGCCTTTCTCGTTTCAAGATCCGCAATTCGCAAAGATTGCCTCGACGCTGGCCATCCGTTTCGGCCACCCCTTCCTCGCAGCGGCCATCGAATGGAAAGCGCCGGTGGACCCATCGGACGCGCCGCCTCGTGGCAATCTCTTGCCATACAACAGTGCGCTGCTTTTTGACGGGCAAGGCCAGCGCATCTTCCTATACGACAAAGTCCACCTCGTTCCCTTCGGTGAATACGAGCCGTTTCCCTTGATCCATCGTGTTGTCACCAGCGTGTCCAGCGACGTCGGTGGTTTTCACAAAGGGAATAAGTATGTCGTGGGGAGGCTTCCAGGTGGAAATACTTTCGGCGTTTTTATCTGTTACGAGGCGATCTTTCCCGGTGAAGTGCGCCGGTTTACAGCAGGCGGGGCGCGGTTGCTCATTAATATTTCGAACGACGGCTGGTTTGGACGCTCTGCCGCCGCGGAGCAGCATCTTCGCATGGCCCGCGTGCGAGCCGTGGAAAACCGGCGCTGGCTTGTTCGCGCGACCAACAACGGCTTTACCGTTTCGGTCGATCCCTACGGACGCATCTTTGAGCCTCTTCCGCCGGATGTCCGCGCCGCGGCCGATCTTCCCTACGATTTCAGAACCGACGAGACAGTCTACACTCGCTTTGGAGACTGGTTCGCCTGGCTCTGCGTGCTTGTTTCCGTTATTCTAGTGACGGAAACTTTTCGAAAGGGCAAAGTAACGTCCGTTTCGTGACGGACGTCTTACCAGAAAAAGCATGATCCTCGAAGATCTCCAGCATCATTACGAAGGGCTCAAGCAGCGCATAAGTCTCGTCCGGAGCTATCTTTGACGCGCCGCAGTACCGCGAACGTCTGAAAGCTCTCGAAGCGTGCGTTGCCGACCCCAATTTCTGGAACAATCAGGAAGCCGCCCAGGGCGTTCTCCGCGAACGCAAGCGCGCCGAAGAACAAATCGCCGCGGACGAGAAGCTCACCTCCATCTCCAGCGACATCGAGACCTACATCCATCTCGCGCAGGAAGAGACCAATGTCGAGCAGAAGAACGACCTGCTGAAAGAGCTGGACCGCGAACTCAACGCCGCCGATAGTTTTATCTCTGAGTTGGAGACCAGAACACTGCTTTCCGGAGAGACCGACCATCTCAACGCCATCATGACCATCAAGCCCGGCGCCGGCGGGACGGAATCGCAGGATTGGGCTTCCATCCTTCTTCGTATGTACCTGCGATGGGCGGAGCGCCGGGGTACGACCGCCGAGGTACTCGATGAGACTCCTGGTGAAGAAGCTGGCATCAAATCGGCCACGATTCAATTTTCCGGCGAAAATGCTTATGGCCTTCTCGCGGGAGAAACCGGCGTTCATCGGCTCGTTCGAATCTCCCCCTTCGATCAGGCGGCACGGCGGCACACTTCGTTTGCATCCGTCTTCGTAATCCCAGAAATTGACGACCGCATCGAGATCAACATCCGTCCTGAAGACTTGCGCGTCGACACTTTCCGTTCGGGAGGCAAAGGCGGACAAAACGTCAATAAAGTGGAGACCGCTGTCCGCATCACCCATCTTCCAACCAATATCGTGGTGGCGTGCCAGGCGCAGCGCAGCCAAGGCAAGAATCGCGATATGGCGATGAAGATGCTTCGCTCGCGCCTCTACGATTTGGAAATCCAGAAACGCCAGGAGCACACCGACAAACTGGACGAAAGCAAGCTGGACATTTCTTTCGGCAGTCAAATCCGCTCCTACGTCATGCAGCCCTACCGCCTGATCAAGGACCACCGCACGAAGTTTGAAGTAGGCGACGTGGACCGTGTGATGGACGGTGACTTGGACCCCTTCATCCGCTCCTACCTGATGGCCAAAAAAACGAAAAGAAGGCTCGATATCCAGCCTGACGACGATGCAGACGCGGCCTAGTCCTTTGCCGTTCAATGCGCCAGATTGCCATTCAGGTCCCGATTTCGACCGTTCAATGCACGAATAAGCTGCTTGGAATCAATGCGTTGATTCTTATCCCCGCGAATGGTAATTTTGTAGGGTTAAATAGAGTCCCGAATAATTAGCGGTGTACGCAGCGGTGCGTCCTACCACAAGTCACGAAGGAGAATGAGTTTGAGCGAAGCCTTACGCAATTTCTTATTTACGTCGGAGTCCGTTACCGAAGGCCATCCGGACAAAATTGCCGACCAGATTTCTGACGCCGTCCTTGACGAGGTCATGAAGCACGACCCCAAAGGCCGCGTCGCCTGCGAGACTCTCATAACTACCGGCGTTGCCGTCGTCGCTGGCGAAATCACCACCACCGCCCACGTCGACTACGACGAGCTCGTACGCAACACCATCCGCGGCGTGGGCTATGATCGCGCGAAGTATGGGTACGACGCGGATACTTGCGCCGTCATGTGCACCGTCAAGCGCCAGTCGCCGGACATCGCCATGGGCGTGGATACCGGCGGAGCGGGTGACCAGGGCTTGATGTTTGGGTTCGCCTGCGATGAAACAGATGAATTGATGCCCATGCCCATCCAGCTCGCCCATCGCCTCACGCAGCGCCTCTCCGAGATTCGCAAAGCCAATAAAGTTGATTTCCTCCGGCCTGATGGGAAGTCGCAGGTCACCATCGAGTATCGCAACGGCCGCCCCGAGCGGGTCTCTTGCGTCGTGATCTCCACGCAGCATAGCGAGAAAGTCTCGAACACGGACCTTCGCGACGCCATCACCGAGCACGTCATCAAGCCGATTATTCCCGCCTCCATGCTGGACGCGAAAACAAAATATCACATCAATCCGACGGGCCGTTTCGTCATCGGTGGTCCCATGGGCGATGCGGGTTTAACCGGCCGCAAGATTATCGTCGACACCTACGGCGGTTACAGCCGTCATGGCGGCGGCGCGTTCTCCGGCAAGGATCCCTCCAAAGTGGATCGCTCGGCTTGCTACATGGCGCGCTACATCGCTAAGAACATCGTGGCAGCCGGCCTGGCGCGAAAGACGGAAGTGCAGTTGGCCTACGCCATCGGTGTTGCCGAGCCTGTCTCCGTCATGGCGGAGACTTTCGGTACGGCCGCGATACCAGAAGAAAAAATCACCGCATTGATTCGCGAAAATTTCACGCTGACTCCTAAAGCCATCATTGAGACTCTTGACCTGCGCCGCCCCATTTATAAGGCCACCGCCGCCTATGGCCACTTTGGCCGCAGCGATCCCGGATTCACTTGGGAGCGCACGGACCGCGCCGATGCTCTCCGCAAGGCCGCAGGCCTCGGGACAGCCGCGATTGCCGAAGTCGGAGCGCGGAGTTAGTTCGCAAATCGCATACAAGAAAGCGTCTCGCGTCTCGCATGTATCGAACGGAGTGTCCAGGTTCACTCCGTTCACGATCGAAATCAAAATTGAGGAGCAATACATTGGCAATCGCTGAACTGAAAAAAGGTGATGTGAAAGACATTGGGCTGGCCGACGCCGGCAAGCGCAAGATCGAGTGGGCCGGTCAGCAGATGCCCGTGCTCGAATCGATCCGCAAGCGCTTCGTCAAGGAGCAACCGCTCAAGGGTCTGCGCGTTTCTGCCTGTCTGCACGTGACCAGCGAGACGGCGAATCTGATGATTGCTCTGCGCGACGGCGGCGCCGATGCCGTGCTCTGCGCCTCCAATCCGCTATCCACGCAGGACGAAGTCGCCGCCTCGCTCAATCGCGACTACAACATTCCGACTTTCGCCATCAAGGGCGAGGACAACGACACCTACTATTCGCACTTGAGCGCTGCCCTTGAGCACAAACCGCAGTTCACCATGGACGACGGCGCCGACCTGGTCACCATGCTGCTGACCAAACGCACCGACCTCGTTCCCAACGTGATCGCCGGAACCGAAGAAACCACCACCGGCGTGATCCGCCTTCGCGCCATGGCCAAGGACGGCACGCTGAAGTATCCGATCATCGCCGTGAACGACGCGATGACCAAACATTTCTTCGACAATCGCTACGGCACCGGCCAGTCCACCATTGACGGAGTTATTCGCGCCACCAACGTGTTGCTCGCTGGCCTGAAGGTAGTGATTGCCGGTTACGGCTGGTGCGGACGCGGCGTGGCCATGCGCGCCAAAGGCCTCGGCGCTGACGTGATCGTCACGGAAATCGACCCGGTCAAGGGCATCGAAGCCGCGATGGACGGCTTCCGAGTAATGCCCATGGCTGAAGCAGTAAAGGAAGGCGACGTCTATATCACTGTGACGGGAAACAAGAGCGTCATCCGCGGCGAGCACTTCGAGAAAATGAAAGGCGGGGCGATCGTCTGCAACTCCGGCCACTTCAACGTCGAAATCGATATCCCTGCGCTCGAAAAATTGTCCAGCGGCAAGCGCGAAGTCCGCCCCATGGTCGACGAATTTAGAATGAAGGATGGCCGAAAGATCTATCTCCTCGCCGAAGGCCGCCTCGTCAATCTTTCCACCGCCGAAGGCCATCCCGCTTCGGTAATGGACATGAGCTTCGCCAACCAGTCGCTCTCCGCCGAATACCTCCGTGCGAATTACAAGACCCTGAAGCCGCAGGTATACGTCGTTCCTGATCATCTGGACAAGGAAATCGCCCGCCTCAAGCTCGATTCCATGGGCCATCGCCTCGACAAGCTAACGCCAGAGCAAGAACACTACCTCGCTTCCTGGAACGAAGGCACGTAACGCTCGGCGCGATTCTCAATCGCCATATCGTGTTATCTTTGTAGCGGCCCAGCACCTGTCCCGGCCTTGCCTGGATGCTGCGCCCTTGTTTTTCAGCTTGACCTTCACCCATGTGGGATCTCTGCACCAACGCCCTTGATACGGCCAGGCTGCGCGGCGCTGCTTACGGTGACGTGCGCGTCATGCATCTGCGCCAGCGTGACCTCACCACAAAGAACGGCCAGGTCGGCACGCTCTCGCAGAGCGAATCGATCGGCCTCGGCATTCGCGTACTGTCAAACGGTGCCTGGGGCTTCGCCTCCACAGACCGCTTGACGCGGGAAGGCGTCGCTGCTTGCGCGGCCCAAGCCGTTTCCATAGCGAAAGCGTCGGCGCTGGCCAAACGCAGCGAAGTTGTTCTCGCTCCCGAAAAAGCCTACGTGGACAGTTGGCAGAGCCCCTTCCGCAAAGATCCCTTCGAAATCCCCCTCGAAACTCAGCTCGCGCTGTTGCTTGCTGCTGACGCCGAAATGCGCCGCGTGAAAGGCGTAACGCTGACCGAAACGGACATGCAATTCCGCAAGATCGATTCCTGGTTCGCGTCCAGCATTGGCTCGCGCATTCACCAGCGCAAAGTGATCTCTGGGTGCGGCATTGCCGCCACTTCGTTTCAGGGCGAGGAAATTCAAAAGCGTTCTTATCCCAATAGTTTTGGCGGCCAGCATGCTCTCCAGGGTTACGAACTCGTTGATTCGCTGGATTTGATGAGAAACGCTCCAATCGTCGCCGAAGAAGCCGCCGCGCTGCATTCCGCATCGCAATGCCCGGAGAAAGTTGGCACTCTCATCCTCGGAGCCAGCCAGCTCGGCCTGCAGATTCACGAATCCATCGGCCATCCCATCGAGCTGGACCGCGTCCTCGGCCAGGAAGCCAATTTCGCCGGCACAAGTTTTCTGACCCTCGATCAGTTGAATCAGTTGAAATATGCGTCGAGCATCGTAAATGTAGTGGCCGATGCCCGGCTCGACCACGGCCAAGGTCTTGGCACTTTTGCTTACGATGACGAAGGCGTTCCTGCCCAGTGCACCGACATTATCAAAGCAGGGAAATTCCGCGGCTATCTTTCCAATCGCGAAACGGCGCACCTCGTGGGCCTGGACCGCTCCTCCGGAACCATGCGTACCGAAAGCTGGAACCGCTTGCCCATTATTCGAATGACCAACGTCAGCCTGCTCCCCGGCACCTGGGACTACGACGATTTGATCGCCGACACCCACGACGGAATTCTCATGGAGACAAATCGCTCTTGGTCTATCGATGACCGCCGTTACCAGTTTCAGTTTTCCACCGAAATCGGCTGGGAAATCAAAGGCGGAAAGAAAGTCCGCATGTTGAAAAATCCGAGCTACAGCGGTATTACCACCGAGTTCTGGAATTCCTGTGATGCTATCTGCCGATTCAATCACTGGACACTGTGGGGCACGCCCAATTGTGGAAAGGGCCAGCCCATGCAAACTATGGGCACAGGCCACGGGGCTTCGCCGGCGCGCTTTCGCAATGTGCGCATCGGGACGGCATTTTCAAACCAATGAGACTGCTGAGCAGGGCAGCCGCGGAGCTTCTACCCGAGCGCGACCTTCGCCGCATCGTCGATACTGTTCTCCGTCTGGCGAAATCCACGGTCGCCGAAGAAACCGAAGTCCATGTCGACGAAGTCGCTAACGCACTGACCCGTTTTGCCAACAATGGCATTCACCAGAACGTCGCCGAACACGGGCTGACGGTTTCGATTCGCACCGTCACCGACGGCCGCACCGCGCGCGCCACCACCAATCGCATCGATGAAGACTCGCTCCGTGCCGCCATCGAGACTTCTCTTTCCCTTGCGCACAGCCAGCCCAAGGACCCGCGCCTCCTACCCATGCCCGGAAGGCAGCGTTATCGCCGTGTAAACCGCTTCATCAAGCGGACCGCCGCTCTCTCCGCGGAAGATCGTGCGCGCGCCGTCCGGCGTGCCTGCGATCTGGCCGTCAAGAAAGGCCAGGTCGCCGCCGGAATCTATTCGAATGGCCAAAGCCAAACCGTACTGGCAAATTCTCGCGGTCTCTTCGCCTCCTACCGCGAAACGCATTCTGAGTTTTCGATCACTGTTCAGGAAGGCTCCGCCGCAAGCTGGGCCAAAGCCAACTCTGCTGACTTCCGCGTCTTCGACCCGCAGAAACTCGCCGCCCTCGCCAGCGAAAAATCCCATCTCGCCGTCAACGCGCGCGAACTTGCCCCCGGACGTTACACGGTAATCCTCGAACCTGCCGCGGTTCTCGATCTCGTCGGATTTCTTTTTTATGACTTCGCCGCTACCGCCCTGGCGGACAAACGCTCTTGCCTGATCGACCGCATGGGCAAGCAGCTCTTCGGTCAAAATATCAGCATCACCGACGACGTTTATCATCCGCTCCAGCAAGGTGCCCCGTTTGATGGCGAAGGGCTGCCGCGCCAGCGCGTCCTGCTCGTGGACCACGGCATCCCCAAGAATCTCGTCTATTCCCGCGCCGCCGCCAAAGCCGCCGGCAAAAAGCCCACAGGTCATGGGTTTGCGCTCCCTAATGAATACGGCGAAGCCCCCATGAATCTCGTTTTCGGTGGCGGAGACTCGTCCGTCGAGGAAATGGTCGCTTCCACGGAGCGAGGCCTCCTCGTCACCCGCCTCTGGTACATCCGCGAAGTCGACCCCTATGAAAAAGTCATGACCGGGATGACCCGCGACGGTCTCTTTCTTGTTGAAAATGGTAAGGTTACCGGCGCCATCCGCAACTTTCGCTTCAATCAGTCCGTCATCGAAATGCTCAAAAACGTCGAACTGCTCGGTCCCGCCGTCCGCGCCGCCGGCGAAGAAGCCTTCGAGATGGTTGTCCCCGCCATGAAAGTCCGCAACTTCCACTTCTCCGAAGTGACCAAGTTCTAGCTTTCCCCGCCTCTCCGCCTTCCTTATCAAGAAATCAATTCAGCGAATCTAAATTCTGCGTTGTACATCCACGCCCCTCCCGTTCAATAAACTGGTATGTACTACCCGAGCGGTCGAGGCAGTAGCGGTCACCACCCTGCCCGACCCCGCTCGTCCCAGACTCATCGTCACCATCCCAATTGGGGCCACCCCGACCACGACGCCTGCGGTACCGGCTTCATTGCTCGCCTCGGCGGCGCTCCCAGCTACGAGATCATCCAGCATTCCTTGACTGCTTTAGAGCGTCTCACCCACCGTGGTGGTGTCGACGCCGACGGCGCTAGCGGCGACGGCGCCGGCTTGCTCACTTCGCTCCCACAGCCTTTCTTCCGCGCTCGCGCTCAAGAACTGGGCATGGACCTGCCGGAAATGTTCGCCGTCGGCTTCGCCTTTTTTCCTTCTTCCGAGGCTGACGAAGCTCGCGCGGCCGTGGAAACCGCCGCGGACACTGAGCGCCTCCGCGTCATCGGCTGGCGCCGCGTTCCCGTGAACACCAATTCCTTGGGCCGTCGCGCTCTCGAAACGATGCCCGAAATCTGGCAATTTTTCGTAGAACCATTCCATCCCGCGCGCGGAACCACGCGCTTCGAGTGGCGTCTCTCTCTCCTCAGAAAGCGCGCCGAATCGCTCCTTCCCCCGCGCTCCTACATTTGCTCTCTTTCCTCGCAAACCATCGTTTACAAAGGCCTGCTTACGCCTTGGCAATTCCCCCAATTCTACGAAGACTTGCGCGATCCCTCATTCGCCACCACCTTCGCCGTCTTTCATCAGCGTTACTCAACGAACACGCAGCCTTCCTGGCATCTGGCCCAGCCGTTCCGCTACGTCGCGCACAACGGCGAAATCAATACCATCGTCTCGAACCGCCGCTGGCTCCGCGCCAAAGCCTCCGAATTCCGCTCGCGACTAACCGTAGGCTCGTGGTTCCCCCTTCTCGAGGAAAACGTCAGCGATTCCGCCAGCTTCGACAACGGCTTCGAGCTCCGCCTCCTCGAAGGTCTGTCCCCAGAAGAAGCCATGCTCGCCATGGTTCCTCCTGCCTTTGAAAAGGATCCACTGCTTTCGCGCGACGTCCGTAGCGCATTGACCGCGCTTTCCCAGCAAGGCGAACCCTGGGATGGCCCCGCCGCGTTAGTTTTTTCCGACGGCCAATTTGTCGGCGCCAAGCTCGATCGCAATGGCTTGCGCCCCCTGCGCTACACCCTGACGCATGACGGCCTTCTCATTGCCGGCTCCGAAACCGGTTTGGTCGATTTCGACGAATCCCGAATCGCCGAGCGCCAGCGCCTCGGCCCTGGCGAAATGATTCTCGCCAATCCCGCCACCGGGCTCTTTCTGCGCTGGCGCGATATCCTCAAGCGCCTCGCCATTCAGCAGTCGCACAACGCCATTCCGCAAAGAATGCTGGGCGCGTCAGTTACCGCTCCTCCATCTCTCATTAACGAACCCAAGCGCATCGCAGGCGCAGCTGGCTGGACCGAAGATCAATTCAGGATTCTCTTTTCCGCCCTGACCCACGGCAAGGAAGCGGACTGGAGCATGGGAGATGATGCGCCGCCCGCCTTTCTCTCCGCGCTCCCAAGAACTTTGTGGGACTACTGCAAGCAACGCTTCGCGCAAGTCACCAACCCGCCGATCGACCCGTTGCGCGAGACCCACGTCATGTCTCTCGATGTCCATTTGAAAGACGGCATCACGCTGCCAAGTCCCGTAATCTCGGAAGGCCAGCTCTCGCAACTTTCCGCGATTCTCGGTCCAGAGCAGCGCATCGACATTACTTTTCCTGCCAGTACCGGAGTCCCGGGAGCGCGCTGCAGTTTTGCTCAGCTTTCTACTACCCCTCTGAGCGGCAGCGGGCGCCCGGGGCTCCTCCTCCTTTCCGATCGCGCGATTAGTGCCGATCGCGCGCCGTTGCCCGCCCTCCTTGCCACCGCGGCGATGTGGAAAGCGATGGTCCGCGAAGGCTTGTGGGACGTGCCCCTGATTGTCGAATCGGCCCAGGTTTTTGACACCCATCACGTCGCCCTGCTTGTGGCCGCCGGCGCCAGCGCCGTCGTGCCCTATCTTGCGGACCAGTTTGCGGAATCCCTTGAACCGGGCGGCACGGAAAGAGCCCGCGCCGCCATCAATGCCGGCCTGCGAAAAGTTCTCGCCCGCATGGGCGTCTCTACCCTGGCCAGTTATCGCAACAGCCATCTCTTTGAGATCGTTGGTCTCGCTGAACAACTCTGCTCGGAATTTTTTGAAGATGCCGCCGATTATCCCGGCCTGAAATCGCTCGACGATCTCCTCGCGGATTATCTGCGCCTGCACAAAGCCGCTTTCTCCGGCGAATCCGATGATTTGCCCGATTCCGGTCTCTTCCGCTTCCGCAAAGGCGCCGAACTTCACGCCAGTTCACCCGAAGTTGTCAGGCGTCTTCACGCGCACGTGCGCGCGCCCAGTGCGAAGACCTACTCCGCGTTTGAAGAGTTGGCCGAACACCAGGGCCCTGTCTTTCTGCGAGATTTGCTGGACATCGTTCCGGACACTGCCATTCCACTCGATGAAGTCGAGCCGCTCGACTCCATCGTCAAGCGCTTCAGCACTCAGGCGATGTCTCTCGGCTCGCTCAGCCCCGAAGCGCATCGTACCCTCGCGCTGGCCATGAATCAGCTCGGTGGCCGCAGCAATACCGGTGAAGGCGGCGAAGATCCTCAGACCTATCGCTTCGAGCCCGCCGCGGCCAACAAGATCAAGCAGGTCGCCTCCGGACGCTTTGGCGTCACTGCCGATTATCTTGTCCACGCCGAAGAACTAGAAATCAAGATGGCCCAGGGCTCGAAACCCGGCGAAGGCGGCCAACTGCCCGCGAAAAAAGTGAGCGAATACATCGCGCGCATCCGGCACGCCACGCCGGGAACGCCGCTGATTTCGCCTCCGCCGCATCACGACATTTACAGCATCGAAGATCTCGCCCAACTAATCCACGACCTCCGCGCCGTGAATCCCCGCGCGCGCGTCGGCGTAAAACTCGTTTCCGGCGCCGGCGTCGGCATCATCGCTGCGGGCGTCGCCAAAGCTGGCGCCGACGTCATCACTATCAGCGGCCACAACGGCGGCACGGGCTCTTCGCCCTTGACCTCCATTAAGAACACCGGCTTGCCCTGGGAAATTGGGTTGCGCGAAGCGCATGACACGCTGGTTCGCGCGGGCCTCCGTTCACGACTCTCTCTCCGCGTGGACGGAGGCCTGAAATTCGCGCGCGATATCGTCTTGGCCGCTATTCTCGGCGCCGACGAATTCGGCTTCGGCACGGCCTCCCTGCTGGCCATCGGCTGCGTCATGGCGCGCCAATGCCACCTCAATACGTGCCCCGTGGGAATCGCCACGCAGGACGAAAAGTTGCGCACCAGGTTCACAGGCAAGCCCGAAATGGTAATTGCCTACTTCCGTTCGCTCGCCGAGGAAGTCCGCAATCGCCTCGCGCAGCTTGGCGTTCGCTCCCTCAGCGAGCTCACCGGCTGGTACGACCGTCTCAGCACGCGCTCGGGAATGGATCCGCTCCTGATTGTTCCAATTTCTTCGTCCAATCGCGTCGCGCCGCAGCAAGAGCCTGCTCTCCACGTCGGGGCGCTCGAAGAATCACTTCATTTTCATACCGCTCTCAGGCTCCAGAATGAGTCTCAGCCGATTCAGAACTCGGATCGTAGCGTTGGCACCGGCCTAAGCGGGGAACTGATGCGCAGGCGCAAGAACTGCCTTCCCGGCGATGAAGAGATCAGGCAGAATTTTCACGGCTCAGCCGGCCAAAGCTTTGGCGCATTTCTTGTTGACGGAGTAACCCTCAAACTCAAGGGCGAAGCCAATGACTACGTTGGCAAAGGTCTTTCCGGCGGAACCATCGCCATCGCTGCTGGGCTTGCCGCTTCAAGGCGCGGTGACGTTCTTGCCGGCAACACGGTGCTCTATGGCGCTACCTCTGGCCAGCTCTTTATTGCTGGCCGCGCCGGAGAACGCTTCGCCGTCCGGAACAGCGGTGCCCTTGCCGTCGTCGAGGGTGTCGGCCAGCACGGTTGCGAGTACATGACCGGCGGCGTAGCCATCATCCTCGGGCCGCTCGGTTTGAATTTCGGTTCCGGCATGACCGGCGGGCTGGCGTATGTCTTGCGTGCCGAAGCCGACGATGTGCTTCACCGCGATTTCGTAACCCTCGTGGAAATCGATTCGGATGAGGAGTGCTGGTTGCGTCTCACCCTGGAAGAACACGTTCACCTCACGGCAAGTCCTCGCGCGGCTCGCTTGCTCTCGCGACGCGGATCGTTGCAGCTGATGCGCGTGCAGCCGGTGCATTTTCAGGGCACCGTGGAGGCCACCTGGAGCCCCATTCTCGCCCAGCTCAAACGTCGTCAAACGATTTTGCCGGCGCCGCTGTCCGCGCCGATTTCACAAGCTGCGTTTCACGCCTGAGGTTTTTTGTAGCGGCGGGGCTTGCCCCGCGCCCTGGGCCTAAGAGAGGAAGGATATTAACTCCGCATCCGGCAAGTGGAATTCGCTATAATCCCTGCCGGACGTTCTGATTATGGACTTTGACCAGCTCACTACTTTTGTCTTTGTCGCCAAACTCAAGAGTTTCTCGCGCGCGGGCCAGAAGGTATTCCGCTCGCAATCCGCTGTCAGTGCGCAAATTCGCCAGCTCGAGCAAGCCTACAAGGCCCGCCTCCTCGACCGTTCCGCCAAATCCGTCGAGCTGACTCCCGCCGGTGAAGTTCTTTTCGAGTATGCGGAAAAGTTGTTGCGCATGCGCGACGAATCCATTCAGGTTGTTGCCGACCGCGGCAACGTCGTTCAGGGCCCGGTCGTCTTCGGCGCCAATGAAGCCACCTGCCTCTATCTGCTCCCCGACATTTTTGCGGAATTTCAGCGCCGCTATCCCCTGGTGCACATCAGCATCTACCGTAACTTCAGTCACAAGATTCTCCAGCGCGTCGAGGACGGCTCCGTCGACGTCGGCATCGTTACCCTGCCCATCAAGTCGCCTAATCTGAAAATGCACCACATCTATAAAGACCGCCTGCGCTTCATGGTCAGCACGAAGAACCCGCTCGCTCATCGCTCCAAGATCACCCTCGCCGAAGTTGCCGAGCAGCCGCTCATCTTTCCGCGCACCGGTTTTACTCGTCAGGTGCTCGACAAGCTTTTCCGCCCCTATCGCGCACGCATTCACGTCACCATGGAGTTGCCCAGCATCGGCATGATCAAGCGTTTCGTCGCCGCCGACGCCGGTGTCTCTTTCATCAGCGAGAGTTTTGCGAAGGATTATGTGAAAGCCGGGGAAGTGAAGCTGCTCACCGTAGAAGGTGTGGACCTCTGGCGCGAGCTCGGCCTCATCTACCGCCGCGACCGTAGCCTCCCTCGCGCTGCGCAGGCCCTCATCGGCATAATCCGTGAGCACCGCAAATCCGCCGAGCCTGCCGCCGAAGCCGCCGCCAGCTAGTCTAATCCCCTATTTCGCTTGAGGATTCCCGCGTCGCCCCCGCCCTGAGATGCGGGCGCAGTCTGCAGGGTCTACCTGCGTGCTGCCGCTGCTTGATCAGGCGAGAGGTTCGCCCGGCGGAGAAACTCCGCAAACCGCGGGTCCCCGCGTAGCGGATCGAAGAAGGGATGCACCTTGAGAAATTGCATGATGTTCGACCGTTCCTCGGCGGCACGCTCCATCCACGCAAATGCTTCCTCAGTGTCACCGAGCCCCAGGTAAGCATTCAGGAATGCAGCCGGCGGGACGTAACCCTTCTGCTGGCGCCGGTGTAGTTCGCCGAGAACCCGCAGGGCTTCCGCACGGCGGCTTGCGCCCGCATAGGCATGCACGAGCACGCCCAGCACAGCCGAGCTGCGGCCAGAAAGGGAAGCGGCTTTCTCCAGGGTTACGATCGCTTCATCGAATTGCTTGGCCCCGATCAGCGCAAACCCAAGGAACCACAAAGCCATCGGATCCTTAGGTCCCATTGTCAGCGCCGTGCGCAATTCCCGAATGGACTCATCGAAGCGATGAGCCTGAAAGAGGATCCAGCCGACCTGAATGCCGTCAAATGCCATCGGGTCGAGTTCCTGCGCCCGTCGGGCCGAGGCCAGCGCTTCCTCAGTTCTCCCTTGGCAGAATAGCCAATCGGCCAAGCCCGAGCGGGCAGCCGCATCGTTGGGGCTCAGTTCAATAGCCCGCCTGTATTCCACCTCCGCTTCCGCCCAATGCCAGTCTTTCTGCAGCGCGTTTGCAAGCAGTCCGCGGGCCTCCGCAAGCTCCGGATCCAATTCCAATGCTTTCCGAGCCGCAACGACCACCTTCGGGCGAGTTTCGCCAGGAGGCTCGCCGTAGAATACGAGCCCGAGAGCATTGTAAGTAGCCGCCAAACCTGCATAGGCCGGAGCAAACGTGCCGTCGGCATCGACCGCGGCCTGGAAGCGCAGACGGGCCTCCTCGAGCCCCGCCCGGTTGTTCTTGTGCAATGCAAATTGGCCTTTCAAGTATGCTTCGTAGACGTCGGGCGCCACCGTGCGCGGGGCAACAGGTGAGCCTCTCCGCGCGCCGGTAACCGCGCTCTCAATATGAGCCGAAATGCCCTGGGTCACGTCGCTCTGCAGAGCCAGCACGTCCTGCAGTCCGCGGTCATATGTACCGGACCACAGGTGCTCGTCCGTGTCCGCCCGAATCAACTGAACAGTGACACGAATCTTGTCACCCGATCGCAGCACCGAGCCTTCGATGACCGCATCGACGTTTAGTTCCTTCCCAATCGTAGGCACGGACTTCCGCGTGCCCTTGAACTGCATCGCTGAAGTGCGTGAGATCACACGCAAGGCGTGGATTGTCGAAAGCCGGGCAATCAGCGCCTCCGTCATGCCATCGGAGAGGTAGTCCTGCTCGGGATTGCCGGAGAAGTTCTGCAGGGGAAGAACGGCGAGCGACCGGATGCCCCCGCTGGCACTCGCCGGTTGTATGCTCGACCGCTCGCGCACAAGCCATATCAGGCCAACGGCTACCGTCAAGGCCAGCGCCGCGAGAGCCGCCGCTGCACGCGCACGGACCCCACTTCGGAGGACCTCTGAAACAGGGCGCGCATCTGGAGCATCGGTTGCGCCTGCGGGCGCCCGTTCGTCCCGCCAAGCATCCAGTTCCGTTGTGTAGGCGTAGACCGAACCGAGTCGGCTGTGCTGGAGGCGGTGAACGGGCAGTCCCTCGCGCTTCTCCCACCGCCGGACCGTCGTGACGTCGCGCCCCAGATAGGCTGCGATTTCTTTCCAAGATTCCAGGCGCCTGCCTTGGGCATCTGCACCGGTTCCGGGGCCCGACGTTGCCTGGACAGACATGGGTCTGAGGGCTCCTGCTAGGTGGAAGAAGTATCACACCGGTTTGCTTCCGTGGCAACTACTTGATCAGGCGAAAAAGGTCCGCTTGCCGCACTTTGCCTCTCTTCGCCTCTCTTTGCCCGTTGCGCCAAGGCACATGCCAGGCGCAGCATCCCCCCTACGAGCAATCAAGTCGGGCGCGACCAATGCATTGTCGTGCCTCCTCTCCCAGATTTGGGCTCAATCAACGACTATCAAGGGAGCTTCGTATGTCCAAAACTCGAATTCCGACGGTGGTTCTTTTGGGAGTCATGCGCAAGATTCGCAAATCAACCGGGTCTAACGCGGGCTTTTTTCTCTCACTTTGCAGGCAAGGCGCCGGTACGACGATTCGGAGTGCACTGCTGATGCTGATTGCGGCCCTGCTCGCTGCTAGTCCCCTGCCGCTGTCGGCGGCGACGCCAGACGCCGTGCTGGAGTGGATCGACGTCATGAATACCACGGTCCTTACGGCCGGTACCGCCCCGAATGTAACCAGCCGCGTAGTCGCACTGGTATCGGCTTCGGTATTCGACGCCGTCAACGGCATCGACCCGCGCTTCCGGCCGATCCATGTGAGACCGAACGCGCCGCGTAACGCCTCGCAACGCGCAGCGGCGATTCAGGCGGCCTACGCGATTCTCTTCAACCTATATCCGAGCGGGACGCTCACTGCTCGGCGGGATGCGTCGATCGCGGCGCTGGCGTCCACCGAAAGACCGGAAGCCATCGCGGCGGGTGTCGCCTGGGGCCAAACGGTTGCCGATGCCATTTGGGCCTTGCGGCTGACTGACGGGTTTGCGCCCACGCCGCCGCCATTCCTCGGCGTGCTGGGCATCGTCGGAACACCGGGTGCCGTGGGCGCTTGGCGCCCGACACCGCAAGGGTTGCCCGACCAACCGCCCGGCAACCCGGGCGCAACACCGCAGATCGCCACCATGACCCCGTGGGTACTCACGCGGCCATCGCAGTTCCGCTTGCCGCCGCCCCTGGCTCTCAACAGCCCGGAGTACGCTGCCGATCTCAACGAAGTGAAGAGTATGGGAGTCTACTCTGGATCGGGGCGCTCTGATGATCAATCGGAACTCGCGTTATTCTGGGCATTGAATACTCCGCTTGCTTGGAACCGCATTGCCGCGCAGCTTTCCGCAAAACGCGGGCTGACTCTGACCGAGAATGCGCACTTATTCGCGTTACTGAATCTCACGCTTTCCGACTCGCTTATCGCGTGCTGGGATAGCAAGTACCGCTACGTTTTCTGGCGGCCGATCACCGCGATCCGAGCTGGTTTCACCCCCTCAGACGCGGAGTGGGTGCCATGGCTGGACTTTTTCAAGAGCGGCACTCCCGCTCATCCCGAGTACCCGTCGGCCCACTCCTCGATGAGTGGAGCAGCGGCTTTCATCCTTGCCGCCGCGTTTGGAGAGAACACAGACTTTAGCCTCACCTCCGAGGTACGCCCGGGCACTACTCGCTCGTTTCATAATTTCTCGGACGCGACCGCGGAAATCGCCGATGCGCGGGTTTTTGGTGGCATTCACTTCCGAACCTCATGCATGCGCGCAAATGACCTGGGCATAGCTGTGGCGCGTTACGTGTCGAGACACGCGATGCGTGCCCGGGGCGACGACCGAGACGATGAGGATTAGACTCACTCGGCTCGGTCATTCACCCGGGTACCGTAGCCTTCGGCGGCCTGCCCCGATCAAGTATCTCGACCCTGTCGGGACCTGCTCGGGGCAGGCTTCGCACTTCGACTTTTCCTTCCTTGCCGCCTAGTTTTTTGATTTGACCCGCATTACCCTCATGGTACAATATCTCTGTTGCGTACTGTGCCCCGGCTCAGCCGGGGCGTTTCTGTTTTGTACCGCCGGCATCTTGCCGGCGTTTCTTGCCTCGCTGTTGTAGGCGCCGGGCTTCAGCCCGGCTCTTTCCATCAGCAATCCCAAAACTCAACTTTAAGGAGACTTTTATGTCCTCTCTCAGTCCAGTCGGCCGCTCTGCGGCCGCGCGTAAGAACGACCGCGTGTCTTTGTGTTCGTTTACTTTCGCGGATGGCCGCCGTTGCCGCACTCCTCGCAACCGCAACCATCCCCACTTCTGCTTCTACCACGCCCAAAAAAAAGCCCGAGCCCGCGCCGCAGAAACGCTCGGCAAAGACCTGGCCTACTTCTTCTCCGGAAACTACCTCTCCGCCTGCGATCTCAGCACCGCCCTGGCACGTCTCATCCCCGCCGTTGTCCGCGGCGATGTGAAATC
>Ga0137418_10000808_pt1 | contig 28551 bp, 9 predicted proteins | sample CZODoug3_1_2_16f_FD_122242 | JGI IMG/M metagenome (GOLD analysis project Ga0137418, IMG submission 122242) | Vadose zone soil fungal communities from Angelo Coast Range Reserve, California, USA - CZODoug3_1_2_16fungal (Hybrid Assembly) | ecosystem: Environmental > Terrestrial > Soil > Vadose...
CCTTTGCTTTCCGGTCAGATGCCGGAGTGGAGCGCAGAACAGATGCGCCAACATTTCCCTGCTTTGGTCGGCTGGGTAGTGTACGGCGCTTCTCTGGGAATCATCAATCAGGCATTACAAGACGGCGCCGAACATTTCTTCGGTGCAGCGCCGACCCCCAAAGTGTCGGCAGTTTCGGTGAGCAACCGTATCGTGATCTTGGGCGGCGGATTTGCTGGCATGCGCACCGCGGAATGTCTCGAAAACAAATTGCGCGGGGACTTTTCCATCAGCCTCACCCTGGTCAATGACACGAATGCGCTCCTATTTACCCCCATGCTTGCGGAAGTAGCCGGAAGCAGCCTGGAAGCCAGTCACATCAGCACACCTTTGCGGAGCACCCTCCGCCGGACAGAGTTCATTCGAGGCACTGTGGCGGAGGTGGATCTCGAAAAGCGTTTGGTCATTCTCCGTAGCGATGCGGGTGCGGACGGAGTGCCCGCGCGGCGAGAGGTTCCCTACGACCAGTTGGTGTTTGCTCTTGGCTCAATTTCGAACTACCTCGGCATGACGAATATCCAAAAGTTCGCATTCAATTTCAAAAGCCTGCTCGATGCCATCCGCATCCGGAATCACGTCATTGAAATGTTCGAACGCGCCGACCTTGTGTCCGATCAGGCTGTTCGGTCTTCCCTTCTTACCTTTGTCGTTGCCGGTGGCGGTTTTGCGGGGGTGGAGCTTGCCGGCGCTCTGAACGATTTCGCGCACGGCATTTTGGCGGATTATCCCAGGATTCATCCACAGGAGTTGAATATTGTTCTTGTTCATTCCCGGGATCGTGTCTTGCCGGAGCTGAGCGAGTCTTTAGCCCGGTATGCGCAAGAGAAGATGCAATTGCGTGGGGTACGCTTCCGCTTGAACACACGCATCGTGGACGCGAGTCCTGGTGTGGTCCTTCTGAGTGAGGGCAAGATCCACACCGAGACTCTAGTTTGGACCGCGGGCACGGCGCCGAGTCCTTTGTTGAAATCACTGCGTCTCGAAAAAGATAAGCGTGGTGCGCTGCTCGTTGATGGCTCGCTTGCCGTGCCTGGGGGTGCCGGATTGTGGGCAATCGGTGATTGCGCTGCGGTAAACGACGCAACGTCGGGAGACCCGTGCCCACCGACCGCTCAGTTTGCCCTGCGCGAGGCGGAGGTTCTTGCTGGCAACATCCTTGCTCAGCTGGAAGGACGTCCTGCGCGCGGATTCCATTTCAATTCGCTCGGTGCACTCTGCGTGGTGGGCCACCAGACAGCCTGTGCTGAACTGCGCATTCCATTTGTTCCCGGCAAATTCTTGCGTTTTTCCGGTCTGTTCGCGTGGCTCCTTTGGCGTGGAATCTACCTTGCCAAATTACCCGGTTTAGAGCGCAAGATTCGGGTACTCATCGACTGGACAATCGAGCTCTTTTTCCCGCGTGACATCGTTCAGACCATTGATCTGAAGTAAGGTTCGGATATATGCCAGAAACACAATCGGTGATCGGCGCGCAGTTCGAATCACCCCTTTCCCGTTGGCTTCGAATAGAGCCGCTTCTCGGTTTGGCCCTCGGCGTCTCAGGAGGTCTGCTCGAGAGCGCTGTCCTGAAGACGTCACTCTTCTCGGGTGGATTGCTCGGCTTAACGTTTGGGCTTGCATTTGGATTGTTTTTCGCCCGGCGCGCCACGAGTCCAGGTGCGGGACTGACTTGGGGTTTGGGTTCCTCCTTCTTGCTGTGGATACTCACCGCCGGAGGCTTTTTTCAGTTCGTAGCGACCACCGGCCGGTTCGCAATGAGGCTCCAGGATGCCCAAGGACACTTCGCCGAACTCGTTGCCTACGTGCTGTGCCTTGGAATGCCCGTTGGCGTCGGATTAGGTATCCGGGGAGGATTCCGCACGTCCAGGCCGGACAAGAAATTCGCGTGGGGACGTGCCATCGTAGCTGGCGGATTAGCAGGCACACTCGGCGGCCTTATCTTTGGTAGATGGGTATCTTCGGGGGATTACTTTCCTCTCTTGGCGGGATTTGGGGAACTCAGTTCCCGCCGCATGACCATCTCTTTGCATTTTGCCGTCGCTCTCTTGATCGGCGTAGCTTTCGGTCTCCTCTTCCAACGAGACGTCCGCGGCTATGGATCCTGCATGGGATGGGGGCTGGGGTTCGGTATCTTCTGGTGGTTTTTTGGCCCCTTGACACTCTTGCGACTTGCTTCAGGAATGCCGCTCGATTGGTCGGCGGAGCAAGGGAGCGCCGTCTTCGGCTCCTTGGTGGGACACATCCTCTATGGATTGATTCTCGGCGTCGCGTACGCCACCATTGACAAGATTTGGGTCCGCTTGTTCATCCAGTCCGACCCACTCAACCGGGAAATCGAAGGTCCCGGTTTGCACATCCTGCGCTCGTTGGGATGGGGAGCGATCGCGGGACTCCTCGGCGGCTTGGCCTCCATGCCGGTCATGATTGCCACCGGCGTCTTGCCGAAGGTCGCGGGAGTGGACAGCACTCTTCTAGGGCTTCGCGGTGTATTCATCCATTTATCAGTGAGCGCAGCGATCGGCATGACCTATGGCCTATTGTTTCGGGATGAGGCGTCAGCTCCGGGAGACGCCACGACATGGGGGTGCTTGTTCGGTCTGATCTGGTGGTATTTGGGTCCGATGACGCTTCTGCCTCTATTACTGACGGGAGTTTGCGATTGGAGCACGGACGCCGCTTCCGCTCTCCTTCCATCCCTCCTGGGGCACTTAATTTATGGAGCGGTAACCGCATTGATCTTTTTCCTGTTTGATCGCCGCTATACGCGTTCTCTGCTTCTTGATCCCCGAACTTCACCGCGGGAGTTGCGCCGTCTCCGCCCTGTGGGGACACCTGCGCCTGCACTCTGGCTCTTTGCGCTCAGTCTGGGAGTCCTTCTCCCTATTCTACTTGGCTAGCCGTCGTGCTCCAGTTCTACAAATAGGACGTATCTTACAAACATTCGGCTCTTGCGAAAGTTCTTTTCTCCGTTTTTCTCTTTTGGATGTTCCTTACATAAGTAAGCGCCCGTGGCCGAGACTTCGCCCTAGGCCTGGGCGAGTCCCCGCGTACCCGTGAGTTGTTGTAATGCCTAACGGCGCTTCCCTGTCACGGCACGGCGGGGGTCGCCAGAGTTGCTGCCTTTGGCAAGCATTCCGCAAATGGCTTCCAAATCCGAAAACAACGGTTTCCAAGACCGTTACAGCTCCGAAATAGGCTCAAGCAAGAGAGTGCGCGAGGGGTTGAAACCGGCGGTCTTTCTGTCCGCGCGGCCATCGGCAGAACAACAAAGACCTCCTGGTCCTTGAGATCTAAGTTGTTTGTTCTCAGCAAATATTGCGAGACGTGATTTTCCAAAACAGCAGATTCTCTTCGCGAATTCAGCGCTCTTGGTGACAGTTTTGTGACAGTGTGCACCAAAATGCAGCAATTGAAAGGAGGGACTGTCACCAAATGCGGTTATAAGTTACAATGTTGCAAGACGTTAGCCGCGGAGAGGTGGCAGAGCGGCTGAATGCGGCGGTTTGCTAAACCGTTGTAGGGGCTAAAACCTCTACCGGGGGTTCGAATCCCCCCCTCTCCGCCAGATTTAAGTTCAATCGTTCTTAGAACTTAACGCTCATTTTCAGAGGGGCGTGCGTACTAGTCTTTTATCCCGATTATCCCAATTTATCCCAATGCGAGTGCAACGGTCTGGGAAACCGTTGTCCGAGTGCCATAAGGCTGCGAAAAGGAGGGAGTGCGCCTGCCTCTCAAGCAGGCGGCCTGGGCTAAGCTTCGAAGTGATCTCCAGTGACCACTGTCAAAACAATGGACTATCTTTAGGTAACCGCTTGAGACTCGGTAGCACTACACAAACCGCGCTCAGCAACTCCAAGTAAGAATCATTGGACAAATAAACGGACCAAGAAATTGAGTATGTCGCAAAAAGACAGACTCCCATCAGCGGCTTGTTTCTATCGCGTTGGCCGGATCAATCCGACAGGATGGTGGCGATATAGCTCTGTGACTTCCTGCCCTCTCGCGACCAGCACGATAGTCGCCATGTTGATGAATAGACCGTGCTCCACCACCCCGGGCATGTCGCTGAGCTCGCGAGCGAGCGCTGCCGCATCCGGGATCCGGCCGAACCTGCAGTCCAGGATCTGATGACCTTCGTCCGTAAGATATGGTCTGCCGTTTGCGTGGCGGTGTGTCACCGGTGCTCCAAGGACCTCGATTCTTCTCTTCAAGCGGGAATTTTCGGAGGCCGGGCCGAAAAGGAAAACGGAAATGCCGAAAGACAAGCGAGTATCGACTGGGACAATCGCGCTCGGAAGGCCAAGGAAAACGCGTATTGACCGAGCGACTGCTCAGACCAAGGAGCATGCGGCCACGCACTGCGCGAATGAGGCTAAGGAAACCGCCGCCAGAACTTCACCCGCAGAAGCACCCAGGCAGCCAGTGCGTGGAGATCAAAATTCGTCGCTCTGAAAGACAAGTTGTGGAGGATCGGCGTTCCACCAGATCGTGGGAGTCGCCGTCAGCCGAAAGGCTTGAGCAAGCTTAAAGAACCAAACACTTTTGGAGAGGAGTGAGAAGCACTCGAGCGTGGGCGCGTGCTAGAAGCAATCCGCACGAAGTTGCACGATACTCCTCAATTCGGAATCGAGAGCGACGATCCGTCTTTAACTGCCGGTCAGAACGGTGTAGCGTGCTCGGAGCCGAAGGTGGCTTCGGCAATCCGGACTACTTCTCGTCCTATCGACACGGCCTGCTCGCATTTTCCTTGCTGGTAGAGCCGACCAACCCGGGCGTTCAACTCTTTCCATTGTGCCTCCTGCCGATAAGCGGGGACGGCAAGAATATAGGAAGAAGCAGCTCGTTAAGCACGTTGCAAGAGTTCCGACGCAAAGTCTGTGAACACCGGTGCAGGTGCAAACAAGGAAACGACATTTCGTCACACAAACAAAGTCGAACCCGGTTGAGGAATGGCTCCGGCGACGACCACGCTTCCGACTTCTGCTTTGCCGGACGAGGAGCGGCACAGGTCAGTGACGGACATCACCGATATCTCATGGGCCGGCGGCGCGTTCATTCAGCCGCGACTTGGATTCGTCTTACTTTATATTCATCGCACGAGCGGCAGTGACGGGGTCCATCAATGCCGCCAGTCTTTCTACTTTTGCCTGGGCTGCGTCGCGCTGTGCCTCGGCCTTGTCTTTGCCAGCCGCTCCGGCGTGAACTCCGAAGAAGGCACCAGTTAAGCTACCAACAGTTCCCGTTACCGCACCAACGGCTGCGCTGACATCTTTCGCTTCCGACCATTTGTACACAGAAATGATAAACACCACCGAGACCACAAAAAAGCCAACGATTATTATCCAGAAGCCATACTGGTACTCTTGTTCGCCGGGCGGTTCACCATTTGGCATGACTCTCTCCCAAAATCGTAGATTGAATTCCAGGACCGAGATTAGAAGTGTTTCGGGGACCTTGAGTCGAGCAAAAATCTTTCTGCGACAAGCCTGGTGATCGTCGCGTGGATTCTTGTTTCGGCGAAGTCTTCACGCAGATAAGGTCTTCCAGACCTGACCTGTTCGGAAGTCGATCAGTTCACGCCTGCTGCTGACATTCATTTTCGAAAGGATATTCGACAGATGAAACTTCACGGTACTGACGCGAATATGGAGACTTTCACCAATTTCACGGTTCGATAGGCGTCGGCGGACTAACTCTAGTATTTCTTCCTCTCGCGCAGTGGGGGTTTGTCGCGCGCGGTGCTCGTTACAGCGCAATGTACAAGCTGCTTCGGAAAGAAACTGCTGAAACGCTTCATGCGGAACCCACAACTGGTTGGCAGAGAGCGAGAAAATGGCGCGAACTAGGGTTCGCGGAACGTCGACGTGCCGAATGTACCCTTGGACGCCCATGATGAGAAGTCGCACGATTTCGCTTGTGGATTTTTGATCGTCCAATATCAAAAACTTGGCTTTTGAAGATCGCGCCTGCAACTCTCGAATACATTCATATACAGATACTTTCAGTCCGCATTGATCAACGATAAAGACCGTGTTTGTTCGCTCGCGCGGCGACAGACGTATGTACTGCTTCAGGCCAATGACGTGGAGCACGAAATTTCGGCGCAGCACCTGCCGAAGGAATGCCTCGACCAGACAGTTCTCCGCTACGAGACATACTCGCAGGCTCGCCTTGGTACCGGAGCGCAGCATCCTCTCTCCCAACATGCAGTTGCGAAATGGGCTAGAGCAATCGAGAGGGCCAGTAACATGACGCCTCAGTGAGGGCCTGTCAAGCAGATTATCCGGAACCTCCCCCAAAGGTAGGGGAGACGCTCTTCTCTTGGGGGGTTGCCATTTCGTAATCATGTCATTAAATGGGGCTCTAACTGGTCAGCGTCTTCATGATTTCCCGTCGGAATTAAGGAGAACAACGATGCCGAACAATCTAGGCCGTGACGCGCTTTGGAATCCAAATATCTGGGCCGATTTAGACAAGGCCGTGCTTGATGAGGTTGGTCGACTTCGAGTTGCTCAGAAAGTCTTCCCTAGCGTGGGCCTCGCGAATGCTCCCAATGTCCCTGCAGATGAGTTCAGACCAGGCGAAATGAGGATCGCCGAAGGTAGAACGAAGCCTTTCATAGAAATCTCAGTCGAATTTTCGCTAACGCAAAGCCAGGTCGACAGCGAATCGACGCTGCATACCGGACAAGCGCTGGCAAGGATGGCAGCCAAGTCGCTGGCTTTAGCCGAGGACACATTGCTGCTACAAGGGAATGTGGATCTTCCGCGGAACATCAAGGTCCTGAACAAGGATTCCGCCGAAAAGGGCCTTCTCGGCGCCAGCGAGGGTGAAATCCCTGTCAAGGGTGTTGTCTCAGGTGGGAACCTGTTTGCGGCCGTGACGCGAGGCATTGCAGAACTGAACGGCAAAGGTGAACCCGGGCCGTATGCCTTGATCCTGGAGCCCAGTATTTACGCGGAAGCCTTTGCACCACTAGGAAGTACCCTGACGACTACGGCTGATCGTCTGACTCCACTGCTCACAGGTGGTTTCTACAGCAGTGGCGTGTTACCGAAGGATACGGGGTTCTTAGTTTCTCTTGGCGGATCGCCCGCTTCAATCTATGTCGGGCGAGACGCAATCACTGCGTATACGCAGGAGGATAAAGACGGCAGCTACCAGTTCCGGGTCTTCGAGCGAGTCCAGTTCGTTGTGCGGGAAGGAGCAGCCTTCGTGAGCCTGAAGTTCGAAGCGGCAGGTAAGACCGTTGCCGCCAAGGCATAAGAGATTTCACCAGTTTTGCAGATCGCAAGAAAATCGGGTCCATTTGAGGGCGTTCCTCAACAGAACGCCTCGCAATTTCAAGCCCGAATGATTTGGTATTGTTTAGTCAGCACAAGGCTTCGGTGGCCGTTACTGGCTTTGCGTGTACATAAAATGAATTGATTTATGCCGGAAACACCAGAGTTAGAACGTAAATCGACAGACGATGTCTTCGGTGTCGTTCCGCCACAATTGGCTCTGCCCAAGGGAGGAGGAGCAATTCGTGGTATCGGAGAGAAGTTTGCGGCAAACCCTGTCACTGGTACCGGCTCGCTAACTGTTCCTATCTACACGAGCCCGGGGCGCTCCGGTTTCGGTCCACAGCTCTCTCTGTCTTATGATTCAGGCGCAGGCAACGGGCCTTTCGGACTGGGCTGGTCACTCGGGCTGCCATCGATCACGCGCAAGACCGACAAAGGACTGCCACAGTATCTGGACCGCGAGGAATCCGATACGTTCGTTCTGTCGGGTGCCGAAGATCTGGTGCGGGTCCTGGTTCAGAACAACGGCGCCTGGAATCGCGAGGAGAAAACGCGTCGCACAGTGTATGGGCAACAGTATGCCGTCTGTGGCTATTTACCAAGAATAGAAGGACTATTTGCGCGTATCGAGCGCTGGACGAATCTCAACGACGCGCAAGACACGTTCTGGCGCTCCATTTCCAAGAACAACATCACGACCTGGTACGGAAGAACGGCGGAGAGCCGCATCTATGATCCAGCCGATCCCAGCAGGATTTTCAGTTGGCTGATCTGCGAGAGCTATGACGATAAAGGAAACGTCATTGTTTACAGATATAAGTCCGAAGACTCGGACGGGATCGATCTTTCGCAAGCGCACGAGCGCAATCGGAGTGACGCCACACGCTCTGCTAACCGCTATCTGAAGCGTGTTCTTTATGGGAACGCGACTCCCTACTCTCCCGATTTAACTGGGGCACAAGCAGTTCCTTTGCCAAGCGAATGGTTCTTTGAGTTGGTGTTCGACCATGGGGAGCATGATGCAGCTGCTCCTGTTCCGCAGGAAAGCAAGCCTTGGAGCTGCAGAGAAGATCCTTTTTCCACTTACCGCGCCACTTTTGAGATCCGGACCTATCGGCTGTGCCGTCGTGTGCTGATGTTTCACCACTTTGCCAACGAGCCGGGGGTAGGCCTCAATTGCCTGGTGCGCTCCACCGATTTTGCGCATTCCCAGCCGTCACAACTTTCCGATCCAAGCAAACCGTTTTATTCATTTCTGCAATCCGCCACGCAAACAGGTTATAGGCGCAACCCCGACCGCAGCTACTTGTCGAAGGCGATGCCGCCGCTGGAGTTCACCTACACAGAGGCAGTAATCGATGAGACAGTGCGGGAGGTGGATGCGGAGAGTCTCGAGAATGTGCCCTCCGGCTTGGATGGCACGCGCTACCAATGGGCCGATCTCGACGGTGAAGGGCTGTCCGGCATTCTGACCCGACAGGGAAACAGTTGGTGGTACAAACCAAATCTCAGCCCCACGAACTTGAAGGGTAACAATGGCAGTCAGCGCCCAGAGGCGAGGTTTGGAGCGTTGCAAACTGTCGTCCAACAACCGTCGTTTTCCGAGAGCCGGCGTGCGCGCCAGCAACTGATGGCGCTCTCCGGGGACGGACAGCTCGATCTGGTGGAGTTCGATAGTGCCACTCCGGGCTACTTCGAACGAACTGCAGAGGAAGACTGGGCACCTTTCAAGCCGTTTAGTGTGTTGCCACGACTGAATTGGCAGAATCCAAATCTGAAATTCGTCGATCTCACCGGCGACGGCTTATCCGACCTGCTGATCGCGGAGGCCGAGGAGTTTGTGTGGCACAACTCACTCGCCGGAGAGGGCTTCGCACCCGGAGTCAAAGTGCAGCAGTCGTCTGAGGAGGAGAAAGGGCCTAAGCTCATCTTCGCCGACAGCACCGAGTCGGTCTTCCTCGCCGATCTATCGGGTGATGGACTCACCGACCTCGTTCGCATCCGGCAGGGCGAAGTGTGCTACTGGAGCAATCGCGGTTACGGCCGATTTGGTCCAAAAGTCACGATGGACAACGCGCCCTGGTTCGAATCGCCGGAGCTTTTCGACGGGCGTCGCATTCGGCTGGCCGACATCGACGGAAGCGGGACGAGCGATATCGTCTATCTGGCCAGCAGCGGGGTCCATCTGTACTTCAACCAATCCGGGAACAGCTGGGGTGAGCGCCGCGTGCTGGAGCAATTCCCCAAGGTGGAGAACCTGTCCTCGACGATCGTGCTCGATCTGCTGGGAAACGGTACAGCCTGCCTGACCTGGTCTTCGCCCCTACCTGAAAACACGAATCGCTCGTTGCGCTACGTCGACCTGATGAGCGGGCAGAAGCCTCATCTCCTGGTAAGCGTCGTAAACAATCTCGGCGCCGAGACACGCGTTCAATACGCTTCCTCACCTAAGTTCTATGTAGCCGACAAGCTGGCTGGCACGCCCTGGCTGACCCGCATTCCATTTCCGGTTCACGTGGTAGAGCGGGTGGAAACCTACGACTACATCAGCCGCAATCGCTTTGTTACGCGCTACGCCTATCATCACGGCTTTTATGACGGAGTTGAACGCGAGTTTCGTGGCTTCGCGCGCGTGGACCAATGGGATACCGAGGAGTTTGCGACGCTATCTGAGAGTGGCAATTTCCCCAATGCTACTAACATCGACGTGGCGTCGTATGTGCCTCCTGTACTGACCAAGACATGGTTCCACACGGGCGCGTTCTTCGACGAATCTCTCGTCTCTCGGCACCTCGCGCGTGAGTACTACTCGGAAGGAAACTCCAGCGACGCAGTCGCGGGGCTCACTGACACTTTGTTACCTGCTACTGTTTTTCTGTCCGACGGCACGCGAATACCTTACGACCTCACGGCTGAGGAGACACGGGAAGCTTGCCGTGCTCTGCGGGGGTCGATCCTGCGCCAGGAGATCTACGGCCTGGATGGCAGCGATAAGGCGGACCGTCCTTACAGCGTCTCCGAGCGCAATTACACAATAGAGGTGCTGCAGCCGCAGGGTCCGAACCGTTACGCGGCGTTCTTCACGCATGCGCGGGAGACGATCGACTTCCACTACGAACGCAAGCTGTTCCAGGTGCTGGGCAACACGCTGGTTGAGCCGAACACAGCTCTTCCAGCTGGAGCGCGCGAGGCAGCCGACCCACGCGTGTCTCATGGCTGGGCGTTGGCGGTCAACCGTTTTGGGAATATGCTGACATCCGCAGCCGTTGCTTATGGACGGCGGTACCTGGATCCTGCTCTTACTCCCGCAGATCAGGCTAAGCAAAGTACAACCTTGAGCACTTACTCAGAGAATAGCTACACCAATCCGATTCTTGACGAGGATGCGTATCGCACGCCGCTGCCGGCCGAAAGCAGCACCTACGAATTAATCCAGGTCATGCCCGATGGCGTCCCCGATAGCATTAATCTCTTCATTTTCGACGAGCTGCAAGCAAAGATACAAGCTGCTGCCAACGGGAAACACGACATCCAATACGAGGATCTAAACCACGCAGGAGTTACTACTTCCGACGGATACCGCCGACTGATTACGCGAACTCGAACTCTTTATCGTCCTGATGACATGGGCTCGTCCAGCGGCGACTCTAGAGCCCTGCTCAGTACCGGGATTCTGCAATCCTTGGCGCTGCTAGGCTGCAGCTATAAGCTCGCTTTTACTCCAGGATTAATTCCTCAGGCCTACCAACGTGCTGGCGCCGCGCTTCTGCCCAATCCAGGAGCTGTCCTCGGCAGTGTTGCCGCCGATGGTGGTGGTTATGTTGACCTGGACGGTGATGGTCACTGGTGGATCCCCTCCGGCCGAATGTTTTACTCGGAGGCCCCCGGTTCGCCCAACGAGGAGAAGAACCAAGCGCTGCAGCACTTCTTCCTGCCACGCCGCTTTGAGGACCAGTTTGGGAATGCTACTACCATCGGTTACGACTTGCCTTATGACTTACTCGTTGCGAGCACTTCGGATGCAGTTGCAAATACCGTGATGGCATCTAACGACTATAGAGCCCTGCAACCTGCCTTGGTAACCGATCCGAACGGCAACCGTGCCGCTGTCACTTTTGACACTCTCGGGATGGTTACAGGCACAGCTGTGATGGGGAAGGCCAATCAAACCCTCGGTGACTCGCTATCCAACTTTCTTCCTGATCTTACTGATGCGGAGATCGAAGATTTTTATCAAGCCAGTGATCCGCATGTACCCGCTCAAATTCTGATCGCTGGTGCTAGCACCCGACTCATCTATGATCTCGACCGATTCCTGAAATCGCGTACTGAGTTTCCAACCGATACTTCGAAATGGAAATCAGTCTTTGCCGCTACAATTTCTCGCGAAACGCACGCTAGCGACGTGTCCACAGGCTTGTCCAGCAAACTGCAAGTTGTATTTAGCTACTCAGATGGATATGGCAGAGAAATTCAAAAGAAGTTGCAAGCTGAACCGGGGCCGATTGTTGATCGTGGCCCGAGCATCAGTCCACGATGGGTAGGTAGCGGCTGGACTATTTTCAACAATAAGGGTCAGCCGGTCCGCCAGTACGAGCCGTTTTTTAGCCAGCTCTCAGAGAAGAGACATCAGTTCGAGTTTGACACTCGAGTTGGAGTCGGTGCCATCTGCTGCTATGACCCAGCAGGACGGATTGCTGCAACCATTCACCCAAATCACGCATATGACAAAGTTCTCTTTGACCCATGGAGGGAAGAGTCGTGGGATGTGAATGACACGATTCTGCAGAACGATCCCAGACTCGATAACGAAGTTGGAGATTTCTTTAAGCGGCTGCTACCTGCGGAATTCCTCCCAACTTGGTATGACCAACGGGCCGGAGGAAGGCTCGGTACAGGGGAGCAGGATGCTGCGAATAAGACAAAGGCGCATGCAAAGACACCGACAACTACTTATTTCGATCCTTTTGGGCGGGTTTTTTTGACGGTGGTCGATAACGCGGGCGACGGGAAGTATCCGACGCGAGTAGAACTCGACATTCAGGACAACCAAAGATTTGTAACCGACGCGTTGGGCCGGAAGGTGACGGTTTACGATTACGACCTCGTTCAAAACCGCATTCATCAAGCCAACATGGAAGCGGGCGAACGTTGGATGTTAAACGACGTTGCCGGACACGCCATCAGGACATGGGATAGCCGTGGCCACAACTTCCGCACCAAATACGATGCAGTACGTCGGCACACGCAGCTTTTCGTAGTGGGTACAGACACGAGTAGTTCCGACGCCAAGACCTTGCTCGGGGAAGTTCTTTTTGAGGAGATTGTTTATGGCGAAGGACAACAGAATGACAAGTCGCTTAACTTAAGGACTCGGATATTTCAACACCGCGATACCGCCGGCATCGTCACAAATATGGGTGATGATCCAATTAGCGGGCAATTACAAGCTTACGATTTTAAGGGCAATCTACTATGCAGCTGCAGACGGTTTGCGGCAGATCATAAATCCCTGCCAGATTGGTCAGGAGGCGATCCAAGCTTGCTAGAGGCGTTTACTAGCTGTGCTAAATACGATGCACTTAATCGTCCAATTGCTGCTCGAACTCCAGACGGCAGTGTGTTCCACTATATCTACAATGAGGCGAACCTTTTAAAATCTTTAACTGTTCAGGTTCGTGGTGCGGCATCCTCAACAATAATTGTCAAGAACATCGACTACAACGCAAAAGGACAGCGAGCACTCATCGAGTATGGGAATGACACCGCTACTAGCTCCCTTTATGATCCATTGACATTCCGGCTAGTCAATATATCGACTAGCAGATCATACTTCCCAACAAATCAGAGCTTAGTCCAAGATCTTTCATACACTTTTGACCCTGTAGGTAATATCACATTCATTCAGGATTCGGCTGATCTTCAGAACGTAGTCTTCTTCCGCAACAATCGCGTCGAGCCCAGTAATGATTACACGTATGACGCAATTTACAGGCTATCAGCTACAACCGGTCGTGAGCATCTTGGCCAGAATGGCAACGGACGCCCCCTTACAGCAAATCCTACGACCTACAACAATATTCCGCGAACAGGCCTCCTGCAGCCAGGGGATGGAAATGCGATGGGGCATTATGACGAAAGTTATGCCTACGACGCTTTGGGTAATCTTCTGCAGGTTGCTCATCGGAGCTCCGATCCAGGCAATCCAGGATGGAGCCGCACATACAGCTACAATGAGCCAAGCTTACTAGAAGCTGGAAAGGCCAATAATCGGCTCACCCGCACTACTGTCGGCGATGGTCAGCAGCTTAATGAAGACTATACCTATGACATACACGGAGAGATAACATGCATGCCGCATTTGCGAGTGCTGCAGTGGGACTTCAACGACACCTTGACGATGACACAGCGTCAAGCGGTGAACACCACGGATGAAGACGGCATTCGGAACAGAGGCGAGCGTACTTACCAAGTATATGACAGCGCCGGAAGACGAGTTCGCAAAATTACGGAGTCACCATCCGGTTTTAAGAAGAACGAGCGGTTTTACTTAGATGGGTTCGAGCTGTACCGCGAATTTGACGTGGGTGGTGAGATCAAGCTCGCGCGTGAAACGTTGCACGTTCTAGATGATACAAAGCGCATAGCCTTGATCGAAACCAAAACAATAGACGTCAAAGCTCCAGCCAACTCTCTTCCGAGCGGCACTATTCGATATCAGTTTGCGAATCACCTCGGTACTGCTTGCGTGGAGCTGGACGAACAAGGTGCGCTGATCTCGTACGAAGAATATTACCCGTACGGCGGAACCTCATATCAGGCAGGTCGAACTGCTGTTGAAGTAAGCCTAAAACGCTATCGATACATTGGCAAGGAGCGTGACGAGGAGACTGGATTCTATTACCTCGGCGCGAGACATTATGCCGATTGGCTGGGACGATGGATAAGTCCTGATCCCCTTGGAATAGCTGGCGGTCTTAACCTCTTTTCGTATGCTAGCGGAAATCCAGTAATCATGGTTGATAAGTCCGGACTTGCACCGCAAAAACCAGAAGCGCTTGCGGAAGAATTCACTCGCAACGCGACACTCAACAAGTATAAGCAAGCTGGACCTGCTGTCGATATTACTCCAGTGGCAAAACACGTAAACAATCCTGGAGTTGACGTTCATATTGTGGCGGGAGAAGGTGAGGGAGCTGTAAACATAATAGGAGATGTAAAGCATTCAAACGTCCCATCCAAGTCTGGGGGATCAAACGTGTTTGGGGGAAAAGTCAGCTCATTTGAGAATGCGGCTAAGAACGAACATGGCCAGTTGGTTCGCAACATTCGAGAAGCTCGGAGAACAGGAAAACTGGATCCAAAGACTGCCTATCATGCAATCGACAATGCTAAGTCTGGCCATGTGCTCCACGAGTTGGGTCCCTCTGGATATAACACCGGCGTCTCGAAAGCGACTCTTGCCAAGCATCAGGCGAGCGTTACCCCAGGCGAACAGTTTGCAGATGCCGTCGCCCATCGTCAGAGTCTTGAAATTAAGAAAACGGTCGGTCCGGCACCAAAAGTCTCTCAAGCGGAGGCCAACAAAATCGGTGATGAGATTGTGGCGAACCTTGGAAAAGCAGGTGGGGAGGGAACTGGACAGGCCGCGAAAGTAGCCGCGCACGAAACAGAAAAGGAGGCCTTGAATCTCGTCAAGACGGGGGGCAAGGAGGTACTCGGGCAAGGCGAAAAGCTCGGTTTGAAGCAAGGTGCCAAGCTCGTGGGATCGAAGGCAGCCAAGTTTATTCCATTCGTGGGAATAGCCGTGGGTGCCTATCTGGTGCAAGACGACCTTCGGAAAGGTGATTACGCAGCGGCGGCATGGGATACAGCAGAGGCGATTCCCGTTGTCGGTGATGTAGTCGGTGCTGCTCACTTGGGGATCATTGCTGGGGGCGCATTAAACGAGGGTTTGGGCATCGAAAAGGTCGCAAGCGAGCACGGTGCAGCAGTTGAGGGCGCCGCTAAATGGATCGGTTTCGGTACGGATACATCTCGAGTTTTCGGCGCAATTGGTGCAGCCGTGAGTTCCATTACGGTTGCACCAGATATTGCCATCAAACGGATGATCGCAAGTCGGGTTCGATGATGACTTGGTCAAACGATTTCGACAAACCAATGAACTGAAGGGGAGCTGCGAGCACAGCTAGCGAATAGACAGGCCTTCGATGACGACACAGCCCTCTCAATCGGAACGAACGCGCAAGCGTTAATACGAGTTCACGATTTGCTGGGCCAGAGCAGAGGTGGAGCAAGCATTGCCCCCGATTTCGGACGCGCAGCTTCAAATTGCAGTGGGGAAGGAACAAATGAGTTCGAGACAGGGCACACTGCGGGAGCTCTAGCAATGAAATTGCTCGCAAGCTCGAGAGCAGTTCTTGGGCTAGAAATGCGATTAACCCGTGTGATCGCATTGTAAATGAGAACAGGAAGGTCCCATGCCAACACCACCGCTCTCAATCGGAACATACGGCCCTACTGTCACACAGCTTCACGAGTTGCTTCGCCAGCGTGGATTCGAACTACCTGAGTCCGAGACGCAACGCAACTTCTTCGGTCCGGCGACAAGGCAGGCGCTGCAGAACTTGCAGCAGCAGAATGGGTTCCCGGTAACCGGCGCGCTCGATGAACGGACAGCAGCTCTACTCCATCCGGCAGCCGCGTCCACGCCGGTCAACGCTGCAGCCTCCGAGATGAGGATGATGACGCTCGCTGGAAACGGCCCCACAGCTGTAGCGCGGATGCCGATTACGCCTGCGTCGCCTGCCGCGCCGGCAACTGCCCTGAGCACCGTTGAAGGAAGCGTGACGTTCGACTATGGCTTGCCTGCGACCGGCATCACTTTGCGCCTGTATCAGATCGGCTTTGGCGGCCAGGAGAGCAAACTCGCAGAGATCACGAGCGACGCCCAGGGAAATTACTCCTTCTCTTATCGAACGCCGGAAAGGCAAAGCGCGAACCTACAGGTGCGCGCGGTGGATGCCCAAAAAAACGAGATTCCCATCTCCACCACCAAGCTGAATGCCCAATCAAGGGAAGTTCTGAACCTCGTTGTGCCCGCAAAGGTGCAACCGCTGGCCGCTGAATTCGAGCGACTCGCCGCCGATATGCAGAAGCATGCCGGCAGCATCGCGGAACTGGGAAAGGCCGAGGAGAACGGCAGCCGTCGAGATCTGAGCCTCTTGAGCAAATCGAGCGGATGGGACGCGCGTCTGCTTGCTCTGGCTGCAACGGCGGCACAACAGGCCTCGACCACCGGACTGGCTCAGGACGTGCTCTATGCGCTTTACCGCACCGGAATGCCGACAGATCCGCAGCATCTGGCCATGCTGTCAACGACCACCGTCGAGAAGGCTCTGACAAAGGCCAGCCAGGCTGGAATCGTGAACCTCAACGACCAGCAGATCTCGGCAGCCACGCAGCCATTTGCCAACTTCGCGATCAACGCGCGCCTGTCTGCAATTGCTCCCGGCGCGGTCTCTAAATATGGTGACATGCTGAATGCTCTGCCGAACACTCGTATGGTGTCCACGACGACTTGGGGCGAACAGCAGAAAGCATTCGCCAACCTCTACTTTGCCAATCCGAAAGCGGGCGAGGATTTGTGGAAGAACGCTGCCGCTCTCAACATACCGTCGGCCACCATCGATGCTTTGCGACTCCAGGGAAAGTTTCTCTACCTGACCTTCAACAACGCAAAGTTGGCGCAAAAGCTCCAACAGGATATTGCATCCCCAAATAATCTGGCCCAACTTGTTGACAAAGACTATTACGACAGCGCCGCATGGAAAAAAGCATTGGCCGATGTGGCGGGCGGTACAGACGACAAGGCACTCGAAAAGGTAATTCCAACCTTTTACCGCCAAACCAAAATTCCCGACCGCCTGGAAGCCTACGCCGCGAACCTAGCGCGCAAAGTGCGTTTCAGCTTTCCCACCCATGTCACGGCCAGAATGATTGAAAAGAAGGAATTGCCGGTCGATGCAGCCACTGCGCCGAAAGTCGCGAACTTCCTGAAGGCTGGTGCGCAATCGGGCTACGAGCTGGGACGCACCCCGCTCAACGCCTTCTTGGCAAACCTTCCTGCCAATGTTCCCGCTTTGGATGCTGCGAGTACAAAGAGCCTGAAAGTTGTCCATCGAATGTACCAGGTAACTCCCAGTCCGGAGTCGCTTCAGGCCGTCTTGAAGCTAGGATTTACCTCCGCTCATGAGATCGCTTCCTACACTAAGGACGAATTCATGAAGAAATTCTCTAAGGAGTTTCCTTCGGACGAGGAAGCCGTGCTCGTCTTTTCCCAGGCAAAGACCATCGATTCAATTACTTTCAATTTCTTCGTCACCACGAAGCAGTTGGACGCGCCCCCGGTGTTCAGCCTTTCTCCTTCGGATGATGACCGGCAAAGCGCCAAAGACTCGGTACTGAAGCAGTTCCCCACGCTGACAAATCTCTTTGGCTCGCTGGATTTCTGCCAGTGTCAGGAGTGCCGCTCGGTGTTGAGTCCTGCGGCATACTTTGTGGATCTGCTGCAATTCCTTGATGGGGCGCCGACGCCAAGCACTCCTGAGGCGCCACTTTCTTATTCTTACAACGACGGATCCGGAAAATCTAAGACTAAGTATGTGACCGGGCTGGATGTTCTCATCGGAAACAAAAACGCGCATCCGGTAACCAATGGTCAGCCTGTGAATCTCCCGGGACGCCGCCCGGACCTTGGGGCTTTGCCTCTGACCTGCGAGAACACCAACACCGCCATGCCGTACATCGATCTCGTCAATGAAATTCTCGAATACTACATTGTGAATAATCGACTCGATGCCGGAGCTGCTCACGATACGGGTAACGCCACGACCGATGATCTGGTCGCGGAGCCGCAAAACATCCAGACCACCGTCTATAACACAACTCTCAAGAGTTCGGTGTACCCGCGAAAGCTACCTTTTGATCTTTGGATCGAGACCGCTCGCGCTCTTCTCAACTATTTCAAGGTCTCGTTCGCTTCAGTGCTTGACGTCCTCCGTCCCACAAAGGATCTCGAGCTTTTTGCGGATGCGAATAACCATCCCTATTATCGGGCGCAAATTTTCGCCGAATGCCTGGGTTTCTCTCCGGCTGAAGTCGCTGTTCTCTCAGCGGCTAATCCGACCCCAGCGAACTGGTTTGCTCTCTACGGGAAGGAATATGTCGACGAGAATACAGCGCTCAACGGCAAGGTCGATCCTGCTGATCCGAACAGCTACATTACTCCACCGCTGAAATCAGCAAAGAATTTGGCCAATCGGCTGGGAGTAAGCTATCAGGAACTTACCGATTTGTTGAACACCGGATTTTTGAATCCCAGCCTCGCCGCCCTGTCGCTCCAATTCAAGAGGTTTGGGATCAGCTTGGATAAAGCCTTTAGCTATGCAGCTTATGCCGGCAATGCGCAACCCGGTTTCACAGCGCTTACCGGAACAGATAAGGATGACTTCGAGGCTCTCCTCGAGGGCATCAAGCAAGCATACGAGACACAAAATTCCTCTTTCGATCCGAAAGCTTGGCTGAAAAGTGTTCTGCCGCCGAACTATTCCACAAAACTTCTGGTGCTCAACGATCCGGATACTAGCTGTAACTTTAATAAAACAACTCTGCAATACGCTGATGGTAGCGCGGCCAAGCCGCTGGATTTTGTGAAGTTAAATTTTCTCGTACGACTATGGAAGAAACTCGGCTGGACGCTGGACGAAACTGACCGCGCTTTGCAACTCTTCTTTCCATCTCTGCCCGCTTGGAATAGTGCCAATTTCGCAAGCGCCTTGAGTGCAGCCGCAAAAACCGCGCTGGTGAATCTTGCGCATTTGCAAGATCTGATTCTCCAACTGAAACCATCACTCGGCGTGCGGGGACTCCTGCCGCTCTGGTCACCATTGCCCGTACAGGGTACGAACCCGCTTTATGCAGAGCTTTTTCTGAATGCCAGCGTGCTGACTAGCGATCTAGCGTTTGACGATCCTGCCGGACAATTTCCTTCCTCGGCCTCCGATCCGCTTTCTAGGCACCAAGTCACGTTGCAAGGCGTGTTGGGCTTAACCGCTGATGACCTGACCGCGGTTCTCAGCGATGCTGCTGCACAGGTCACGAATGTGACCGTCGACGTAAACGGGCAGAACGTGCAAGTCCCGGGTTTCTCGCTGACCAATATTTCAATTCTCTACCGCTATAGCTTGCTCGCGAAATGCCTCCAGCTTTCGGTCGAGGATCTGATCAACTTGAAACAGATGTCTGCGCTCGAGCCATTTAAGCCTCCGATCTCGGGAGCGTCGACTCAATTGAGCGACGATTTTGTTTTTACGCAAACGCTGGCATTCATCAAGCAAGTAGGTCTCGTGAAATCCAGTGGATTCACAGTTGAGGATCTTAAGTATCTTCTGCGACACCAATTCGATTCTGTGGGCAAGTACGCGCCAGATCCCAATCCGCTAATTTCGCTCGCACAAGCCGTTGCGAACGGCCTGCGACAAATCAAAGCGCAAGAGAACTTGCCAGCCGACCTCCGTGGCTGGCCAGACGCACTCAGGACCTGGCCAGAGGCGCTGGTTGAGCAAAAACTTTCAACGCTCTTCCCAACGACGATAGTAAAGACGTTATTCGCTCTACTGAACGGAGCACAGACCTACGATGCTTCCCAGGGAGGAGTAGCGCCGGGCAGCCAAATCACGACCACCTTCCCTCAGGAACCACAGCTTGTCCTAAGTTATGACTCAACCACTCAGACTCAGAGCCTCAGCTACAGGGGACCGCTCCTCGATTGGAAAATGGCGCAGCTCCTCCAGATCGACAATTCGCCTCTTTTCGCCGGACTGTTGAACCAAATCCAACAGGAGAGCCAGAGCTCCCTCGTGCGCACCGTAGAGGATGTCTTAGGAGTGTGGGCTAGCTTGGTGGAGTATGAAGCGGTCCAAACGGGAGTGCCTGCGCCCATCAATGGCGCGCCGCTGACGCGCATAGATCCCGCTGTTAAATTGAGCTATGACCAGGCCGATAAAGTGCAACGTCTAGCATATCGCGGAGTCCTCACCGACGCGAAAAAGAATGCGCTTCTAGCGATAAATAATGCCGGCACGATGGTGAGCTTAATCGCGGACATTCAGCAGCAATGCATGAGTGACTATCGCGCGCTCATCGGAACCGTCTTGGCTGCCTGGACGAGTCTCCAGACCTATCAAGCTTCGCAGGGCGCGTTGCCCGCGAACCAAGTCGATGCAACGGTTTTTGCACCGTACCCCGAAGTCCAACTGAGCTACGACTCTAGTTCACAAACGCAAACATTGAGCTATAAAGGTGCTCTCACCGACTCAGTCAGGAGTAAGTTGGCGCAGCTCGTTTCCGGCTCTACTCTCCTTGGGAACCTCTTGCAGACAGTTCGCAATCAGGCTGTGCAGTTCTTCCAATTCCAGGCGGGGAATATGCTAAGCGCGACCGCCTCGGAGATCGACGCCTATTCGCAGCCATTGCTCGGTATCAACGATGCAGCAAAACAGAAGGAACTCAAAAAGGCACTAGTCAAGGTATTTGTGCCCTTCTTTACTCAGAAGCTCTCGCGGGAGTTCATCCTGCAGACAGTAGCAGGAGCTCTGAGTGCTGATCTTGCCTTGACAGGCGCTCTGCTGACCAATGCTGCATTACTAAGCGATCCAAATAACCTTGGCAAGTCCCTACTGAAATCGTTTCTCGCCATCGCTGAACAGGGAGTCACAGCCACCTTCTACAAAGCTGACGGATCAGTGCTCGCTTCGGGAATGGCCTCCAGCGTCGATACGGCCGATCCCGTCAACTCCGGCTCAAATCAAACCGACAGTGCCCACTTTGAGGGATATTTCCAGGTTGCGACCGATGGGCCTTGCCGCTTCTTTGCTCAATTGGGGGATCCGAATGCCGAGCTGACCTTCCAGCTAGATTCGCCCGACGCCTCAACGCTCTTTGCCGACCCGAAATTCAACGGTCAACGCTCCAGCGAGTTTGTGCAGTTGAAGGGCGGCGTACCTTATCGCTTCAGCGCAGATTTCAACAAGCTCGGATCGAAGAATGCCAGTGTGCTGGTGCAGGGCGAGAACCTTCCCAAGGGGCCGTTCAGTCAGCTTCTACTTTATCCTGAGCAGGCGATCACCGATTTCACCCGCGCCAGAATGCTGCTCGCCAAGGTTCTCCAAATCTCGCAAGGATTGGCATTGGATGAACGGGAGATCAGCTATCTCATCGCCAACGCTTCGCAATTCAGCAACCTGAAGCTCAGCGCGCTCCCTACGCAGGCGAGTGATGATTCGCAGCAAACTGCTGCGCAGAAAAAGGCTGAGCAGGAAAAACTTGAATCGCTCTTCTCGCAGTTCCTTACCCTTGCAGACTACGCCGATTTGCGTAAAACAGTCGCTGGCAATTCCAACGCCCTGGTGGACGTCTTCGGAAATGTTGGACAGACATTCTCCGCCACCGACGCCGATGCCCCGTGGACCCTTCTCGGCAACTTGACTCGCCGTGATCCTCAGGTCGTTTTGGATGTGGCGCGTGCGCTCGGCGATCTCATTCAGGATCAGGCAAATCCTGCACAGAGCAAAGCAATCGGGGACTTTGCAAATAATCAGGGGATCCGGCGAATTTGGGAAGCCCTTAAGATGGTCCAACTCGTCAGGATACCAATCGCCTCTCTGCGCGACGTTACCATGCTCGTCGGCAGCAACCCGCCTGCGGGCACTCCCACACCCGATGTAATCGCGAATGGCCTCAAGAACGCCCTGAAAGCTCGATATGCGCCTGGGAGCTGGAGGCCGATCGCAAAATCAATCTTTGACAAGCTGCGCCAGAAAAAGCGGGACGCTCTTATCGCCTATCTGCTGGACGACCAGACGTTGCACGTCAAGACCCCTGAACAGCTCTTCGAATATTTTCTGGTCGATCCGCAGATGGAGCCGGTGGTTCAGACATCGCGGCTACGCCTCGCACTCTCGTCGGTTCAGACTTTCGTTCAGCGCTGTCTGCTGAACTTGGAGAATGGGAACACCGAACATCCGGAGCGCAATGTCTCACCCACCGCTATCGATGCCGATTGGTGGAGCTGGATGAAACGGTACCGGGTGTGGCAGGCCAACCGCGAGATATTCCTGTTTCCGGAGAACTGGATGGAGCCGGAACTGCGCATGGACAAGAGCGATCTTTTCCAGGCACTCGAAGGCGCCTTGCTCCAGGGCGATGTTACGCGCGACCTGGTCGAGGATGCCTTTTATAGCTATCTCAAAGGCCTAGAGGTGCGCGCCAGGCTGGATGTGGTCTCCAGTTATCTGGAGCAAGACACTACGCATGGCTTGAGCACGGTTCATGTCCTCGCGCGTACCTATGGAAAACCGCACAAGCACTTCTATCGGACGTACTCAAACGAGGCCTGGTCAGCGTGGCTATCTGTGACGCCGCAAATCGATAGCGATCATCTCGCGCTCGTCGTCTGGCGAGGGAGGCTAAATCTCTTTTGGGTGACTTTCCTTCAAAAAGCCCAACCGAACAGCACTTCGCCTTCAGGCACCGGCGCTATATCTGGCATGGACATTCATGCACTCGCAAACGCAATTAGCGGGTTTGAGCCTGAGATCCAATACCAGGTGCAACTCCATTGGAGTGAGTATTTTCAGGGCAAATGGAGCGATCCAATCGTGAGCGATATCGATCGCTATGAACCGCTTGGCCACACAACCGGCGCTTTCGATCCCAACAAGGACGTCTATATTTTTGTTTCAAAGGAACTGGATCAGGAGGGGAATGAGGGGGCTATCAAGATCAATCTCGAGCGCAACGGTGTTAGCTTCTCTCGTGCGTTTCGGGTGACCAGCAAGAACTGCAACTCCGACTTTGCCGATACCTACTACGATTCCAATGGCGCTCCCCCAGTTCCGTATGACAACTCCGCACCTGATTTTCCACAAGTTGACGCTACCGTCTATACCGGCGCAGCCAGCTTGCAAGCCTACTTCAAAACGGAGATCTCCCCGACCGGAGATGGCACACCGGCAATTGAACCGATTCTGAACAAGATCGGAACGTATTCTTTGCTCCTGCCAGACAATCGAGTGGCGCCGCTGTTTATTGCTCAGAGTGAGCCGCTGTACTGGCAAGCTGGCAGCTTGGTGAGTCCGTTCTTCTACAAAGACGAGACGCGCCACGGCTCCGGCGAGACCGCTGCCACCGTCGAGGAACTCACGTTTTTCGTACAACCATCCCTAAAAGAAGACACGATCGACAAATGGGAGCGCTGGGCAATACCGCCCGATTCGCCTGACAAAGGCTTGGTCGATGCCAGCGTGCTCGATGGCCTTGTGCTGGTCTCTCAAGTGCCTCACATCGGACCGATTAACCCGGGCGACCCGGAAAATTCCCTGTATCAGGTGAAGCCACCGATTGACTGGGTCAGCAATCCCCGCATCGCGATCTCTTACGGCGAATCGTGGATTGGCGCGGGTGGTGGAATCACAGCAGGACAGGGCGCTGGCATTAACCTGGGACATAATGCATCACTTGGAAGAGTGTCGCTGGACGGATCTTCGATTTCCGCCGGCCTCGGTGCCTCGTCAAGGCAAGGTTTCACCCTTGTCGGCATTCGAGGACTCGGGCTCAATCAGCTACAGAACATTAAAGCCTCGCAACAACCGGAGACATTTGGCAACACTGCTTCCAGTTTCTTTGGAAGAGGTCGGTAAGGGGGCCGTCATGGCTAGAGCGAGCAGTTTTCACAATACTTATGATGAACTCGTCAGGGCGAACAAAACCTATACCACCGGTGGGGGGTGGACGACAAAGGACGTTCATATCACACTGCGGGACCGAAGTGTAACCTACGAGTTCTTTCCGCACTTTCATCCTTATGTTCCGGATTTGATTCGGCGCCTCAATGAGGGTGGAATCTCAGGATTGCAGGATTCCGATACCTTGTACCTCCCTCAGCCGGCAAATGGACATCCTCTTTCTGTCCTGGGCGACAGCACTCGCGCCGTGCTGACGCACCCGACGTCGGCCACTCGGGACGGTCGGAATGTCTCTCTTTTTCCGGGTACCCCTCTGACTCTGCGTGATAGCACCAGCGTCACTATAACTGCTGGAACTACTGTCTTTAATCTAGATGGTTCGACCTATTCCTTGCCCTCCGATCAACCGCTAACATTGCCGGGAGCGTTGCCGCTGGCGTTCTCATCCGGACTTCAATGCACGATCCAAAACAATAAAGACATCGTCGTCCCTGATTCCACAGAGGTTCTTCTGCAAAATGGCGCGCAACGCACCATTTTGACGGTCGATGGATCTGAAGTAGATCTGCCGGCTAACACTAAAGTAGCTATCCGCCACGGCTTGCCGAAGCCTTATTTTTATGAAGACTCTTTCGCAGCCCGATATAACCCCGACTCCAACAATACGGTGCATCCATATCCTGTCAAAGACCTGGACTTCTCTGTGGACGGCGCCTATTCACTGTATAACTGGGAACTCTTCTTCCACGCGCCGCTGCTCATCGCAATCCACCTGAGCCAAAACCAGAAATTTCAGGAGGCCCAGAGGTGGTTCCACTACATCTTCAATCCTACTGATAACAGTCATGGTCCAACGCCGGAGCGCTTCTGGAAGGTGAAGCCATTTGAATCGACAGACGTGAGAATGATCGGAGAGATTCTCCTGAACCTTTCCACTAAGCAGGATCCAAAGCTGGCTGACCAGACCGCGCAGAGCATCAACGCTTGGAAGCAAAACCCCTTCCAGCCATTTGCCGTGGCCAAGTACCGGCCCACGGCGTATATGCTGAAGACCGTCATGGCGTATCTTGACAATCTCATCAAATGGGGCGACTCGCTTTTCCGGCAATACACGATTGAAACTATCAATGAGGCAACGCAGCTTTATGTCATGGCTGCGAACATTCTGGGACCGAAGCCGCAACTCGTCTCCAGGCAGGCATCGGCGAAGCCGCTTACCTTTAATCTGCTTCGTGACAAGGCGCTTGATGAGTTCAGCAACACGCTGGCGGAAATCGAGGTCGACATCCCATTCGATATTTCACCGCTACCCAATCCGCCGAGCAATCCTGCGGGAACACAGATCCTCGCTGGCATAGGACAAGCTCTTTATTTCTGCGTGCCCCGCAACGACAAACTGCTGGGTTATTGGACTACCGTCGCCGACCGGCTGTTCAAAATTCATAACAGCCTGAATCTTCAGGGAGTTTTCCAGAGACTGCCGCTCTTCGACCCGCCTATCGATCCCGCACTGCTGGTTCGCGCTGCTGCCTCGGGACTGGACGTGAACGCAATCGTAAGCGGCCTGAACCAGCCCCTGCCTCTGGTGCGCTTCCAATTCCTCGTCTCCAAAGCGGCGGAAATTTGCCAGGAGCTGAAGTCGCTCGGGGCGAACCTGCTGGCCATCATGGAAAAAGGAGACATCGAGTCGCTTGCGCTGCTGCGCGCGCAGCATGAGAGTGCGATTCTTGGGCTGGCCGAATCCGTGAAGTACTCGCAATGGCAGGAAGCAATCAAGGCTACTCAAGGACTACAGCAGTCGTTCGCCAACGTCGGCCAGCGTTATGTCTATTACCAGAAGCTGCTGGGAAACAACGGCCAGATCAACATTCCGCAATTGGATGCTGTAGATGTCAGCGGCTTACAAAACCTGAATTTCTCGCAATCCGACAACTCCAGCGAACCCCAGCTTACCTTTGACACGATCAACATCGACATCGCCCAGGATTCCACATCGGTTAGCGATGGGGAGATCAAGACGCTAAGCAAGCATGAAGTAGAAGAGCTGAACAAGTTGGCTGCAGGACGCGACGCTCAGGTAAGTGCCAGCAATTGGGACGCGATTGGTTCATACTTGTCATTAATTCCGCAATTTGACGGCAACATTGAGCCCATGGGATGCGGAGCTTCTGTAGGTTTCGGCGGCGTTCAACTCCATGCCATGTGCACTTGCTTCGCTTCCTTGAGCCGGGGCACTGCCGAAGACCTCGCTTATCAAAGCAACAAAACATCAAAACTAGGCAGCTATTCCCGCCGGGAAGACGAATGGCTCTTCCAGAGCAATTCCGCGAAGGGCGAAATCAACCAGATATTAAAGCAACTGCGCGCAGCGCAAATCCGCGAGGCCATCGCCGAAAAAGAATATAAGAACCACAAGAAGCAGATCGAGCAGGCCGGGCAGATCGTTGATTTCCTCGAGGGCAACGAGGTACCTGGCTTCCAGCCGAAAGAAACCACCACAGGCTTCTATGCATGGATGAAGCGCGAGATCAAGGCGCTCCACGGCCAGGCATTCCAACTCGCCTTCGAAGTAGCCAAAAAAGCTGAGCGGGCGATGCGGAACGAACTGGGTGATCCCACTCTGAGCTACTTCCAATACAACTACCTCGACGGCACGGAAGGATTGCTGGCCGGCGAAAAACTCATGCTGGACATCAAGGCGATGGAGCTCGCCTACCACGATCTCAACCAGCGTGAGTACGAATTAACTAAACATATCAGCCTGCAACAGCTCGATCCGCTGGCTTTGTTGCAGTTGCGTGCTACGGGTAGTTGTACCTTCACCTTGCCGGAAGAATTGTTCGACTTGGATGTTCCTTTGTACTTCCGGAGGATCGACTCTGTTGCTGTAACCGTCCCCTGCGTGACCGGACCTTATGCCAGCGTCAATTGCACCCTCACGCTGCTCAACAGTTCCATTCGGACGAGCACCGATGTGAGCTCCGGATATGAGCGGACCTCCCCTGATGACCCTCGTTTCAGCGACTACTACGGAACCGTGCAGTCTATCGTTACCAGTTCAGGCCAGTCGGACAGCGGAATCTTTGAAAATCCGCGCGACGAACGCTCCCGCCCATTTGAAAAACTGGGGATTGCGCGCAGCCAATGGAACGTCACCCTCCACTCCGATGTTCCTCAATTCGATCCCGACACAATGACCGACGTCATCCTCGATGTCCGCTACACCGGACGCGAGCCCGGCCAGGAGTTCAAAGACGCTGCCATTGGGAACCTGAAGAACAAAATTCAACAGGCGCAGACCGTCGGATCGGTGCGCTTGTTCTCAGTGCGCCACGAGTTCCCATCGGAGTGGGCCAAGTTCCGGAACGTCTCGATTGGGAATGGAAGTGGAACAGGTCCACAGACGGCACCTCTGTCTCTGTCTTTGTCCGCTCAACATTATCCGTTTTGGGCCCAGCAGATCTTTCGCGATGCGCAACGCCAGAATAAACGAGTCGGCCTTAAAGCAGTTGGCATCTTCGCCGAGATGCCTCCAAACGATGCGACCACGCAGGTGAACCTGTACGACCACGCCGATCCAGCAGCCGCAGCCGTTAAATCTGAGTCGTTGAATCAGAACCCGTCATTTGGCAGTTTCCTGGCCGGCAATTTGACGAAAATTCCCCTGCCCAATGCCCTCGCTGATCCGCCCGCAAGTCCTCCATTGACCCTCTATTTCGATAACAACTCTATGAAGAATTTGTGGGTCGCGATCACTTGGCCGAAGTCCTGAAATCCGGAAGTGATCACAGTGATGTGTTTCCTCTCGATGTATGTGAGTGGTTGTCAATGTAAATTTCCTGATTGAGTTGTGGGGGGAGACATCGGTCCACCTCTGCCCAAGGGCTTTTCTTCGGACCCCAATCTATCGTTGCCGGTTGCGAATGGTTGTGAATCTGAGGGGGAGTTGCCCTGAGTACCGTATGTGACACCAGGACGATGGCTTAGGGATTTTTAGAGACTGGTTCGGGGCCAGGAGGTCGGCGATTCAAATCCACCATTTTTTGAGCTAACCACTGTTTCTTTCGAGTCGTAGCAATCACTTATGACCTCAACCACTTTTGGAGTGATGGATCTGAAGCATTCGGTTTCCAACCAAAGGATTGGAACACCAATGTGTGGCTTGGCTACGCGCTATCCGGGTTTCGGTTCCGGCGTGCAAGAGTGTTTATCCCAATTTATCCCATTAACTTGCCAATCGTGCCCAAACCGTCCAGAGCGAGCCGAACGGTGTCTTTAGTTTTCAGCGATTTACCAACGAGCCGGAGCGCAATCACCCGTTTGCTAAACCGTTTTGGGGGCCAAAACCTCCAACGGGGGTTCGAATCCCCCCCTCTCCGCCACGGCTAAAATCATCAGTAAATATGCGGCCATTTGCGATT
>Ga0137418_10000809_pt1 | contig 28525 bp, 24 predicted proteins | sample CZODoug3_1_2_16f_FD_122242 | JGI IMG/M metagenome (GOLD analysis project Ga0137418, IMG submission 122242) | Vadose zone soil fungal communities from Angelo Coast Range Reserve, California, USA - CZODoug3_1_2_16fungal (Hybrid Assembly) | ecosystem: Environmental > Terrestrial > Soil > Vadose...
AAGCGATGGGAAATTCCTAGTGCGCGCGCGACTGATAGGAATTAAGCGAAGGGGAGAGTAGAATCGCGGCGCATTTCAGCGGTCGTGTGGAATTCACGCAAGAACCTTAGTGGGGAATTAACGCTGCATAACTTGCAATCGCCAAGCATCGGATGATAACCCGAAGGTGGAGGCGCCAGCCCTTTGTCTGAGATCACCACACTTTTTTGGGATATAGGCGGGGTTATTATGACTAACGGATGGGATACGGTCGCACGCCGGTGTGCGGCGGAAGTGTTTCATCTGGACTGGGAAGAGTTTCAGGACCGCCACGAGCTTTCGTTTCCGGCGTTCGATTCGGGGCTGATTTCGCTGGACGAGTATTTGAATCGGACGCTGTTCTACCGGCAGCGGGCGTTCACGCGCGAGGAGTTTATCGCGTTCATGTTTGCGCAATCGAAGGAGTACCCGGAGTCCCGAGCGCTGCTGGATAAAGTGGCGCGGCTCGGAAAGTATTTTATCGGGTCGATCAACAACGAGCCGCTGGAATTGAATGAATACCGGATTGCGACGTTTCATTTGCGGCGGGACTTTCAAGTGTTTTTCAGCTCGTGTTATTTGCACACGCGAAAGCCGGAAGAGATGATTTATCGTATCGCGCTGGAAGTGACGCAGCGGCCAGCGGAGGAATGCGTGTTCATCGATGACCGGCCGTTGAACCTGGAAAATCCGCGCAAGCTGGGCATGAAGACGGTCCATTATCAGAACGCGGAGCAACTGCGCGCGGAACTGAAAAATTGCGGTGTTGAGGTATAGTGTCGTGCACCCGGTGATGTAATGAATACGACGTTAACAATGGAAGATGCGGCGGTGCAGGAAAAGGGAGCGGTCAACGGGAACTCTGGCGTTCGCGAGCCGGTAACCGTCGTGCTGTTCGGGGCTTCCGGCGATCTTGCCAAGCGCAAAGTGATTCCGGCGATGTATGACCTGGCGCTGCATAAATCGCTGGGACCGCGGTACGCGATTGTGGGCTACGCGCGGACGCCGATGAGCGACGAAAGTTTTCGCAGCACGGCGGGGGAAGCGGCCAAGAGCATTTCGGAAGTGGGGCCGATCGATCCGAAGAAGTGGGGCGAATTCGCTTCGAATCTTTATTATCAGGCGGGCGAATACGGGAATCAGGAAGACTTCAAGAAGCTGGCGAAGCGACTGGACGCTTTGAGCGCGGAGAAAGAGCTAGGAGGGAACCGGCTGTTCTATCTTTCGACGCCGCCGGAAGTTTACCCGCACATTGTGGAGCAGTTGGGGCGCGCGGGACTGGCGAATCCGTCTTCGCCGGACGCGTGGGTGCGCATCATTATCGAGAAGCCATTTGGGCGCGACCTGGCGTCGGCGAAAGAGCTGAACAAGATCGTGCTCAGCGTCTTTGATGAGAAACAGGTCTATCGCATCGATCATTACCTGGGTAAGGATACGGTGCAGAATCTTTTGGTGCTGCGCTTCAGCAACGGAATTTTCGAGCCGCTGTGGAACCGAAATTATGTGGACCATGTGCAGATCACGGCGGCGGAGACACTGGGCGTGGAACGGCGCGGCGGGTTTTACGAGACGGCTGGCGCGCTGCGCGACATGATTCAAAGTCACGTGCTGCAGCTTACGTCGCTGGTGGCGGTGGAACCTCCGGCGCGATTTGATGCGACCGCGGTGCGAAATGAGAAGTTGAAGGTGCTGCAGTCTGTGCGGCCCTATGATTTGGGGATGGTGGCGACGTCGGTGGTGCGCGGGCAATATGGGCCTGGGGTGGTCGACGGCAAATCTGTTCCCGGATACCGGCAGGAACCGGGAGTGAATCCGCACTCGCGCACGGAGACATTTGTCGCGATGGAATTGCTGATCGACAACTGGCGATGGGCGGGAGTGCCATTTTATTTGCGCACGGGAAAGCGATTGGCGAAGCGCAGCACGGAAGTCGTGATTCAGTTCAAGCGCGCGCCGCACATTGTGTTTCGCGAGCGCCTGGTGGAAGACAATCGGCTGGTGCTGAATATTCAGCCGGACGAAGGGATTTGTGTATCGTTTGGAGTAAAGAGGCCGGGAACGGAAATGGGCATCGGAAACGTGGCTATGAATTTCAGCTATCGCGAGGCGTTTGGCGATGGGGCGCGAAGCGCGTATGCGACGTTGCTGGGCGATTGCGTGCGGGGAGATGCGACGCTATTTGATCGCGGCGACAGCGTGGAGGCGGCTTGGGCGCTGGTCGATCCGATTCTGGATGTGTGGAGCGCGGCGAAGACGCAAAGCGTGCCGATCTATGCCGCGGGAAGCTGGGGGCCGCGGGAATCGGAGCTTTTGCTCGAACGCAGCGGGAGACGGTGGTACAACCCTTAGTCGGGTTGCGGTTTGTAAGTCGGGGCGGTGAATTCGGCGAGGGTGGCGCTGAAATCAACGAATTGAGATAAGGACCAGGGGGACACGGTGATCCTTGCGGGTGATGTCGGCGGGACGAAGTGCAATCTGGCGCTGTTCTCTGAAAAGAACGGCACGCTGACGAGCGTGTTCCGCAAGCGATTTGCGAGCAAGGAATTTGCGCAGTTCGAGTTGATCGTGAAGGAATTTTCGCGGCTGGCTGCGCCGCACTTGAAGAACGACCCGGTGGTGGCAGCGGGGTTTGGCGTGGCCGGGCCGGTGATCGACAATTACGTGCGCGCAACGAACCTGCCGTGGACGGTGGATGCGCGGATACTGTCCGCCGAGTTGGATGTGCCGAAGATTGTGCTGCTGAATGACCTGGGCGCTACAGGGCACAGTATTGAACATTTGCCGGCGGAAGAATTCTGCGTGTTGAATGCCGGGAAACCGGAGTTCGGCGGAACGCGTGCGCTGTTGGCTGCGGGAACGGGATTAGGGCAATCGATATTAGTGTGGGATGGCGCGCGCTACCGGATTGTTCCATCGGAAGGCGGGCATTCGGATTTTGCGCCGCACACGGAGCAGCAGATTGAGTTGTTGCGATTTATGCGGCGGCGGTATCCGCAAGTCAGTTGGGAACTGATTTTGTCGGGGCGGGGGTTCCGCACGCTTCACGAGTTTCTGGCGCCGGAGGTGAAGCACGCAACGTTTGAAGATCCGGACGCCGATCCAGCGCCGGAGATCACGCAGAAGGGATTGGCGAAAACTTGCCCGATTTGCGTCGAAACGCTGGATTTGTGGACCGCCATTTATGGCGCGGAAGCAGGGAACCTGGCGCTGAAGGTGCTGGCGCTGGGCGGAGTTTACGTGGCAGGCGGCATTGCGGTGAAGATCATCGAAAAGATCAAAGACGGGACTTTTTTTCGCGCGTTCAGAGACAAATGGCATTTCGAGCACTTGTTGGAGAATATTCCGGTTTCCGTGGTGCTCAATGAAGGGGCGCCGCTGATGGGCGCGGCGTACGAGGCGCTGGCCGCGATGCAGAAGCAAGAGGCCTGGAACGCGCGCTGAACTGATTCGGCACTTGTGCGCGGATCTCGCCCCGTGATGCGAACCTGCCTGTTACGCTTGTCTGAATGGCCTTCCTCGAAGAGCAGTTCGGAGAGTGGAAGCCGATTTCGCGATATGCGGGAATCGGCTGGCTGTGCTTCTATTTATTGTTCCTGATATATGCGGCGAGAGACCGCTCAGGCTTCCTTTTTCTCGACTTCGCGAATTTGATGATTCATGAGTGCGGGCACCCGCTCTTCAGCGGGTTTGGCTATACGGCCATGATTTTGGGCGGGACGCTGGCGGAGCTGATCGTTCCGCTGCTGTGCACCGGATATTTCTTTTGGAAGCGCGAGATCGCCGGCACAGCGTTTTGCGCGTTCTGGTTTTTTGAAAATTGTCCGTACATCGGGACGTACATGGCGGATGCGCGTGCGCAGGATTTGCCGCTGGTGGGCTCGGGCGACCACGATTGGGGAATATTGTTCGGGCAATGGGGATTGCTGGCGCAGGACCAAAAAATCGGCGGGGCAACGAAAGCGATCGGATGGATTGGAATGCTCGCGGCGGTGGGGTGGTTGGCGTGGCGGACGTACCAGAGCGCGCGAGCGGAAGAAACAGCGGGCGCGGAAGAGATCGCCCGCTTTTAGATCGCCAGGACCTCGACCTGCAGTTCATCAGACTTGTCCATTGCTGATAATCTATCGGCAGGCATTGCGGTAGGGCACGCGGAAATTCTGAGCGGGGCCTTGTCGCGGAAATCCTCTTATGCAAAACCAACCCTTGAACCTCGATGTGAACGAACAGATTGAGTCCGCGCACACGCTGGCATCGCGCTTTTACGTTGATCCGTCGATTCTGGAGATTGAAAAAAGCAAGATTTTCCGGCGCACGTGGCAGCTTGTCGGTACGCTGCACCAGACTTGCGGGGAAGTGAACGGCGTAAAGCGCACGATCGCGGAGCCCGAGACTTTTTTCACCGCGGACCTTGCGGGTGAACCGATCGTGGTCGTGCGCGACAAACAGCGCACGCTGCGGGCATTCAGTAACGTCTGCCGTCATCGCGCGGGGCCGATTGCACAGGGGAGCGGCTGCAAGAGTGTGCTGCGTTGCGGGTATCACGGCTGGACGTACGCGCTGGATGGCAGGCTCATTGGCACTCCGGACGTGGAAGGGGTGGAATTTTTCGATCGCAGCACGATGGGCATGGTGCCGCTCCGACTGGAAACGTGGGAGCAGTTTATTTTCGTTAATTTTGACCCGCAAGCGGAGCCGCTTATGGCTTTCGTTGGAGAGATTCCCCGGCAAGCGCGCGGATTCCAATTCGAAGGGCTGCAGCTCGCGGAGCGCCGCGATTACGTGATCGAATGCAACTGGAAGGTGTACGTCGACAATTATCTCGAGGGGTACCACATTCCGATAGCGCACCCGGGCTTGATGCGCGAGATCGATTACGCGCAATACCGGACGGAGACGTTTCGCTACTATTCGCAGCAGTTCGCGCCAATCCGCGCGATGAAGAGCGGAGACGGTGAGCGGCTATACGCGCCGGGAACCGGGCTGCAAGAGGCGCTTTACTTCTGGATATTTCCAAATTTGATGCTGAATGTCTATCCGGACAACGTTTCCACGAATCTAATTATGCCCATCTCACAAGACAAGACGCTGACGGTGTTTGAGTGGTTTTTCCATGACGCGGCGTCGAGCGAGTCAAAGGGGCGCATCCGGAAGGCCGTGCAGTTCAGCGACGAAGTACAACAGGAAGACATCGGGTTGTGCGAAAGCGTCCAGCGAGGGCTGCGTTCGGCGACTTACGATCGCGGGCGGTATTCGGTGCGACGCGAAAACGGCGTGCATCACTTTCATATGCTCCTGCGTGAATTCCTTGAGCGCGCCTGACACGTTTACCGGTGTCAGCTAATTAACAGTTACGCTAAACCATATTCGTTTTCAAAAACTAAATCACGGCGCGAGCGGTGATATATTCATTTCAAGTAAACCCCTAAAATTCAACAGCTTAATTTTACGTGCAGAGTGGCGAACGATGTGCACCCTCGCGGCGCGGTGACATTGCTCGTGGAGGGATTGTCTCTTTCAAGAAAAATTCGGATCGCAGGCGGAAATCGAAGCTGCTTCTTTCGGAACAGAAGTAAGTATTGAAATTATCCCGGCCCGGCCAAATCGCGGCCTTTTTCCCCAGCCTCTCGGAACTAATCCAGCATTCCCATAACGCTTCGGGAAGTCCCGTCGATGCGCGGTGCGCTCCGGCCAGCCTCGGAAGATTTCGTCGTGACGATGCTCTTCACTGAATCGGGAATTTGCGGCATATGCACAACAGACGCACGAAAGGAACAAGGCAATGAAACTCGTATTCAAGACAGTGATGTTGCTAATGACTCTTGCCGTGACGATCGCGCCGGTGTGGGGGCAAGTCAACAGTGGAACGATTTCCGGCACGGTGCGAGACGCGTCGGGAGCTGCTGTGGCGGGAGCGACGGTGACGCTGCGCAACACAGCTACTTCGGCGGAGCGTTCCGTAACGGCCGGAGACAGCGGTCAATATACAATTCCTGGGTTGGCGCCTGGGATTTATGAACTCACGGTAACGAGCACAGGCTTTGCAAAATTTACAGCCCAGGTGGAAGTTACCGTCGCATCGGTGGTGACGGTTGAGCCGCAACTGTCGGTGTCGAACCAGACGACGACGATCGAAGTGGTGGCGGCCGGCGGCGTGGAAGTGAACACGCAGACCCAGGAGCTCTCGCAAATCGTAAACACGCAGCAGATGGCGGAACTGCCGAGCCTGACGCGCAATCCTTACGACTTCATAGCGATCGCGGGAAACGTCAGCAGCGGCGATCGCACAACTACCGGCTTCGACCAGAACACCACGGGTCGCGGTGTGGGTTTTTCGATAAACGGCCAGCGGTCGGCCGGCACGGAAGTGCTGCTCGACGGCGTGGAAAACTTAGACCTATTCACCGCAAGCCTGGGAGAACAGATTCCATTGGACTCCGTGCAGGAATTCCGCGTGATAACCAACGACTTTGACGCACAGTACGGAAGAGCGTCGGCCGGGGTTGTTAACGTATCTACAAAGTCGGGGACGAACTCCCTTCATGGCGGCTTGTGGGAGTTCAACCGGCTATCGGCCTATACGGCGAATACGTTTCAAAACGCCGTGACCGGCGCGCCCAAAGGCGTCTATACACGAAATCAGTTTGGATACGACGTCGGTGGCCCAATCCTGAAAGACAAGTTGTTTTTCTTCCAGAGCACGGAATGGCTGCGCGTGCGGAGCAATGCCGTTCTGCAAGCATGGACTCCTACGCCGCAGTTCCTCGCGTTGACCGCTCCTAACGTGCAGGCCTACTTTGCCGCTTTCGGAAATACGCCTTTTAACTTTGCATCGATACGCACGAAGGAGCAGATAATCGCTGAGGTCGGGACTGGCCCAGCGTTTAACGCGTTACCCCCGGGCACGCCGGTGCTCGGGCAAGTAAACTTTAATGCGCCGTCGGACGCAGGGGGCGGATTGCCACAGAACACACACCGGATCATGGGCCGGGCCGATTTCAACCTCAACAACACGACGCAAATGTTCTTTCGTTACGCGCTGGAGAACCTCGTGGATTTCAATGGCGCACTCTTCTCAAGCCCTTATAGTCAATTCAACGTAGGCGATTTGCAGTACAACAACAGCGGGCTATATGGACTGAACCACTCGTTCACGCCTACCCTGTACAGCGCCTCCAAGATCAGTTACAGCCGCCTGAACATCCGCCAGACCTTTACTCCCGCGTCACTGAATGTACCCGAACTGCTGATGAACGCGTCTCCGGTGAACATTCAAAGTATCCCGGTTCAGTTGCCCGGTCTTTTCGCGCAATTTGCGGGAAGTGGCGGCCTGCCCTTTGGCGGCCCACAGAATGTGTTCCAGTTTTTGCAAGACTTCTCATGGACCAAGAACAAGCACACCATACGTTTCGGAGCGCTGTTCGATTATCAGCAAGTTAATACTGCCTTTGGTGCTTTCGCGCAAGCAGTCCAGCAGTTAGGAACGTCCTCGCCGACCGCATTCAACAATCTGGTTACTGGAAATTTGTCGGCGTTCACGGTTGCCGTCAATCCACAGGGTAAATTTCCGTGCCGCCAGGGACCAACAGGGCCGATAGTTATCCCTAGCTGCACTCTAACGCTCCCGGCGACCCAACCCAGCTTCGCACGCAGCTACCGTTACAAGGATTGGGCATTATATATCGAAGATAGTTTTCGAGTGACACCGAGACTTACAATCAACTACGGCGCTCGTTACGAACATTTCGGTGTGCAGCACAACAACAATCAGCAATTAGACTCCAACTTTTACTTCGGTCCTGGATCCACTTTCTTTCAGCAAATCCGCAACGGCTCCGTGCAGATTGCGCCGCAGAGCCCAGTGGGCCAACTGTGGAATCCAAACTATGGCACGATCGGGCCACGCATTGGCTTCGCTTACGACATCTTCGGGGACGGCAAGACGAGCGTTCGCGGAGGCTATGGAATCACCTACGAGCGGAACTTTGGCAACGTGACCTTCAACGTCATACAAAATCCGCCGGCGTACGCCAGCGTGCAAATCACAGCCACAACTCAGGGCGTTCCACCACCTGTAGTAAGCAACAACAACCTGGGCCCGTTTGCGGGCGCGAACGGAACGGTGCCGCTGCGGCCTTCCAGCTTGCGCCATGTGAACCAGAACATCAACACAGCACAGACACAGTTCGTCAGTTTAGCGCTAGAGCGGCAAGTAGCACGCAACGCGCTTGTGGCTCTCGAATATTCCGGAGCACACGGTATTCATCTGTATGACATCGCAGCTTCGAACCCCAACGGTGGGGGGCAGGCGTATCTAAACGACCCGTTCAACGGCATCTTCACCCGGGTCAACAACCAGTTCACGGGAATCAACACGCGCGGCAGCAACGGATCGTCGCACTACAGCGCTTTGAACATCCACTTCCAAACGCAAAATTTGCGCAACACCGGCCTCAGCGTGACGGCCAATTACACGTGGGCGCATTCGACGGACGATCTGAGTTCGACTTTCTCAGATAGCACGCAGGGAGCCTCGAATGGCATCGGAAACCTTGGATACCTGGATCCCCGGAATTCGCGCCTTGACTGGGGAAGTTCGGATTTCGACGTTCGCCATCGCGTGGTGGTGGCGCCAATCTATGAACTTCCGTTTTATAAGAGCGGAAGGGGCTGGAAACGCCAAACGATGGGCGGCTGGACAGTCGTGGGCATCTTTATTGCCCGGACGGGGACGCCATTCTCGGTATTCGATACCACCAACTCGCTCAATGCGGGCGTTGGAAATGGCATTCCCCGCCTTGTACCGTCCACTCCGATAACGAGCTTCAATTCGCATAGTCCAGTACAAGTCGCGCCTAACCAATACACTATTTTGACGTTGCCAGCGGCTAACGAGACGCCGTTCAATCCAGTGCTGGGCATCTCGGACTTCGGTCCGTTTCCCGCCAACATGACGGGCAGGAACATGTTCCGCGGTCCCGGCGCTTGGAATCTCGACGCAGCTGTCACCAAGTCCTTCCAGCTCACGGAGCGATTCAAGCTGGAATTCCGCGCCGAAGGGTTCGACATCTTCAACCACCACAACTTCTACACCCTGCAAACGAACCTGGACGCCGCCAATTTTGCCGATGCAGTGACCCATGCACCTTTACCGATCATAGTCAGCGCACTTAAAGGCGGGTTGGGAACTAACAACGTTACGGGGGTTAACCATGATGAGCGCCGCTTCGGACAGTTCGCGTTGCGGCTGTTGTTCTAGTCCACTACGACTCCGAACTCCAAGAAGGGGAGCTGCACGCGGCTCCCCTTCTTTTTTGACTGAACTTCGGTTATCGGGGACTCGGCGCAGGTCCAGGGAATCATGCCGGCTCCGGTACGGGCTCCATCGACCCCAAAAGGAAAACGTATCCGGCAATTCCGATCAGCAGGAAGATGCCTGCTGCGGCAAAGGCCCAAAAAAAAGAATGCGTCGCTTGCACGACATAGCCGGTCGCGATGGGAGCGGCAATGCCGGAGACTTGATTGCAAAAGTTCAAGATTCCGCCGATGGTGCCTACGCTTTCTTTGGGTGCGATTAATGACGGAATGGACCAGCCCACCGGGGAAGCCGCCGAAAGCCCGCCCAAAGCAACGCTGATCCAGAACAGGGCGGCTGCGGCGCTCTGCGCGGCGCTCGCGCCTAACACGCCAAGGCCCAAGGCCGTGCCTCCGATCAGCACGACCTGCCGTACCCGCACCGGATTCCAACCTCGCTGTATTAGTGAATCAACCAGCCATCCGCCAATGGCCAAGTCCATCACCGTGGCAATGAGCCAGGGAACGCTGGTGTACATCGCTGAATGAAATAAGTCGATGTGGTGAACGGTGGACAGATAGCTCGGCAGCCAGGTAAGCAGCAAATAGAAGCTGTAATTGTAGGACGCGAACCCGAGCGCGAGTCCCCAAACTCTCCGCTGCCGCAGCAAATAGCGAAGAGGCGCATCTTGGGCGGCGCGCGTGCGGTCTTCCGGCTGAGCTTCGCCGCGGGCGATGAACTGGCGCTCGGCGTTTGTCAGAAACTTGTCGTCGCTGGGATTGCGATAGAAAGCGTAGAAGAGCGCGAGAAAAAGTACGCTGATCAGACCCGTTGCGGCGAAATTCCAACGCCATCCGAAATGCAACAGCACGAGACCCAATACCGGGATCCCGATTGCTGACGAGAATTTCGCTGCCGAGTCAAACATCGCCGTGGCCAGGCTGCGTTCGTTCTTGGGGAACCAGTAACCCGTCGCTTTCGCGTACGCCGGAAATGTCGGCGCCTCTCCGATTCCCAAGAGAAGGCGCGCAGCGAACAAGCCACCGATGCCCGTTGAGATAGCTGCCGCGAACGAGGCCACACTCCAGATGACGGTGCTGACGATTCCTACGCGGCGAACGCCAAAGCGGTCGAGCAGTAGTCCGGAAGGAAGTTGCAAGAGCGCGTAGGTCCAGTTGTAGGCGCTCGACAAGTAGCCGAACATCACGGCGGAGATTCCGAACGCGTCCTGCAAGGCGTCGCGCGAGACGGAGAGGTTGACGCGATCGAAATAGTTGACCAGCACGCCGAAGCCGAGGAGCAAGGCGATGCCCCATCGGCGGCGCGGGATTTTCAAGAGATGCGCCGTTGGTTGCGGCTGCGTCTTCGCGGTTACGCCCAGGAATAGCCCTGCTTCGTAAGCGGGAGCGTGCGGATGCGCTTGCCGGTCAACGTAAAGAGCGCGTTGCACACGGCCGGAATCACCGGCGGCAATCCAGGCTCGCCCAATCCAGTCGGCGAATTGTCGGTCTTGAGGAAGTGGACTTCGATTTCGGGCGGAGCTTGCGTCAAGCGCACGGGTGGATATTCGTTGAAGTTACTTTGCACCGCACGGCCGCGTTCGATGGTGATCTCATAGCCCATCATGTGGCTGAGGCCTTCGATGACCGCGCCTTGCACTTCGTTCAGCGCGCCGCTGGGATTGATGATTTGGCTGCCGACGTCGCCAGCTACCCAGACTTTATTCACGCGAATTTTGTTGCCGGGAGCGAGGCGGACCTCGACGACCTCCGCGAAATGTCCGCGATGGCTGAAATGGAATGCGACGCCCATCGCCGTGTCTTTCGGCAGCTTGCGCGAGCCCCAGCCGGATTTTTCCGCGACGAGTTCGAGCACGCCGCGCATGCGCTGCGGGTTGAGCACAAGGGGTGGAGGTCCGCCTGGCGTGTAGCCTTCGGGCGGTGTGAACGCGAGCGGCTCCTTGGCGAGCAGTGCCAGACGAAATTGCACTGGGTCCTTGCCCGCCGCGTGGGCGAGTTCGTCGATGAATGACTGCATCGCGAACGCGATTCCGTTGCTGCCGGGAGCGCGCATCGCGCCCGTTGGCACTCCTGTCGGCATCAGCGTGGTATGCAGTCCGAAATTTGGGACGAAGCGAGCAGGGAATTCGTCAGGAGAAATGCCGGCCGCGGAGGCGAATTTTTCGCCTTCGCCAAATGTGATGAAATGATTGCGCCACGCGACCAGGTTGCCGGAGTTGTCCACTGCCGCCTTCATGTAGTGATAGCCGGCGGGGCGATAGAAGTCGTGGCGCATGTCATCTTCGCGTGTCCACAACAGCTTTACGGGCGCGCCGATGGTCTTGGAAATCCACGCGCCTTCGATCATGTAATCGTTCGTGAGGCGACGCCCGAAGCCTCCGCCCATGCGCGTGAGGTGAATGGTGATGTCCTTCTCGCTGATGCCGAGGGTTTTTGCGACTTGGCCGAGGCCGCGTTGGGGAGTCTGGCTGGGCACCCACATTTCGAGCTTGCCATCCTGATAATGCGCGGTGCAGTTTTGCGGCTCGAGCGGCGCGTGCGCTATGAAAGGATAGGAGTAGTAGGCTTCGACAACCTTCGCCCCATTCTGCAACGTGGCTTCTGCGTCGCCGTCTTTGCGTAACGTGCGTGCGGGCGGCTGCTTGGAGAGCTCCTCGGCGCGGCGCGCGAATCCTTCGCTGCTTTGCTGCGCGGTTTTCCCTTCGTCCCATTTTACTTGTAATTTTTGCCGCGCGGTTCGCGCTTGCCACCAGCTATCGGCGACGATGGCGACGCCGCAGAGCAACCCTGTCAGGTCGCTTCCGCCCTCAACTACGAATGCATGCCGGATGCCCGGCATCGCTTTGATTTCGTCTACGTTCGCGCTGATAACTCGGCCGGCAAAGACCGGGCACTTCTCAAACACGGCCCAAAGCATGCCTGGCACCGTGAAATCGATTCCGAAAAGCGGCTTGCCGGTCAGGATCGCGGCGTTATCCACTTGTGGCGTGGACTTGCCGATGATTTTGTATTCTTTCGGATCTTTCAGATGCACGGTCTGGAGATCGGGCGGAGGCAACGTCGCGGCTTTTGCGGCGAGTTCGCCATACCCAAGGGAACGTTTGGTCGATTCGTGATGCACGCGGCCTGCGGAGGTGGTGCATTCCGATTCCGGCACCCTCCACGACTGCGCTGCCGCGGTGACCAGCATCTGGCGGCCTGCTGCGCCAATGCGGCGCATTGGGTCCCAATTGTTGGGAGTGGCGGTGCTGCCTCCCGCGACCTGCAAGCCATATTTCGCATAGTCGACGTCGGCCTGTTCGGTGCGAACATTCTTCCATTCAACATCAAGCTCTTCGGCGATGAGCATCGGCAGCATGGTCTTGATGCCCTGGCCGATTTCAGGATTCTTGGCCGTGATGGTGACGATGCCGTCTGGTGCGATGCGGATGAAGGCGTTCGGCGTGAGATTTGCGGGCGGCGGACCTTGCGGCGCTTGCGCGAAAACTTTTGGATCGATATAGGCGGAGAGAAGCAAGCCGCCGCCTGCGATTGCCGTAACGCGAAGGAAAGAGCGGCGCCCGATCGTATTGGAAACAGTCGCTGTTGCCATATGCGCCTCCTTAGTCCATTCCTGACGCGCTGCTAGCGGAATGTGCAGCGTGGCCTGGCCTGCTCGCGGACAACGCAGCGGCCTTGTGAATCGCCTGCCGGATGCGAATGTACGTTCCGCAGCGGCAGATATTGCCGTTCATCGCAACGTCAATATCGCGATCTGTCGGTCTCGGAGTTTTCGCCAACAGGGCTGCGGCAGACATCATCTGTCCTGCCTGGCAGTAGCCGCATTGCGGCACGTCCAGATCAGCCCAAGCGAGCTGAACAGGATGTGAGCCATCGGGCGAGAGCCCTTCAATGGTTGTGATCTTGGCGTTGTCCGCGGCCGCTACCGGCGTCTGGCACGAGCGCACGGCTCGCCCGCCAAGGTGCACCGTACAAGCGCCGCATTGCCCGATTCCGCAGCCGTACTTTGTGCCGCGAAGATTGAGCACATCACGAATCACCCACAGAAGGGGCATGTCCGCGGGAGCGTCCACCGTGGCAGGCCTTCCATTCACCGTCAGTTTGTATGGCATGGTCGAATCCTGAACGCAAAGATTGCAACGCGGATAGCTGGGCAAGGCAAAGTCAATGAACAATACAGAACATAGAAGGGGACGAGCGCTCTTGTCAAACCAAAAATCGCAACCGGAATCGCGGCTACCTGGACTAGGACAAATGCTTGCAGCGGCTTCGCTCGTCATGTACGCTCCGTGTTTCGTAAACGCCCCTTTTTGCGTTAAGGGCGTTCCCCATCGAAATCTCACGGCGAGCGGATGGAAGGAGCCATTCAGAATGACGGGAATCGACTGGCTAATCCTCGGCTTATATTTCGCATTTGTGCTGGGCATCGGCGTGGCGCTGAAAGGCTCGATGAAGACGAGCACGGACTTCTTTCTTGCTGGTCGCGCCATTCCCGCGTGGGTCGCCGGTCTTGCGTTCATGTCCGCCAATCTGGGAGCCCAGGAAGTCATCGGCATGGGCGCTTCTGGAGCGAAATACGGAATTGCCACGTCGCATTTTTATTGGATCGGCGCAATTCCGGCTATGGTCTTCGTCGGTCTTTTTATGATGCCGTTTTACTACGGTTCCCGCGCGCGCTCCGTGCCCGAATATTTGCGCTTGCGCTTCGACGAAAAAACGCGCGGTCTGAACGCGATCTCCTTCGCCATCATGACGATTTTTTCCTCTGGCATTTCGATGTACGCCATCGCCAAGCTGATTCAGACTCTGCATGTATTTGACGGCGTGTTTCAGCGGCTCGGGCTCAACAGTTCCTGGATTTTCGATTTCGCCATCCTGATCTCTGCGATCGTAGTGCTCATCTACACGTTTCTGGGCGGCCTATCGAGCGCCATCTACAACGAGGTGCTGCAATTTTTCCTGATCGTTGCGGGATTTCTGCCCCTCACCTATTTGGGACTGAAAAATGTCGGCGGCTGGTCCGGATTGAAAGCGACACTGGGACCGAGCTACACGCACTCGTGGGCAGGGCTGAGCCACCCAGACACGAACCGTCTCGGCGTCGAATGGTTTGGACTTGTGATGGGCCTGGGCTTCGTGCTCTCGTTCGGTTATTGGTGCACGGATTTTCTCGTCATCCAGCGCGCCATGGCCGCGAAATCGATGAGCGCGGCGCGGCGCACGCCGCTAATCGGCGCCTTTCCCAAAATGTTGTTCCCATTTTTGGTCATCCTTCCGGGGTTGATTGCCATCGCGCTGCCTACTCAGCCAGCGGTGCCGCCGCACGCGCGCGTGATTGTCGCAGCAGAGCCGCCGGGCAAAGGCATTATCCCGATGAAGGTCGACGCCAGCTCCGGCAAGCCCATGCTCGACAAAGACGGCAAACCGCAGCTTGATTACGATCTCGCCGTTCCTAGCATGCTGCTGCATTATTTCCCACCGGGCATGCTAGGCCTCGGGCTCACCGCGCTGCTCGCCAGCTTTATGTCCGGCATGGCCGGCAACGTAACCGCCTTCAACACTGTCTGGACGTACGACATCTATCAGTCTTACATTCGGCCCGGCGCAACCGACGAGCATTATCTGTGGATGGGCCGAACGGCCACTGTGTTTGGAATCGCGCTTTCGATCGCTGCGGCATACATGGCCAACCGTTTCAACAATATTATGGACATGCTGCAGCTCGTCTTCGCCTTCGTGAACGCCCCGCTGTTTGCCACGTTCTTGCTCGGCATGTTTTGGAAGCGCACCACCGGCCACGCCGCCTTTACCGGTTTGCTTGCCGGAACCGCTGCCGCAGCGATCCATCACGGGCTGACACTCCCGGCCGGAGCTGTAGTAGGCATCAAAGGTGGATGGCTCGCGATAACGCACAACTATCCCAGCGAGATGGCGCAGAATTTCTGGACCGCGATTTACGCCTGGACCACCTGCTTCATTGTCACCATAATCGTGAGCCTGATCACGCGCGCACCCGACGAGACCAAACTCGTCGGCCTGGTCTATTCGCTCACGCCTAAGCCGGAAGAAGAGCCGATGGCGTGGTATGCAAGACCGGCGTCGCTCGCGATCATGGTCATTGCCGGCACCGTCTTGCTGAATATAATTTTCTGGTAGGAGAATTGATGGGAATTGATATTCGCTTGCCGCTGGGCCTTCTGTTTTTGCTGCTGGGAGCGATCCTGCTCGTTTACGGAGCGCTGGGTGATCCCTCGCTCTACCAGCAATCCCTTGGAATCAACGTGAACCTCTATTGGGGAGTCGTGCTGTTCGCTTTCGGCGGGTTGATGTTTGCGCTCAGCCGCCGAAGCGTGCGCGCGGCGACGACGGTTCGAGCCGATAGCACTCCGCCATCCCCACGCTCCTCCGGCCACTGAGAGCATTCGCCGAAATTCGCCGAACATGAAAATAATCCGATATCTCGATCACTCAGGAAAAATTCAATATGCCGCCGAGCAGGCTGCTGGCGCGTGCGTGCGGATCGAAGGCGATCCCTTCGGGAAAACTCGCGTCACGCAAGAACCAGCCAACGTCGCCAAGATTCTCGCTCCCGTCGTTCCCGCTATGATTTGGTGCATCGGACAGAACTATCGCCGCCACGCAGACGAAGTTGGCATGAGCTCGGGCGACTATCCCGTTGTATTCGCCAAAGGCCCAAACACTCTGCAGGATCCCGGCGCGCCCATTGCGATTCCCAATCGGGCGGGAACCGCAGAGATGGACTACGAAGGCGAACTTGTCGTCATCATTGGCAAGATTTGTAAAGACGCGAGCCACGAGCGCGCTCTTGAGTACGTGGCCGGCTACACCTGCGGCAATGACGTAAGTTCGCGCGACTGGCAGTTGAAGAAAGGCGGCAGCCAGTGGTGCCGCGGAAAAAGCTTTGACACGTTTGCCCCCATCGGCCCTTGCTTGGTAACTCCGGAATCCATCGCGGATCCTAGCGGGCTGCGCATCCAAACCACAGTGAACGGCCGCGTGATGCAGGACGGCAACACGCGCGACATGGTGCGCGATGTTCCGGCACTGATCGAATTCCTGAGCCAGAGCACGACCCTCCTCCCGGGCACCGCGATTTTTACCGGCACGCCGCACGGAGTAGGCATGGCGCAGAATCCTCCTTTGTGGCTTAAGGACGGCGACGAAGTGAGCATCACCATCGATAGAATCGGAACCTTGACGAACACAGTGCGCCAGCTCTTGGGCTGATGGAAGATGTTGCCGTGTGCTGAACGAAGAACTCGCGTGGTATAGAATCGAACGCCATGTCAGGAAGCGGGGCAACACAACGCCGCGTTTTGCGGCTCGATCCGAGAGACAACGCCCTCGTAGCGTTGACCGATTTGCGCAAGGGCGAAACCGTAAGTCTCGACGGCGTCGATTACACAATGCTCGCCGACGTTCCAGCCAAACATAAATTTCTTACTGAGGAACTTCCCACTGGCGGCGAGGTCATCATGTACGGCGTGCTTGTTGGGCGCACAGCGGAACCGCTCCGTCGCGGCGATCTGTTGTCTACGCGCAATCTCCGTCACGCTGCCGCTGCGTTTCACAATCGAGAGGCAGTACCGCATTGGCCGCCGCCGGATGTTTCCCGCTGGCGAGAAAAGAAATTTCTCGGCTACGAAAGAGCCGACGGGCAGATTGGCACGCGCAACTATTGGATCGTCCTTCCGTTGGTCTTCTGCGAAAACCGCAATTTAGCTGTCTTGAAGCAAGCCTTCGAAGAAGAGCTCGGCTTTGCCGCGCCGCAAATCTATCGGCGCCAGGTTGCCGAAATGGTCCGCCTGTTTCGCGAGGGCAAGACCGAGGACCTGCACGATTTTTCCTTCAGTGAAAATAAACCGGTGCCCTCTGCCGCGCGAGTGTTTCGCAATGTCGACGGCATAAAATTTCTGGTGCACGAAGGCGGTTGCGGTGGGACGCGCGAGGACTCCGCGAATCTCTGCGGCCTGCTGGCCGGGTACATTCATCATCCCAATGTTGCCGGCGCGACCGTCCTAAGCCTCGGATGCCAGCACGCGCAAGTGGCCATCCTGCAAGAACAGATCAAGCGCCGCGATCCAAATTTCGCCAAGCCGATTCTCATTTTCGAGCAACAAAAGAGCGCTTCCGAAGCAACGATGATCTCGCAGGCGATTCGCGAAACCTTCCTCGGTCTGGTCGAAGCCGATAGAGCTGAGCGCCGGCCCGCGCCCTTGGCCCGGCTCTCCGTCGGCCTGAAATGTGGCGGCTCCGATGGATTCTCCGGAATTTCGGCCAACCCCGCCATCGGGCATGTCGCGGATCTCCTGGCAACACTTGGCGGTCGCGGGATCCTTTCGGAATTTCCGGAGCTCTGCGGTGTCGAGCAGGAACTCATCAACCGTTGCGTGAGTACGACCGTCTCAGCGCGCTTCATGCAATTGATGAACGACTACGCCGCGCGCGCCAAAGCGGTGCGCTCTGGATTCGAGATGAACCCGTCGCCCGGAAATATTCGTGACGGGCTACTCACCGACGCCATGAAATCGGCGGGTGCCGCAAAGAAGGGCGGCACGTCGCCGGTTACCGGGGTGCTCGATTATCCGGAATACTCCTCCGAGCCCGGGCTGAACCTGCAATGCACTCCCGGCAATGACGTAGAGTGCGTCACGGCGCAGGTGGGCGCGGGCGCGAACGTGGTCCTATTCACCACCGGCCTCGGCACGCCGACGGGAAATCCCATCGCGCCGGTAATCAAACTATCCACGAACTCCGATTTGGCGCGACGCATGCCGGACATCATCGACATCGACACCGGCGGAATCATCTCCGGCGAGACCACCATCGAGCAAATGGGCGAGCACATTTTGGAGCGCGTCATACAAGTGGCCAGCGGCGATCTTCGCACCAAAGCGGAATTGCTCGCGCAAAACGATTTCATCCCGTGGAAGCGAGGAGTCTCTCTCTGAGCGGAGCCCCGCAACATCGCGATGCTTTCCGCCTCGACGGAAAAGTGGCTGTCATCACCGGTGCCGCCAGCGGGATCGGCCGAGCCATTGCACGGCGCTTCGCGCAGCAAGGCGCGGCCGTGCGCGTCCTTGATCTCGATGAAAAGGCGGCCGACGCGGCGGCGCAGGAAATCACGGCCTGTGGCGAGGATGCGAAAGCCCACGCGTGTGATGTTTCCGATCAGGCGGGCACAAAAGAAGTTTTCGACAGACTGGCGCGGCAGGGACGCCTCGATATTCTCGTCAACAACGCGGGTGTCTCGCACATCGGGACCGTCGAGACTACGACGGAAGCCGATTTCGACCGTCTCTTCCGCATCAACGTGAAGGGCGTCTACAACTGCACGCACGCCGCTATCGGGCACATGAAATCGCAAGGCGGCGGTGTGATTCTGAATATGGCTTCCATCGCGGGCACCGCAGCCCTGGCTGATCGCTTTGCCTATTCGATGAGCAAGGGTGCGGTAGTCGCCATGACCTATTCCGTCGCCAAGGATTATCTGGACCACAAGATCCGCTGCAACTGCATTTCGCCGGCCCGCGTGCATACTCCGTTCGTCGACGGCTACCTGCAGAAAAACTATCCCGGCCGAGAACAGGAGATGTTTCAAAAGCTGTCCGCGTCGCAGCCCATCGGCCGCATGGGCGAACCGGAAGAAGTCGCCGCGCTCGCCCTGTTTCTGTGCTCCGATGAAGCCGCGTTCATCACCGGTACGGATTATCCGATTGACGGAGGGTTCTTCAATCTCCGGGGATAAACGAAAGCGCGCATTTAGCCCGTGCGAACGGAATCTTGGATGAAGATTGATTCCCACCAGCACTTTTGGCGCTATGATGCCGCACGCGATGCGTGGATCACGGATTCTATGGCAGCCTTGAAGCGCGATTTCCTTCCCGACGATCTTGCGGCGGAATTGAAGGCAAACGGTATTGAGTCATCCATCGCAGTACAAGCCGATCCGTCTGAGAACGAAACAATTTTTTTGCTCGAGCTTGCGGAGAAAAACGAACGGATTGCCGGAGTCGTTGGATGGGTGGACCTTCTCTCGTCTCGCGTTTCAGAACGGTTGGAATATTTCTCTCATTTTTCAAAGCTGCGCGGCTTTCGCCACATCGCGCAAGCAGAGCCGGATGACCGCTTCCTCGCTCGCGAGCAGTTTGTAAAAGGTGTCGCCCAATTGCACGCATTTGGTTTTACCTACGACATTCTCATCTATCCAAGACAATTGCCCGCAGCCATTGATCTTGTAAAACGCCTCCCTGAACAACGCTTCGTCATCGACCATATGGCAAAGCCGGAGGTAAAATCCGCAAAAACTTCGCCCTGGGCAGCGCAGATGCGAGAAATCGCGCAACACAAAAACGTATTCTGCAAAATTTCCGGCTTGGTCACCGAAGCGGATTGGGGGCACTGGAAAGCCGATGATTTCAAGCCCTACCTTGACGTCGTATTTGGCGCGTTCGGCGCTGATCGATTGATGTTCGGCTCCGATTGGCCGGTGTGTTTGTTGGCCGCGACGTACGGCCAGGTGAAGCAACTCATCGACCATTACGTCAAAGTGTTCCCTCAATCGGATCAAGAAAAAATCTTTGGCGGCAATGCCGCGCGTTTTTATGGATTGAAAACGGCGAACCATGGATTTGCAGCTTAAAGGCAAGGTAATCCTGATCACCGGCGGCGCAAAGGGCATCGGTGCCGCCATCACGCGAGCTTGCGCGCGCGAGGGCGCGATTCCCGTAGTGTTAGACAGGGACTGCGATGCTGGAGAGCAGTTGCGCGCGGAGCTGCAAAAGTTGGGCGCGTCCTGCGGGCTGATCTGCGCGGATTTGCTGCCCGCCAAAAACTGTGCCGCCGCAATCGAATCAACGCTGCGCGACTTCGGTAAGCTGGACGTGCTGGTCAACAATGCTGGCATCAACGATAATGCCGGGCTCGAGCATGGCAGCCCGGAAAAATTCTTGCGCTCGTTGGAGCTCAACCTTCACCACTACTACAACATGGCCCACTACGCGTTGCCGGCTTTGAAGAAATCCTGGGGCTGCATCCTTAATATAGCCTCCAAAGTTGCCGTCACAGGCCAAGGCGGCACCTCCGGCTATGCCGCGGCAAAAGGCGCCATTCTTTCGCTGACACGAGAATGGGCCGCCGAATTGCTCCCGTATGGAATTCGCGTGAACGCGCTTCTTCCCGCCGAAGTCATGACGCCGCTCTACAAACAATGGCTCGGAACATTTGCGGATCCGGAAGGGAAGCTCAAGCAGGTGACGGCGAAAATTCCGCTAGGCAAACGCATGACCGAGCCGGATGAAATTGCCGACATGGCGCTGTTTCTCATGTCGGCGCGAGCCAGCCACGTGACGGGCCAGCATGTATCGGTGGACGGCGGCTACGTTCACCTCGATCGCGCGCTCACATGAACGGAGCATCTCGACCGAATCGCGAAAAATCGATGAACAAACGATACTGCCTCACTCTTGACCTCAAGGACGATCCTGCGCTGATCGCCGAGTATCGCCGCTGTCACCAGAAAATCTGGCCGGAAATCACCAGCAGCATCAAAGACGCCGGCATTGTCGACATGGAAATTTATCTGCTCGGCACGCGCATGTTCATGATTATGGAGGTAGACGAAACATTTTCCTTCGACATCAAAGCCAAAGCAGACCGGGCGAATCCCAAGGTCCGCGAATGGGAAGAGTTGATGTGGAAATTCCAGAAGCCGCTGCAACAAGCTAAACCCGGCGAAAAGTGGCTGCTCATGGAAAGAATCTTCAAGCTCGAGCTGTAAGCGTAATGGAAATTAACCACCAGGAGGACTGTTGCTAATGAAACCGAATGGCATACCGCGTCGCGATTGGCTGGTCGGCACCGGAGCTTCTCTCCTCACGCTGGCTGCGTCCGCGAACACCACTGCTGCTCCCGCGGAATCGCAAGCCGCCAAAAGCTCTGCCGCCGAACAAGCCGACCGCGCGCGCCGCATGCAGTGGTGGCACGAAGCGCGATTCGGCATGTTCGTCCATTGGGGGCTGTACAGTGTTCTCGGCCGGCACGAATGGGTGATGGAAAACGAGGGCATCCCCGTCAGCGAATACGAGCAACTCGCGAAACGCTTCCAGCCAAAACCAAATGCCGCTCGCGCCTGGGCCAGACTCGCGAAACAGGCCGGCCAGAAATATATGGTGATGACCTCCAAGCATCACGAAGGTTTTTGCAATTTCGACACCAAGCTCACCAACTACTGCGCGCCAAAGCAAGGTCCGGGCCGCGACCTCGCCCGCGAATACGTCGAAGCCGCGCGCGCGGAAGGATTGCGCGTGGGTTTCTACTATTCCTTGATGGATTGGCACCACCCCGATGGCGCCCGGTGTGCCGCGAATGAAGACGCTCGCAAGCGCTTCGTCGAATACACGCACGGCCTCATCCGCGAGTTGCTCACGAACTACGGAAAGATCGACGTGCTCTGGTATGACGTGTCCTGGCCGCTCGATGCGCGCGGCTGGGAATCCGAGCAAATGAACAAAATGGTCTTCGAGCTTCAGCCGGACATCATCGTCAACAATCGCAACGCGCTCCCGGGTGATTTCTCCACCCCTGAGCAGGAAATTGTCGCGGACAAAAGCGGCCGTGCCTGGGAATCCTGCATGACGCTGAACGAAAGTTGGGGATATCATCAGGCCGACGACGCCTGGAAAACTCCAAAGACGATCGTGCGCAACCTCGTCTATTGCGCGCACGACGCCGGAAATTATCTGCTCAATGTCGGTCCGAAGCCGGACGGCTCCATTCCCGAGGAATCCGTGCGAGTCCTTACGGAGGTCGGCCGCTGGACTTCACGCAACGCCGAGTCCATCCATACGCAAGACCGTTGCCAGCCGCACCATTCGAACTACGCCGGTTTTACGCGCAAGGGTAACACTCTCTACATGCACGTTTATTTCTGGCCCGGAGAAACCGTCTCGCTGGCGGGATTGAAGACCGGCGTGAAATCCGCGCGGCTTCTCGCCAGTGGCCAGCAAGTCAAATTCCAGCAGGATCGCTTTCGCGTGCGCTTCACCGGCCTGCCAGTCGAAGCACCGGATCATCCGGTCACCACGATCGCGATCGAGTGCGAGTCCGAGCCTCTGCAGGACACCGACTTTGTGCGGCGTGAACGTCCGCGAAATACGGTGTAATCTCGTCGTCGACCAATTTGAACTAAAGCTCTTCGAAAAGGTGCGAATCCGCAATGCGCATAACCGACGCCAAAGTAATTGTCTGCAGCCCAGGACGAAACTTCGTCACATTAAAGATCACGACGGAAGATGGTCTCTACGGGCTCGGTGACGCCACGCTTAACGGTCGCGAACTCGCCGTCGCCAGCTATCTCACCGATCACGTAATTCCGATTCTCATCGGTCGCGACGCGCGCCGCATCGAAGACACTTGGCACTATCTCTACAAAGGTGCGTACTGGCGCCGCGGCCCGGTCACCATGGCCGCGGTCTCCGCCGTCGACACCGCTCTGTGGGACATCAAGGGGAAAGCACTCAACGTCCCCGTTTACCAGTTGCTTGGCGGTGCGTCACGCGATGCTGTCCTCGTCTACGGTCACGCCAGCGGCAAAGATATCGATGACACCGTCGCCGCTGTTGCCGAGTATGCCAAGATGGGCTACAAAGCCATTCGCGCGCAAAGCGGCGTCCCCGGCCTCGACAACATCTATGGCGTCGGGCGCGGCAAAATGTACTATGAGCCTGCCGTAAAGGATGCGCCGCAGGAAGATGCTTGGAGCTCCGAGCTCTACCTCAATTTTGTCCCGCGCCTTTTCGAGCGCCTGCGCAAGGAATTCAGCTCGGACCTGCATCTCCTCCACGATGCGCACCACCGTCTCACGCCCATCGAAGCCGGCCGCCTCGGCAAAGAGCTCGAGCCCTATCATCTTTTCTGGCTCGAAGATCCCACGCCCGCCGAGCTGCAAGAAAGCTTTCGCCTGATTCGCCGCCATACCACTACGCCGCTCGCCGTCGGCGAGGTTTTCAATTCCATTTACGATTGCCAGCAGCTCATCCAAGAGCAATTGATCGACTACATCCGCACCGCCGTCGTGCACGCTGGCGGAATTTCCCATCTCCGAAAAATTGCCAGCCTTGCAGAAATCTATCAGGTCCGCACCGGCTGCCACGGCGCCACGGATATGAGCCCCGTCTGCACTGCCGCCGCTTTGCATTTCGATCTCAGCGTCCCCAATTTCGGCATTCAGGAATACATGCGCCACGCCCCGGAAACGGACCGCGTGTTTCCGCACTCCTACAGTTTTGCCGACGGAATGATGCATCCGGGCGACACCCCAGGCCTCGGCGTGGACATCGACGAGCAGCTCGCCTCCAAATACCCCTACAGCCGCGCGTACCTCCCGATCAATCGCAAGCTAGACGGCACCATGCACAGCTGGTAGCAGTTGTAGGGGCGTGCTTCAGCGCGTCCCAGCCTGAGCGAAGCGAAGGGTCTTCTCTCAAAGATTTTTACCCGTAAGCTTTGGATTTTCCCGTTTGACAGAACACCACCCCGTTTCTATAGTCAGCGGTGTCGTAACCATTCCCAGGGAGTTACTCATGAGCGCTCCAGTCTCAACCGCCGCAGAAAAAAATATCGTCCGCAAGACCAACGCGCACACCGGCCGCCGCGTTTGCATCTCGCCAAAAAACAGCTCCATGAGTCATCTCGCGTACAGCCGCATCATTCTGAACGCCGCAAATCCCAGCGAATCTCTTTCCACCGGCGACCGCGAAACCGGCCTGATCTGCCTTTCCGGCGAAGCGACCGTCTCCGTTGACGGCGAGGAAATCGCCGTCGCCCAGCGCGACGCCATCTACATCCCGCGCGATTCCACCGTGAAGATCGCAACCAAAAAATCCGCCGACCTCGCCGAATTCTCCTGCGATGTGGCCAACCGCTACCCCCTGCAAGTCGTGCGCGCCTCCGAAATCGCCAAGGACCCTGGTCTGCAATTCACGACCGGCACCCCCGGCTGCATTCGTCACCTCCAAATGCTCCTCGCCAAAAATATCCAGGCCGGCCGCCTCATCGCCGGAATCACGCAAGCCGACCCCGGCAACTGGACCAGTTGGCCGCCCCACGAACACGCCGCTCTGCTCGAAGAGATCTACGTCTATTTCGACATGCCCGAGCCCGCCTACGGCATTCAGCTCGTCTACAGCGACACGCAAAATCCCGAGCTAGTCACGGTCGTCCGCGACGGCGACGCTGTCCTCATTCCGGGTGGCTATCATCCCAACGTTTCCGTTCCCGGCCATCGCATCTGTTTCCTCTGGGCCATGGCCGCGCATCGCGAGGTCGAAGACCGCCAGTTCGGAGTCGTAAACGTGCAGCCGGGCTTCAATCAGGGTCCCACCGGACTCGAAGCCGGCCGCGCGAATAGCCGTCGCGACTCCTGACAATGGCTCCCGCGCGCCCCATTTCTCCGCCCAGCGCGCTCGCCGCTTCTACCGATCTCGCGTCGGCGCAAGCGGGCGAACTAACCCGTGCGTCGCCTTCCCGCGTCGGCTATTTCCGCTGGGTCATCTGCGCGCTCCTCCTCTTCGGTGTAACAAAAAACTACATGGATCGCCAGGTCCTCGGCGTCCTGAAAACGACGTTGCAGCACGATTTCGGCTGGAACGAAATCCAGTACGGCAACTTGGTCTTTTATTTTCAAGCCGCCTACGCCGCTGGAATGCTGCTCGTCGGCCGCCTCATCGACCGCCTTGGCACGCGCATAGGCTATGCCCTCGCGATGACCTTCTGGAGCCTCGCCTCCATGGCCCACGCCGCTGCGGGTTCCTTTTTCAGCTTCGCCGCTGCGCGTTTCGCGCTCGGCTTTGGCGAAGCGGGCGTCTTCCCCGCCAGCATCAAGTGTGTCGCCGAATGGTTCCCCAAGAAAGAGCGCGCCCTCGCCACCGGAATCTTCAACGCCGGCACCAACGCCGGCGCCATCATCACCCCATTCGTCGTTCCGTGGATTGCCCTGCATTGGGGCTGGCGCTCCGCCTTCCTCCTCACCGGCGCGCTCGGTTTTGTCTGGCTCGTCTTTTGGTTTTTGATCTACCGCAAACCGGATGAGCATCCGCGCGTTTCCCAAGCCGAACTCGCCTACATCCGCTGCGATCCTTCCGAGCCAATCACAAAAATTTCCTGGTCCGCGCTCCTGCAGCATCGCCAGGCTTGGACCTTCGTTGTCGGCAAATTCCTCACCGACCCCATCTGGTGGTTCTATCTTTTCTGGGTGCCTGACTTCCTCCAGCGCCAACACGGCCTCGCGCTGATGAAAATCGGCCTCCCCATCATGGTCATCTACGTGATCTCAGACGTCGGCAGCGTCGCCGGTGGCTGGCTCTCCTCCTGGCTGATTCAGCGCGGCCGCACCGTCAACGCCGGCCGCAAGATCACCATGCTCATCTGCGCACTCTGCGTCACGCCGATTATTTTCGCCTACCGCATCGAGAGTATGTGGGGCGCGGTCTTGGTCATCGGCCTCGCCGCCGCCGCGCATCAGGGCTTCTCCGCGAATCTCTATACGCTCACTTCGGACATGTTCCCCGCACGCGCTGTCGCCTCGGTCGTCGGCATCGGCGGCATGGCCGGCGCAATTGGCGGCATGCTCATCGCCCAAGTCGTGGGCCACGCCTTGCAGTGGACCGGCAGCTACATGATTCCATTCGTCATGGCTGGAAGCGCCTACCTCATCGCTCTATTCCTGATTCACACGTTGGCTCCGAGACTCGAGCCGGCAAAAATCACCTAGAGGCACGCGTGACGCTGCAGATCAAATCCAAACAGCAATGCCGCTGGGATCTCGTCAGCCTCGGCGAAATCATGGTCCGCTTCGATCCCGGCGAAAAGCGCATCGCCACCACGCGCTCGTTCGAAGTCTGCGAAGGCGGCGGCGAATACAACGTCGCCCGTGGCCTGAAGCGCTGCTTCGGCTTGGACACCGCCGTGGTAACCGCCTTCGCCGATGATCCCGTCGGCCGCCTCCTGCAGGATCTCGTCTACCAGGGCGGCGTCGATCAATCCCTCATCCGTTGGGTAGAGCATGATGGCGTGGGACGCGCCGCACGCAACGGCCTCAATTTCACCGAGCGCGGATTCGGCGTCCGCGCCGCGCTCGGCTCCTACGATCGCGGCCATACCGCCGTCTCCAACCTCAAAAAGGGCGACATCGATTGGGACGAAATTTTCGGCAAACAAGGCGCGCGCTGGTTCCACACCGGCGGTATCTACTGCGCCCTCTCCTCCACCGCGCCCGAAGTCGCTATCGAAGCCATGCAATCCGCGAAGCGCCACGGCACGATAGTCTCTTACGATCTGAACTATCGCGCCTCGCTCTGGAAATCCCTCGGCGGCAAAAAACAAGCCCAGGAAGTAAATCGCCGCGTCGCCCCGCACGTCGACGTCATGCTCGGCAACGAAGAGGATTTTTCCGCCGCCCTCGGCTACGAAGTTCCCGGCATGGACGAGCATCACTCCGCGTTCGAAGTCGACTCCTTCAAGCAAATGATCGCCAAAGTTGTGAAGGATTATCCGTTCCAGGTCGTAGCCACCACGTTGCGCAAAGCCAAAACCGCCACCATCAACGACTGGGGCGCCATCGGCTACCACGACGGCAAGTTCTACCAAGCCAAAAATCGCGAAAATCTGGAAATCTTCGATCGCGTAGGCGGCGGCGACTCCTTCGCCTCCGGCCTGATCTACGGTTTTCTCTCCCGCCAGGATCCGCAATTCGCCGTCGAATGCGGCGCAGCCCACGGCGCCCTAGCCATGACCACTCCCGGCGACACCTCCATGGTCACGCTTCCGGAAGTCCTCCAAGTAATGAAAGGAGTAGGTGCAAGAATCGCGCGATAACGCGATCTCATGTAGGGGTGCAGCACCGCTGCACCCCAGCTCGGCAATATCAATGCGTCTTGCCGAAACCTGTAGCGCAGGGCGGAGTCCGCGGCGCCCTGCGGCTTTTCGTCAACCGTCGTAGGCGGCGTAAACGAGGAATCCAAATTGAATAAGCAACAAGTTCGCAGTCGCATCGAGCAAATCGGAATCATCCCAGTAATCCGCGTATCCTCCGAGCGCGAAGCGCACATCGCCGCCGAAGCCGTCTGCAAAGGCGGCATCCCCCTAATCGAAATCACCATGACCTGCCCCGGCGCAATCAATGTCATTCGCCATCTCACCAAAACGGGCGACTCTGAAATTTTAATCGGCGCAGGAACGGTCCTCAACGCCGAAGACGCCCGCCGCTGTCTCGACGCCGGCGCCCAATTCCTAGTCAGCCCCGGATTCAACCGTGCAACCGTCGAGTTCGCCGTGCGCGAATCAAAATTAATAATGGCCGGAGCCCTGACGCCCACCGAAATAATCGAAGCCTGGAGCGCCGGCTCCGACTTGGTAAAAGTCTTCCCCTGCGGTCAAGTAGGCGGCGCAAAGTACATCAAAGCCCTGAAAGGTCCGCTCCCGCAAATTCCGTTAGTCCCCACAGGCGGCGTAAATCTCAGCACCGCTGCCGAATTCATAGAAGCCGGCGCAGCCGCGTTAGGCATAGGCGGCGAACTAATCCAACCCGAAGCCCTAAAATCCAACAAGCCCGAACTAATAGTGGAAATCGCGAGAAAATTCCTCGAAATCGTGTCAACCGCCCGCGCAAAGATGTCGTAGGGGCGCAGCATTGCTGCGCCCCATCCGCCCAGGCGTTAACCTTCATCTCTGTGATTTTTGTATCTTTGTATTACGCGAACTTCAGAGTCCCCAGCCAGACGGCCCGCCCAGCATAAAAGGCAGCGGCAAATCCAAAATCGAAGGCGTACCCAGCCCGCCCGTCTCGCCCCAATAAAATCGCGGATGCGCCAGCAAAATCCCAAATCCACTAACCACCAGCGCAAAAAAACTAATCGTGTTCAGCCAATGCGTGACCCGCACCAGCACAGAAAATCGCGCTGTATCCGGTCGGCTCGCTTCCTGGATAGTGCCAGCCTCGAGGTAGGTAGTCGCCGCCATAATGCTTTCCGCAAACCTACCACACGCCCCCAACCCGCACAACGCTTCCGTGCCTTGGAGTAGTGGTCAGTTTCCGGTTTGCTCGTTATCCGGGAGTGTTTACAATCGGTTCTCACAAGTCACCTCGCCGTCCCGCGGTTTCGAGGTCTAAGAAGGG